>Ga0136614_10001685_pt1 | contig 13188 bp, 13 predicted proteins | sample AntDrymUQ2792106_2_FD_106643 | JGI IMG/M metagenome (GOLD analysis project Ga0136614, IMG submission 106643) | Polar desert sand microbial communities from Dry Valleys, Antarctica - metaG UQ279 (21.06) | ecosystem: Environmental > Terrestrial > Soil > Desert | place: Antarctica: Dry Valley...
CCGACGCGCGGATGTACTACAGGCTCGAGGATCTGTGGGACGACGTGCCGAACGTCGAGGTCGAGGCCGCGGCCGTTTAGACCGGGTCCGAGCATTCGGATCGGCGCTAGACTGAGGCGCGTCTCGGGGCCATAGCTCAGCTGGGAGAGCGCCTGCATGGCATGCAGGAGGTCGCCGGTTCGAGCCCGGCTGGCTCCATCCCCCGAATCTCGCTTCAACGATGTCGCTGCTCACCCGGCAGGGTGGCGGCGTGACCGGCGGGAGGCAGGAGTTCGGAACCCGCCCTCTAAGACTGACCGCAAGATTTCGCTCGTTGCGGGATCTTGTTGCCCATGGAAGCCCTTCCCCCGAGTCGCCCATAGCCGTGCTCTCCTGGCTCGACCACCACCACACGACCGCAGAGGAGCGTCGCTTGGAGGCGCTGCTCGGGGCGGTCAGGCGGCTGTTCGAAGCGCTTCGATCTCGCGGTTGACCGCGAGGCGCTCGAGCGCCACTGCTTCGATTTGCCGGACGCGCTCCCGAGTCAGCCCGAGCCGGCGGCCGATCTCCTCCAGCGACTTCGGCTCTTCCGCACCGTCGAGGCCATAGCGCAGCCGGAGCACCTCGCGCTCCCGCTCGGGAAGTTTCTCGAGCGCGCGGTGCAGCGTCTCCTGCTCGAGGCTGACGTGCACCTCCTCCTCGAACTCGCCATGCTCGTCGCTGAAGATGTCTCCGAACGTGGAGTCGCCCTCCGAGCCGATCGGCTTGTCGAGGCTCGTCACCGCGCGCGCCGCCTGTCGAACCTCCCGCACCTGCTTCAGCGGGAGCTTGGCGGCCTCGGCGACTTCCTCCTCGGTCGGCGTGCGCCCGAGCTTCGCGGTCAGGTCACGCTCGGCGCGTGAGATCTTGATCTCGCGCTCGACGATGTGCACCGGGATTCGGATCGTGCGCGACTTGTTCGCGACGCCGCGCTGCACGGCCTGCCGGATCCACCACGTGGCATACGTGGAGAACTTGAAGCCACGGCGCCAGTCGAACTTCTCGACCGCGCGGATCAGACCGATGATCCCTTCCTGGATCAGGTCGAGCAGCGAGAGGCCGTGGCCCTGGTACTTCTTCGCGATCGAGACCACGAGCCGGAGGTTCGAGTTGACCATCAGGTCCTTCGCCTCCTTGTCGCCGCGCTCGATCCGCTTCGCGAGCTCGACCTCCTCGGCCGCAGTCAGCAGCGCGTAGCGGCCGGCCTCGTTCAGGAACAGCTGGAGCGCGTCCGTGGTCGCAGCCGCGAGGTCGCCATTCACGTAGACGGCGTCACCCGCCTTCGCCTTTGCGCAGTCGTCGGTGAGCTCGATCCCGCGCTCGTCGAGCTCGGCGTGGAGAGCCTCGAGCTCCTCCTCTCCGAGGTCGTGCTCCTGAACGAACTCGGAGAACGCGGAGAGGTTGAGGCAGCCCTCCTCCTCGCCCCGCGCGATCAGCGCCTGGATCGATTCTGTCGCCATCAGCAGGTCCCTTCCCCCTAGGCCTCGGCCCTAACGCTCACGCGGAACTGGGTGAGGCGAGTTCACCTCTTCCTTACAACGGTGGACGGATCGTTTCGGTTCTGGCACAGAGGGGTTTCCCACGTGTCACAGGTGCCGGACTAGCGTCGCCGGAGTGGTCGAACAGGAGGTTCGCATGAGTGCTCTGGCCGTTTCTCCGGCCGTCTACGAGCCGCCCGCGCTCGGCTGGCGCGGCGAGGTCGCAACCGAGCAGCCGTGGCTCGTCTTCGCCGTCTGGGTGTTCACGCTCAGCGCGGCGCTCGCCTGGGCCGCGTACTGCATCCACCAAGGCGGCAATCCGGACATCGACATTGGCTGGTTCCGGATCAAGGTCTCTTGCACCAAGTGACCGTCGTGCGGCGGGAGGTCGGGGGGCCTCCCGCGGCGGCTGTGCGCGTGCGGCCGGTGGCGCCACTTGTCGTCCGCGGACTGCGGGTCGTCTACGGCCCCGTCGCGGCCGTGGACGGGCTCGATCTGACGGTCGAGGCTGGAAGCGTCGTCGGGCTCGTCGGCCCAAACGGCTGCGGCAAGACGACGACGCTCCGCGCCGTGCTCGGGCTCGTCGAGCCCGACGCGGGAACGATCGACGTGCAGGGCGTTCGCGGCGGCACGCTGCGTGCGCGTTCGCTTGTCGCGTCGGTGCCCGACGAGCCGACCGGTCTCGATGAGCTCTCGGTCGGTGAGCTCCTGCAGCTGACGGCCGTGCTCTGGCGTGCCGAGCGTGATTTTGCACGTCGTGCCAAGCTGCTGCTCGGAGCGTTCGGGCTACGCGAGCGCACAAGGTCGCAACTCGTTTCGCTCTCCCATGGACAGCGCAGGCTCGTGTCCGTCGTCGCGGCTGTCGCGCTCGACCGACCGCTCCTGCTCATCGACGAGGCGACGGCCGCACTCGATCCCGAAGCGGTGATCGCTTTCCGCGAGGTCGTGCGCGTGGCGGCCGAGCGCGGCGCAGGCGTCCTCGTCGCGACACAAGACCTCCACTTCGCGGAGCTCGTCTGCGACCGGGTCACGCTGCTCAGCGCAGGCGGGGCGGTCGCCGAAGGAGCGATCGCCGAGTTGCGTCGCCGCTATTCGGCGGCGACGCTCGAGGGCGTGTTCGTCGCCACGCTCGGCGGGTCGGGTCGGCTTCGAGAGCTCAGGGATGCGCTGGACGCTCTTTAGCTCGGCGTGGCGCTGTGCGTGGCGTCGCCTTCGTCCGGCGCTCGAGCAGAACCCACTGCTCGCGCTCGCCGCTGGGGCATCGTGCGCGGGGATACCGGTCGCCGCGGTCGTCGCGGGGCTCCGCCTCGATGCGCGCTACGCAGAATTCGCACGCGACGACGGCATGCTGCGCTCGCTCGCGCTTGGAATCGGTCCGACGGCACTCGTCGGCGGAGCCGCGATCGCGCTGCTCGCACCAGGTCTCGCGCAGTTGGGACGAGCGCTCGAGGCGGCGCCGATCTCGAGGGGCGCGGCCGCGTGGTCGCTCACGATCGCGCCGGCGTGCGCGGGCGGCGCGCTGCTCCTTGCTCCGTTGTACCTCTTCGCGGCGGCGATGGCCGGCATCGACGGAGTCGTGCTGGCGACCGCCACCGCGACCGCCGCGGTGACGGGAGCTGCGCTCGGCGAGGGCCTTCGACTCTGTGGCCGCTTCCGGCCGATTGGTCTGACAGTTCTCGGGTCGGCCGCCGGTCTCTGGACGATCGGAGGAGCGGCTTTCGGGGCTGGGTGGTACGCAGGGCCTGCCGGCGCGACTGTCGGCGTCCACTCGCCGCCGCTCAGTCTCATGCTGCTGGGGGCGCTCGTGCTCGGCGGCGTGACCCTATGGCTCGCGGGGAGCGCGGCGCAGACGGCGACGTACGAGCGCCGCCGCGATGTTCGCGGGATGAACTTGCCCGGCCTGGCTCTGCCCGCGGTGGCCGTCGCAACCGCGCGGCGGCTCGTCCGCCACCGTCAGCTCCGGGTGCAGGCGGGGGCCGCCGTCCTGGTCCCGGTCGCCGTCGCGGCCGCACTCGGTGCAACGCTCGACGTCGGCGGCGGACCGCTTCTTGCGTTCGCCGTCGGTCTGTCGATCACCGCGGCGGCTCTGCTCCCCGCGGCGGCGGTCGGACTCGGCGGCGACGGAAGTTGGTTCTTCGACACGTCACCACGGTCGGCCCTCGTCGTCGCGGGCGCGGTCGCGCTCGGAGGCGTGGGTACGTCGCTTGCGGTGGTGGCTGCGGCGGCACTCTTCGTCGCGCCGTTCGCGCGTGGCGAGCCCTCGGCGTATCTCGAGCTCGAGGGTGTAGCCGCATTCGTTCTCGGCTGCGCCGCCTTCGCCGGCTCGGCCGTGCCCTGGCGCGCCGACCGGCTGTTGCAACAACTGGCCTCGTACGGGAGCGTCATCGCGGTCGTGGTCTGCGGCTGGGTCGCGGTGGGGAGGCTCGAGGGCGGAGCGGGACTCGACGGGACCGCCTTCACCCTGATCGTCGGAAACCTGGTGCTCGCGCTCGGAGTCGCAGCGGCGGGAGCGATCACGCGGTGATCGCTGCGCACGATCGGATTGCGCTGCCGCCGTCGGTGGAACGTCGCGCCGACGGCGTCTACGACGACGTCCGAGGGGTCACGTTCCCGCTCAACGTCACAGGTGCGGTGATCATCGACGCGTCGACGCCCTCAGCCGCTTCGCGCGCGGTTCGGCTCGTCTTCGCGGTCGACGAGGAACGCGCACTCGCCGATGCGATCGGCTTCTGTGTCGAGCTGAACGAGCGACTGCTGCTCAACGTCTCGCCTGTGGGGGGCTCACCGGCGCTTGCGCTGCGGTGGGTCGTGCACCTGCCGTTTGTGTTCCCGGCTCGAACGCTTCCACGTCTTCCGGCACGGCGTCGTCACGTCGACACAGGTTCGCTGCGCTCGATCCTGGTCACGGGCGTCCGAGCGACGCTGCCCTTCGCGGTGCTCGCGTCGGTCGGGGCGTTCGTGGTCGCCGCGCTCGTGCTCGGTGGTCTCGGGGCTGCGTCGGAGTCGGCGACGCTCGCGCTTGCAGGCGCAGTCGGCGCCGGGGTCGTCTTTCACGAGCTCGGCCACCTCATGCTGCTGCGAGGAGTACCCGCGTGCGCGGTGACCCGCGGCGCACGGCTCTGGCTTCTGCACCGAGCGCTCGACCGGCGGCGCGAAGCAGTCGTCGCAGCCGGCGGACCGACGGCGCCGCTTGCAATCGCGGCGCTCCTGCTCGTGCTGCCGGGCCTGCCGGCGACCGTCGCGAGCCTGGCGCTGTCGCTGCATGCGCTCGGGTTCACGGTGCTGACCGCGGACGGGAGGACCATGTGCGCGCGACCGTGATCGCCTTCGCGCTCGGTGCCGCCGCGACCGCGCTGCTCGCCGTCGCCCTTGCGCTCGGACTCGCGGCGCTGGCCGACGCGGCGGGGCGCGAGACGTTCGCGATCAGGCTCGGCGGGCTCGAGCTGGTGTCCTTCGAGCGCTCGGCCAGCGGAACGGCCACGACGTTCGGACCGGCGCTCGCACTGCTGCCCCTCCTGGGTGGCGCCGTGAACGCCGCCGGCGCCGCGCTCCTGCGCCGCACTGGGAGGTCGGCATGAGCCGGGTTCGCGTACACTCGCCGCATGAGCACCGCCGCGTGGGAGCTCATCTTCATGATGCTCGTGCTGAAGCTGCCGATCCTCTATCTCATCGGCGTCGTCTGGTGGGCGATTCGTTCGACACCCGACCCCTATGCCCCGGCCGAGCTCGTGCCGGCCGTCTCGGACTCGCCGCACGACCCCGCCGCGCCCTGCACCTGGCACGTCCGCCGCCGGCCGATCCGCCCGCGTCCTCGCGTCACGACTCGAAGAGCACGGCGTTGAGCGTCTCCGAGTTCGACCGGCGCGGTCCCGCAGAGACCCTCGCCGGCTACATGTCTGCGGCGGCGATCTTTCTCGCCGCGATGGCGCTTGCCTTTCGCCCGCTGGTGCTTTCCCTTGCTGCGCTGGTGCTGAGCCTCGCCGCGACCGCGATCGGCGGGCGCTGGGGCCGACTGCACGCGATCGCCGTGGGCGCGGCGACCGTCGGCTTCATCCTCGGCATGACGATCGCCGTGGTGACGAGCCGCCCCCTCTACTGAGGCTGGTGCTACAACAAGAGCTGTGAGCGCGTTCGACGTCGACGGATTGAACGCCGGCTACGCACGGGCGCTCCTCGACGAGTACCTCGAGAATCCCGAGGCGGTCCCGTCGGAGTGGCGGCGCCTGTTCGAGAGCGGCGACAGCGAGCTGGTCGCGACCCATCCGGGGTTGGTCAAGCTCCTCGAGACCCTGCGGACCGACGGGAACGGCGCGTCTGCCGAAACGGCGCCGCCGGCCGCAGCACCAGCTCCCGCCGAGCCCGCCGACGATGTGCTCCTCGGCGGCGTCGCCGCAGCGATGGCGCTCGTCAAGGCGCACCGCATGCACGGCCATCTCGCTGCAAGGCTCGACCCGCTCGGGTCGGAGCCGGTCGGCGACCCCGCGCTCGAGCCCGAACGCCTCGAGCCGCCGCTGACCCCCGAGCTGCAGACGCGGATCCCCGCGCGGTACCTGCGCCTCTACGTTCCCGGCGAGACGCTCGCCGATGCTCTGCCCGCGCTACACGAGACCTATTGCGGGACGATCGCGTACGAGATCGAGCACATCTCCGACCACGAGGAGCGCGTCTGGCTGCGGCAGGCGATCGAGTCGGGCCGCTATCGGCAACCGCTCTCGGCCGAGGAGAAGCGCAGCCTGCTCGAACGACTCACCGACGTTCAGGTCTTCGAGCGTTACTTGCAGCGCGCATTCCTCGGCCAGAAGCAGTTCTCGATCGAGGGTCTCGACTCGCTCGTGCCGCTGCTCGACGAGACCGTCGAGCTCGCCGCCGAGGGCGGCACGCACCGGATCGTGCTCGGCATGGCGCATCGAGGACGCCTCAACGTGATCGTGCACACGCTCGGCCGCCCGTACGAGTACGTGCTCGTCGAGTTCGAAGGCGAGCGGACGATCGACGCCGTCAGCTCCGATCCGGGAGGCGGCACCGGTGACGTGAAGTACCACCTCGGCGCCGAAGCGACGCGCTCGACACGCTCGGGCGAGATCCAGCTCACGCTCGCGTCGAACCCGAGCCATCTCGAAGCGGTCGACCCGGTCGTCGAAGGCATGACGCGCGCGGAGCAGACTGATCGCGGAACGCGCAAGGGCCTCGCCGACCCGACCGTCGGGCTGCCGGTCCTGATCCACGGCGACGCCGCGTTCCCGGCGCAGGGCGTTGTCGCCGAGACGCTCAACCTGCAGGCACTGCGCGGCTACTCGACCGGCGGCACCCTCCACGTGATCGCGAACAACCAGGTCGGCTTCACGACCGACCCCGGTGATGCGCGCTCGACTCGCCACTCGAGCGACCTCGCGAAAGGCTTCGACGTGCCGATCATCCACGTCAACGCCGACGACCCGGAAGCGGCGCTCTCGGCGGCCCGTCTCGCCACTGCGTTCCGCCGCCGCTTCTGCCACGACGTCGTGATCGACCTCGTCGGCTACCGGCGTCACGGCCACAACGAACAAGACGAAGCGGCATACACGCAGCCGCTGATGGCGCAGCTGATCGCACGTCACCCACCCGCCCGCGAGCTGTACGCGAAGCGACTCGTCGAGGAGGGCGTCATCACGGAGGACGAGGTGCAGCAGTTGGTCGCCTCGTCGGAGGCGAAGCTGAAGGCGGCCCACGAGCGCCTCCGCGAGGCGATCGGCAAGCCGAAAAAGGAGCCAGACGGGCGGATCCCGCGCTCGAGCACCGCTCCCGTGATCACCGCTGTCGCCGCCGACCGGCTTCGCGAGCTGAACAACGAGCTCCTCACGGTGCCCGAGGGCTTCACCGTGCACCCGAAGCTGATGAAGCAGCTGCTGCGCCGTGGGGAAGGACTCGGGGCGGGCGGTATCGACTGGGGCCACGCCGAGGCGCTCGCCTTCGCTTCGCTGCTCGTCGAGGGCATCCCGATCAGACTCTCAGGCCAGGACACCGAGCGCGGGACGTTCTCGCATCGCCACGTCGTTCTGCACGACGCCGAGAACGGCGGCGTCTACGCGCCGATTCAACACCTGCGAGACGGCAGCGCGTCCTTCGAGGTGTTCAACTCGCCGCTCTCTGAGTACGCCGCGGTCGGCTTCGAGTACGGCTACTCGGTCGCCGCGCCGGAGGCACTCGTGCTCTGGGAAGCGCAGTTCGGGGACTTCGTCAACGGCGCGCAGATCGCGATCGACCAGTTCATCGTCGCAGGCCTCTCGAAGTGGGGCCAGACGTCCCGGCTGACGCTGCTCCTGCCGCATGGTTACGAGGGGAACGGCCCCGAGCATTCGAGCGCTCGCCTCGAGCGTTTCTTGCAGCTCGCCGCGCAGGAAAACATCCGGATCGTCAACCCGACCACGGCCGCCCAGTCGTTCCACCTGCTTCGACGCCAGGCGCTCGACCCGTCGGCGCGGCCGCTCGTCGTGATGACGCCGAAGGGGCTCTTGCGCCTTCGCTCGGCGATGAGCTCACTCGAAGACTTGAGCGACGGCGCATTCCGACCGGCGATCGACGACGCAGAAGCAGACCACGCGACGGCTCGCCGGCTCGTTCTCTGCACCGGAAAGCTCTACTACGACATCGTTGGCCACGAGGCGCGAGCAGCGGCAGGCGAGGTCGCCGTCGCGCGCATCGAGCAGCTTTACCCGTTCCCCGCCGAGGAAGCCGCCGGGCTGGTGCGGGGCTACAGCGCGCTCGAGGAGATCGTCTGGGCGCAGGAGGAGCCGCAGAACATGGGTGCGTGGCGCGCGATCCGCCACCGCCTCGAGGACGCTGCTTCGGTTGCGAGCGTACCGGTGCGCTTCGTCGGGCGGCCCTGGCGCGCCAGTCCGAGCGAGGGGTATCCGACCGCGCACGTCCACGAGCAGGACAGGATCGTCACGGAAGCGCTCGGCGCGAAGACCTAACGTCCCGGCGGCCGGCCGCGCCAGTACTTCAGCGCCGTGGAAGCGGCCCGAGGCGCCTGCTTCCGCATCGCGTTCATGATCTGCCGCCGCTGCTCGGGCGGGAGGCGCCGCCAGACCTCGATCGCGGTGAGCGCTAGGCCGATCGGGCCAGGACGTCGGACGCGTGGCACCCGGACATCCTCGCACGCCGGCGAGGTTCCGAAACCGCTAGTCCGCGACGAGCAGGCGCGGGCTCCGGTCGTCGGGCCGCTCCGGCCCCAGCTCAGCGAGGAGGCGCTCGTCGGTCTGCGGCCGGATGGGAGGAACCGGGCTACGGGTCACGACGGGCGAGCGAGGGCCGTCCGGCGCCGGGGTGGCTGGACGGAAAGCCGGCGCGGGTGGCCGCCGAGCGGCCGGTGCCTGGGAGTGCTCCAGGGCCCGGGGCTGGACTCGGGCCGGCCGGGGGCGGGGAAGACCGAAACCGTCGTCCCCCGGGTGGCGACGGGCATCCTGAGCGCTTCCTCAAGCGCTGCCTCTCTAGGCTGAACGGGACGAGCAAGCTGGCGACTAGCCCGCTGGCCGCCGCCACGACCACCGCCGCTTTCGCCACGATTCCCCTCATGTTTCCGCTCCGTCCAGCCGAGATCACTCGAATGAGGTATCGGCACCCCGAGGGGCGGACTTGACACGGTTCAGCGCCCGCAGCTTCAAGTTCAAGCTCGTCCTCTACTTCGGCCTGCTCTCGCTCCTCCCGGCGGCGGCTGCCTTCTGGGGTTTCACGTCGGTCGCGAAGCAGAGCGAGGTGCGCCGTGTCGACGCCCGCCTTCAGGCGGGGCTTCGCGCCGCCGTCACCGCGTACGGCGAGGATCTCGAGCTCGCCACGCGCGAGGCTTCGGCGCTCGCGAACGATCCTGTCATGCAGCGCGCCCTCTCTCGCGGGGACGCGAGGGCAGCGCAGGAGCGGCTCGCCTCCACGCCCAACGTGCGAGTGGAGGCGGCGGACTTCCAGGTCGGCGTGCGCCCGCAGCTCGCGGCGGAACGCCGCGTGCGAGTTGTCGGCCCGAGCACGTTGCTCGGCTACGTGATCGCGTCGGTCCCGTTCGACCAGGAGCTCCTTCGAAAGGCGAAGCAGCGCTCGGGCCTCGGCGAGGACGAGCAATTCGTCGTCGTCTATCGCGGCAGGCTCGTCGTCGGCGCGGGGTGGACCCAAGCCGCACTCGACGTTCCCGCAGACCGGCCGACAACCATCTCCATCGACGGCAAGCGCCAGCGCGTACTCATCGCGGCGACGCGCGGAGACAATGGAGAACCGACGCTCGGGGTCATCGCTCCACAGGCCGCGATCGACGCTGCAGCGATGGGCATCCAGCAGCGGCTGCTACTGGGGTTGCTCGCGGCGCTCCTGCTGGTCGCGCTCGTCGCCTACGTCGAGGGACGCTCGGTGGTGCGAACGGTGTCGAGCATCGCCAACGCGGCGAACACGATCGCGCGCGGGAAGTACGACGAACGAGTTCCGGTTCGCGGCCGCGACGAGCTAGCGAGGCTCGGCAACGCGTTCAACCAGATGGCCGACCAGCTGCAGTACCGCCTCGAGGAGCTCGACTCCGAGCGGCACCGTCTCCGCGAGGCGGTCTCGCGCTTCGGCGATGCTCTCGCGGCGACGCACGACACCGACCAGCTGCTGCGCGCGATCGTCGAGACCGCGGTCGAGGCGACCGGTGCGACCGGCGGAATGTTGATCGGCGTCGACGGTCAGGTCGTCGAGGTCGGCACGCCGGGGACAGGGGCAGATCAGCTCGAGCTGCCCCTGCGGGCAAGCACGACTACGTTCGGCACGCTCTTCCTCTTCGGTCGGCACTTCGACGAAGAAGCGCGGTTGACGGCCGCGTCGCTCGTCGGCCAGTCGGTGATCGCGCTCGACAACGCGAAGCTGCACCGGATCGTCGAGCGCCAGGCTTTGGTTGACGGGCTGACCGGCCTGGCGAACCGCCGTCAGGCGGAAGACGTGCTGACGGCCGAGCTCTCGCGTGCGGCCCGCTTCGGTGGGGCGCTGTCGGTTGTGATCGGAGACCTCGACGACTTCAAGGCCGTGAACGACGCGCACGGCCACGGAGTCGGCGACACGGTGCTCCGTGAGTTCGCCCACCTCCTCGAGCGCACCGTCCGCGACGTCGACGTCGCCTCCAGGTGGGGCGGCGAGGAATTCCTGCTCGTCCTGCCCGGCACCGACGCCGGCGGGGCCGTCCAGCTCGCGCAGCGGATCCGCGAATACCTCGAGGACCGGACGCTCCTGACCCCCGAAGGGGTTCCCGTCCGGGTCACGGCCAGCTTTGGGGTCGCCGAGGCCCAGGGCGAGAGCCAGCCGGCGGAGCTCGTCGAGGCGGCCGACGCGGCGCTCTACGATGCAAAAGCCCGTGGAAAGAACCGGGTCGGAAGGGCGCCGGACTCCGCCCGGCATCCGTAATCTGCGCTAACCTCCCGCCCCAGGTTCCGTCAGACTTCACCGTGGGCTTACAATCGTCCGCCCCCAGTCCCGTCCCCGAGCCCGGAGAAACCATGCCCGTAGAGACCCCTTCGTTGTTCGCACAGATCATCCAGGAGCATCTGGAGCTTCGCGACCGCAACTCGCAGCTCGAGAACCAGATGCCGATCGACCAGTACATGGCCCAGGATCCGTTCGAGAACCACCCACTGTTCAAGACCGAGCAACAGGCGCGGCTCGAAGACACCATGGAGGGCATGGAGTCCCCCGAGGTCGTCGCGGTCGCAACGCTCGGTTGGCCCGGCGAGGACGCTGCCGTCGGAGAGGAGACCGACGAGGGTCTCTGGACCCGTTCGCGCGACTTCGACTGGGGCGACTGAACAGCCGAGCACCTCGCGTTTTCGTCGCCCCAGTCGGGGTAGACACGCTTGTTTCACCACGACCGAAGGGGTTGATGTCCGCATGAAGATCTTCAGGCTTGCCGCGCTCGGGGCGGCGCTCTACTACCTGTCCGACGCGTCGCGTCGGGCCAAGCTCCGCGACCGGGTGCTGAAGCTCGTTCGGGCCAGAGGCGGAACCGTCGTCGACGTCGTCGACGACCAGACGTTGAAGGCAAAGATCGAGTCGGAGGTCTTCCGTGAGACGGAAGCGCCGAAGGGCGACGTGAACGTCAACGTCGAGCTCGGCGTCGTCTACCTGCGTGGACAGCTCGAGGACCAGTCGCTCATCGAGGAGCTCGAGCAGCGCGTCCGCACCGTTCAGGGCGTCAACAGTGTGGAGAACCTCTTGCACACACCCGGCACCGAAGCCCCGACGAGCAGTTAGATCACGTGACGCGCGCGGGCGCGGCCTCGACGAGCTCGTGCTCCCCGGACTCGACGAGCAGGGCGAGTCGGTCGACGATGTCCCACGCGTCGACGAAGCGGGTGTAGAGCGGCGGCAGGCCAAGCCGGATCGAGTCGGGCGCGCGGAAGTCGGGGACGACGTCCGCACGATCGATCAGTGCGCGGCAGATGCGCCATCCGTCCGCGTGACGAATCGACACGTGACCCGCGCGCCGCTCCGGGTTGCGCGGAGTGCCGAGCTCGAACCCCAGCGGTGCGAGGCGCTCGTCGTGCATTCCGACGACGAGCTCGGTGAGCGCGGCGCTCTTTCGGCGCAGCGCTTCGATCCCCGCTTCTCGGACGAGCTCCGCTCCGACCTCGACGGCCGCAAGCCCGAGGATCGGCGGCGTCCCCGCGAGGAAGCGCCCGATGCCCGGAACCGGGTCGTAGACCGGTCCCATCGCGAACTGCTCGCGTTGCCCGAACCAGCCCCAGATCGGAGAGCGTAGCTCGTCCTGCAGCGCCGTCCGCACGTACAGAAACGCGGGCGAGCCAGGCCCGGCGTTCAGGTACTTGTACGTGCAGCCGACCGCGAGGTCGACGCCGGCCGCCTCGAGCTCGACCGGCGCGACTCCGGCCGAGTGGCTCACGTCCAGCAAGACGAGCGCGCCGGCGTCGTGCGCGACGTCGGCGATCGCACGCACATCGGCAAGTGCGCCGGACCGGTACGCGACGTGTGAGACGCACAGGACCGACACGTCGTGTTTCGCGCACGCGCGCCCGAAGTCGTCAGCCGTCGGCCCGTCGGTCGGATCTGCATCGAAGACGACGAGCTCGCCGAGTCCTTCGAGGACGTAGCGATCGGTGGGGAAGTTGTCGGCATCCGTAATGAGCGCGCCGGGCCTGCGCGCGAGCGCGGCCGCAGCGAGCTTGAACAGGTTCACGGTCGTCGAGTCGCACACGAGCACCTCGCCGGGGTTCGCGCCGAGCACCGCGTCCGCGAGCAGATCGCCCACCTCCATCGGGCGGTCGATCCACTCGTGCCACGCGGTCACGAGCCTCGATCCCCAGGCGTCGACGACCTTCCCCAGACGCTCGATCGCTGCTTCGGGAAGGCGACCCAGCGAGTTGCCGTCGGCGTAGATGACGGGTCCTTCGATTACGAACCGTTCCCGGAAACGCGCGAGCGGATCTGCACGGTCGAGCGACTCCGCCTCGGCCCGCGTCACGGCAACCGCTCGACGATCGCCGCCCAGCTCTCCGAGGCGGGGTCGAGACACTCGAAGTGCGCCTCGTCCGTCTCGACGAGTTCGACGTCGTCGCCCGCCTGACGGGCGCGATCGGCATACGTGCGGCTCATCTCGGCGGGGACGGTATCGTCGCGTCGCCCGTGGACGAGGAGCTGCGGAACGCCGAGCGGCAGGCGAGCGGCAGGCGAGGCCGACGCGTAGCGC
>Ga0136614_10001687_pt1 | contig 13184 bp, 11 predicted proteins | sample AntDrymUQ2792106_2_FD_106643 | JGI IMG/M metagenome (GOLD analysis project Ga0136614, IMG submission 106643) | Polar desert sand microbial communities from Dry Valleys, Antarctica - metaG UQ279 (21.06) | ecosystem: Environmental > Terrestrial > Soil > Desert | place: Antarctica: Dry Valley...
ATCACGTTGCTCGCCGCGTGCGAGACGGTTCAAACCACCGACGCCGGAGCGGTCGGAGTGACGCGAAAGCAGCAGGTCAGCTCGGTCGTCAGCTCGAAGGAAATCGAAGCGGCGGCTGACAAGCAGTACGACCAGATGATGGCCGAAGCGCAGAAAAAGGGGTTGCTGAACCGCAATGCTCAACAAGTGCAGCGTGTGCGAGCGATTGCACAGCGGTTAATTCCGCAGACCCGAGTATTCCGGCAGGACGCGCCTGGATGGGCCTGGGAGACCAACGTGCTGTCCTCGAAGGATGTCAACGCGTGGGCGATGCCCGGAGGCAAGATGGCGGTGTATACCGGTCTGATCGAACGCCTGAATGCCACCGACGATGAGTTGGCGGCGGTCATGGGCCATGAGATTGCCCACGCTTTGCGCGAACACGCGCGCGAGCGCATCGCGCGGCAAATGAGTACGCAGGCCGCGTCGACCATCGGCTCGATAGCGATCCAGATACTGACCGGTGTCCAACTCGATCCGGAGATAGCCGGCACGGTCGGCCAGGCCGTCTTTGTGTTACCCAACAGCCGCGAAAACGAGCAGGAAGCCGACACGATCGGCGTCGAGTTAATGGCGCGTGCCGGTTACGACCCGCGTGCCGCGATCAGCCTGTGGCAGAAGATGGGGCAGGTCAGCGGGGGAGGCGGCCCGCCCGAGTTTTTGTCGACGCACCCCAGCGGCGCAACGAGACTGCGCGATTTGCAGGTCTACGTCGACAAGGTGATGCCGCTGTACCAGGCGGCGAAGCGTTAAGCGATCACCAGTTCCGCGCGCGCGATCAACTGCGTCGCGCGCGCGAGCGGGTGCGGTGCGCCTGCCGCCGTCGTCGGCTCGAATTTCAACGTGAGTGCCGCTTGCTCGTCGGCGCTCATGCGCGAGAACAGAAAATCACGACGGTTGCCCGGATCGTCGGCCAAATACAACTGCGTCGCGAACGCTGAGGCGCCGGATGCCTGCACCCGAACGTGAATGTGCGGCGTGCGCCCCGGATACGCAACCGGCTTGATCGTGCGAAAGTGGAACGCGCCGGCCGCGTCGGTGCGTGCCACGCCGTATCCCTGAAAGTTCGGATCGCGCTCCGCTTCGGCGCCGCCGGCGGGGTGGTGATACACGGCGTTGGCATCGCACTGCCAGATTTCAACTGCGGCATTGGCTAACGCCTGGCCGCGGCGGTCGAGCACGCGCCCGGTCAGATAAATCGGCACACCCTTGGTCAGCACGCGGTCGCCTTCGACGCGCAAAAGATCCGCGTCCGTCTCACTCGGTCGCTCACCGGCGTTGCGCGGATAAAAAGGACCGAGGGTTTGCGATGGACTGACTCGTGCAGCGGTCATCTGCGCGGCCGCGAAGGGCACCAGGACCGTCCCTGCCGCGCCGGCGAGAAAATGACGGCGCTGCAGCGCCTTTGCGTTATTCGGCCGTTCGTTCATTGCCTTCTCCGTCGTTGCGTTTCAGACCGCGCCTTTCAGACTCTTGATCGGAGGCGATGTTCCGCTCTCAGATGGCATAATCTTTCGAGCATGAGCGCTCCTCGCACACTCTACGACAAACTTTGGGACGACCACGTCGTGCACGTCGAAGATGACGGCACGACGGTGCTTTATATCGATCGCCATCTGGTGCACGAAGTGACGAGCCCGCAGGCGTATGAAGGTCTGCGCCTGGCGGGGCGGGCTCCGTGGCGCATCAGTTCGATCGTGGCCACGGCAGATCACAACACCCCCACGACCGGATGGGAAAAAGGGTACGGCGGCATCGACGACCCGATCTCCAGGGAACAAATCGTCACGCTCGACTCGAACATTCGCAGCTTTGGAGCGGCCGCGTATTTTCCATTTCTCGACAAGCGCCAAGGCATCGTGCACGTGATGGGGCCCGAGCAGGGCGCGACGCTGCCGGGCATGACGGTGGTGTGCGGCGATTCGCACACCAGCACGCACGGCGCGTTCGGTGCGCTCGCGTTCGGCATCGGCACCAGCGAAGTCGAACACGTGCTGGCAACGCAAACCCTGCTGACAAAAAAGGCCGGCAACATGCGGGTCCAGATCGACGGCCGCCTGCCGACGGGCTGCACGGCGAAGGACATCGTGCTTGCGGTGATCGGCCGCATCGGAACCGCCGGCGGGTCCGGTTATGCAATCGAATTCGCCGGTGCTGCGATCGAAACGCTGTCGATGGAAGGGCGGATGACGGTATGCAATATGGCGATCGAAGCCGGTGCGCGCGCCGGGATCGTCGCGGTCGATGAAAAAACGATCGACTACGTTCGTGGCCGGCCGTTTGCTCCGTCCGCCGATCAGTTCGAGAGCGCAGCACGGGGCTGGCGCGGGTTGCGTTCCGACGCTGCTGCAAAATTCGATCGCGTGCTCGAGTTGCGCGCCGAAGACGTGAAGCCGCAGGTCACGTGGGGCACTTCGCCCGAAATGGTGACCACGATTGACGGCGCGGTGCCCGATCCCGAAGCCGAGCGCGATCCGGTCAAGCGCGAAGGGATCGAGCGCGCGCTCGATTACATGGGATTGCAACCGAAGACACAGATGACCGGCATCTACGTGGACAAAGTGTTTATCGGCTCGTGCACCAATTCGCGCATCGAGGATCTGCGCGAAGCGGCGTGGGTCGTCAAGCGGCTGGGCAGAAAAGTCGCGGGCAACGTCAGGCTGGCGATGGTGGTGCCGGGGTCGGGACTGGTCAAGGTTCAGGCCGAACGCGAAGGGCTCGACAAGATTTTTCGCGCTGCCGGCTTCGAGTGGCGCGAGCCCGGCTGCTCGATGTGCCTCGCAATGAATGCCGACCGGCTCGAGCCCGGCGAGCGCTGCGCGTCGACCAGCAATCGCAATTTCGAAGGCCGCCAGGGGACCGGCGGCCGGACTCACCTGGTTTCACCGGCGATGGCAGCTGCTGCGGCCATCGAAGGCCATTTTGCAGACGTTAGAGAGCTTCAATGAAGACAACTGACCTGAGGAGACCGCGATGAAACTGTTGTGCATCATGCTTGCCACGGTATTTGTGCTTGTCGCTTGCCAAACGATGGAAGGGTTCGGTAGAGACCTTGAGAAAGTCGGCTCAAAGATCGAGGACAAAGCGAAAAAGTAGAGCGCAAACTGCAGGAATGGAGAAGTTCGATGTCCACACCGGGTTAGTCGCGCCGCTTCCGCGCGCCAACGTCGATACCGACGCGATCATCCCGAAGCAGTTCCTGAAATCAATCAGGCGGACTGGCTTCGGCCCGAACCTGTTCGATCAGTGGCGGTATCTGGATCGCGGCGAGCCCGGCATGGACAACTCGCAGCGCCCGCTCAACCCCGAATTTGTCCTGAATCAGCTGCGCTATCAGGGCGCTTCGGTGTTGCTGGCGGCCAGGAATTTCGGTTGCGGGTCTTCGCGCGAGCACGCGCCGTGGGCGCTGCTGCAATTCGGATTCCGCGCGGTCATCGCGCCGAGCTTTGCCGATATTTTCTTCAACAACTGCACGAAGAACGGATTGGTGCCGGTCGTGCTGCCGCAGCTTGTCGTCGATCGCCTGTTCGATGAGGTGGCAGCACACCTCGGCTATCGACTGACGGTCGACCTTCCGCGCCAACGCGTCGTCGAACCCGACGGCACCGAGCATGCATTCGACGTCGCGCCATTTCGCAAGCACTGTCTGTTAAATGGATTCGACGATATCGAACTGACGTTGCGTCATAAGGACAAGATCGCGGCATTCGAAAAGAAGCGCCTCGCCGAGCAGCCCTGGCTCGCCAAGACGAGCTAGGTCCCGTATGAACATCGCAGTGTTGCCCGGCGATGGCGTCGGCAAGGAAGTTGTTGCCGAAGCGGTGCGCGTGCTCGAAGCACTCGATGAGCGCTTCGAGTTCGAGTTCGCTGAAGTGGGCGGCGCGGCGTACAAAGCGCACGGCCACCCGTTGCCCGAATCCACATTGAAGCTGGCGCAGTCCGCCGACGCCGTTCTTTTCGGCGCCGTCGGGGATTGGAAATACGACGCGCTCGAGCGTCATCTGCGTCCCGAGCAGGCGATCCTCGGACTGCGCAAGGAACTCAAGCTGTTCGCGAATTTGCGTCCAGCGATCTGCTACTCGGAGCTGACGCACGCGTCGAGCCTGAAGCCGGAGCTGGTGGCCGGCCTGGATCTGCTGATCGTGCGCGAGCTCACGGGCGATATTTATTTCGGCCAGCCGCGTGGCCGACGCGATGCGCCGGATGGTCCCTTCGCCGGTGCGTCCGAGGCGTTCGACACAATGCGCTACAGCCGGCCGGAAATCGAAAGAATCGCGCGTGTGGCATTCGAAGCCGCGCGCAAGCGGCGGTGCAAAGTCACCAGTGTGGACAAGGCCAATGTGCTGGCTACATTTCAATTCTGGAGAGAGGTCGTCATCGAGGTGCACGCCGAGTATTCGGACGTGGCGCTCGACCACATGTACGTCGACAACGCCGCGATGCAGCTCGTGAAAGCGCCGAAGAGCTTCGACGTGATCGTCACCGGCAACATGTTCGGCGACATACTGTCGGACGAGGCGGCCATGCTGACCGGGTCGATCGGGATGCTGCCCTCGGCCTCGCTGAACGACAGCGGGCAAGGGTTATACGAGCCTTCGCACGGTAGCGCGCCAGACATCGCAGGCGAAGGCATCGCAAATCCGCTGGCAACCATTTTGTCGGCGGCGATGATGCTGCGATATTCGTTGAATCGAGCCGAACAGGCGGAGCGCGTCGAAACCGCGGTCAAGCGCGCATTGGCCGGTGGGCTGCGCACGCGGGACATCTGGAGTGAAGGCACGCGCCAAGTCGGGACGCGTGCGATGGGCGACGCGGTCATCGCTGCAGTGAGGGAGCCATGAAGGTAGGAATCGTCGGCTGGCGCGGCATGGTGGGCTCCGTGCTGATGCGGCGCATGAGCGCAGAGAAAGACTTCGAGCTGTTCGACTCGGTGTTCTTCAGCACGTCCAACGCCGGGGGCGATGCGCCAACCGTCAACCGCGGCGAGCGCGCTTTGAAAGACGCCAGCGATCTGAAAGCACTGGCCGCGTGCGACACAATCGTGACCGCGCAAGGCGGCGATTACACCAACGACGTGTTTCCGAAGTTGCGCGCCGCCGGATGGAGCGGTGTCTGGATCGACGCTGCGTCGGCGCTGCGCATGAGTGACGATGCGGTCATCGTTCTGGATCCCGTCAACCTGCCCGTCATCGAGGACGCGCTGGCGCGCGGCGTCAAAAATTACATCGGCAGCAACTGCACGGTGGGCTTGATGCTGATGGCGCTCGACGGTTTGCTGAAGGCCGATCTGATCGAGTGGGTCAGCGCAATGACCTACCAAGCCGCATCGGGCGCCGGCGCGCCGCAGATGCGCGAGCTGATCGAGCAAATGGGCAATCTTCATGGCGCTGCGCGGGATCTGCTGGCCGATCCCGGTTCGGCGATTCTCGAAATCGATCACGCGGTATCGATGGGCCTGCTTTCCGATCAACTACCGACGCGCAGCATCGGCGCGCCGTTGGCGGGCAGCCTGATCCCGTGGATTCACGACGACCTCGGCAACGGCGTCAGTCGCGAAGAATGGAAAGGAGGCAGTGAAGCCAATAAGATTCTGGGCCGACCGACAATGGGCGAGCCCGGCTCGTTGATCGTCGAGGGACTGTGCGTGCGCATCGGTGCGATGCGTTGTCATAGCCAGGCGTTGACGATCAAGCTGCGCGCCGATTTGCCGTTGTCCGAGATTGAAAGAGTTCTCGCGAGCGGCAACGAATGGGTCGCAGTCGTACCGAATAATCGTGAAGACAGTATTCGCGAACTGTCGCCCGCGCGCGTCAACGGCACGATGAGCATTCCGATCGGCCGCTTGCGTAAGCTCGCAATGGGCCCCGAATATCTCTCCGCATTTACCGTCGGCGATCAGTTGTTATGGGGCGCCGCAGAGCCGCTGCGCCGCATGTTGAGACTGCTGCTGAAGAAGTTGTAGTCGTTCACGCGCGGCCATCGCTAAGCGCATTTGCGCGCGGCATTTACCAAATAAGGGCGACATAAAGGCGTGACTTACGGCTATTTCTAAGCTTGCGACCGTAAGTCCATGATGTTATGTTCGAAAAACGTTGCATCCGATCAGGGGGCGGAATGCCATCCCAAAAATTTGCGCGCGCGCCTCTATGGTGCGCGCTTTCGCTTGCGGTGGGTCTGGTAGTCAGCAGCCCGCAGGCTGACGCCGCAGGACTGGGCCGCTTAACGATTACTTCCGGACTCGGGCAGCCGTTGCGCGCCGAGCTCGAAGTCACGTCGGTCGGGCGCGATGAGCTGCCAACGCTGCAGGTGCGGATGGCACCGCTGGCCTCGTTCCGCGCGGCCAATCTCGACTTCAATCCGGCGTTGACTAACATTCGGTTTTCATTGGACAAACGCGCCGATGGCGGGTACTTCGTGCGCATCGCTTCCGCACAGCCGGTCAACGAGCCTTACCTCGATCTGATGGTCGAGCTGACTTGGGCCACCGGCCGCGTGATCCGCGAATACACCGTCTTGTTAGATCCGCCGTCGTTGCGCGCTGAAGCTCCGGTCGTGCCGCCGGTCGCGGCAGCCGTGACTCCGTCTGCACCCAGTGTGCTGCCCCCTGCAACGACCCGGCCGTCGACTGCGCCTGCCGCGTCATCGACAGCCCCGTCATCGACTGCCCCGAGTTCCACACCGACTCCGGCTGCAACACCAACGCGCCCGAGCGCCACGGCTGGCGCTCCGCGCTCGACCACGCCCACCGAAGGTTCCTACGTCGTCAAGTCGGGCGACACACTGGGCGCGATTGCCGGTCGCAACAAACCCGCGTCGGTCTCGCTCGATCAGATGCTGGTGGCATTGCTGCGCGCCAATCCGGACGCCTTTGTCGCCAAGAACATGAATCGCCTGAAGGCGGGTGCGTCGCTGACCTTCCCATCGGAGTCTGAGGTTGCAGCCCTAGCGCAGCCCGACGCGCGCCGCGAAGTCGTGGCGCAAAGCGCAGACTTCTCGCAGTACCGAAGCCGGCTCGCACAAGCGGCTGGATCGGCGCCGGTTGTCGCGACCGCTCCGCCTGCCGCCGCCGGCTCCGGACGCGTCACGACGCGCGTTCAGGACAAGGCCGCGCCTGCTGCGCCAAAAGGTGACCAGCTGCAAATTGCACGCGCCGATCCGAAGGCTGCCGCCGCCACGGCCGCCGCAGCCAAGGCCGACGAAGCAGCCGCGAAAGCGCGCGCAGTACGTGAAGAGCAGGACCGCGCGGCGCAGTTGAAGAAAACCAACGAAGCTATTCAGAAGGCGCTGCAGGTTCAAAGCAGAACGGGCGCTGCCGCGCAGAAGCAGGCCGAGAAGAGTTCACCCGCTCCGGTTGCCTCGGCACCTACGACCCCGGCGCCGGTGGCCATAGCGCCGCCCGCTCCGATGCCTGCACCCACACCTCCCGCTCCGGCGCCCGGTGTCACGACGCCGGCGCCGCTAACGCCTGTGTCACCCCCAGGCACGCCGCCTGTGTCGCCGACGCCGATCGACAGCTCGAAGTCGGCACCGGTATCCGGTGCTGCACCGGCCGTCACAACGCCGCCGACCACTCCAATTCCGCTAGCGACGCCGCCGCCTGCGCCGCAAGCAGTGACGACTCCGCCGCCGGCGAAAAAAGCGGCGCCTCTGCCGCCGCGCGAGGAGCCGGGCTTTTTCTCCGATCTGCTAAGTAATACGACGACAATGTTCGCGTTAGTCGCGATCGTCGCGCTGCTGGCATTGCTCTTCGGCTGGAGTTGGTACCGCAAGCGCAGAGCCGAGTCGAGCGACCGCTTCAAGGAAACCGGCGAGGGCGTGCAGGCGAATTCGCTGTTCGGTGCCACCGGGGGTCAGAGCGTCGACACCGGCACCAGCACATTCAATTCGAGCTTCATTCCGGCGGCATCGCAACTCGACTCCAACGAAGTCGACCCGGTGGCCGAGGCAGATGTTTACATCGCCTACGGACGCGAGGAGCAGGCCGAAGACATTCTGAAAGAGGCGCTCCGTTTGCAACCCGACCGTCATGCGGTCAGGGTCAAGCTGATGGAGATCTACGCGCGCCGCGGCGACAAGACGTCGTTCATGGCGGTGGCCGAGGAATTGCGCGAGCGCACCGGCGGCACGGGCGAAGATTGGGATCGCGGCGCCAAGCTCGGGCGTACGGTCGATCCTGCGCACGCCATGTTTGCCGGCGCGGCGATCGGGGCCGCGATGGCCGACGCTGCGCGCGGACCGACCACCGGCTTCAGGCTTGACCCGAACACGAATTCCCGGACCGGGCGGCCGTCGACGTTGGGCGGCGGCGCCACCGCCGGACTCGATCTCGGCGGGTTGACCGGCAGCTCGGGCATGAGCCGCGATACGCGGTCAGCCGACGTTCCGCCTCTGACGCGGATGGTCGACGACACCCGCATGGGCGACAGCACCATGCAGTTCGAAACCAAGATGCCGCAGGACACCAAGATGTCCGGGCCGGCAACGACTTCGGCACCGACCACACAGTTCCGCGCGACCTTGCCGGGCGCTGCAACCAATGGCGCGCGCGCTGCTGCCGCGCCCCCCGCTGCGACCGGTGCCTCGACCGATTTCGGTTCGCTCGATTTCGATCTCGGCCCGACGCGGATGGGCAATCTCGACGTGTCCACGCGCATGCCTGATTTGGACGAGTCGCCAGCGCGCTCCGACGCCGACCCGTTTGCGGCGACGACACCGCAACGAGCCGAGCCACCGGCAGTAGCTGATATCGATATCGCCCTGCCCAAGGAGCGGTATCCGGCGATGGCCCCGACGGCGACCGGGGTTGGCGCCATTCCCGATCTCGATTTGAACATTCCGCCGTCGACTCGCATGCCCGTGCCGCCTTCGAAGCGCATGCCGGCAGCCCCGGTGATGGAAGAAGAAGCGCTGTCACGCCCCACCGTCATGGGCATCACCAAAGCGGCCGCGCCGATCGGCAGCTTGCCGGATGAACAGGCCGCGCGGCTGACGGCCAATACGGATCAGGCCACGGTGCCGCTGATCGACTTCGATTTGTCGGCCGTCAGTCTCGATGCTGCCACCAAGCGTGGCGAAACCGAGCCGGGCAGCGCGCTTGCACAACAAATGGCAACCAAGCTCGACCTGGCGCGTGGCTATATCGACCTGGGCGTCAAAGACGGCGCGCGGGAATTGCTCGACGAAGTTATGCGCGACGGCACGCGTGAGCAACGGCAGGCCGCAGTCGATCTGATCAAGCAGATCGAAAGCTAAAGACTGAGGGTCGGCGCTGCCGGCCCTCAGCGTCACCCGATGCGCATCGCACTCGGCGTCGAGTACGACGGCGCCGCATTCAACGGCTGGCAGACGCAGTCCAACGGGCGCGGCGTTCAAGACGCGCTCGAAAGCGCGCTCGCGAAGATCGCCGGAGTCACAGTGGCCACGATCTGCGCCGGCCGTACCGATACCGGCGTCCACGCGCTCGACCAGGTCGTTCATTTCGACACCGTTGCCGTGCGCCCCTTGACCGCGTGGGTGCGCGGCGTCAATCGCTTCCTTCCCACGTCGATTGCGGTTCGCTGGGCACGGCAGATGAACGATGATTTTCATGCGCGCTACGGCGCGCGCCGCCGCCGCTACGACTACTGGATCCTGAATGCGCCCGTGCGATCGCCATTGGCGCACTCGCGGGCGGGCTGGGTTTTTCGTCCGCTCGATGAGAGTGCGATGCGCGCGGCCGCCATGCATTTGATCGGCCGCCACGATTTCACCTCGTTTCGCTCTTCAGAGTGCCAGGCTGCCACGCCAGTGCGCGACATCGCTGCGCTGACGGTCCATCGAACCGGACCTCTCGTTCGCATCAGCGTCACGGCCAACGCGTTCCTGCATCACATGGTGCGCAATATGGTCGGCGCGCTGGTGTACGTGGGCGTCGGCCGGAAGCCGCACGCCTGGATGCAAGACGTGCTGCACGCGCGCGATCGAGCAGCCGGTGCAGCGACCTTTTCCGCGGCCGGCCTTTACCTTGGGCGGGTCGAGTACGATCCTGCGTTTGGTTTGCCTGCGCCTGATGGGCATCCAGTTTGGATTGATGCGTACACGAATCAAGATTTGCGGGTTGACGCGGGAAGCTGATGTAGCGGCCGCAATCGCGGCCGGCGCGGACGCGGTCGGGTTCGTCTGTTATCCCAAGAGCCCGCGCTACGTGACGCCGCTGCGTCTGCGCGGGTTGAGCCGCGAACTCGGCGTGTTCACCGTGCCGGTGTTGTTGTTCGTCAATGCGGCGTCCGACCTGGTCGAAGGTGCGCTGGAGGTGATGCCGAATGCGCTGCTGCAGTTTCACGGCGATGAGCACGAGCCCGCCTGCAGCCGCTACCGGCGTCCGTACATTCGTGCCGTCCCGATGACCGACGATGCCGATCTAACGCGTGTGCAAATCGAATTTGCGTCGGCCACGGCGTTGCTGGTCGACGCGCCATCGGACGACTTCGGCGGCAGCGGCCGCGCGTTTAGCTGGTCGCGCCTGCCTGCGCAGCGTGCCAAGCCACTGGTGTTGGCCGGCGGACTGAACCAGGATAACGTGGGCGCCGCGATTGCCGAGGTGCACCCTTACGCCGTCGATGTCAGCAGCGGCGTCGAACACGAGCCGGGCGTGAAGAGCACAAGCAAAATCAAACTTTTCGTCGACGCGGTGCACCGCGCCGATCAGCGCGGCGGATGAAGCCGTACGACCTTCCCGATAAGCACGGCCACTTTGGGCCGTACGGCGGAATTTTCGTCGCCGAGACGCTGATGCACGCACTCGACGAGTTGCGCTCGGCGTATCTGAAGTATCAGCACGATCCGGAGTTCGTCGCCGAATTCCAATACGAGCTGAAGCACTTCGTCGGCCGGCCCAGCCCGATCTATCACGCGCGCCGCTGGTCCGAGCTGCTCGGCGGCGCGCAGATCTATTTGAAGCGCGAAGATCTGAATCACACTGGCGCGCACAAGATCAACAACACCGTCGGCCAGGCGCTGCTCGCCAAGCGCATGCGCAAGCCGCGCGTGATTGCCGAGACCGGCGCGGGCCAGCACGGCGTGGCCACCGCGACGGTGGCGGCGCGCTACGCGATGGAGTGCGTCGTCTACATGGGCGAGGACGACATGGCGCGGCAGTCGGCCAATGTCTATCGAATGAAGCTGTTGGGCGCGAGGGTGGTACCGGTCGGCAGCGGCAGCCGCACGCTCAAAGACGCGCTCAACGAAGCGATGCGCGACTGGGTCACCAACGTCGAAAATACTTTCTACATCATCGGCACCGTGGCGGGCCCGCATCCGTACCCGATGATGGTGCGCGATTTCAACTCGGTGGTCGGCAAGGAGTGCATCGAACAGATGCCTGAGATCGCCGGCCGACAGCCCGATGCGGTGATCGCGTGCGTCGGCGGCGGCAGTAATGCGATGGGAATTTTTTATGACTACATCGCGCACAAGGACGTGAAGTTGATCGGAGTCGAAGCGGCCGGCGAGGGGCTCGGGAGCATGCGCCACGCGGCCAGCCTGCAGCGCGGCACGCCGGGCGTGCTGCACGGCAATCGCACTTACCTGCTGCAAAACGACGACGGCCAGATCATGGAAACGCATTCGGTCAGCGCCGGGCTCGACTACCCCGGAGTTGGCCCCGAGCACGCGTGGTTGAAGGATGAAGGCCGCGCCGAATACGTCGGCGCCACCGACGAGGAAGCGCTGAAAGCGTTTCACGAATGCTGCCGCATCGAGGGCATCATCCCGGCGCTTGAATCGAGTCACGCGCTGGCGCATGCCACCCGGCTTGCGCCGACATTGCGCAAGGATGCAATCTTGCTGGTGAATTTGTCCGGTCGGGGCGACAAGGACTTGCATATCGTCGCCGGGCGCGGCGGAATTAAGTCTTGATGTCGCGCATCGCAGAGAGCTTTGCCGAACTGCGCGCGAGCGGCCGCAAAGGGTTGATTCCGTACATCTGTGCCGGCGATCCGTCTCGTGCGGCGACGGTTCCGCTGATGCACGCGCTGGCGCGTGCCGGCGCCGATGTGATCGAGCTCGGCGTTCCGTTTTCCGATCCGATGGCCGATGGCCCGGTGATACAGCGCGCTGCCGAGCGCGCGATACGCAACGGCGTGGGCCTGAAGGCCACGCTGCAAATGGTGGCCGAGTTCCGCCGGGCCGATGCGGATACGCCGGTCGTGTTGATGGGGTACGCCAATCCGATCGAACGCATGGGCCGCAGCGCATTCTCGATCGCGGCACAGCAAGCGGGTGTTGACGGCGTGCTGGTGGTCGACTATCCACCGGAAGAAGCGCTCGACTTTTCGCGCGAGCTGCGTGATGCTGCCATCGACCCCATTTTCATGCTGACGCCCACGACCACCGATCAACGAATCGCTGCGGTTGCAAAACAGGCCTCAGGCTATTTGTACTACGTGAGCCTGAAGGGGATCACCGGCGCCGGGCACCTCGACGTCGCCAGCGTAGCGGCGCGCCTGCCCGTAGTCCGCCGCTACACCCAGCTGCCGCTGGCGGTGGGTTTCGGCATTCGCGATGCCGCACATGCGCAGAGCGTCGCTGCGGTCGCCGATGCGGTGGTGATCGGATCGCGCATCATTGAGGAACTGGAAGCCGCGCCGGCGGACCGTGCGGCGCACGCTGTCGAGCGATTTGTCGGCAGCATTCGCAGCGCGATCGACCATCCGCAAATTGTCAAAGCTGCATAGAGGAAACCGATGAGCTGGATCGACAAGATTTTGCCCCCGCGCATCAAGCGCGAAGAAGGCGCTGCGCACAAGACGGTGCCGGAGGGCTTGTGGACCAAGTGCCCCGGCTGCGAAGCGGTGCTCTACACGGCCGAGTTGGAGAAAACGTTGTTCGTGTGCCCTAAATGCGGCCAGCACATGCGCATCGGCGCACGCGCGCGGCTCGATGCATTGCTCGACCCCGAAGGTCGGTACGAGATTGGCCAGGAGATATTGCCGATCGATGCGCTGAAATTTCGCGACAGCCGCAAGTATCCCGAGCGTTTGCAGCAGGCGATGGAAGCCACCGGCGAGACCGACGCGCTGATCGTGATCGGCGGTTCGATTCGCGCCTTGCCGCTGGTGGTCGCGTGCTTCGAATTCGAATTCATGGGCGGTTCGATGGGCTCGGTG
>Ga0136614_10001688_pt1 | contig 13182 bp, 14 predicted proteins | sample AntDrymUQ2792106_2_FD_106643 | JGI IMG/M metagenome (GOLD analysis project Ga0136614, IMG submission 106643) | Polar desert sand microbial communities from Dry Valleys, Antarctica - metaG UQ279 (21.06) | ecosystem: Environmental > Terrestrial > Soil > Desert | place: Antarctica: Dry Valley...
GCACATCTGCCCGGTGCAGCAGCTGGGCCATGGCGCGCACGACCTTGCGGTTGCGGTCGTCGAACGCACCGGCGCACCCGACCCAGAACAGGATCCGTCCGTCGAGTGCGCCGTCCAGCGCGTCCTTCACCTGCACCGTCTCGTGAATCGTGCGCCAGGGCATCGGGCCGCGTGAGGCATCGGGCCGTGGCGTTTCGGTCTGTCCGAGGACGGGAACGTCGAGATCCCTGGCCCAGTCAAGGCGCGACGACTTGGGCTGTCCCCACGGGTTGCCGGCGTTCTCCATGTTGCGGAAGGCTGCGTTGAGCTCCTTGGGGAACCGACTGTCCTCGAGCACGGCGTTGCGGCGGATCTCGACGATCGTATCGACATGCTCGATCAGGACGGGGCATCCCTCCACGCACCAGCCGCAGGTGGTGCATTGCCAGACGGCCTCCTCCGGGATGACGTTGTCCATGAGCGGCAGGCTGAGCGCCTCTTCCGCCCGCCCCCGTGCCAGGGACAGCGCGTCCTCCGACGCCGCCGCGCCCCCATTCGCACCGCCCTTCCACGCCCGTTGCGCCGATGCGGCGGCCGCCAGCGCCGTCTCTGCCGCGGCGATCTGGTCGCGCAGTCCCTCCATCAGGTGCTTCGGCGACAGGGTCTTGCCGGTCATGGAGGCAGGGCAGAATTCCATGCAGCGGCCGCATTCGGTGCATGCCAGGCCATCGGCGAGATGTCGCCAGGTGAGGTCCTGCAACCCGCGCGCGCCAAAGACGGGCAGCTCCTCGCCCTCGACGGGCTCGGCCTCCAGGTCCATTTTGCGCAGGGCACCCCGCGGCTCGAGATTGCGGAAATAGACATTCGGCTCGCTGCTGATGATGTGCAGGTGCTTGCTGTACGGCAGGTAGGCGCCGAAGCCGAGGACCAGCAGGATGTGCGACCAGCCGGCCACCCCATACCCGATGGACGCCGCCTCGGGACCGATACCGCCCAGCGCCACGCTCAACGGACCGGCGAGGAACGCCCATGACCGCGAGCTGGCGTCGGGCTCAACGACGTAGGCCATCGCATCGCCAATCCATTCGGTCAGCACGATGGCGAAGATGAGCCCCAGGATCACGAACGCGTCGCGCGTCAGGGCAAGCCGGGTCGGGCGCACGACGACCCGCCGGACGACGTAATAGGTGACCGATGCCAGCACCAGCCCCACGAACAGGTTGGCGAACGCGACGATCACGTTCCACAGGAAGCCGCCGATGGGCCAGCCGACCACCGCCTCGACGAGGCCGTTGGTGATGTAGTTGCCGGTCGTCGCCAACAGCACCACGAAGCCCCAGAACACGAAGGCGTGGGCCAGGCCGGGGCCGATGTCCTGGAGCAGGCGACGCTGCCCGAAGACGAAGACGCCGAGCGCCGCGATGCGCTCGGGAACGCGGTCGGATCGATTCAGCGGGCGGCCGGCACGCAGGACGGCGAGGTGCCATCGCGCTCGGCGCCAGAACAGGAAGGTCGCCGCGGCCAGCGGGACCACGACGAGCGGATAGAACGGGATCGTGGCTTCCATGGCGGCGCTCGTCAGTGGTCTCCGCCGGCGAGCTGCTCGATCGCGTGGCGCAGGACGGGCAGCAGCGCGTCCAATGACTCGGCCGCGCCCTTCGGCGAGCCGGGAAGGTTCGCGATCAGCGCCCGACCGCGCGTGCCAACGACGCCGCGCGAAAGCGCGGCCATCGGCGTCGAGGCCATGCCGGTCGACCGCATCAGCTCGGCGAGGCCAGGAGCCTCGCGCTCGATCACGCGGCGCGTGGCCGCTGGCGTGACGTCGGTGGGTGTGAGCCCGGTGCCACCGGTGGTCAGGATGAGCCGATGACCGGCGTCCGCGAGCGCGACGAGCAGCGCGGCGATCTGGTCCTCGTCATCGGCGACGACCATGGCGTCGGGGGCCACGTCGAATCCGGCGGCATGGAGCGCCGCAACCAGGACGGGCCCCGAGGTGTCATCCCGCTCCCCCGCCGCGGATCGGTTCGAGCAGGTCACGACGATCGCTTCGTGCGCGGCGGGTGCGGGTTCGCGCGCTTCGGCGACCGAGTAGTCGCCGGACCGCCCGCCGAACTTCTCCAGCAGCTCGACGCGCTCGATGACGATATCGCGCTGGAGTGCCTTGGCCATGTCGTACAGGGTGAGGGCGGCCACCGAAGCGGCCGTGAGTGCCTCCATCTCGACGCCGGTTCGGGCCGTCACGCGCGCCTCCGCTCGAATGGTGACGGTGCCCGCCTCACGATCGGCTTCAAGCTCGACGTCGACCCTGTCCAGCGGCAGCGGATGGCAGAGCGGAATGAGATCGGAGGTGCGCTTTGCGCCGCCGATGCCCGCCAGGCGCGCGGTGACCATGGCATCTCCCTTGGGGCCGCCCGCGTCGAGAAGCGCGGCAAGCACATCGGGTCGAAAGCGGACGAGCGCGCGGGCCACGGCACGGCGCGCGCTGATCGGCTTGTCGCCCACGTCGACCATGCGCGGCGCACCATCGGCGTCGAGATGCGACGGCCGCGTCACGGTATCGGGGCGAGCATGATGGCCTGGTACGTCGAGCCCGGCTGGGTGGCGGCCAATCCCTCCGGCACCACCAACAGCGCATTGGCGGAGGCGAGCGGCAGGAGCTGCGAGGAGAGCTGACCACCGGCCGACGTGGCACGGTAGCCGTCGCCGTCAGGGTCGTGCTCCACGTGGACGCGCAGGTAGGCGCGCCGCGGCGTGTCCTTGGCCAGGGCCTCCGACACGCGGACGGGCACGTGGACGCGGCCGTCGCCGGTCATACCGAGCATGGCGCGCAGCATGGGCCGCACGAACAGCTCGAAGGTGACGAGCGCGCTGACCGGGTTGCCCGGCAGGCCGACCACCGGGCGCTCCCCGATCCTCCCGAACGCCAGCGGCTTCCCCGGCTGCACGGCGATACGCCAGAAGTCCAGGGTCCCGAGACGCTCGATCGCCGTCCGCACGTGATCGTGCGCTCCAACCGAGACGCCGCCGGATGCGACGAGCAGGTCGGCATCGGGCATCCCGTCGCTGATGCGCGCCTCGATGGCCTCCGGCTCGTCCGGGGCCCGTTCGAGCACCACGGCCTGCGCCCCGGCCTCGGTCACGGCCGCCGCCAGGGCCGGCGCGTTGGAATCGAAGATCTGGCCGTGGCCCAGGGCCGCGCCGATTGACCGAAGCTCATCGCCGGTCGACAGGATCGCGACCCTCGGTCGGCGCCGAACGGCGATCTCCGGCATGCCCATGGCCGCCAACAGGCCGATGACGGACGAGGTGATCGGCGCGACCGGCAGGGCGACCGACGTTCCGCGAGCCACGTCGTGCCCCGCGGGTCGGACATGGGCGCCGGACGCGGGCGATTCCGAGACGGTCAGCACGTCACCGCGCTCATTCGCCAGCTCAACGGGGACCACGGCGTCGGCGCCGGGCGGGATCGGTGCGCCGGTCATGATCCGCACCGCCGTCCCCGGGCTCACGGCCGGCGCGGGCGGCCCGCCGGCGCGTGACTCGCCCACCACGCGTCGAGGGACCGATCCGTCATCGGCGCGCAGCGCGAAGCCATCCATGGCCGAATTCGCGAAGGGCGGAACGTCGTGCTCAGCGATCACGGCGTCGTCGGAGGGGACGCGCCCAATGGCATCGGTCAGGGCGACTTGTTCCGCGTCGGTCCTGCCAACCCCCGCAAGCAGGCGGTCGAGGGCTTCCTCGACGGTCTGCAGCGATCCGCCATGATCGGGCACTCAGACCCCCAGCTTCATGCGTGCCTCGATGAGGCGCAGGATGCCGAGGCGCGTGACGAGCCCGAGTGGGGTGCGTTCCTCCACACTCATCACCGGCAGCTGGCCGACTTCCCGCTCCTGGATCAGCCGCAGAGCGTCCACGAGCGGCTCGTCCGGGCCGATGGTCGCGAGCTCCGCGTAGCGGGTCATGATGTCGGTGACGCGCGCGCCGGGCCATGACTCGCGCGGCAGCCGCCGCACGTCGCCGAGGGTCACGACTCCGGCCAGCCCGCCGTCGTCATGGCGCACCAGGAACGAGCGATCGTCGCCGCGCAGCATGCGCTCGGACACGAGATCGGCGACCGATTCGTTCGGCGAGACCGCCGGTGGCGTGTCGTCCATGGCATCACGGACCTTGACGCCGCTCAGCGAGCGCTCGACGCCGGCCTGCTGCATGGTGGCCTCGGCCGAGGTCGCCAGGAACCAGCCGACCAGCGCCAGCCACAGACCGCTGGCGATGTCACGCGTGCGGAGCGCCCAGAAGATGCCGCCGGCGACCATCAGGTAGCCGATGATCCGCCCCACCAGCGCCGCCCGCCGGGTGCCGACGAGGGGGTCGCCGCGGACCTTCCAGATGATGGCCCGCAGCACGCGTCCGCCGTCCATCGGGTAGGCCGGGACGAGATTGAACACACCGAGCACGATATTGATGATGCCGAGCCAGCTCACCAGCACCTGGAAGGGCAGCGGCACGAGCGCGCCGATCCCGAGCAGCGCCACGCCGAGCACGAGGCTGGCGGCCGGCCCGGCAAGGGCGATGAGCGCCTCTTCGCGAGCCGTGCGCGAGTCTCCCTCGATGCTGGTGGTCCCGCCGAAGATGAACAGGGTGATGCGCACGACCTGGAGTCCGAACCGTCGGGCGACGAGCGCATGCGCGAACTCGTGGGCCAGGACCGATGCGAAGAAGAGCAGCGCCGTCGCGGCCCCCAGCAGCCAGTAGCCACTTGCCTGCCAGCCCGGAATGAGACGCGGGAAGAATCCGTCAGCCAGCGAGAAGGTCAGCAGAAAGGCGATCACCAGCCAGCTGGGGTGTATCGCCAGATCGATGCCGGCCAATCGACCGACCTTCCACCCTGAACCCATGGCGCGGAGTCTACCCGGAGCGGCCGATGGCAGACGCTTCGGTGCTGGTGGGCACATTCAGGCGCCACCGACGGTAGCCAAGGGCGGTGACAACCAGGGCCGTAACCACGATGGCGGCACCGGCGGCGAGAGAGGCATCGAACCAGAAACCATCGGGAAACAGGCCGATGAGGTTCGAGCCCGGCGTGAACAGGTAGGTCCCGGGTGGGAAGAAGATGGCGTGGAAGGCGAGGAACGCCTGCTCGAAGGCGATCGCGAAGATGACCGCCAGGAGCACCGCCGCCGCCCCGATGGCTCCCGCAGCGCTCACCATGATCCGGCCCTGGCGCCGAGGCTCGTGTCGCAGTGCGACGCCTGCAGCCACCGTGACGACCAGCGCCACGAGCGTGATGCCGGCCAGCAGCTGGACGAGGCGCGATACGTCCGACATATGCGATCGCTCACGCTCGTTGAGCAAGGGCTGACCCGCGGTCAGTGCGGCGTCGAACGGGCCGGTGACATAGAGGTCGACCAGGATCTCGCTGGTCACACGATCGATCTCGGCCCGCGATGTGTCGAAAGACGAGGCCACATCGTGGCGCGACTGGAGCGCGGATGTGAACCACGGGTTGAACAGGAGCAGCGGCCCGGCGAGCGTGATCGTCACGGCCAAGGCCAGGCCGAAGGCCATGCCCATGAACCCGGGAACGCGTGGCATCGGCCGCGCCGAAGGGAGGGTCAGGAGCGAAGACGCGCGAGGCGCGAGCCGCGCATGACGGTGGCGAGCAGCGCGCCGACGATGCTGATCACGATCGATCCCAGCAGCGCCGCCAGGAAGTCGCCGACCACCAGCCCGAGGGCAAGCTCGTTCGAGATGGCCCCGGTCAGGAGCAGCATGAACGCGTTGATGACGAGGAGGAACAGGCCAAGGGTCAGCAGGCTGATCGGCAAGGTCAGCAACCGCAGGATGGGCCTGACAAAGGAATTCACGAGCCCGAAGATGAACGCCACGATCAGGAACTTGACCCATGCCAGTTCGGGCTCGAACGCGAAGTCGAGATTCGGGACCAGCAGGACGGCGACGAACAGCGTGGCGGCGGTGATGAGGAGCTGAACGACGCGGTCCATTCGGATAGCCTAGCCGATGGCCTCGATGCCGGGCGGCCCAGTAACCGGGTGGCCGCGCACCCACGTCGCGCGCACCATGTTCGGGTGCGGCCGGAAGACCAGGCGGCTCGCCACCTCGTCCGCGGCCGAGGGTGGCTCGTCCGTCGGCAGCGGGTTCGTGAAGCGCGGATCTACCGCGATCATGTCGGCCTCCTTCCCGACCTCGAGCGAGCCGATGGCCTCGTCCATCCCAAGTACCCGGGCTCCCTCCAGCGAGCCCATCCGGATCCAGTCCAGCGCGCCCAGCACGCCGCTCCCCGCCGAATCTTCGCGGCGCGAGAGCTCGACCACGCGCTGGGTCACCGCGCCGGCGCGCATGACGCTGAAGATCGAGATCTCCGGGCCGGCGGCCACGTCACTGCCCAGGCCGATCCGCATGCCCGCCTCACGGTACGAGGCCAGCGGCATCATCCCGCTCGACAGGAACAGGTTCGAGGCCGGGCAGTGCGCCACTCGCGCGTCGCTGGCCACCAGGCGCTCGATCTCAGGCTGGGAGAGATGGATGGCGTGCGCCAGGATGGTCCGCGGCCCGAGCGCCCGGGCGCGGTCGTAGACATCCAGGTAGTCGCGAGCTTCCGGAAAGAGACGGCGGACCTCGCGGACCTCGCCACGATCCTCGGACAGGTGGGTCTGCCAGTACGCGTCGTGGTGCGCGGCCAGCAGGGCCGACTCGCGCAGCATGTCGGCGGTGCAGCTGACCGCGAAGCGTGGCGTGAATGCGTAGCGCAGGCGGCCGTCATCGGCGCCGTGCCAGCGCGAGGCGAGCTCATCGGACTGGCGAAGGCTGGTGGTGAGCACATCGGCCGCGGCGAGGGCCGTGTCATACGAAAGGCGGTCCATCATCACCTTGCCGATGACCGCACGGATGCCGTGGGCCTCCGCCGCCGCAAAGGCGGCATCGGTCGATTCCGGCCACAACGCCGCATAGGCCACAACCGTGGTCGTGCCGGCCGCGGCGAAGGCCTCGAAGGCCGCCGGGGCCTGCCGTTGGGCGACGGTCCGGTCGTAGGCACGCTCGAGCGGGAAGATATATCGGTCCAGCCAGGTCAGCAGGTCCAGGCCGCTGCCAAGTCCTGCGTTCGGGATCTGCGGCAGGTGCGCGTGCAGGTCCACCATGCCGGGCATGAGCAGCAACGGGCGTATGTCAAAGGCCGATGCCGGCGCTTCCGCGCCGGTCCACGCACCCGCTCGGGTGATGCGTCCGGCCGCATCCACGTCCAGCAGGCCGTCGCGCTCGTCGAGCAGGCCGCCATCCGACAGGGGCGAGAGCAGCCGAGCGCGGAGCGCGAAGGGAGGGTGAAGCTGGGCGGCCGCCATGGGCCCCGATGCTACAGGTCGCGACGATGTACCCTAGGCGCCTACCGTTAGGAGGCCTCTCATGGCCAGTGGCAGCATCAAGAAGATCGTGGCCGATCGTGGCTTCGGCTTCATCACCGGCGAGGATGGCAAGGATTACTTCTTCCACCGCGACGGGCTCAGTGAGTCGATCGACTTCGATCGTCTCGTCGGCGGCGAGCGCGTGAGCTTCGACGTCGAGTCCAACCCGCGCGGTCCGCGCGCAGCGAACATCCGGGCCGAGTAGCTCTCGGCTCCACCTTCGCGCTTGAAGCGGCTGCCGGCGACCATCGTGGACGTCGACCAGCCGCTTCGGCACGTCCGGCGCGGTCAGATCGCGCGCATTCGGTTGTTGCGCGGGTTGTGCTCGAGCTCCACCAGGCCAAGGGCTTCGAGGAGCGGCGGCATGTACATGCCGAAGCGTCCGCGATACCCCTTGCGCATCCCGTACCAACCGCCCACCGGGTTGGACTCTGAGCGACCCCAGGCCTCGACCGTGCCTTCGGCAGCCGTCTTGTTCTCATCGGCAGCGCCCAATGGGACCCAGTCGCCCTGCTCCTTCAGCCAGGCGTGGAGGTCGTCGATGGCGCGCAGTTGATAGGTGAGCTTCGTCGAGCCGACCTGGCAGACGAGCGTAGGCGGATCGGCGGCCTCATCGCGGTACATCTCGTAGTCGCTGCTGCCCGGTGGAGTCTGAAGCTTCCAGGGATCTTCCTTCGTTCCGGTGCCGGTCGCCGCTGCGTTCATGCCGTACCTCTGCGCTGCTGATCAATTCGCACGCGTTCACGGTACGGCGGCAGCGGCGGCGGCTCAAGAGCCCAACTCGTCCGGACACGATGGTGCCCGGAGTGATCGCCTTCCCCCGCCGATCTCTCCGGGCACATCCCCTACTCCCGACCCTAGCAGGCCAACCTTGCGAGAGTCCTTGCCGGAGTCCAGCGGCGGTCGTTGATCGCGCTCTCAGATCAGCCTTCATCGATCGGCTCCAGGACGAACAGCGGAATGAGGCGTTTCGTGCGGCGTTGATAGCTCCCGTAGAGCGGGAATGCCTCACACACGAGCTCCCAGAGTCGATCGCGTTCTGGCCCCGGTCCCACCTCGTCCGCGCGAGCCTCGTGGGTATGGCGGCCGCGCTTGAATGAGGCGCGAGGGTTTGCGCGCAGGTTGGATGCCCATGCCGGATCAATGGCCGATCCCCCGCGCGATCCGACGATCACGAGCCGACCACCGTCCGCGAACGCATACAGCGGGATTGTCCGTAGCTCTCCGCTCCTGCGGCCGATCGTGGTCAACGTGATATTCACTGCGGAAGGGTATCGGGTCGGAGTCGTTGGCCAATGGGTCTTGCTGACACGACGTTGCATCGGCTATGTCGTCAAGGTGTTGACGCGCGGAAGCACATCCGCGCGCGGGTGCCCGAGATGGCAGGCGGCCCACCCGACGAGGTCAGGGCGAGCCCCAAACAGGACGATCACGCTCTCATTCCTGGCGCGTCCCCTCTGGAGGCCTGACCGCACGCGCCAGCCGCTCGGGGTGCCCGGCGTCAATGCGGCCGATGGCGCCCGCAGACCCCGCGCCCCGCCTGACCGCAGCCGACTCGCTTCTTCCTGGCACCGGGGATACGTCGAGAGGCCACCGCGCATCACGGCCATTGGGAGTGTCGGCCGCGCGATGGCTTCGTCGGGGACCTGCACCGCCCACATTGATCGTCGAACGGTCGCCAGGTCGGCCGGATCGGTGATCTCCTCGTGTCGGAGGAACTCAGCCCACGCTCCGTCCGGTGTTTCCGCCAAGTAATGCGCCGGGCCCTCGCCGCTGCCGTGCCAGCGCGCCGATGGCTGCGTGGCCTCCTCCCACAGGAACGGGAAGCGGGGGTCGGCGTGCCTGAAGACGATCAAGTCGCGCCTGCGCCAAGGAGGGAGTCGGCCAGCGCGCGGACGGCGATGACGTCGGGTTGGTCGGGTGTCCATTCGCCGCGCAGCACGTCCCGGGGCGCGCGGCCGCCGAGCTGAAGGCGGGGCCGCTCGAACCAGCGGCGAATGCCGGCTTCGTTGTACGCCCCCTTCAGCGCTCCCACCACCTTCGCGACCAGGTGCAGACGCCCCGCGACGTCGTCGGGCGTCGCGCGCTTCGCCGATGCGTATCGGCGCAGACTGGCGGGCGACGAATCGACCAGCGTGGCGAGCGAATCCCAGCCGAACAGACGACCCAACTCGCCCGTTTCGGTCTGTGGGAAGGGACTGTCCTCCAGCGCAGAGGCCAGCTGACGGAGCGCGAAGAGCACGAGTCGCGGCTTCACGCCCGGCGTGTTCAATACGGCTGCCGCGCTGCCTCCGACTCCAGCGCGTGCGGCGGCGTCTGCGGCTTCCCGCAGCATCGGCAGCCGCAGGTCCATGACCGGCTCTCGCAGGCGCCGCAGACCGGTGGCGTCCAGCAAGCTCAGGACACGGATCGCCTCCCGCATGGCCTCCGGAGATCGAAGTCGATCGGGATCGGCGGATACCAAACGGATCGCTGTCATGATCCGAACGCTATCCGAATGGCTCGACGCCGTCAACGGGCTGGTGGTCCGCTACACAGCGTTGATGCTTGGAGCCAGGGCGTATATACGTATATACCTCGCACCGGCGAACGATCTGAGAACACTGGGGGCCCCGGCGACGCAACGACGCGGGCCGCCGATGCGTCACGAGTCCAGAGCTCGAACGGAGATGGCGCCATGGGTCGGAGGGGACGGATCGCCGGTGGAGTTGGCGCGGCCATCGGTGTCGCGACGATCTCGGCCGGGATCGCGCTCGGTGCGGTGCAGCGGGCAATACTCAGCGTGGAGGAGGCGCCAGGCGGCGCCGAGGTGACGATCCAGGTGGCGACCACCGCTCGCGGGGCACAGACTCGGCCGGGCACTCTGATCATAGTGCCGACAGCGGCGTTCGATGCCAGCCCTTCCGCGCTTCAATGCGAAGAGATCGCCGGCTCGGCGGTGGTGGGTGAGATGACCTGGCAGGCCGGTCCCGTGGCATTCGGCGACGGCGTCTACGACGGCTTCATCGGAGACGCCGTCTTCACGGTGCCGGATGTTCCGGCGGGCTCCTATTACCTCGCCGAAAGTATCGCGGCCAGAGGCACGGGTTGCCACGTCTTTGCAGCCTTCGACGTCACGCCAGGTCAGCTGCCTGACACCGCGATGACAGCCACGCCGCTGGGTCTGCGCGGCGGGCAATCCATCCTGGTGGCAGCCGTGGCGGGCAGTGCCGCGTAGGGTGTACCAACCCGTCACTAGGGCGCCAGGTCGCTTGGGCTACGCTCCCTCCTGCCACGATTTTGGTATGAGCGCACGGATGGCGATGCGTGCGGTCGTGCTACTCGTCCTGTTCAGCAGCGCGCTCATCGGCTGCTCGAGGGCGGGGCCAGTCGAATCCGCAACCGATACGCCGATCGCGTCCCCGAGGGCGTCGGAGGAACCGTGGCCGTCAGCGCCGCCAGAGGTTGGCCTCGATGACCTGGCCTACGCCTGCGGTTCGCCACTGACCTTTCCGCTCGCAGCACTTGATGAACCGCTGGGTGCGGAGACCGTGGATCACCCGGCCGTCGAAGCGCTGCGGGGGCTGATCGAGCTGGAGTCAGTCCCTCAAGGCGGCAGCTGGCAGCTCGTGGCGCTGTCGGCCAACCGCATACTCTTCCTCCGGCCGCCAGCTGACGGTGATCCAGGAGGTCCGTACTACGCCAGCGCCGAGCTGGAGTACCGAGACAGCGCTTGGCATTTCGTTCGATCCGGCGGCTGTAGCGTTGAGCCGGTCTTTCGCGGCATCGGCCTTGGCGCCTGGGAAATCGCACCCGATCAAGTCATCGGTCCGCAGACGATCGCCTTCGACGCGCTGGTCACCGAGCAGAGCTGCGCCAGCGGTCAGAACTCCGACGGACGGATCGGGGTGGCAGAGATCATCTATGGGGACACGAACATTGTGATCATCCTGGGTGTGCGACCGATGAGTGGCGCCCAGACCTGCCAGGGCAATCCAACCGGGCATTTCACGATAGAGCTCGAGGAGCCAATCGGCGGCCGAACCCTGCTCGACGGCTCGGTCTATCCGCCCGAGGCGCGCGGTCCGTAGCCGACCATCCCACCTTTCCGACCTGAGCGAACGCCCCGAGACCTACTCCCCTGACTGGGCTGAGCCGCCACCTTGGATCAGCCCAGCCGTCGCGGCGGAGCTGGCGCCAATCGCTCGTGACGCGCTAACTGAAGCGATCCGTAAGGCCAATGGAGATCGCTTCGCGACGCGACATGCCGACACCCGCACGTCAACATTGGGCTTAGCGGCCACCCGGGGGGCCCACCGATGTTCAGGCACCCGTGTCCGGGGATGGGTAGGACGGAACCAGCAGCAGCGCCGCCATCAGCGTTGTGAGCGGCACGGCGGCCACGATTCCGATGCTGCCTACCAGGGCGCGGATGACTTCCACCGCCACGATCTCGCTGTTGATCAGAGTCGCCGGCGCCTGACTGCTCAGCGAAAAGAGGAGCAGGAGTGGCAACCCGGCGCCGAGGTAGGCCAGCACGAGAGTGTTGACGGTGGCGGCGATATGCGAGCGGCCCACACGCATCGCCCGATTGATGACGGCACCGCGACTGGCAGACGGAGCCGCGGTGTGCAGCTGCTCGACGGTTGCGGCCTGGGTGACCGTGACGTCGTCGAGCACGCCGAGGGCGCCGAACACCGTCGCCGCCAGCAAGATGCCCTGCAGGTCGATCCGCTCGCCGACCAGCGGGATGAGGAAGCCGATCTCCTCGCTTCCCTGGAGGGCGGTGAACTCGGCAGCGGCGGTGAACAGAGCCGCGAGGACCGCAGTCAATACCAACGCCGCGAACGTGCCGATGGATGCCGCGGCGGTGACGCGCGTGGCACCCTCGGTCAGGAGCAACGTCGCCACTGTCACGGCCGCTCCGGCGCCGACCGCCAGGAGGACGGGATCCAACCCGCGCAGCAGGAGCGGCACCACGATCCTGATGAGTACGGCGAGGGTCAGCCCGAGGGCGATGAGCGACCGCAACCCGCGCAGCCCGCCGACAACGATGACGGCTGCCGCGAACAGCCCGGCGCCGACTCCGAGCAAGGGGAGGCGCCACGGCTCGCTGATGACGGCGAATCCGCCGGCCGGCCCCGTGAAGCGCGTCACGACCACCTCATCGCCGACTTGATATGGCTCGCGGTCAGTCGAACCGGGCAATGCCGCGGATCCGTCCTGGACAATCGCTTCCACGGTCGTCCCCGCTTCCTCGCCATCCAGTAGAGCCACCGCGAAACGCGGCGATCCGGTCGCATCGGTCCCCAGCGCCTGCGCAACCTGGCCGTGGTGACTCTGCTGCCCAACGACCGGGATGGCATCCGCCGGCGTCAAGTCGGGCAGGACGAACACGACACCGATCAGGACGAGGCCACCGACGACAGCGGGCAGCGAATCGGCCAAACGGCGGGGGAAGGCGTTCACCAGCCCGAGGATAGCGGGCTGACGGCCCATCTGAGGTCATCGGGCACGGCGACCGCGGACGAACCTGCGACGCCATCCGCCTCATCGTCACTGACGTCGGCCGACGAGCGGGAATCCTGGCCGGTCGGCGGGCGGCTTCGCGGCCAATACCAGACGCGGATCGATCTCCATCACGCGGAAGGGCGCTCTCTAGGGCAGGGCTACGGATGAGAGGGAGGGCCCGATGCTGGTCGGGCCGGGAGGATTCAGGCCGGCCGGTACCAAATGCCATTGTGGACCCGGCCGTCGTGGCATCGAGCCTCGCAGCGTGACGAAGCGGCGCGAGAGATCTTCGCGC
>Ga0136614_10001692_pt1 | contig 13175 bp, 13 predicted proteins | sample AntDrymUQ2792106_2_FD_106643 | JGI IMG/M metagenome (GOLD analysis project Ga0136614, IMG submission 106643) | Polar desert sand microbial communities from Dry Valleys, Antarctica - metaG UQ279 (21.06) | ecosystem: Environmental > Terrestrial > Soil > Desert | place: Antarctica: Dry Valley...
AACGCGCTCGACTTCGACGTTGACGAAGTGACCAGCCCTTCCTTCACACTCGTCAATCGTTACGACGGGCGGCTGACGATCTATCATCTTGATCTTTACCGCCTGCCCCCCGGCGCAAGCGCAGCGCACGCGGTTGATCTCGATGAATTACTGTCTGACGAGCGCGCCGTCATCGTCATTGAATGGGCCGAACGCATGGGCGAGTATCCATTACCATCTCCGGTCTGGCACATTTCAATCTCTGGCGACGGAGAAGAGCCGCGTCGGATTACGCTTCAAGTGCGGTAGTTGGCAGCCACGCTGAACAGGGTGTGCTAAAATTTCATCAACTTAAATTTTCAGGAGACACATAACTTATGCCCTATCCAGAACTGATGATTCGTCCAATGCGCGAGGAACTGACACGACTCGGCATTGAAGAGACGAGAACGCCCGCAGAAGTTGAAGCGGCGATTAAAGAGACGCAAGGCACGTTGCTGGTCGTCGTCAACTCTGTCTGCGGCTGCGCGGCGGGCAAAGCTCGTCCCGGCATCGCTATGGCTCTGCGCCATGAGACGAAACCGGATCGCGCCATCACCGTCTTCGCCGGCGCAGACATCGCCGCCACCGACACAGCCCGCAGCCATTTCACCGGCTATCAACCATCTTCCCCCTCCATCGCTCTGCTCAAAGACGGCCAACTTGTTTATATGCTGGAGCGCCGCCACATCGAAGGCCAAGACGCGCCCGCTATCGCGCAAGAACTTAAGCGCGCTTTTGATCAGCACTGCTCTGAGAAAAGCGCGGTCAACGCTTAACGGATAAATGATGAAGGCGGAATGATGAGTGATGAATAAAAGCAACCCCTTTTAGTCTTCATTCATCATTTCGCATTTATCATTCATCATTTCCCTCATGTCTCTCTCTCTCGACACTCTGCTCCTCTCGCTCTCGCAATTTAATATCCCGCGTCTGGGGCAGGCGTCCGCGCGGCGTCTGGCGTTAGCTGTCGCGAATGTGGCAGACAAACGCGATGCGAGTGAAGCGACCATCGAAGACCTGCTCAATTACCTGCCGATGCGTTACGAGGATCGCTCGAACATGACGCGCATTGCGGAGTTGAGGGACGGCATCGAGGCGTCGCTCGAATTGTACGTGCGTGTCGCGGGTGGTTTTCAGGTTGGGAAGCATCGTGGGCCGAAGCAGCCGCCGCTTTACATCTTTGAAGTGACGGCGAGCGATCCGGAGCGAACAGCCAAGCCCGTCGTGGTGTGGTGGTTCGTGTCGGGGCGGCAAGCCACGCGCATCGTCGCGTATCATCGCCAAAATTTCTCGCGCGGCGCGCGGTTTATCGCATTCGGCAAGTGGGAGTGGGACGCACGACGCAATACTTTCTCACTGCGCCTGAACAAGCCCGACGAGTTGGAAATGCTGCCCGGCACTTGGACGCCAGAAGAACATGCTTTGTTGCGTCTCGCAGAAGCCGACAACCCAGCGACGAATGAAGCGCAAGGAGATGGGACAGCCGCCGCGTCAGCCGCAAACGACACGAGCAACGCTGCAGCGTTGCTTGAAGAAGGCGAGGAAGAAGAAGCCACTGATCCTGCCCTCGCCGCGATTCATGTCGGACGCCGCGTGCCGATCTATCGCAAGCTCGGCGAGTTTCGCACGAAACGCTTGCGCGAGATCATGCACGCCGTCTTCAGCCTACTTGCCGATGAAGAAATCTCCGAAACGCTGCCCGCCGATCTGATCGCGCGTCAACAACTGCTCTCTCGCGCCGAAGCCTTGCGCCGCATTCATTTTCCGACTGACGATTCACCGCTCGCCGATTACGAGAGCGCGCGGAGTCTCGCCCACTTGCGGCTTATTTTTGAAGAGTTTTTTTGGGTCGCCATCGCCATCGCGCTCCGCAAGAGTGAGCGCGTCAAAGAGCCGAAGGGCGCGGTGATTGAAATCAACGGGCAAGTCCGCGCGCATATGGAAGAGATACTTCCCTTCTCGCTGACGAGCGCGCAAGAGCGTGCCGTTACACGCATTCTCGACGACATGCAGTCCGACGTGCCGATGAACCGCCTCCTGCAAGGCGACGTGGGCAGCGGCAAAACTATCGTCGCGCTTTTGGCAATGCTGGCCGCGATGGAGAACGGCTATCAAGCCGCGATCATGGCCCCGACCGAAATTCTCGCGGAGCAGCACGCACGCAACATCAAACGCATTCTCGCGCGCACGCCTTACCGCGTCGAGTTGTTAATCGGATCGCTGCGTGCCGCTGAAAAGCGACGGCTACACGCTGCCATCAATGCCGGAGAAGTCCACGCCTGCATCGGCACGCACGCCCTGATTCAAGAGGCGGTCGCGTTTCAGAATCTCGGCCTCGTCGTCATCGACGAACAACACCGCTTCGGCGTCCTGCAACGCGCGGCCTTGCGCGAGCGCGGTTTTAATCCCGACGTTCTCGTGATGACCGCGACGCCGATCCCGCGCTCGCTCGCGATGACTGTCTATGGCGATCTCGATGTCTCCGTGATCGACGAATTACCGCCCGGACGCACGCCGATCAAGACGGTCGTCTGCGGCGAGGATCAGCGCGGTGGAATTTACAAAGGCGTCGAGCGGGAAGTGCGCGCCGGGCATCAAGCCTACGTCGTCTATCCGTTGATTGAAGAGTCCGAGAAGATGGACTTGAAGGATGCGACGCGGATGTACGAACACTTGCGCGACCGCGTGTTTCCACATTTCCAGATCGGCCTTTTGCACGGCAAGATAAAGCCGGCGGAGAAGGAAGAGATCATGCGCCGCTTCGTCAATCGCGAGATTCAGATTCTCGTGGCGACGACGGTCGTCGAAGTCGGCGTGGACGTGCCGAACGCCTCCGTCATGGTCATCGAACACGCCGAACGCTTCGGCCTCTCGCAGCTTCATCAACTACGCGGGCGCGTCGGTCGCGGCGCGGCGCAGAGCTTCTGTGTCCTGCTCGCTTCAGATAAGCAGACCTTCGTCGCCAAACAACGACTCGGCATCATGGAAGAGACGAGCGATGGCTTCCGCATCGCCGAAAAAGATTTGGAGATTCGCGGCCCCGGCGAAGTGATGGGGACCAGACAATCCGGCGTCCCCACCTTCCGCGTCGGCAATCTCGTCCGCGACATTCGTTTCCTCGAAGAAGCCCGCCGCGAAGCCGACTACTATCTCACCGACCGCCGTCGCACCCGCGAGACTTCCGCCCTCATCGAGCGCGTCCGTGCCGACGCACGCTTCGGCCTCGCCGTTGTCGGCTAGTTCAAAGTTCAAGGTTCAAAGTTCAAAGGCATCACCGATTTGCGGCCTTGAACTCTGCGCTTTAGACTTTGAACTTTGAACTTTGAACCTTGAACTATCTATGCGAATCATCGCCGGACAATATCGTGGGCGCGTGTTGAAAAGCCCGCCGTCGTTGGGGATTCGTCCGACTTCGGATCGTTTGCGTGAGACGCTCTTTAACGTCATTGCGCCGCACATCGAAGGCGCGCGTTTTCTTGATCTGTGTGCCGGTTCGGGGGCTGTCGGGATTGAGGCGGTGTCGCGTGGGGCGGCCTTCGTTACGTTCGTGGATCGCTCGCGGAAAATGTGCGGGCTGGTCGAAGCGAATCTCGATCTGTGTGGCGTGCCGGAAGACCGGACCGAAGTCGTGATGAGCGCAGCCGCCGAATTCTTGCGGCGTGCCGTCACGCGAGAAAGCGAAGGATGGGACATCATCTTTTTCGATCCGCCTTACGCGGTTGATTACTTGCCCGCGCTGGAAACGGTCGGCGCGCACGCCGTGAATCTTTTGCGAGCCGGCGGCATTCTCATCGTCGAGCATCACCACAAGAACAACCTGAAAGAGACGCTCAGACATATTCGTCGCTGGCGCATTCTCAAACAAGGCGACTCGGCTTTGAGCTTTTATGAATCATCATAAATCCGGTCGAGTTAATTTTTGTGATTGGCGCGTGTATAGTAGGGCTGTCAGTTAATTAAAACAGCTAAGGGAAAAGTCTTTGTCCAAAGAACATATCGCCACGCCCGTTCTCGAATCGCCTGCCCGTTACTTGCCTCGCCTCAATTGGATTCAGAGCTTTCTTGTCGTGAGTTTACACGCCTGCGGGCTGCTCGGTTTCTGGTTCTGGCCGCGCCCGATTGATCTAGTCCTTTTTCTGAGTCTGTATCTCATAACGACTTTCGCCATCGGAATCGGCTATCACCGTCTGCTCACGCATCGGGGCTTTATGTGCCATCGCTGGTTGCGGCGCGTGCTGGCATGGGCCGGTGCGGCGGCATTGCAGGGCGGGCCGGCGCGTTGGACGGTGATTCATCGGCGGCATCACCGGCTGACCGATAAGGAGGGCGACCCGCACACGCCGTTGATGGGTTTCTTTCACGCACATATGGGCTGGATCATGCGCTTGGACGCGGAAGACGGAAGCGACTATCGCGAGCTTGCGCCCGATGTTTCGGGTAACGACCGCTGGATGCGCGTGTTGGATCAGGGAATTTTATTTACGCTGCCGTGGGCGCTGACAGGAATTTTTTGTTACGCCATTGCGGGCTGGCGCGGTGTGCTGTGGGGGACGGTGCTGCGAACTTTGTGTCTGTGGCATCTGACGTGGTGCATCAACAGTGTCTGTCATATCTGGGGAAGCCGCCCCAATGCGACGCGCGATGACAGTCGCAATGTCTGGTGGCTGGGGCTGCTGACTCTCGGCGAAGGTTGGCATAACAATCATCATGCCCGTCCCGCTTCGGCTCTCCACGGCTGGCGGTGGTATGAAGTGGACATCTCAGGCTATGCCATTCGCTTGCTGGCGTGGCTTGGATTGATCTGGAAAGTCATACGATAGCAGATCAACTTGAGCTGGGAGCGCGGACGGCCCGTCCGCCGTGAGCGCGCCAGCGCGAATAATGGTTGAGCGATCACACACTGTTGAATGAGGGCAAAACTCTGTTAGCTCGCGCGCGCGAGCTTGGCGGACGGGCCGTCCGCGCTCCCAGCACGAGACGCCTGTTTTCAGTGACGTTGGCAACTACCGAGATCAAGGTAAATCCCTCGCTCGATGACATAGGGAAGCGTATTCATTTTTTCGAGTCGAATTCTCCGGCGCTTCATCGTCGCCTCTCAGCCCGTCTCGTCGCCCGATGTGTGTTACACTCTTCTCGTCAGTCATTGACTGTTCTTTAGAAAATCCACTCTCGACATCAGGATTTGCGCGCTGCATTTCTCCTTGTGCGGTCTGTTGTTTTTCCAACGCGCCTACTCAGGAGACTGCTGATGCCGGTATTCCCAATACGCTACAACTCAATCGATAATCTACTTCTCGGTTCGTTAATTCGTCGGGCGCGGGTCACTGATCGCAGAATGTCTCTCCGCTTATTCCTCTTTCTTTATTTCGTGAAGGACGGTGAAAGATGATTCGTACGCAGAGAAGTTATGCGCCGGCGACGTGTGCGTGGTGCGTGGGAACGGGCAAGCGGGCTGTCTCGTTAGGCTATATCATGTCGTGTCTGGTCTGTGGCGGGAAGGGACACGTCTTGGTCCCGCAGCCGGCACAGCAGTGTCCGCAATGCGAGGGCGGCGGCAAACGCACCGTCGCCAATGCGTGCCTGACGTGCGCGGGTACGGGCTGGGCGCGGGTGTAGGTTCAAGGCTCAAAGAATCGGATGACGAGTTTAATTGAGTAGTCGCGAGAGTGTCCGGGCCGCAGTGATGCACGCTTTTTTAGCAACAACCAAAGAAAGTTAGAAACGTCTTATGCAAAGAACGAATCCTATTGCCAGCAATGGCTGGAGCAGCGGGGGTGACGAGGACGAGTGGCCGGGAATCGATTCGCGGTTCCGGCTAATCGTCGTGGCGGCTTTACGGAGCAAGCAACTTTTGCGCGGCTCGCCACCACGAATCGAGGCTGATCCGCAGAAGCGGAGAAATACCAGCATCGCGCTCGAAGAAGTCAAACGAGGACTCGTGCCTTTCACCGCCGCTGAAGTCGAACACGAGAATAACGCCAACGGCCAGCGGCAGCGCCCTGAGAGGTCATAATGGGCGCGATCAACGCGGAGAAGTTCAAGCAAATTTGCGACAGCGTATGGCGCGACCGGGCTGCCATCCTGTCCGAGCCGGGCAGTTTGAGCGACGAGGCGGCGCTCGTTCGAGCCGGCTATTGGCGGCTCTGCAAAGCCGGGGGCGAACCGGGGATGAGCATGGAAGATTGCGACGCCGGACATATGTTCAGCGCCTACCAACGTTTGGTCAGTAGCGCGCTGGCGTGTCACGCGCACCCGCATTTTGACGGCGTGCCTTTCATCGCAGAGTTAGTCCGGCGGTGCAGGGATGAAGCTGCAAAACCATTGACAGCAATGGAAACCGACGCGCTCACGGCACGCGCGTTACTTCAAGGCTGATTCGTCTCCGCCGCGCGGCGCGATACTTACTGACGCCTTCCCTCACGAGCTGATAGATCGTCCCACGATTCTGCGCGATCAGTTTGAACCATGCCCGCTTATTCATTTGCGGAAAGTAAATCCCACGAAAGAATAGCCGCGCGATTAAGTGTCCGATGCGATACTCGACCGGCCTATCGCTGATCGATTCGAGCGCTTCGCGGTTTCGCTCCGGGCTGTATGAAGCCCGCCACGCGAGATCGACTTCGGTGCGCGCTTCCTTGATCGTCATCTTCAGCGGCGTGTGCGCCATCTCGAACGGCGCGAAGTCCATCCAGTGCTTTGGACGCGTAAGTCGTCCCGCCGCCGCCAGACGATCATAAAGCGGTGTGGCCGGAAACGGTGTGAGTTGGCCGAAGACGGGCAGGCCCGGGGCCCACGTGTGAATCTGTGCGAGCGTGCGCGCGGCCACGCCCGGCGTGTCGTTGTCCATGCCAAAGATGAAGGACGTGATCGCATACACGTCGCGCTCGGCGAGCCGGTTCAGCACGGCGGCGTAATCGCCCGGCTTGTTGAAATTCTTGTTCACGTCGGCGAGGTTCGCCGGATCAACCGACTCCATGCCGATGAAAATCCACTTGCCGCCGGAGCGCGCGATCAAATCGACGAGTTCCTCATCGCCCAAGAGATTGGCGCTGATCTGCGCGACCCACGGGAGTTGCGCGTTGGCGGCGATCATGTCGCGCAACAGCGACTTGGTGCGCTTCTTATTGATTGCAAAATTGTCGTCGATGAAAAAGACGGCGATCTGGCCGCCATCCTGCCGCGCGCGTTTTTTCAATCGCAGCAATTCTTCAACCACACTCTCGTTGCTGCGAAAGCGGATCGAATCCCCGAAAAATCCGGTGACGGTGCAAAACTCGCATCCATACGGGCAACCGCGCCCCGACTCTATCGGGATGACGCGAAATGTTCCCCACCCGCTCCCCATTCGCTCCAGCAGCGGGCGCGCGATTTTAGGGACGAGATTGAACTGATTGAGATCGAGCGTCTCCCACGGGATCGACGGGTAAGGTTGCAGGCTCGGCTTGCGCTCCAATCCCTTCTCATCGACCGGCTTATAAACTTCTTTGAGTTCGCCGCGCGCCGCATCCGCAACGATCTGCGGCCATGTTTCGTCGGCTTCGCCAAGCGCGATGGCATCGGCATGGCGCGGCCCGCCATCGCGTCCGAGAGCTTCGTCCGGCACTTCCGTCACGTGCGGCCCGCCCATCACGACAGGGACGCCGGCAGCGCGGATCGCGTCGGCCATGCGATACGCTTTAGCGATCATTCTGGTCATCGCGCCGATGCCGACGAGATCGATCTGTTGCTCGCGCACGAAACGCACGAGTTCTTCTTCATTCATCGCGCGCGCGTTGCCGTCAACCAACAGCACTTCATGTTCGGGCGGGGTAATCGCCTGTAACAGGAACATCCACAGGTGTGGCATAAAATTGCGCGTCACACCGTTGTCGGGGTTATATAGCAAGATTTTCATGATTCTTCTTTCCGGCGCAAAACAGTTATCGCTTAAGGCCATGACGCGCCCGGCGGCTTACGCGAAGTCTCTACGGCTTCGTTGACGAGCGTTTCACCAAAGCATTCCATACGTGTCCCTGCTCTATTGCGCGGTGCTTAAGCTGACTTTTGGTGCAAGCGTAGCTGGAGCGACGACACGAGACGGCATGAAGAGTGAGCCGGGGGAACTCGATTCCACATGTCGGGCGCGTTTTCAATGGAGCGAAGTATAGCAGACATGTGCGCTCCGCACATAAGATGGCCTATTGATTGTGTCTCTGCGTGCAAAAACCACGGTTCAGGAATGCGGCGGAGAGTTGAATTAAACAAAATCGGGCGAGTAAACTTCACTCCATTATGCTGGTCTTAGGAATCGAAAGTTCTTGCGACGAGACGGCGGCGGCGGTAGTGCGCGACGGGCGCGTGATGTTGTCTTCGGTGATCTCTTCGCAGATTGAGACGCACAAGCGGTTTGGCGGCGTCGTGCCGGAGATCGCTTCGCGGGAGCATCTCGACAAGATCGTGCCGGTCGTCGAAGAAGCTTTCGCGCGGGCGGGCATCAGCAAAAACGAGATCGACGGCATCGCCGTGACGGTCGGGCCGGGGCTGGTCGGCTCGCTCCTTGTCGGTCTGTCTTACGCGAAGGGCATGGCCTACGCGCTGGAGAAGCCGCTCGTCGGCGTCAATCACATCGAGGGACACATTTATTCAATCGTGTTTGAAAATCCGCCGATTGAGTATCCAGCTTTCGCACTCATCGTCTCCGGCGGGCATACGAATTTGTTTCTCGTGCCGGAGCCGGGCAAATATCGTGTGCTGGCGCGGACGCGCGATGACGCGGCTGGCGAAGCGTTCGACAAGGTGGCAAAGATGTTGGGGCTGGGTTATCCGGGGGGACCAATCATCGAACGACTCGCACGCGAAGGCGACGAGCGTGCCGTCCGCTTCAGCGTCCCGCGCATGGGCGACGGACGGCCCGATTTCAGTTTCAGCGGATTGAAGACCGCCGTCTCGAAACACGTCCGTGAGACGGGATTGCAGCCGGTGGCGGAAGGCGCTGAGATTCCGCAGGCAGTGAAAGATTTGGCCGCGAGCTTTCAACGCGTGGTGGTGCAATCGCTCGTCGGCACGACTGAAAAATTGGCAAAAGAATTTCATCCGCGCACGTTAATCGTCGCAGGTGGCGTCGCTTGCAACGGCGCGCTTCGCAAAACGGCGACGGCGGCAGGTGCGCGCCTCAATATTCCTGTCTCTTTCCCTTCGCCACATCTCTCGACTGACAACGCGGCCATGATCGCAGCCGCCGGCACAGTCAAACTGCAAGCGGGCGAACGCGCCGGCCTCGATCTCAATGCCGACGTGTCTTTGCGTTTGCAAAACGTTGATGTTGAAGACGAGGCATTACGTCGCAGCCGCGTGCGCTACCGACTCTAAAAGCAAGGATGAAGGCGGAAGGATGAAAAGAGTTTTAGCTTCTTTTCATCCTTCCGCCTTCATCCTTCATCCTTCATCCCTAAATTCAAAGCCGCCTTGCTCGTGAAAGCAAAGGCGGCTTTGGGTTGCCGGAGTGATGCGAGGGGGCGTTCCGAAGAACGCCATGCAAACTCCGGCAAGCTGAGATCAAACTGATAAAATTATTCAGGCACTCGCGCGACTTCCGTCGTTGCCGATTGGTTGATCTCGATCAGTTTGGCAAATTTGATGATATTCTTTTCGTCAAGCTCGACAGTAATCACGTCGCCGACTTGCAAATCTTTCACCGACACTTGGCGTTCGCTCATCCGAATTTTCGTGTCGCCGCCCTTCATTGCAATGACGTGTTCGACACCGGTCTGCGCGATGACGGAAACACGTTCTTCCGTGACCTCGACCACCCGTGCATCGACCATTAAATTTTCGCCATCTTGATCACTGGCAAACACAGGCAACAACGAAAACAATGCTATTAGGAGAGCTGCGCCGAATTTTCTAAAGTTGCTTTTCATATTCCACCATCACATCTCAAATGCGAACTACAGTTGTGATGATGGCAACCCGTATGCCGCGCTTGCGTTTGAGTTTATTCAAGCGGCTAAGTTGTGAATTTAAGGAGATTACTAAAGAACGGCCAGCATTATCGGGTCAAAATGGCTGTTCGTGTTCTGTGCTTTTGTATGAGGCGCGAACGGATTGTATTGATGCAAGGTGGACGATAGACCATCGTCGATGGACAAAGCCGTTTATATCTATCCATCGTCGATGGTCTAATCATCCATCGTCCGTTTATCCGAAAATGTCGCGGACTTTATCGAGCAGTCCTTTGTCTTCTAAATCGCGGTCTTCGATCTCGGCTAGTTGTTCGAGCAGTTTGCGTTGTTCGCGTGTGAGCGTGATCGGTGTTCGCAGTGTGACGGAGACGAAGAGATCGCCGTTGCCGCGCCCGCCGAGGATGGGCATCCCTTGTCCCTTCAGGCGGAAGACTGTGCCGGTTTGCGTGCCGGCGGGAATTTTTAGTTGCTGCTCGCCGTTCAAAGTCCCGACCGTGATTTCAGCGCCGAGCGCGGCTTGCGCGAACGTGACGGGAACAGAGGCGTAGAGGTTGCCGCCCTGCCGCTCAAACTGCTCGTGTTCTTTGACGTGGATGACGACGTAGAGATCGCCCGCGCCGCCGCCTTGCGTGCCGCCCTCGCCTTCGCTGACGATCCGCAGGCGCGATCCCGTCTCGACGCCCGCCGGGATTTTCACTTCCATCGACTTCTCACGCTCGACGCGACCCACGCCCCGGCAAGTTTCACAGGGCGTGCGGATGATGCGTCCTGTGCCGCGACATGTGCCGCACGTGCGCGCGACGGAGAAGAAGCCTTGTTGATAACGCACCTGCCCCGCGCCACTGCAAGTCGAACAGGTTTCGGGCTGTGTGCCGCTCTTCGCGCCGGAACCGCTGCACGTCTCGCAAGTTTCAAGACGCGGGATGCGGAGTTGCGCGGTCATCCCGCGCGCCGCCTCTTCGAGCGTGATCTCCAGATCGTAACGCAGGTCTGCGCCGCGCTGGGCGGCGGAACGACGCGCGCCGCCGGAGCGATTGCCGAAGATGTCGCCGAAGCCGAAGATGTCGCCGAGAATATCTTCGATGCCGCCGAAGCCTTGCGCGCCCCAATTCACGCCCGCGCCGCTGGACACGCCCGCATGTCCGAAGCGGTCATAACGCGCACGCTGTTCCGGGTTCGACAGCACGGCGTAAGCCTCCGCCGCTTCCTTAAATCTCTCTTCCGCCGCCGCATCGCCCGGATTCTTGTCCGGGTGATACTTGACGGCAAGTTTCCGGTACGCGCTCTTTAGTTCCTGCTCGCTCGCGTTCCGGCTAATTGCTAAAACTTCGTAATAATCTCTTTTGCTCATAAACACGATGACGACTGACAAACGACGAGTGACGAGTTAAGACCAGCATTCTAGCTTGTCACTCGCCACTCGTCACTTTGTCACAACGCTTTATTCTTGATTACTTTGATCAGATGTCTGGGGTTTCGGATTGGCCGGCGGCGCATTGAGGAGCGCGACGGTCAAGACGGCGGCAACTTGTTCGACCCTCCCGAGCGCGGCCTGCACTTCGTCCATGCTTTCGGAATGAACCGCCTCGGCGCATTCGTTCAAGGTATTCTGTGCCATTTGCCGCTCCTCTGTGGAGAGAGACGAGCCAAGTTCGCGGAACGTTCGTTGCGTGTTGCGCGTCAAGCTATCAAGGCGGTTTCGCAACATGATCAATTCTTTGGCCTGCTGATCCTTGTCGGCGAAGTGCGACGCTTCGGCGATTAAGGTCTCGATCTCGTCGGGCGCGAGGCCGGAAGTCGGAGTGATCCGCATCTGCTGTTGGCGGCCCGTCGTTTTGTCTTCCGCCGAGACATTGAGCAGGCCATTGGCATCAATTTCAAATGTCACTTCAATCTGCGGGCCGCCGCGCGGAGTGGGCGGAATCCCGACGAGATCGAATTTGCCGAGCGACCGATTGCCGACGACGACTTCGCGCTCGCCCTGCAATACATGAATCTCGACTGTGGATTGATTGTCGGCGACGGTGGTAAACGTCAAACTGTTTCGCAACGGGATCGTGGAATTGCGCTCGATCAACTTCGTGAACAAACCGCCGCGCGTCTCAAGGCCGAGCGAGAGCGGCAGCACATCGAGCAGCACGATGTCTTTCACGTCGCCGGCCAGCACGCCGCCCTGAATCGCCGCGCCCATCCCCACCACTTCGTCCGGGTTGATCTCGGCGGAAGGCTCGCGGCGGAAAATCTCTTCCACCGTGCGCGCGATGATCGGCGAGCGCGTCTGCCCGCCGACGAGCAGCACTTTGTCAATGTCTTCCGGTTGCAGTTTAGCGTCCCACAACGCTTTCTGGCACGGTTCGATAGTCTGTTCGACGAGATCGCCGACGAGGCCCTCGAATTTATCGCGCGTCAAAGTTTTGGTGAAATGCTTCGGCCCGGAAGCGTCGGTGGCGATGAAGGGCAAATTGATGTTGGTCTCCGTCAACGAAGAGAGTTCGCACTTGGCGCGTTCGGCGGCTTCCTTCAAGCGTTGCAGCGCGAGACGGTCGGAGCGCAGATCGACGTTCGTTTCAGACTTAAACTGCTCGAGCATCCAATCCATAATCCGCTCGTCGAAATCTTCGCCGCCGAGGAAGGTGTTGCCCGAAGTCGCCAGCACTTCAAAAACGCCGTCGCTCATCTCTAAGATCGATACGTCGAACGTGCCGCCGCCCAAGTCGTACACGACGATCCGCTCCGACTCCGTGCGACCCAAGCCGTAAGCGAGCGCGGCGGCGGTCGGCTCGTTGATGATCCGCTCGACTTTAAGTCCGGCGATCTTGCCTGCGTCTTTGGTCGCCTGCCGCTGCGTGTCGTCGAAATAAGCGGGGACGGTGATCACCGCTTCGGCAATCGGCTCGCCCAAGAAATCTTCGGCGGCGGCCTTCAGACGTTGCAGCACGATGCCGGAAATTTCCGGCGGGCTATAGACGCGGCCTTGCACGCGAATGCGCGTGTCGCCGTTCTGCGCTTCGATGATCTCGAACGGCGAAGTCTCCGTCGCGCGCTGCACTTCCGGCGAATTGTGCTTACGACCGATCAAGCGCTTGACCGCATAGACCGTACTCGCTGCGTTTGTCACAGCCTGCCGCTTCGCGATCTGCCCGACCAGACGCTCGCCCTTGTCCGTGAACCCGACGACCGATGGCGTCGTGCGCCCGCCTTCTTTATTCGGAA
>Ga0136614_10001693_pt1 | contig 13173 bp, 15 predicted proteins | sample AntDrymUQ2792106_2_FD_106643 | JGI IMG/M metagenome (GOLD analysis project Ga0136614, IMG submission 106643) | Polar desert sand microbial communities from Dry Valleys, Antarctica - metaG UQ279 (21.06) | ecosystem: Environmental > Terrestrial > Soil > Desert | place: Antarctica: Dry Valley...
AAGGCGGCGTGAATTGAGCGTTATAATAGCATTATGAAACAGGATACTGTTCTCCAAATCCTGAAACAACAAAACACCGAATTGACAAAACGATTTGGGGTGAAATCCTTGTTGCTATTCGGTTCAGTGGCAAGGAACGAAGCCACTTCAACCAGTGACGTGGATTTGCTCGTGGAGTTCAACCGCCCTGTTGGTTATTTTGGCTTATTCGCCCTGCAGGATTATCTTGAAAAATTACTAGGCTGTCCTGTTGACCTGGGGACTCCCGACAGCTTGAAACCTTATATCAAAGAACGTGTAATGGGGGAATTGATCCGTGTCGCCTAGATACTGGCGAGACCGTATTCGAGACATTCTGGACGCGATTGCTGAAATCCAGAAATTCACCCACGACATGAATTATGAAACCTTCAAAGAGGATCATAAATCCATTCGTGTAGTTGAAATGAATTTCATCGTAATCGGCGAAGCGGCAAATCAGATTCCTGAAGAGATCGAAGAAAATACCCATCCATTCCGTGGAGTCTAATGCGCGCCATGCGGAATCGCATTGTGCATGTCTATTTTAAAGTTGATGAGAAACTGATGTGGGACACTATCCAAAACGACTTGCCACCCTTGATTCCCGAATTGGAAAAATTACTGTAAGCCCTTCCCCCTAAAGACCTTTGTGTTCCTTCGTGCCCTTTGTGGTTAAATAAATTACGCCTTCACCAAATTCATCCTGCCTGGCATCTCATCCCAGGTGCGACCTTCCAGCGTTCGGCCCGCCCGCTTCGCGTCTTTTGCACGCCGCCCCATTGCTTGAAGAAAAATGGGACCTTGGCTCTCAAGCACTGATCTCGGATATCAGTGACCCATTCCTGCATGACTGGTCTTGCGCCTGGACCAGACTCGCCGCCCGCCATGGTTGAGCTAATGCAGCTTAAATGTTATTTGGTTTCAGATATCCAATCTTCCACAGATAGACCCTTTACGCGCTGAAATTCCTGCACGTTGTTTGTAACCATGGTTGCATCCAGGCTCATGGCATGCGCGGCAATCAGTATATCCATGGAACCAATCAGTTGACCAGTGCGTTCCAAATCTGTGCGGATTTTTCCATAGGCCAGGGCAGCATCTTGATCAAAATCGGCCAGATCGAGCGGCAGGAGGAATTGCTCCAGCGCGGACATATTTTGTTCTGGCCGAGCGCTTTTCTCGACACCATGAAAAAGTTCTGCCAATGTGATGGACGAAATACCTGCATCGCCAGGTTGAAGGGATGTAAGTCGCTGGATCAGCGCTGCTGGCTTTTGGCGGATGAGTGCGATGCAAATGTTAGTGTCCAGCAGATATTTCATGAGAAGGCGCTATCGCGTTGTTGTGTGGGAGGTTGTGTCCGCGTTTCCATGAAGTCACCGGAGAACAGGTACAGACTGTCCACCAGGGATTGCCAGGGTGCACCGTAGGGAAGAAGGATGACGGCGTTGCCCATTTTCTTCACGTAGACGCGGTCACTATCAAAGCGAAATTCCTTTGGCAGACGCACGGCTTGACTTTTGCCGTTTTGAAAAAGTTTGGCAGTTTCCATAGATCACCTCTAGGTATATATTATTAGTATATACTATTTTCCCCAATTTGACAAGATACGCTGTTCGTTTTAAACCTTGGTGTACTTCGTGTTCTTTGTGTTTAGGAATTTACGCGCTCGCCAAATTGACAGGCATCTCATCCCAGGTGCGACCTTCAAGTGTTCGCCCTGCCCGCTTCGCGTCTTCTGAACTCCACCCCATTGTTTGAAGAAAAATGGGACTTTGGCTCCCAGGCACTGATCCCGAATATCCGTGACCCATTCCTGCAGTATCGGTCTTGCGCCGGGACCAGACTTGCCACCCACGATAACCCAATTAGGTTCAAATTTCGCAATGCGACTGGCATGAAGAATCGCTTGCTTATGGTTGTATAATTTTGTAATCCTAATTCGGCGGGAAACCTTATTCCCGAACTTGAACACCATTTCAAGGTCTTCCTTGCATTTATTTGATCTGTCAGGGATTTATATGGAAAAAGAAATTTTTGACGGTTTGATGAACGTATTCAACTCTGTGAATTTTCGGTATCTCACTCATGTAGAAGTAACCCGCCTTCTGCAACGTCGAGGTTTTTATCAAAATGTCGAGACTCATAAGGCGATGGCTGACGTCTGGGATCATTTGAACTGCCCAACGGCTACTTATCCATTCTATGGGATTGAAAAGAATGATGAAGTATTGTGGGGGCTGGAGCGGTGGCTCCCACCAAAGAAACGGCGAATTGTTAAAAGAAGCAGTCGTGCAGCCCCCTTGTTGCAGGTAGGATGGGAAATACAGCATACTATATCAGTTACTGAATCCGAGATAGCAGATGGGACATTTCCACTTCGTGGGCAATACGCTGATCGTTTCATTGCAAGCATGGATGAAAAACAACGTGAAAATTCGATTGTCGAATTGCATTGTTATGGAAGTGAAAAATTAATATGTGCCGTTACACACGATGATCGTGGAAGTTGGATTCTAGAGGGCAGGGCATTGCAGCGTTGGTACAAAGAAAATGGACTTCGGTCGGGCGACAAAATCTGGCTAAGCGTTGAGAATGTCAATCCACTTACACTTAGAGCGTATACCGAGTGGGATAGGGATTTCGATACTTATCGGAGGTATGAACAGCGTCGAAACATCGAGGCTTTATCATCCACAGACTTACCTATCCGAGACATCATTTGGATTTATTTTAAGCGAACCCAGAAAATTGCACACAGATCTGAGATATCAAAAGCGGTACTCAAAGAACGTCCAGAAATCAGCGAGAGAAGTGTTGACGCTTGTCTCGGAGCGAATCTGCATCTGTTTGCTCGTGTTGGAGACAGAGGTAATTGGGGATTGAAGGAATGGGATGTTGAACAAGTGAATATAGTTATACGATCAAAGGGTAGCGACATCGAAACAGCCATAAACGAAAATCTCCCAACCGCGACAGTTCCCCTTGACTATGTTCTTGCTAACATTGCCGCCGAGGATTTGGTTTATAAAATTCTGCGAGGTTTGAAGGATTCTTTAAGTGTCTCTCAAATAACCGAAAAGATTGCCAGATATCTTGGTATTGATAGAAGTATATTGGCGCGGACAACTTTTTTCAATCCATCGGACAGCCGACTTATCCGTCTTCATGATGGGTCTTTTACACTTCGTGATAACCTTGAAGAAGTTATTAGCGAATTGGCGACACGAGAACGAGAATTGATGGAATCACTGGAGCAAGTTAATGAGGAAGTCATTAGATTGAAAGATGAAATAGCGTCAATGACAGCTCAACATGAAACTACATGGTCGAAAGAACGCACGGTGATTAGTCAAGTATTGTCGGAGTTCTTGGCAGAAATTATCGCTGATATTGGATACCCCAATCTTCAACTTATTTTTCATCGTATGCGCCGTAAGGCCAAACGGCCCCGCGAGGAGAAACAAAAATGAATCAAGTACGATTTTATGTTTCATGGACTGTTGGTAAAGGTACGGCGCTCTCTATGCCAGATGGTTTTTCAGAGTTGTTTCCAGAGGCAGAAGATGATGTGGCTTTACTATTGCAGGATGAAAAAGGGCAAAGATTTGCTGTGATCTACAATCGTCAGCGCAACGAAATACCTATGCAAGGGCTTATTTCCTGGATGAGGGATTTTGAACCTACAGCGGGGTCCGATGTAATCTTTGAATTAATTGATTCTCAAGCCCGCCTCCTTCGTATTGCCCTAGACAAGGAAAGTCCAAGACCTACTGATGGTCTATATTTGGGCAAGCGCAAAGACTTGTTGGGGAAGTTTCCTACCGACCGTAATTTTTTTCTGCCAATTCAAGACCTTGTAACTCACGTGTTTATTTGTGGAGTTACGGGTACAGGCAAGACCGTCATGGGGAAGTCAATTATTGAGGAGTCGATCCTCAAGAAGATTCCATCTATCATTGTTGATTTAAAAGGCGATTTGAGCTCGCTCGGATTAATATTTTCATCGCTTGAAGAATCGGAGTTTGAGCCGTGGGTTGATGTTCGCGCAGGCGCAAACAGGCGAGAAACTGTCCGATCTGAAGTAGAAGGATACAAAAAGAAATTAGCGTCGTTTGGACTAACCTCTGATGATATGGAGCGTCTTAGAAGTTGCGCTTCGTTTGGGGTCTTTACTCCAAAAGTTGGCAAAGGTATTCCCCTTGCCATTGCATCTCCATTAGCAGCGCCGCCTGATATTGCTGACCTGTTGCAAAAAGACTATGACACGGTACTGAGCATGATTGGCGCTTTTAGCTCAACTTTTGTGAAGATGCTTTTTTCAGAACTAAAACCGTCCAAATTAAAAAAATATAAATCCTTTTTAGAACAGCTTGTCCTTTTCTGCTGGACGAAAGATATGGATTTGCGAGGGCAAGATGGACTTAGAACGATACAAAAATTGATACTAAATCCACCTTTTGATAATCTGGGTGGAATGCCCATTGATACTTTTATTGAACCTAAAGTCCGTAAAGAACTTGCAAATAGGGTGGCGATGTGTTTGAGCGGTGAGGAACAATTATGGTTTAAAGGAGTTCCGTTAGACGTTGATTCGTTGCTTTCTCGCCCCTCCTCAGATTTGGTTCCAATTTCGATAATAAATTTGCGTGAACTTTCTACCTTTGACGATCAAATGCACGCTTTGTCCCACTTGACTTATGCATTATATGATTGGGCGCGTCGAAAAGGAGATGGAGGTGGTATGCCGCGCCTGCTTTTTTTCATTGACGAGATTGGTGGTGGTGGTGGGCGTGACGCTTTCTTTCCTAGTCATCCCTATGATCCACCATCAAAGTCTGGTCTCAATTTACTCCTTCGACGTGGACGTGCATTTGGACTATGTTGCATTTTTGCCACTCAAAACCCTGGCGATGTTGATTACAAAGGATTGAGCAATTGTCAGACTTGGATGGTAAGTCGCCTCCAAACAAAACTTGACCGCGATAAAATTCGACAAGGTATGTCTGCTGCCGAGATTTACATCGATTCTATGGATGACAAGTTGCGAGATCTCAAGCCAAGTGAGTTTTTAGTCAGGTCAAAGACTGGAGGAACTACTATTATACAAGAACGATGGTTGATGAGCTATCATAAAACCCTCTCTGAGTCAGAAGTTGCAAGAATTAACACGCCTCAAATATTGGAATGGTTTGGAAAAATCCATAATGATAAAGCTTCAAAGAAAAATAGAATCGCTGCACAAGAACTAGACTACTACGATATATTGGAGGTCAGCCAAAAAGCAAGTATTGAGGTCATAGAGAAAGCCTATCGAGTCCTTGCAAAAAAATATCACCCCGATATCGCCTCAGAGAAAATGTCTCGTATTGAAGCAGAAGAGATGATGAAAAAACTCAATGAGGCTTATGATGTTCTCTCAAACTCCATGCTCAGGGCAGATTATGATTACGAACGGCGAGGTTCTTCTCAGAGGGGATAGTTATTGAAACTAATATTTATGGATTAACCTTATTGAGCGGGGTAAAGGCGTGGATAACTGCCCCTCGAAACAGAACCAACCTCCAGCGTTGCCATAAATGCGTGGCACCTCACAGATTAGATTCTCCTCATTAATCAGAAAAATCCAATCGAATTGATTCGTCTACTTAACTCAGGTGCGACGCATACTCTCACGGTATAATCTTCCCGCAATCGTAAATCTAACATCGGAATCTTAAATGACGAAATCTTCTTTCCAGGAAATCATCCTCAAACTCCAGGACTTCTGGGCATCGCACGGATGCCTGATCACACAGCCGTACTACACCCAGGTCGGCGCAGGGACGATGAACCCCGCCACCTTTTTGCGCGTGCTCGGGCCCGAACCCTGGAACGTGGCGTATGTGGAGCCGTCTGTCCGCCCGGATGATGGGCGTTACGGCGAGAACCCCAACCGCTTCCAACTGCATACCCAGTTTCAGGTCATCCTTAAGCCGGATCCCGGTAACCCGCAGGAGCTCTATCTCGAGTCGCTCAAAGCCCTCGGCATCAATCCGCGCCAGCATGACATCCGCTTTGTGGAGGACAACTGGGAACAGCCTGCCATCTCCGCCTGGGGCCTGGGTTGGGAGGTCTGGCTCGACGGACAGGAGATCACGCAGTTCACCTACTTCCAGCAGATGGGCGGCGTGGCGCTCGACCCCGTCTCAGTCGAGATCACCTACGGCCTGGAACGCATCCTCATCGCCCTCAACAACGCCAAAGCCATCTGGGATGAAGAATACGGCGCAGGCATCACATATGGGGAGATCCGACGCACTGAGGAGTTCGAACACTCCAAATATTATTATGAAGTTGCGGATGTGGAGCGCGCCCGCCAGATGTTCGATCTCTTCTCCGCCGAAGCCGATGCCTGCCTTGCGCAAGGCCTGATCGTCCCCGCCCATGATTATGTCCTCAAAGGCAACCACGCGTTCAATATCCTGGATGCGCGCGGCGCGGTCGGCGTTGCGGAACGTCAGGCATATTTCAGAAGAATACGTGAGCTTGCCAAACGTGTTGCGGAGGGTTATGAAGAGCAACGCAAGGAACTTGAATATCCACTCTTGAAAGAAACGATAATTGATACTCGAAAATTGAATCTCGAATTATCGAATATCGCACTAACGGAACCTGCTCCTTTCCTGCTCGAAATCGGCGTTGAAGAACTTCCTGCGAGTGACGTCGACACGGCTCACGCGCTTTTATCCACCCGCGTCCCTGCTCTGCTAAAGGAACTGAACCTCACTCATGGCGACGTCCGCATCTTCGCGACGCCGCGGCGGCTGGCCGTTTCGATAGCGGATCTCAGCCCCAGCCAACCCGACCGCGAAGACCTCGTCAAAGGCCCGCCGGCGGACAAGGCATTCGACAAAGACGGGATGGCATTACCTGCTGGGTTGGGATTTGCGAAGAAGAATAATGTCAATACCAAAGACCTTGAAATCCGTGAAGACGCTATTGCGGGCAGCAGATATGTCTTCGCCATCGTCAAACAAAAAGGACGCCCGACTCCCGAAGTATTGGTGGATGTATTACCTAAATTAGTTGAGAGCCTCAAGTTTGAAAAATCCATGAAATGGAACCAGAGCGGCGTTACGTTCTCGCGGCCGATCCGCTGGTATGTGGCTTTGCTTGGCGAGAGCGTGATTCCGTTTGAATATGCAGGCGTAGTTTCAAGCAATGTGACGCGCGGACTGCGCCCGTACGACTCCCCCGAAATCAAAATCGCTTCTGCAAATAAATACTTTGATGTAATCCGCGAAGCAGGGATTACATTAGATAAGGAAAAACGCAAAGCCTCCATCGTGGAGCAGGTCAAACAAGCCGCGGCGCTGGTCGGTGGGGGGGCTATCATTGATGACGGTTTGTTGAATGAAGTGACAAATCTTATCGAAATGCCCACCGCCGTCAGGGGCGGGTTTGACAAGGAATATTTGTCTCTACCGCGCGATGTGTTGATTTCTGTAATGAAAAAGCATCAAAGATATTTTCCTGTTCGCCGCGTAGGGGCGAGTCATGACTCGCCCTTACTGCCTCATTTCATTGCAATCAGGAACGGCGATGATTTACATATTGACATCGTGCGCCAGGGCAACGAACACGTCCTAGGTGCGCGCTTTGCAGATGCAAATTTCTTCGTGCGCGAGGACCTCAAGCAGCCTCTTGAACATTACCGTGCACAACTTTCCGGCCTCATCTTCCACACCAAACTCGGCTCCATGCTCGATAAATCAGACCGCATGAACAAATTCGTCAACGAATTGATCCCCATGCTGGGCCTCGAAAATGACGAAGCCATCTTTGCACGCCGTGCCGTTCATCTTGCCAAAGCGGATCTGGCCACCCAAATGGTCACCGAAATGACCTCCCTGCAAGGGATTATCGGCCGCGAATATGCCTTGCGAAGTGGTGAACAAAAAGACGTAGCTGAAGCCATTGGCGAGGGATATCAGTCAGTGCCCAAATCCAAAATTGGCGTGGCTGTGGCCTTAACCGACCGTATTGACTCGCTTGTCGGCCTCTTTGCCTCGGGAATCTCTCCCACAGGCGCGAAAGACCCGTTTGGCCTGAGACGGGCCTCAATTGGCGTTGTCCAGCCTCTCATTGAACAGCGCATCTCGTTTGATTTGCGCGAGGCGGTCAGTAAAGCCGCAAAACTGCAGCCAATTGAAGTGAGCAAAGAAGTTCAAACTCAAATTTTACAATTTATGACAGGCCGTCTGGCTGTCGTCCTAAAGGATGCGGGCTATAAATACGATGTTGTGGAGGCTGTCCTGGCGGAGCAACGCAACGCGGCCAACCCGGCCGCGGCCGCCGAGGCGGTGAAACAGCTTCAGGCGTGGGTCGAACGCGAGGACTGGTCCACGATTCTTCCTGCGTTTGCACGCTGTGTCCGCATTACGCGCAGCCATAAGGAGCAGTTCAAGGTCAAGGAGAACGTTTTCGCTGAACCGGAAGAGAAAAATCTATTCGCGGCGCTTCAGAACGCGGAATCAGCTATAGGTCGGGAGGGAAGCGTGGATGATTTCCTTAATGCATTCATCCCCATGATTCCCCCGGTCAACGCCTTCTTCGATAAGGTCTTGGTTATGGCTGAGGATAAGAAATTGCAGGAAAACCGTCTTGCCTTGTTACAAAAGATCGCAGCGCTTTCTGAAGGAGTTGCCGACCTGAGCAAGCTCGAAGGTTTTTAAGCTCCTGATGGTTGCTTGATCGGAAAGAATTGGGTATAATTTTGCTGTGAGTTCAAGTGGGGTATTTAAATTGTGGTCAAACCGTACAACACGCCCTGGGTTTTCACCCTTTCTGTAAAGAGAGAAAGCCCGCTTCCGTCTGATAAATCAGATTAGCAAGGAGTGTAAATACCATGTCTAAGCCAATGACTCGAGTTGTCCTTTCTGCGTTGATAGCGCTTGCCCTTCTCATAGGGCTATACACCAGTGTACAGGGCGGTCTGAGCAGCAAACTGCTAAAAACCGATCTAAATAGTGCGCAAGCCCATGTCGTTAATGGCTTGCAAACCAATTTAAACCATGATCGGTCCTCAGTTGCTGAATTGCAAAGTGTTAGTTCGCAAGCTGATATGTATGCTCAGCCAGAGGGCAAGGGCCACGGCGGATGCGAAGACGAGTTAAGGACTAATCCAGACGATTAACGTTTCCCACGCAGGCCGCAGGGCTGTCCATCGGACAGCCCTGTTTTTGTTTTAATGCAATGGATTTCCCCTTCCCTATAATCCTGATCATCCCTGCCGCGCTACTTTTTCTAATAAAGTCCTGTTGATGACAGATGATATAATATTGAGAGAAATCGGTAGGAATTATTGAAAAAGATAGCAGCTCTTTCAAATGGTGTTGCCTACCTTTTCAGTCCCAAAGGGTTCCAGACAAACACAACGCTCTCCGAAAACCCGGGAGAGCGTTGTATCTTGTAACGTTTTACAAATCATTTCGTTAAATAAGGTGGAGCTTGTTGAATTCACAGAGCGCCAAAAGGTCCAGAATGCCTCTGGTGAACGAACGCCAGCTTGTCCTTCAGGCACAGGCTGGCAATGCAGAGGCTTTTGGTCAATTATATGATGCCTACATGGAGCGGATTTATCGCTTTATATATTTCCGTGTCGAGGATCAGCAGACGGCCGAGGATATTACCTCACAGGTCTTTCTTAGGGCCTGGAATAACCTCGACCGCTTCCGTTTGGGACGGACGCCATACCTTGGATGGCTGTATGCCATCGCACATAATGCGGTCATTGACCATTACCGCACCCGAAAAGTAACGACGGCTCTTGAGGATGTGCGCCTGTCACAACCTGATTACGCTGAGCTGGTTGACAATGACATAGATATTGCAGTTGAAATGAAATCAGTCAAGTCTGCCATGCAGACATTGACCGGTGACCAGCAGCAGGTGCTGACATTGAAGTTTATTGAAGGAATGTCCAATGATGAAATTGCGCGGCATCTCGGAAAACGCGAAGGGGCGGTTCGCGCGCTTCAGATGAGAGGCTTACGGGCCCTTGCCAAACAATTAGAAGAGACAATAATGATATGAACAAAGTTGAAACCATTCTTGAACAATGTTTGAATGAGATTGAGACAGGCGAATACACCCTGGATGAATGCCTGGCGCGCTTCCCCGAATATGCCACAGAGCTCACCCCTCTTCTGTATGCTTCAACAAGGCTGGCGCGCGCTGGAGAAGTGAGTCCGTCACCCGTTTTTAAGGCGCGCACCCGCACGGAATTGAATACTTATATCCATTCACACCCGCGGGTCAAACGGCCGGCTCCGTTCGCCTGGCGCCTGGCTTTCAATGTTTTCACATCCTTCCTGGCTTTTTTTATTCTGGGTACAGCCATATCGCAAAGAGCGTTGCCAGGTGACACACTTTATAGTTTGAAATTGAGCAGTGAGAGGGTCTGGAGGACGGTCTCGATTGATCGGTTGCAAACCGATCTTACGCTATCGAATCGACGGGTGAAGGAACTGGTCAAAGTTTATAGAGATGAGGATCGTCGGCCGCGGGCGGTGGAAAACTATCAGCAGCTGCTCGTCAGGTTCAAGTCCGATGAGGACGTGAGGCATCAGGAGAGGATCGTGCCTGTATTGAGATTTCATCAGGAATCGCTCTATGAACTGGGCATTTCAATCCCTGAATTGGATAATTACTTTCCCTCAGGAACGAAACATGAACCTGGACAAAGTTCACCTGTGGCGTCATCAGGTGCTTTATTAAGTATCTCAACGATCCAAATACCCACCCTCTGAATTTCATATAACATACTAATAAACAGCTCGTTATTCATTACACAGACAGCCTAATGCGGTGAATGATCAAGACCGAAAAGGAGGCAGGTGCAATGTACCGAGCGGTTATTTCCTTGTTCGTATTGGTATTGCTTGTAGGGTGGACGATCTCCATCAATCCGCAGGCTCGTGAGGAAGCGACCGAACTTTGGGAGGAAGCCAAACCAACCGTGGTCGCGTGGAAGGATAAAGCCGTCGAGGTGTTACAGGGGTTCATTAATGGTGGGACTGATGCCCAGATCGACCATGAACCTGTTTCCCCGGAATTGAATAGCGATGTCATTAGCGCCTTTAACAATAAAGGTTCTGTAAACAGCTAAAGTCCGGGCCGAATGTTTCGGGCATAGGGTCGGCAAATAACGCTTTGCTCTCATCCCAGCACGGGGCAGTGAAAGCTACCCCGTTTTTAATTAATTGGCTCTCTGATCCTATACTCACAAGGGAGGGCTGGCACGCCTATAATATATGTCTTTGAATGGTTTTTAAATGTCATAGTATTGGAAGGTTTTAGCCCTTCTTTTGTGCAAAAATTGGGAGGGATTTACTTAAACAAATTGCCACTTGCCCCGTTATTCTTAATGACTGTGATAAACGTTCAAACGGCTCACGTTAACTCTCCGGTCCCGGAAGAGGCCAGCCTGGTACATCGGGCCAAATCTGGTGATTCTGAAGCGTTTGCACGACTGTACGACGCCTATATTGAACGCGTCTATCGCTACATTTACTTCCGGATTTCGGACGATGACGCTACGGAGGACATCGTTTCGCAGGTTTTTTTGAAGGCATGGGAAAACCTGGGTCGTTACAAAACAGGCACTTCACCTTTTATTGCCTGGCTTTACACGATTGCGAGGAACCTTGTGATTGATTATTACCGTGCTAAAAAAGACATACTGCCTATCGAAGAGGCTTGGGCTATACCGTCTGATAGGCAAAGCCCGGATGAGGAAGCCCAGACGCGTTTTGATCTCGAAGCCATGCGGGATGCGATTCAGTTCCTGACCGGCGACCAGCAACAGGTATTGATCCTGAAATTCATTGCCGGGTTGCCCAATGAAAACATCGCGAAGATCATGAATAAGCAGGAAGGCACTATTCGCGGCCTGCAAATGCGCGCATTGCAAACGCTTTCAAAGTATATGCAAGAGAAGGAATTGATATGACCGAGTTTGAAAAGATTTTAGATCAATGCCTGCGTGACCTGGAACTGGGTGCATCAAATGTGGATGAATGCCTGAGTCGGCATCCCAAACATGCGCTGCAACTGGAACCGGTTCTGTTTACCGCCGAGTACCTGGTACACGGACGTGAAGCGCGACCTTCCACAGCATTCAAATCCCGCGTCCGCAGCAAAGTGATTCAAGGGATGCACACACATCCGCGCAAAAGCGCGCAATTCAATTTTATTTTTATGCGCTTTGCGGCAAGCGTTGTTGCCATCGCACTGGCATTGGTAGTTGCAGGGACCGTTTACGCTCAGAGCGCATTCCCTGGCGAGGCGTTCTATTATTGGAAACTTGCGAGCGAAAACGCATGGCGGGCAGTCTCGCCTGATCCTGTGGGAACGGATCTTGCCATCGCGGACCGCAGAGTGGATGAATTGATCGCCATCAACAATCATCCGGTGCTGCGTTCCCAGGCGTTGAACGCATATCTGAAAGTGGTCGCCAGGTTGCAGTCTGAGCTGGATACGGAGAACGGCGCACGCATTCTCCAGGCGCTTGATTCCCAGACAGAAGAATTGAATAGCTCAGGCATCCTGCTCCCTCAGCTTGATCAACCCGATCAAGATGTTCTTCCTCCATTTGATGAACCCACGCCAATTCCCATAGCGACCCCAACGTTCCTCCCGGAGATTCCTCCAGTGAACCCAACACCATCAAACCCGATACCATTAAATCCGACTGCAATCCCGTCGCTCCTTCCTGAAATTCCTCAGGTCAGTCCGACCGATTTGCCAAACATTGTTCCAACCATCCAAGTTCCACTGGAGGTAATTCCGACGATTCAACTCCCACTTCCCTAAGAGTTTTACTCTTCACTTAAACAAAATGCAAAGTCCTCCGTTATACAAAGTGAAGAGCTTGGAAAGCTCAAATCAATCAAATCTCTAATGGAGGTAACGATGTCTAAATTTTTTGCTCAACTGTTGCTCTCAATCATGATCGGTGTTGGCGCGGCCGTAGGCTTCAGGTCTGACGTCAGGGGAGAGGTGAATAAGACCTTGCGTGAAGCAAAAGTGTCTCTTCAGGAGACAGCCAAAATTACGCTCGACCCGGCCGGCGATGTGAAGACCCAGGTGAATACGGCTGTTTCAGTA
>Ga0136614_10001697_pt1 | contig 13167 bp, 12 predicted proteins | sample AntDrymUQ2792106_2_FD_106643 | JGI IMG/M metagenome (GOLD analysis project Ga0136614, IMG submission 106643) | Polar desert sand microbial communities from Dry Valleys, Antarctica - metaG UQ279 (21.06) | ecosystem: Environmental > Terrestrial > Soil > Desert | place: Antarctica: Dry Valley...
CAGGGCCCGATTCCCGGCCCGATCGCAGCCGCGACGGCCCCGCCGTTCCGGATCGCGGCCAAGCCGGCGTCGGCGATCCCCGAGAGGAGCCCCTTCCAGCCGACGTGGAGCACGGCGAGCGCGGGCTCCCCGTTCGCCCGGCAGAGGGAAACGGGAAAGCAGTCGGCGGTTAAAAGCATCATGCCCTGACCCTGCCGGTCGGTCCAGAGGCCGTCGCAGCGCTCGTACACGGTTCCGGGCGTCACGACCCCGCGTGGGCAAGCCTCCGTCACCTCCGCGCCGTGCACTTGCCAGGCCATCGTGGTCGTCTCCGGGTCTGCGCCGACGGCTTCGGTCAGCCGCCTCCGGTTCGCGACGACACGCTCTGGCTCGTCGTCCGTGAGGATTCCGAGGTTGAGCGACTCGTACGGGCCTTCGCTCACGCCGCCGAGGCGCGTCGAGAACGCCACGCGATACGGAACAGGCCCGTTCCAGTGAAAGAGCTTCATCCGCCGACGAGCGTCACGATCACATTCGTCGAATGCTCGAACGCGCTTCCGAAGAGCTCGTTGAACTGCTCGCGGAAGAAAATGATCACGCCGAAGATGATGAACATTCCGTACTGGTCCGCTGCGCTCCAGGTCGCGTAGACCTCGTCGCTCATGAAGGCTCCGACAATCCGCGAGCCGTCCAGCGGAGGGACCGGGAGGAGGTTGAAGAGTCCGAGTACGAGATTGATCTCGTACGACCGAATGAGGACGTTCCTCGTCACCTCTCCGAGCTGCATGTGGACGAGCGCGGCGACACAGGCGAGCGCGATCACGAAGTTGGTCGCCGGCCCCGCGGCTGCGACGAACGCCATGTCGTACTTCGGCCGGCGAAAGTGCTGCGGCTGCACCTGGACGGGCTTCGCCCAGCCGAAGACGAAGTTGCTCAGGAAGTAGGTGACGACGAACATCGCCGTCCCGAGCGGGTCGAGATGGACGATCGGATTCAACGTGAGGCGGCCCTGCTCCTGGGGAGTCGGGTCGCCGAGACGGGTTGCGACGACCGCGTGCGCGAGCTCGTGCAGGACGAGGCTCGCGATCAGGATCGGCGCGAGGTAGAGGAAGAGCTCGACGTCGCTCACGTTGACTCTGCGAGCGTCTTTGCGGCCTCAAGCTCGGCGCTTCGGCCGGCGAGCTCCCCGTTGAGCTTCCTGCGCAGGAGCTCGCCGAGGATCTCCCCGACGCGCGGTGACTCGGTGACGCCGAGTCCCGCGAGGTCCCCGCCCGAGATCTCGAGCCGAACCCCGCGTAGTTGCTCGAAGTACCGAACGAGACGCTCGCGCACGGCGGAGCGCGCGGGCGCGAGCGCGAGCGCGAACAGAGTGCCGTCCGGGTCGTGCGGCTCGACGAGGCGCCGGATCTCCGCAGGCTCGTCGGCCTCCGCCAGTCGGCTCTGCAAGAGCGGCGCCACGGTAACCGCGTCGGCGATCAGCTCGGCGTCGCGGCGCCGGAGCTTCAGACGCGCGAACCAGTCGAAGAGCTCGTCCGGCGGGAGGCGCCGGACGAGGACGGCCAGGCGAAGCCGCCAGGCGGGAACGTCGCGTGCGTAACGCGAGCGAACGGCGTCGACCTCCCGAACGAGGCGGATCGCCTCGTCGTCGGCCGCGAGGTGCGGATGGATCTCGTGGTCCAGACCGATCTCGTCGAGCCGGGCGATCGCGTCCTCGATGCGCTCCTCGGAGAGCAGCGCTTGGAGCTCGTCACGAAGACGCGAGGAGGAAAGCTCACCGACGAGGCTCATCTCGACGCACGCACGGGCAAGGGCGAGCGTGTGCGCGTCCATGCGAAAGCCGTAGCGGTTCTCGTAGCGGATCGCGCGAAAGATCCGCGTCGGGTCGTCGATGAACGACAGGTTGTGCAGGACGCGGACCACGCCGCCCTCGAGATCGCGAAGGCCGCCGAAGTAATCGACGAGCCGTCCGAAATCCTCCCCCTTCAGCGACACCGCCATCGCGTTCACGGTGAAGTCACGGCGAAAGAGATCCTGCCGCAGCGTCGCCTGCTCGACTCGCGGAAGGGCGGCCGGATAGTCGTAGAACTCGGTCCGCGTCGTGGCGACGTCGACGTGGCGATGTCCTTCGTACACGACGACGGCCGTGCCGAACTTCTCGTGAGGGACGACGCGGCCGCCGAGCGCCTGCGCGAGCTCGCGGCCGAACGCAATCCCGTCGCCCTCGACAGCGATGTCGACGTCGAAGCTCGGCTCGTCCGTGAGGACGTCGCGAACCGCGCCACCGACGAGGTAGACACCGTCGTAGCGCTCGCTCACCGCCTGGACGGCCTCGAAGATCCGTTCCAGATGGCCGAGCGCGAGCAGACGGTCACGCAGATCGGCGGCAGCGGACGGCTCGCCCTCGTCCCTGACGGGCCCTTCGAGCGCGCGGAGAAGGTCGCTTCGCGCGACGACCCCGATTACGGCCCCGTCGCGGATGACAGGGACGCGGCCGGCGTCGGTCGAAGCTACGAGACGCTGCAGCTCGGCCAGCGGCGCCTCCTCCCCGCACGTCACGACCTGAGAGCTCATCACGCTCTTGACGGGTGCGTGCGAGAGCCCATGGCCGATCGCCTTGTCGAGGTCCTCGCGCGTGACTAGGCCGACGAGGCTCACCTCGTCCCCGACCTGGATCCCGCTCTGGCGGTGGCGCTGGCACATGACCATCGCATGGGCGACCGTGTCGTCCGGCGCGACGAAGCGCGGCGGGTGGGACATGATGTCGCCGGCCGTCAGCGGCCGCTGGGCGGCGCTCGGAAGCGCCGCGAGGGCGCGCTCGCGTGCCTCCGAGAGAGGGCCGCGGAAGACGGCCGAGGCGGCCTGCGCGTGTCCCCCACCCCCGAGCGCTTCGGCGACGGCGCCCGCGTCGAGCTCGGCCACGCGCGTGCGGACGACGCAGAAGACGCGATCGCCCATCTCGACGAGGGTAACGAGCGCCCTGGCGTCGGTCAGATCGACGAGCTTGTGCGCGAGATTCGAGACGCCGTCGACGTATTCCGGCCACGCCACCGCGGTCACCAGCACCTCGAACCCGCCCGCCTCGTGCGTTTCGAGCCCGTTCAGGAGGGCGTCGAGGAGCGCGCGCTCGTTGTCGCCGAGGGGCGAATGGAGGTACTGCGCGATCATGTCCTGGCGGGCCCCATGGCGCAGGCACCATGCGAGCGCGTCGGCATCGCGCTGGGTCACGCTCGGGTACGTCAGAGAGCCGGTGTCCTCGTGGATGCCGAGCGCAAAAACCGTCGCTTCGAGCGGCGTCACGAGGATCTCACGCTCAGCGAGGATGCCGACCATCGTCGTCGTGAGAGCCCCGTCCTCGGAGACGACGATGTTCTCCGCAGGAATCCAGTCGGGCCGCTCGGGTTGGTGGTGATCGAATGCGACGACCTCGACGCCCGGCCGGCGTGCCACTTCCTCGAAGTCGCCAAGCCGCGCCGAGTGCACGGTCTCGACGACGACGAGCCGCTCGATCGCATCGAGGTCGACGCGTCCCGTCTCCGCGACGTCGAGCTCCTCGGCATGGAGCCGGTAGAACTCCCGGACGTTCCGGTTCAGCGAGCCCGAGAGCGCGACGGTCGCGCCGGGATAGAGCCGCCGCGCGGCGAGCATCGAGGCAAGCGCATCGAAATCCGTGTTCGTGTGCGTGACGATGACGTCCACGCTGAAAGGGTAGACCTACGGCTTCGTGGGAACCCGTCGGCGCTCGCGACCGGCGCTCTACAGGTGGCCGATCGCCTCGATCTCGATCAGCGCGCCCTGCGGAAGGGCGGATACCTCGATCGTCGCCCGTGCCGGCGGCTTCGAGCCGACGTGGCGGCCGTAGACGTCGTTCATCTGGGCGAAGCTAGCGAGGTCGGCCAGGTAGATCGTGGTCTTGACGAGCTGAGCCAGGCTGGAGCCCGCCTCCTCGAGGATCGCGCTCAGGTTCTGCATGACTCGCTCGGTCTGCTCGCCGATCCCGCCCTCGATCATCTGATTGGTCTCGGGATCGATTGCGAGCTGTCCCGAGACGAACACGAGACCGCCGGAGCGAATCGCCTGCGAGTACGGCGCCCCCTGGAAGGGAGCGGGCGCCTTCTCGGTGCGAACGATCTCTTTCGTCACTAGGTCTCGATTCGTTCGATCGACGCGCCCAGCGCGCGCAGGCGCTCGTCGATTCGCTCGTAGCCGCGGTCGATCTCGCGCACGTTCGCGATCGTCGAGGTTCCCTCCGCACACAGGCTTGCGATCAGCATCGCCATGCCGGCCCTGATGTCGGGGCTCGAGAGCCGCTCGCCGTAGAGCTTCGACGGCCCGCTGACGAGAGCCCGGTGCGGATCGCAAAGGACGATCCGGGCTCCCATCCCGACGAGCTTGTCGACGAAGAAGAGGCGGTTCTCGAACATCTTCTCGAAGATGAGCACCGTCCCCCGGGCCTGCGTCGCGACGGCGAGCGCGATCGATGTCAGGTCGGCGGGAAAGGCCGGCCACGGACCGTCTTCGATCTTCGGGATCTGAGAACCGACGTCGTCGCGGATCACGAGCTCCTGATCGCCGGAGACGCGGACGGACGTCCCCTCCACCACACAGTCGACGCCGAGCCGCTCGAACGCAGGCCAGATTGCGACCAGATCGTCCGCGTCGACGTTCTGGATCTCGATCTCGCCGCTCGTGACGGCGCCGAGGCCGACGAAGCTCGCGACCTCGATGTGATCGGGGCAGATCCGCCACTCGCCGCCGTGCAGGCGCTCGACGCCGTGCACCCGCAGGACGTTCGAACCGATTCCGTCGATCTGCGCGCCCAGGGAGACGAGGAAGCGGCAGAGGTCCTGGACGTGGGGTTCGCAGGCCGCGTTTCCGATCGTGGTGTCGCCGCGCGCAAGGACGGCGGCCATGACGGCGTTCTCCGTTCCCGTGACGGAGGCTTCGTCGAGGAAGATCGCCGTTCCGATCAGGCCGTGCGAACGCATGTGAAACCGTCGGTTGGTGTGGACGTCGGCACCGAGACGCTCGAGCGCGTCGATGTGCACGTCGAGCCGGCGGCGCCCGATCACGTCGCCGCCCGGGGGCGGAACGATCGCTTCGCCGCAGCGCGCGAGGAGCGGGCCGGCGAAGAGGATCGAGGCGCGGATGCGCCGGCAGAGCTCTTCGTCGAGCTCGGCCTTCGGCTCCTGCGCTGCGTGAATGCGGACCGTCCCCGGAGCGGGGTGCTCGATCTCGACGCCGAGATCCGCGGCGAGCTCCAGCATGGTCTCGACGTCGAGGATCGCAGGGACGTTCGTGAGGGTGATGGGCTCGTCCGTGAGAAGACAGGCGGCGATGATCGGAAGAGCCGCGTTCTTGTTCCCGGCAGCCCGAACGGACCCGTTCAACGGCCGTCCGCCCTCGATGACGAACGACTCCGTGACGGCGTCGGTGCTCAATTGCTCGGTGATGAAGGTATCCATGACGTCAGACGGTTCCGGCGTCGGCGAGCGGGCTATCCTACCGGCCCTTGTGGACGTGACACGGCAGCGCGCCTGGGAAACTTTGACGAAGTACACGAAGAGCGAGGCGCTCCTTCGCCACGCGCTCGCGGTGGAGGCCGCGGTCGGCGGGTACGCGGTGCGGTCGGGCGAGAACGAGGAGTTTTGGCGCGCCACGGCGCTTCTGCACGACTTCGACTACGAGCTGCACCCGACGCTCGACAAGCACCCGCAGGACGGTGCACCGATCCTCCGCGAGGAAGGCTACCCCGAGGGGCTCGTCCAGGCCGTTCTCTCGCATGCCGAGCATCTGCAGATGCCGCGCGACACGCCGCTCAAGAAGACTCTGTTCGCATGTGACGAGCTGGCGGGGTTCGTCCATGCGTGCGGGCTCGTCCGCCCGGACGGAATCGCGACGCTCGAGCCGAAGTCCGTGCGCAAGAAGCTCAAGCAGCCGTCGTTCGCAGCCGGCGTTCACCGCGACGAGGTCTACCGCGGCGCCGAGGAGCTCGGCCTCGAGCTCGACGAGCACATCGGCAACGTGATCGCGTCAATGCGTCCCGTCGGGGAACAGCTCGGCCTCCGTGCTGCCTCGTAGGGGTAGGGCTTGTCTTCCCCCGCGGGCCGGGCAAGCCCGGCCCCCTACAGCGCTGACACGAGGCGCTCGAGGTCGTCCTCGCTCGTCCAGAAGCCGCACGAGGCCCGCACCCAGCCGAGGCCCGGGAGATCGCGGACGATCACGCCTCGCTCCTCGAGACGCCTTACAAGCGTGTCTGCGGGCTCGGCCGGCTTGAAGCTCACGAGCGTCGCTTGGCCGGGCTCCGTCACCACGTCGACCTGTTGGGCGAGGACCTCCCGGCAGCGGTCGGCCATCGCGCGCGCGGCCTCGAAGCGGCGCTCTCCGACCTCCTCCGCGAGCCTGATCGACGCCAGGAGGCCGGCCGTCGAACCGGCCGGCGTGAACACCGACTCGTATCGTCGCGCGTCAGGCCACGGCTCGAGTGAGGCGACGTCCTCCCAGCTCGCATAGGAAGGAAAGGTCATCTTGAGCGCTTCGATCCGGTCGAGACGGACGTAGAGCGCGCCCGTCGCATCGGGGCCGCAGAGCCATTTCTGGCCCGACACCGTGTAGAAGTCGCAGCCGAGCTCCTCGACGTCCACTGGAATCGCCCCCACGCTCTGGGCGCCGTCGACGAGGAGCGCGACTTCCCGGCTGACCAGCTCGCGGATGGGAAGCACGGCGCCGGTCGTCCAGGCGACGTGCGAGACGGCGATCAGCCGCGTCCTGGGCGTGATCGCCTCGTCGAACGCGTCGAGCGCCTCGGCAGCCGGCCGGTCGCGTACGGACGCGATGCGGACGTCGAGCTCCCAGGCGCGCAACGCGCCAAGCAGACCAGGATGTTCGACGTCGCTCGTGACGACCTCTTCGCCCGGACGTAGCCGCAGACCGGCGACGACCGCGTTGCACCCCTCCGTCGTGGAAGTGGTCAGGGCGATCGACCCGGTCGGAGCGCCGATCAGCCGAGCGACCGCGTCGCGAAGCTCGCCGCGGAGGGCGTTCCATTCCGTGAAGAGGTCGTGGCCTGCGCGACCTTCTTCGAGGGCGCGGCGCTGCCATGCAGCGACGATCTCTGCCGTGCGGCGCGGCAGCGGGCCGAACGTGCCGGTGTTCAAGTAGGCGAGCCGCTCGAGGACCGGAATCTCGGCGCGGACGGCAGCGAGGTCTATGCGATCACCGTCTCGACCGGAGCGTGATCTGAGAGGAGGCGGTCGTCGATTCGCCGCCGCGCGCGCGGCCATGCCTCCGGCTCGCGCTCGAGCTCGAGCCCGCGTACGAGGATCTGGTCGATCCCGTCGATTGGCGCGGAGAACTCGGGCACGACGTGGCTGGGGATGTTGAAGTCGCCCAGAAGGATGCAGGGTTGCGAGCCGTGCACGAAGGCCGCGGCAAGCGCAACCTCTCCCTTGGCCCGGTCAGGATCGTTCGTGGCGTGCAGGTTGGCGACAATCATGGTCCGGTCGCCGTCCTTTGCGTCCACTGCCTGGCAGTACCGTTGCTGCACCCCGCGGCGGAAGAGCCAGTCCCAGCGCGAGACACCCGGCGTAAGCAAGAGGAGCCTCTGCTCCCCGAGCTCGAACCGAGGGCTCAGGAGGAGGACGTTCGCCTGCCCGGTGACGAGCGCGCGGAGCCGCAGCGGGCTGACATCGGTGACGATGCGTCCGAGCGGGCCGACGAGAATCGCCGGGACCGTAATCGCCCACCGAACGGCCATCCCCGTCCAGCGCTCAAGCCGGCCGAGCGCCCAAAGCGGTACCTCCTGGAGGGCCACGATGTGCGGTGAGTCGGCCGTCACGAGCCGGACCATGCGCTCGAGATACGTGCGCTCCGACTGGGGGTGCGTCCGGCCGTGGTAGACGTTCCAGGTGCGGACGAGAAGCGGCACGGCCGCCGTACTCTAGGAGTGTGCCGCCCACCTTCGCCGAATGCGTGAGAGGCTGATGCCCTTTCGCCGCGGGCGCTTCGTCGACCTCGTCGCACGCCAGGTCGCCCTCTTCGAGCGCGAGCGCGCAGGCCTGATCAGAGACGCCGAGGCGGCTCTCCACGCCTATAACGCGGCTGAACGCGACGAAGCGGAAACGCGCTACGGCGACTACCTCGACCTCGTGGACACCGGACAGGACGAGCTCGTCGAGATCCGAGAGAGCTACGCAACGACCCTCGACCCGGAGACCGCCGACGAGTACCGGGACGTCTTCAACAGGATCGTGCGCAAACGCCTGCCCCGCTTCGGTCTCGAGCTCGAGTAAAGACGCCTGAATCCGGCGTTGACGTCGACCGGCTCGGGCACTACGATCCGATTTGCGACACCCGCCACGAGAGAGGGGATCTTCATGCTCCGCCGTCTGACCTTGTTTTCTGCTGCCGCGGCCGTTGCCGCGACGCTCGGCGCGCCGGCGCTCGCGGGCCATTCGTGGGGTAACTATCACTGGGCGCGCACGTCCAACCCGTTCACCGTCCCGCTCGGGGACAACGTCACCAACACGGCGACCTCGAACTGGGAAGCCGCCCTCGGCAAGGCTTCGAGCGACTGGACGGCGTCGTCCGTCCTTGACTCGCCCGTCGTTCCCGGATCGACCACGGGGCGTAAGTGCCGGGCGAGCAACGCCCGTATCGAGGTGTGCAATGCGAGGTACGGCTTCAACGGCTGGTTGGGCCTGGCCCAGATCTGGACGTCGGGCAGCCACATCGTCAAGGCGACGGCCAAGATGAACGACAGCTACTTGGACTCGTCCTCATACAACGCGGTCGCAAAGCAGCACGTGATGTGCCAGGAGGTCGGGCACGGGTACGGGCTCGGTCACCAGGATGAGTCGGGCGCTGATCTGAACACGTGCATGGACTACGCAGACGCGCTTGACAACCCGTCCCCGAACGCGCACGACTATGAGGAGCTCGAAACGATTTACAACGGCCATCTCGACTCCACGAGCACGGTGTCGGCCGTTCCCGCCGGCTCGGGACGGGTCATCCGCGCCGAGCACGGGCTGCGCCATTCGTACATCGTCGAGAGTCTTGGAAACGGGTTCCTGCGCCACACGTTCGTCGTCAAGGCCTTCTAGGCACGCAGGCATCCGCTTGATGAAAGGGGCCGCTCGAGCGGCCCCTTTCGGCTACCGTCGTCGGTGAAGCGGGTCCGGATCGGCTGCTCCGGCTGGAACTACAGCCACTGGCGCGAGCGTGTCTATCCGAAGGGCCTGCCGCCGCGGCTCTGGCTCGACTACTACGCGGGTCTCTTCGACACCGTCGAGGTGAACAACACGTTCTATCGCCTGCCGAACCGAGCGGCGGTTGCGAACTGGGTGGAGCAGACCCCGCCCGGGTTCCTCTTCGCGGTGAAGGCGAGCCGCTATCTCACGCACGTCAAGCGGCTCACCGACCTCGGGCCGGGCCTCGAACGCTTCTATGAGCGGATCGAGCCGCTTCTCGAGTCCCCGAAGATGGGGCCGGTCCTCTGGCAGCTTCCGGCCACGTTCCGCCGCGACGACAAGCGGCTCGCAGGCGCGCTCGAGCGGCTGCCCCCGGGGCGCCACTGCTTCGAGTTCCGCCACGAGAGCTGGTTCGCGCCCGAGGTCTACGAGCTTCTGCGCTCGCGGTCCGTCGCGCTCGTGATCGGCGACCACAAGGAGCGCCCCTTCCAGACGCATGAGCTCACGGCCGACTGGACGTTCGTCCGCTTTCATTACGGCACGTACGGGCGGGAGGGCAACTACTCCGAGCGCGAGCTCGAGCAGTGGGCGAACCGGATCGAGGACTGGCATCGCCGGATCGACGTTTACGCCTACTTCAACAACGACTGGGAGGGCTACGCGGTGAAGAACGGCCTCTGGCTGCGCGAGCGGTTCGGTGTCTAGCCTACGCGAGGGGGTGCAGCATCCAGACATTCGGCTCCCAGTAGGAGCCGTGGTCGGACTCGCGATCGATCATGAGCGGGGCGAGGCCATGTGGAAACACGTACGTGCCGCTTTCGGGGAACCGCATCGTCGTCCATTCCTCCCACTCCGCGACCGTCCCGGTGATGCGAAGCGACTCGGGCTCGGGCTGGAGGATTTCCCCGCCGAGCCGAATGTGTGTGCGAATCCAGGGATCGAACGGGAGGCCGTCAGCGCGGGTCCAGCGGGCGTAACGTTCGATCGCTGCCAGCGGATAGCGCTCCTTCCAGCTGGGTCGCACTGGCGCGATCACGTTCGAAAGGCCGTTCGCCTTCGCAATCGATCTCATCGCGTCGATCATCCGGGCGCTAAGACCCTTGCCTTGGTGAGCCGGCAGGATCTCGATCGCAAGCGCAGACAGCGTGCTCGGCTCTCGACCGGCCTCGCGCAGCTCGAACGCGCCGCGGACCAGCCCGTCGATGCCGTTTGGCAGGCCGCCAGGGGTTCCGTCCCATGAGAGTGGAATCGAATGGCCCTGCGCGAGGATCGAGTCGTCCTCGTCGTCGTAGAGCACGAACTGGAAGTCGCCGAACTCGGATTCGAGCCGGGCCCAGAACTCGTTCAGGACGTCGCCGTGCTTGTTGTACTCGGGCCAGACGTTCGCCGCGAGCCCGCTGGCCTTCTCAGCGAGTCCGGGTTGCTCGCGCGCCGTCGCGATGCCTAGCGTCATGTCACGATTATCGGCCGACGCGCTCGGCTCGAGCGGAGCTCTACGCGTTCTTAGACGTCGTGTCGCTCAGCCGGCGTAGCATCCTCGCCGGTCACCGAGCCCGGGTCGGCCGTGCCCACGGGAGGGCCCTCGGCCGGAAGGCCGGCTACAGAGGAGTGCTCGGAGTGACCGCGATCATCGGGCGCGGACTCCGCGCCGCCGGCGGTAGCTTCGGGCTCGGAAGGATCGCTCCCGCCGCCACGCCGAAAGAAGTCGAGTAGTCCCACGGCTATTGGGACCGCGGCGGGCGGCCAACGTCGTCGGCCGCCTCCTGGTCGGGTCGGAGCCTCGTCTCTTCGGCCGTGCCCGTATCGATGCGTGCGTCGCTCAGGTCCATCTCCTCGCCCTCCGCCGGCGCGGTCCGCTCCTGCCCGGGCGTTCGCCCGACGCCACCGGAGGGCTCTTCGGTCGGCCGTTTGCGGAGAAAGTCCAGGAGGCCCACGCCGGCGTACTCTAGCTCTCAACGCCAAGTCGCCGCCGACGGCTGACAACACTCGTTCCCGTGCGCGAGTGATGCGGGTCCCGACCGGCCCCCCTGCTCACGCACGAGCGTAACGCGAAAAGGCGCATATGTGGGTCACGGACCGTGACAGGGCGCGCGCAAGGTGTGACGACTTTCAGCGTCCGCCGAAGTGGTGCGCGTTCGGAAGCGCCGCATTCACCTCGACGTCGTTCGCCACTCGGCGCGCGAGCGGCGCGAGGGTTGCGAGCTCCTCGACGACGACGTTTCGGTTCTGTTCGTAGCGCTCGAAGCGTCCACGCGCGAGGAGGAGCGGCTCGCCGCGGACGAGCGGGCGGAAGCGGTCGTACACCGACGGCGGGACGATCAGGTTGACCTGGCCGTGCTCGTCCTCGATCAGCATGAAGACAACCCCGTTCGCCGTCGCCGGGCGCTGCCGCGCGATCACCATCCCCGCGACCGCGATCCGCTTTCCGTGCTGAAACGTCGGGAGCTCGCTCGAATGGACTACTTCGGCGGGAAGGTGGGGTCGGAGGAGAGAGATCGGATGCGTGCCGACCGAGACCTGAGTCGTCCGGTAGTCCGCGAGCATGCGCTCCCAGGGCGTCTCTTCCGGGAGATCCGGGACCTCCGTCGTCGGCTCGAGCGGAAGGGCGAGTTGGCGCTCTGCCCCGTCTGCTCCGACCGACACCGAGTGTGGCGCAAGGCCCAGGCGCCAGAGAAGCTGCCGCCGCGGCCAGCCAAAGGAGTCGCAGGCACCCGAAGCGACGAGCGCCTCGAGCCCGGGGCGGTCGATCGGAGCGCGCTGTGCCAGGTCGCGGATCCCACGGAACGGACCGCCCTCCTCTCGCTCCGCGGCGAGCGCCGCGGCAGGCTCCTCTCCGAGCCCTTTGATGTACGCAAGGCCGATCCGGACCGCATCGCCCTCGATCCGGCACTTCGCACCCGAGAGCTGGACGTCGGGCGTTCGCACCTCCACGCCGCGGCGCATCGCGTCGCGCACGAGGCTCGCGGGCGGATAGAACCCCATCGGCTGCGCGTTCAGGAGCGCGCAGAGGAAATCGGCCGGGTAGTGATGGCGGAGCCACGCCGATTGGTAGGCGAGCAACGCGAACGCCGCCGCATGGGACTTCGGGAAGCCGAAGGCTGCGAAACCGTTGATCTTCGAGAAGACGAGCTCAGCCGTCTCCCGAGAGACGTCCCGCGCGGCCGCACCCGCGAGGAAGCGCTCGTGGTAAGCCTCCATCGCAGCCTCGCTTCGCTTGCGGCTCATCGCTCGGCGAAGGCCCTCCGCCTCGCCGACGCTGAAGCCTGCGAGCGCGATCGCCACGTCCAGCACCTGCTCCTGGAAGATGATCGCACCGAGGGTGTCGCGGAGTGGCTCCGCCAGTGAAGGGTGGTCGTACGGCGGAACGTAGGCCGGGTCGTCGCGCAACCGCTGCCGGCGCTCGACGTACGGGTGGACGGCCTTGCCCTGGATGGGCCCGGGCCGGACGAGAGCGACCTGGACGGTGAGGTCGTCGAGGTTCTCCGGGCGCGTCCGCAGCAGGCTCTGCATCTGCGCGCGGCTCTCGATCTGGAAGAGGCCGACCGTGTCCGCCTCCTGGATCTCCTTGTAGACGCCTGGGTCGTCGAGCGGGATCCGGGAGAGGTCGATCGTCTCGCCGCGCAACGAGACGATCTGCTCGACGCACTCCTCGACCGCCGAGAGCATGCCGAGGCCGAGGAGGTCGATCTTGAGGAAGCCGGCATCGGCGCAGGAGTCCTTGTCCCACTGGCAGAGCTGTCGCCCCTCCATCGCCGCCGGCTCGATCGGGACGAGCTCCGTGAGCGGCCGCGTCGAGATCACCATCCCGCCCGGGTGCTGCGAAAGGTGGCGCGGAAGACCCGCGATTTCCGAGCAGAGCTCGCGAAACGCGCGCCAGCGGGGCGAGCGGAGTTTCTCTTCCCCGTCGGGCAAGAGCGCCATCTCCTCGGCCACCCGTTTCGCGTTCCAACCGTCCGAGACGCGGGCGAGCCGCTCGGGCTCCCGATGGCCGAGCTCGAGC
>Ga0136614_10001698_pt1 | contig 13153 bp, 14 predicted proteins | sample AntDrymUQ2792106_2_FD_106643 | JGI IMG/M metagenome (GOLD analysis project Ga0136614, IMG submission 106643) | Polar desert sand microbial communities from Dry Valleys, Antarctica - metaG UQ279 (21.06) | ecosystem: Environmental > Terrestrial > Soil > Desert | place: Antarctica: Dry Valley...
CGCCCACCAACAGGACGGCCAACGCGAGGGCCCCGAGCACCGGCAAGACCGCGAGGTAGAACGCCGCGTCCGCCCTCGCATAAAGTACGTAGCTCCCGAACGCGCCGCCCGCCAGAACAGGAACCCCCTGCAACGCCCCGGTGACACGCCACAACAGCTTCGCCCGCGGGTCGAGCCTCTGCTCTGGCTCGGTCTTCAAGGAAGCTTCTTCAGGCCCGGGACAGGGGGACCACCGTGCGCGGCGGCCTCGCCTGGAGATCTTTGGCGGCGAGCTGGCCGCAGGCAGCGTCTATGTCCTGGCCACGGCTGGGCCTCAGGGTGGCCGGAAGGCCAAGCTCCCGCGCGTACCGTAAGAACTCCTTCGCCTCGCGCTTCGGCGTGGCGGCGAAGCCGGTGTCCGTCCAGTTAAAGCGGAGGAGGTTGAGGTGGTAGAGCGGATGGTCCAGAAGACTGCTGAGGGCCTCGACGTGGCTCGGCTGGTCGTTGACTCCGGCGAGGAGGGTGTACTCGAAGAAGAGCTTGCGATGAGTCTTCTCGACGTAGTAGCGGGCGGCGTCCACGAGCTCGGGGATCGAGTGTCGCGAGGCTACCGGCATGATCTCTTTGCGCTGCTCCTCGAAGGGAGTGTGCAAACTTATCGCCAGGTGGAACTGCTCAGGCTCATCGGCGAAGCGCCGTATCTTGTCCACCAACCCGCTCGTCGAGGCGGCGATGGAGCGGGCCGCGAGGTTGAACCCGTCTTTGTCGTTGAGGACCTTAAGCGCGAGCAGGGTCTCTTTGTAATTCAAGAACGGCTCGCCCATCCCCATGACGACCACGTTGGTGATGCGTTCGGGAGCGACGTCACGGGCGGCGACGAAGACCTGCTCGGCGATCTCGCGCGCCTTTAGGTTGCGCTTGATACCCAAGAGACCCGTCGCGCAGAACGTGCAGCCCATCGGGCAGCCGACCTGGGTCGAGATGCACACAGTGCGCCGGTCCTTCTCCGGGATCATAACCGTCTCTATGAGGTGCCCATCGTGCGTCTTGAACAGGTACTTGCGCGTCCCGTCCGTCGCCCGTGAGGCGCGGGTGAGCTCGAGGACGGCGGCCGGAGCCTCGGCCGAGAGCGCGGCCCGAAGACCCTTGGGGAGCGCGGTCGCCTCCTCCCAATCTCGTATCAGGCCGCCACAGAGGGCGCCGTAAGCCTGCCCGAGCCGGTAGGACGGCTCGCCCCTGCTCTTCAGCGCTTTTTCTACGTCGGGAATAAACTGTGCGGCCCTCAACTACGCTTCTCCTCTACTCGTCCGTGGAAAGATTATACAAACCGATCGGTAAAAGGCGTCGTACGACGGTAGAATCACGCGCGTGAACGTGCTAGATCTTTTTATCTTGTTGTTCGTTGTCTTCCTCGTCTGGCGAGGTTTTCGCACGGGCTTCCTCGCGGGCGCGCTCTCGCTCGTGGGTGTGGTCCTCGGGGCGGCGCTGGGGTCGAGGATCGTCCCGGCCCTTCTGGATGGCGACGGAGACCTCGTCTTCGGCTCGGTGATAACGCTCGCGAGCATCGTGGCCTTCGCCGTGCTCGGGGACATCCTGGCCCGCGCCGCGAGCGGCTTCCTGCAAGACAAGATCGAGGGGGACACCTCCGAAGCGTTGGACCGGGCCGGCGGGGCACTCCTCGGCGTCGCGCTCTCACTCACCCTCGTCTGGGTGGCCGCGACCTTCGCGCTCGGGACCCCGCTCCTCTCGTCCCTGCACCCGACCATGCAGGAATCCACGGTGCTCGGGGCGCTGAACCGGGCGATGCCTTCGAGGCTCCTCACGCAGGCCGTCTCCCGGCTCGACCCCATCCCCAGTTTCCGGGGCCCCGAGGCGGACGTCGCGGACCCGAACCAGGCTATCGCTAAGGACCCGGAGGTGCTCGCGGCGACTTCCGGCGTCGTGCGCGTCAGCGGGGTCGCGTGTGGCTACGGCATCGAGGGCTCTGGCTGGATCGCCGCCCCCAACCTCGTCGTCACCAACGCCCACGTCGTGGCCGGGGAGATCTCCACCCAGGTCCAGCCCGAAGGGAACGGCCTGCCCTTCCCCGCCCGGGTGATGGCCTTCGACGAGAAGAACGACATCGCGGTGCTGCGGGTCGACGACCTGCGCCTGTCGCCCCTCCGCCTCGCCGAGCCGAGAGACAGTGAACCCGTGGCCCTCCTGGGTTTCCCGGAGAACGGGCCGTTCGACATCAGGGCCGGCCGCGTGGGCGATACGACGCGCGTGATCTCCAACGACGCCTACAACCGCGGGCCCGTGGAGCGCACCGTAACCAGCTTCAAGGGCTTCGTCCGCCCCGGCAACTCCGGCGGTCCGGCCGTGAACGAAGACGGCGAAGTGGTCGCAACCGTCTTCGCCAGCCACGCCGACTCCGACAGCGCCGGCTACGGCATCCCTTCCTCCCTGGTAAAGCAACTAGTGGACCTAGCCCAGGAACGCCGGAACCCCGTCAGTACCAAGGAATGCGCCGCTTAAACCTCTCAACTAACCAGTATTTCGACTTATTAGCTTCCTGGTTTTGGCTGCCGATTACGCGCTGGGTGAATCGTTGCTCTCCCAAACCACTCTCTTGAAGAAGGTAATTATCCCCTACGAACGGGTACGCGAGTAGTCAAGAAACAGAAGTACCTTGTACCGGCATTACGCGACGCTGTAGGAGATTACCCCAGGAAACCTCGCATCACCACAGAAAACCTTACATCACCCTACCGCTAAAATGCGTTACGGTGTACAATTTCGGGTAGGGATAGATACATAGGATACAGCAACGAAAGTGGCGCATCCCGACAAAGGGTGCGCCATAGGACGGTAGAGGGCAGAAAGGTAGGACAGGGAAAGGCGACCATGATGCGCTCGGGTAGTGACCGGAGATGAAACGGCAGAGTGGCCCGAGCTGCCGCTTGAGGCTTTTGTGGTGAGAGCGGGAGTCATGGAGCTTGCAGACCTTGAAGACAACGCGAGAAACCATTACGACAGAGTCTCGAAATATGAGGATCGGGAAGAGTGGGCATTGTCTGTCAACAGCATTCCCGATTTGAGCGCAGAAGAGGTTGCCGAGCGCGCCAAGAAGCTCAACCGCCAAATGTGCTTTTCTACCGTTGGGGAAATCGAGGCGCTGGATTGTGTTCGCGAAGTGAGGTCCGATTGGAGAGAGGACGGTCACGCGAACATTGTGTTCTACGCGGAGCCAAATTGGGACGATCTTCAAAGTGTGAAGCAAGTCTTTTCCGATCCCGTGCCTAATCCGGGACGTCCGATATGAATGGGGGTGCGGCATGAGACTTTGGGCAGACTTCAACGATGTTGATGGAGAAATGATCTGGACTTCTCTTCGGCGTGCCAGCTTTATTCCCGACGGTGAGCCGGAGGTAGGCCAATGGATCGAACTGTGGGATTACGAAGGCAACACCTGTAAGGGCATTGTCACACGTGTAGACGACCCTATCGTTTATTTGCGATTGGATCTAAGCACATGGGAAGATGCAGAATGGATACAAATCGAGCGCCAGTTTGGTAGTTCAGCCTTTGCCAGCTCTCAGGGGGAAGTGGATCGCACCGGCGGAGTTGAGCGGCTTAAGGTGGCTTAAGGTGGCGGCAGCTTGAAAGCCGTAATGCTCCTATGTGACTACGCAGAGGAAGTAAACGGAAAGCTGTACATAATGGGCGGAGGCTGGTCCAGAATTTTCACCCCAGGCATACCGTACAACATGGCCTTAGCTATCAAGCTGTCCGTTCCTTGGAATGAAGCGAATCGGCCCCACGACATAGCAGTGCGTTTGGTGGACGAAAATCGCGAGTCTGTTCTGGACCAAGAAGGCAATGACATAGGGCTCGCGGGCAAGGTGGAAATGGGCCGTCCACCGGGGGTAAAGCCCGGCAGCAACCTAGACATGGCTATGGCGCTAAGGTTTGATGGGCTTATCTTAGAGTCAGGAACCTACGTATGGGAGTTCTTGATAGGTGATGATGTGCTAGAAAGCGCGATTTTCGACGTAGTAGAGTCGAGCATGCGGCCCACGATGTAGAGGAGGTTGGTTATGCGGGTAAGCAGACAAAGCCACACAACGAATCCCGCCGGGGGATTGAAGATCGTTCGAACCGAACCCCAGCGAGATTACAAGCGAGAAGATTTCTTCAACGATGTAAAGAAGGTGGTTAAGAAGCTGCCCCCGGATCACCCTTCTCGATCCGACTCACGAAAGCGCTGAACATCCCCTGCGGATTGTTCCGGTTGTTGTAGCGGAAGCTGTACTCGTCTAGGTAGCTTTGCAGGTGCTTGGCGCTTACACTGTGGTAGACGCCGCCGATCCCGCGCTTCACCAGCGACCAGAAGCCCTCTAGGGTGTTCGTGTGAACGTCGCCCGAGACGTAGACTTCTTCCGCGTGGTGTACCCGGTCGTGCCGATAGCCCTCTCGATTGAGCGAGTCGTAAACCACGTACTCATCCGTGTAGACCATCGACTCGGGCAGAACCTTTTTCTTGACGTGGGGCATAACCGTTTTGCGCTTCGTGTCCGGTACCACCGTAGCGACTACCCGGCTCTTGCTCTCTTCCCCCTTGCGCTGAGCCATGCCAAAGACAGGGGTCTTGTGGGAGTCTTTGCCCGGCCTACCGCGCTTGGTTCTCCGACGCCGCCCGCCGTAGTAGGTTTCGTCTAGCTCTACTTCGCCAGAAAGCGATTCGCCGTGGTCATCTTGCAGGAGAGAGCGGATCTTGTTTGCCATGCGCCACGCCGTTTTGTAGGTAACGCCTAGCTCTCTCTCAAGCTGCTTTGCGGAGATGCCGCATCGGGTTTGGCTCATCAAAAAGATGGCGTGGAACCAGAGCCTAAGAGAAGTAGCCGAACCTTCAAAGATCGTGCCGACAAGGGGGTATTCATCGTGGCCGCAATGCTGGCAAGAGTAGCAGGTACGCGCCCTTACCCGATGGTGCTTGGTGATACGTTCGCACTTGGGGCAGTGGATACCGTCTGGGTAGAGAAGCCCCACGATGAATTCGAGGATGGTGGCGTCGTCGGGGAAGTCCTTATCGAACTCGTAAAAGGTGTAGTTGCTCTCGGATGCGGTACTTCTCTTTGGGGCGTTTCGGTTGCTCTTGCTCATAACCCGAAGTGTAGCAGACACGGGTACCCGTGTCTAGGGGATAATTACCTTGAAGAAACCACCTTTCCGCTACACGTCGCTTACCCGATCAGCTGACTAACTGATATCGAATCCGGTCAAACGCTTCCGCACAGCCAAGCCAGATCCGGCCACCGGTGGTAGCGCGCGTGGCTTCGAATCGCCCGCATTCTTTGGGACGCTGCTGGGAGCGTTAGCAAGAAGCAGAAGAGAGAGCTTTACAACTAACCCGCTTCTACCTCATACTGAAGACATGCCATGCAAGCCGAAAGGGGCCGACGGCCAAGGCTTCTCCGATAGGCGCTCGAGCAAAACTACCAAGAGGTTGGCTACGAAGAGCGCACATGCCTTCACGATCCTCGGCATCGGCGCCTGTTTCGTCGCCTGGGCCTCCCTGTTCATCTACAAATCCTCTTCCGTCGGCATCGATGGAAGACGGTACTTCTGCTTGATCGACGACGCCATGATCTCCATGCGCTATGCCTGGAACCTCTCGCACGGCTCGGGACTGGTCTGGAACCCTGGCGAGTATGTCGAAGGCTATACCAACCCCCTGATGACCCTCCTCATGTCGCTACCAGCTCTGGTGTTCGATAAGGTCGACGCCGTGCTGGCAGTACAGCTCTTGGGCATCGTCTTCATGCTGGCCAACGCTTACTTGATAATGTCGATAGCGGAATGCCTGACTTTGGGGCAGGAGCGTTACCGTCAGCTCTTTCGGGCTCTCGCCTTTCTTTGCGCGCTGTCGTACTACCCCTTGGTCTACTGGTCCTTGATGGGGATGGAGACCGGACTGCTAGCGGTCCTCCTGTCGCTTAGCATTCTGTCCGCGTTGAGGTATGCCAGGAACCACAGACCGGCGCAGGGGGTATTGCTCTCCATCTCCCTGGGCCTGGCGTTCCTTACCCGACCGGACACGGTGGTTTTGGCCGCCCCGATCTTCGCCTACGTGTTTTTCGCGGAGCGCAAGTCCGAACGCAGCCCGAGCCTGTCCTTCTTGCTCGCGATGGTCGGTTTGTACGTTGCTTTTATCGTGGGGCAAGGAATATTCCGCTGGGGCTACTACGGCGAATGGCTGCCCAACACATACACCCTGAAGGTGAGCAGGATACCCCTCTTTTCCCGGCTCGAGAACGGAGCGATCTTCGTCGCATACTTTTTGCAGGAGGTCTACTTCCTCTTGATCGTGGTGGGAGCCGGGCTAGTCTTCGCTTTTCGGAGAGACAAGCTATTGTTGGCAAGCATCTTCGTCGTGCTGGTGTGCTACCAGGTGTGGGCCGGCGGAGACATTTCGAGCTACTGGCGCCTCCTCTCGCCCGCTGTGCCGATCATGCTGGTGCTGGGGGCGCACGAAATCCTCGTGGCCTTGCAATACGTCTCCGGGACGGCAGTCGTCCGAAGGTACTTCCTTCGCACCCCGACTTTTCCGCAGCGGTACGTTCTGGGGTTTCTCGCCTGCTTGCTGATGTTGGGGATGTTTTGGTCCGTAAACTCTCGTTTTCTACCGGAGATCGCAATGCTCCGCGATTTTCGCAATGTACGCACTAACGAGGAGAGGATCAACATCGCCCTCACCATCGAGCGGTTTACCACGCCCGACGCCACGGTGGGCGTGTTCGATGCAGGCGCCATCCCCTACTACACGGGACGGCCCGCTATAGATTTCTTGGGGAAGGCGGATCTTCACATCGCTCGGCTGGCCCCTGATCCTTCCGGCCTTCCGCGGATAAGGTACTTCGAGGGTAAGATCTACAATCCAGGCCACAATAAATATGACCTGGAGTACTCCATAAAGGAGTTGAGACCGTCCTACGCGCGAGGCTTCGTGTGGGGCGGACAAAACATCCTGGGCTGGGCCCAGTCGGAGTACATAATGGTCGTCTACAAAGGCACGCGCGTAAACTTCCTCGAGGGTTCGGAGGACGTGCGCTGGGACGAAATAGAGGCGGCCCGAGAAGCAGGCGAAGTCACCTTGGGAGCGCCTACGCAGTAAGAGAACGAACGCGTAGTTGCGAGCACGCGCTGCTCTCGCCACGAACCGCGAATCGCGGCCAGAAAAGCGGGGAAGCTCTATACTTTGTCATGCTTATCGTTCGAGCCATGCTCTCCATCTGGTAGGTTGGCGCTATCGATGCTCCTCCACGGCAGGGGGTGACATGTTAAGAGGCTGTACAGGCTTTGCACCAAAACCCGGGTAAGAGGATCCGATGTCGTGGTTTTGAGAATCTCTATAGCGTATCTTCCTGGATGATCTTCTCTAGCGCGAGGCGGCTGCGCCTCAGCTCGGCCTCGACCGTGGAGAGACGCGAGAGAGAAGATTCGCCGAGCCGGTCGCGCTCGACCTCGGCGGCGACCGCCGCGGCTGCCTCGTCTATGGCGGTTATGGCGCTCTCCAGCAGAATGAGGTCGCGTTCGTCCACGCCGCGGATACTACTAGAAGAGCCCGAGCTTCGCGTTACTCCTCCTCGCGGTTATGCAAGCGCCGGGGGTTTCGGCGGCGCGGTCGCGCCCCGAGACGCACGTCGTTTGCATATTTTGGGCCATTCTTCGACCATGTATCCGGGATTTAACCTATCCGTGCCTCTTCGATGGTAGAAAGCCGGCGAGAGACCAGTTTCGAGCGGGTTTGCGTGTGGCGTGATCGAAAAAGCAAGAGAGAACTGGCGGCAGTTCAAGGAGAGCGAGCAGGGCCACCGTTTCCAGGACCGTTACCAGCGGCACCAGGAGAACAGGCGTGGCAGGTTTGATCCCCGGACGCTTCTGAGCATCGGGGGTGGGTTCTTAGTCGTGGTCGGAGGCCTTATCGCCGTGCCCGGACCGGGTCCCGGCTGGGTCATCACCTTCCTGGGGCTTGGCCTGATCGCCGGCGAGTTTCGACCCATTGCCCGCTTTATGGACCGGGTCGAGGTGAAGCTAAGAGCGTTGGCGCGATGGGTCGTGGGCGTCTGGACGAGCTCTTCCACTTTGGCGAAGGCCTCGATCTGCCTGGTGATCCTGCTCTGCATCGCCGCACTGGGATACGGAGCATACTACCTGTTCTTCAGCGACTCGAACTTCCTCACGACGTTGCACTGAGCTGCGCCACGAAGACCACACCCTCCGTCACCGCGTCGTTGCAGATCCGACCGAGCCCGGAGAGGAAGAGGCTAAGCACCACCGGAATATAACTCCTCGATACGCTCCACAACCTTACTTCGTGCGTCGCCGGTGCTCTTCCTTGAGCTCCAGGTAATCTTCGTCCTCGGCGGCTTCGCGCCACTTTTCGTAGAAGATCTCCGCCGCCCAGCTCTTAACCGGGTCGGGCTCTTCGAGCAGCTTGCTCTTGTTCCCACCCCCGTACTTCGCATAGCGTCTCGACCGGGTAAACCCCATCTGCAAGTACTTTCTCGCGACATCCATCCCGACGAAGTCCCCTTCGTCCTTGTACCGGAGAAAACGCCCGTAGATGGCGTCGGCCGACTCCTTCGCCGCAGCGGCGTCCTTGAAGCTCCACAACGGCAACAGCTCGCTCTTGTAGGGCTCGGCGTGAAAGACGCCTTGCTCCCCCCGACCGATACGATACGCCTCCGGGTGCTCTCGTAGATTTATACCGTCGTACGGATACCCCATCCACCCAGTATAGGTCCTACGCCCGCATAGAGAGACTCACGAAATCTTCTTGACAGAACGTTCAATCAGGAGTACTCTGTACTTATTGAACGTTTAATCAATAGGAGATTGGGTGGCTGAGGCGTTGGATCGGCGGGCACAGATCCTGGACGCGGCGTTCGAGGAGTTCGCAGCGAAGGGGTTCAAGGGGGCGACGATCAAGAGCATCGCGGATGCGGCGGGGGTGCAGTCTCCGGCCCTTATCTACTGGTACTTCCCCGACAAAGAGGCTCTCTTTCGGGAAGTTCTAGGTACGCGGATACCGGTCGTACGAGCGGTGGCCGACCCCGCATCACTCCTGGATCTCCCTCCCGAGGAACTGCTGCCGAGGATAGGACGGGCCTACTTCGCCTTCGAGCTATTGGACATCCAGACGCTGCAACTCGTAGTGGGAGAAGCCGTTCGCCGTCCAGAGGTCGCCGAGATGTTCGTCAAGAGCGGCCCGGGGAAGGTGCTCGACTTTCTCAAGGCCTATCTGGAGCACCAGGTCGAGCTCGGCAGGCTCCGTCCTCACGACGTTCGTTCGAGCGCCCGTGCCTTTATAGGGATGCTTATACCGCAGCTCGCGGGCAAGATGTTTCTCCCGGCCCTGGCGAAAGACGGTCTGACCGACGAGGAGCACCTGAAAGCGTCGGTCAGTATCTTCTTGAGCGGTCTCCGGCCCGAGGGTTAGGAGGAATTCGTGAACACCACGAGGACATCGTCGAAGAACGAGACAGACGTGCTGGTCGTCGGGGCCGGGCCCGTGGGACTTACGATAGCTTGCGAGCTGCTCCGACGTGGCATCAACTGCCGCGTCATCGAGAAGTCAGGCGCTCCCTCACAAACCTCGAAGGCCCTGGGGATACAGTCGAGGACCCTCGAAGTGTTCGAGAACATGGGCGTCATCGGGGAATTTCTGGCGAAGGGTCTGAAAGTGATCGGGGCGAACGTCCACGAGGGTGAGACTCTCTTGTTCCAGACGGACACCCGGCACCTGAAAGCGCCCTATCCTTACATCCTGTCCTTGCCGCAAAGCGACACGGAGCTGCTACTTCTGGGGTTACTGCACGAGCTCGGCGGCGAGGTCGAGTGGTCGAGGGAGCTGGCGGGTTTCGGGCAGGAGAGGGATCGCGTCGTCGCCTTCGTCGGTGGAGACTGCGCGGACGCCCCGGAGGAGATCGCCGCTAGATGGCTGGTCGGGTGCGACGGCGCTCACAGCCGGGTTCGCCATACTTTGGGGGTCCCCTTCGAGGGGAGCGCCTACGAAGAAGAGTTCCTGCTGGCCGACGTAGATCTGGACTGGGACCGGAGCCAGGATAGCGCTCACGCATGGTTGCATAGAGATGGAATTTTCTTGTGCTTGCCTCTCCCCGGTGACCGCCGGTGGCGCCTGGTCTCGGACATCGCCCCGTCTCAAGGCGAGGAAGCTCCGCGGGCTTCCGTGGAGCTCTTCCAGGAGCTGATGGCGGAGAGAGCAAAAGATGCGAAGACGAACATCAGCAATCCGACGTGGATGTCCAATTTCAAGATCAGCCGCAGGATGGTAACCGGATACCGCAGGGAACGCGTGTTCTTGATGGGCGACGCGGCGCACATCCACAGCCCCGTCGGTGGGCAGGGCATGAACACCGGCATACAGGACGCCTATAACCTGGGGTGGAAGCTGGCGCTCGTGATAAAGGGCAAGGCTCCCGACGAGCTTCTCGACACGTACGAAGAGGAACGGATGCCCGTCGCCAGAGAGGTGCTAAAGAGCACGAACGCCTCGACGAACCTGGTCGTATCCAGGAACCCCGCCCTCCGGTTCGTCCGGGATCGTACGCTATCGTACGTGATGGGTTCGGGCCTCGTCCAGGAACCACTGCTCAAGAGGATTTCACAGTTGGACGTGAACTACCGCAAGAGCTCCTTGTCGAAATCTTACACGAGCCCTCAAACGCTGCTACCGGGCCGTAGGCAAGACGGATTTCGCTTCAAGGACTGGCTGAACCTTCGCGGCGGGCCGAACGCCGGGGACCGGGCGCCCCAGGGTCGCTGCCTGCGCTACCCATCCCGAGAGGAGACCAGCCTGTTTCAGGAGTTCGAGGGCGCGAATTTCACCCTCCTGCTCTTCGGCGGCCCGGCACGAACGGAGGAGGGCTACGCGAACCTAACCGGGGTAGCCCATAAGGTCGAAGAGCTGTGGGACGAAGACGTAAAGACTTACGTAGTCGTCGCCAGCGACGACAGGCCCGAGGGCCTGGATTGGGACGGTCCGGTTCTGCTGGACGTGGATCGGGAGTTGCACGAGACCTACAACGCCACCGGAGCGGAGACGCTTTACCTCATCAGGCCGGACGGTTACGTCGGCTTCCGCAGCCAGCCGGTCCGGGAGGATCGGCTGCTGAGCTACCTCGGCGACTTGCTCTCTATAACACATGAGGCGGGCGAATCCGGTGAGCGGTACACGAAAGGCAACGCAGACAAAACCTCGACGACGAGGTAGGCGAAAGGAGGTCTGCTGTGGCGAAGACGACAGTGGAGAGCGAGGCTCCGTGGACGGCGGGCGGGGAGATTCCGGTTTCCGGCGAAGCCGCGGCGTCGGGTGAAGTCCGGGACGTGAAGCGGACGACCTGCTGCGTCGTGGGCGGTGGTCCCGGAGGGGCCGTTCTGGCGTTGCTGCTGGCACGCAAAGGGGTGGACGTAACGCTTCTGGAGGCGCACCCGGACTTCGACCGGGAGTTTCGCGGGGACACGCTGCACCCTTCCGTTATGGAGATCATGGACCAGTTGGGTCTCGCGGACCGGCTGCTGGAGTTGCGCCACAGCAAAGTCAGCAGTCTCACCCTGCAAACCGCAGACGGCCCTTTCACCCCCGCAGACCTCTCGCGGCTGAAGACAAAGTTCCCTTACATCACCATTATGCCGCAGACGAGCTTCCTGGAGTTCATTGCCGGGGAGGCAAAGAAGTACCCGAGCTTCCGGCTCGTGATGGGCGCGCGGGTGCGGGAACTCGTCGAAGAAGACGGCGCGGTGCGGGGCGTGCGCTACGAGGACGAGGGCGGGCGGCACGAGGTCAGGGCGGCGCTGACGGTCGGCGCTGACGGCCGCGGGAGCCGGGTGCGGCGGCTCGCCGGCATCGAGCCGATAAAGACCTCGCCTCCGATGGACGTGCTCTGGTTCAAGTTGCCGCGCGAGACCGGCGATCCGGAGGGCATCGTGGGCCGATTCGGGAGGGGGCACATCGCGGTCATGCTCGACCGCGACGACCACTGGCAGGCCGGGTACGTTATCCCCAAGGGTAGCTTCCCGGAGCTCAGGCACGAGGGGATCGGCGAACTCAGGCGGCAGTTCGCCGAGCTTATACCCGAGTTCTCGAGCCGCGTGGAGCACCTCACAGACTGGCGGCGAGTCTCGCTGCTCTCAGTGGAGTCGAGCCGCTGCCCGACGTGGCACAGGCCGGGTCTCTTGCTGATCGGGGACGCAGCCCACGTGATGAGCCCGGTGGCCGGGGTCGGCATAAACTACGCCATCCAGGACGCGGTCGCCGCGGCGAACATACTCGTCGGGCCGCTTCGGGAGAGCCAGGAGCGGCTTGTGAACCTGGACGAGAGGTACCTGGCAGCCGTACAGCGGCGGCGCGAGCTGCCGACCAGGATCATCCAGGCCCTCCAGGCGCAGGTCCAGCGCGGCGTACTGGCGCCGGCGCTGAGGTCGAGCGAGCCGTTCTCGCCCCCGCTCTTGCTGCGTCTCTTGCCCAAGATACCCATCCTGCGCAACCTACCGGCCCGCCTCATCGGCTACGGCGTCTGGCCGTCACGCGTAAGGGAGTAGGGAGCACCGTGACTCCAGTACACCTCATCCTCATCGTCGCGGCCATCTCTACGGGGCTCTTCACGGAGCTTCTGATGACGATTCTGGCTTTCTTCCAGAGGGCACTGAAGGATCTCACCGCGTCCGCGTTCACGCTGGTGATGCAGCGGTTCCTCGAGGTCGTACGCACGCACCCGCTCCACTACGCGCTCGTGATCACGTCCCTGCTGGCGCCGATCGTGGCGCTGGTTCTGTTGGGCACAAGCGCGGGAAGCTTGACCTTCGTCCTCATATTAGTGGGTCTGATCTCGTTCGCCGCCGGCCTGGTCCTTGTCTCGCGCTACCTCGTCGAGCCGATCTACGATGTCTTCTTGAGCTGGGAGATCGAGTCACCGCCAGAGAACTGGCGAGAAGCGCGTGACCGGTACTTCCGCCTCAACGTGATCCGCGGTCTCGGCTCGGGAACGACCTTCGTTCTCTTCCTGGTCAGCCTGTCCCTGCCCTAGCCGGCGGAAGAGGAGTTGCCATGAACGCGAACAACCCGGAGAGCGGGAACGCGGAGCTCATACTCCCGTTCCACAATATAGAC
>Ga0136614_10001702_pt1 | contig 13145 bp, 17 predicted proteins | sample AntDrymUQ2792106_2_FD_106643 | JGI IMG/M metagenome (GOLD analysis project Ga0136614, IMG submission 106643) | Polar desert sand microbial communities from Dry Valleys, Antarctica - metaG UQ279 (21.06) | ecosystem: Environmental > Terrestrial > Soil > Desert | place: Antarctica: Dry Valley...
ACAAGGTCCACGCAATAACCGGTTTGGCAATGTCGTTCATTCCACACCCCTTCGCAAGTCCTGACGCATCATTGACTATAGCGCTGCTACCGTCGTGTTCAAGATGACAATCGCGTCTGCTTCTATTCGAGCACCCGTAATCGCCGCCCTTGGCGCGGCGGCGTTGTTCGGCGCCAGTACGCCCTTCGCAAAACAGCTGGTCGGCGACATCTCTCCGATCCTGCTCGCCGGATTGCTTTATCTCGGCAGTGGCATCGGGTTGTCATTGATCCGGCTGCTGCGAAACCGCGATAGCCAGTCGACCGCGATCCCGGCCGGCGACTGGCCGTGGCTGCTCGGCGCGATCGTTTTCGGCGGCGTGCTGGGCCCGGCGCTGCTGATGTTCGGCCTGACACGTATCACTGCCGCATCCGCCTCGCTACTGCTCAATCTGGAAGCCGTGCTGACAGCAGTGTTGGCGTGGGTGGCATTCAAGGAACACGCGCATCGCAGAACCGTCATCGGCATGCTGTTGATCGTTGCCGGCGGTGTTGTTCTGTCGTGGCCGCGCGCGGACGCCGCCTCCGGCGGGCTGGGTCCGCTGATGATTGCGGGCGCGTGTCTATGCTGGGCGATCGACAACAATCTGACGCGCAAGATCTCGGCCGGCGACGCGCTGTTCATCGCCGCGGCCAAGGGGCTGGTCGCCGGAGCGGTGAACATCGGCCTGGCATCGCTGGCCGAGCCGGTGCTTCCCGCCTGGCCGCTGGTCATCGCCGCGATGATCGTCGGCTGGCTCGGCTATGGAATCAGCCTGGTTCTGTTCGTGCTGGCCTTACGTGGGCTGGGCACGGCGCGCACCGGCGCGTATTTTTCAACGGCGCCATATGCCGGCGCGCTGATTGCGATCGCGATATTCGGCGAATCGGCCGATCCCGCGTTAATAATCTCCGGCACATTGATGGCCGCTGGCGTGTGGCTGCACTTGACCGAGCATCATCAACACGAACACACGCACGAAGCCCTCCAGCACGCGCACAGCCATTCTCACGACGACCACCATCAGCATGCACACGATTTCCTCTGGGATGGCCGCGAGCCGCACTCGCACACGCACCAGCACCAGCTGCTGACGCACCTGCACGCACACTTCCCCGATATTCACCATCGGCACCGGCATTAGCGGGTGTCAGCGTTCGCCTTGATGCCCATAGTGCCCCATCAGACTTTAGGAGGTTGCTGACGGCCCGTTCGCAGATACTTCACTCCGGCAGCTATGCCCACAATCAACAGCACAATGATCAAGATTCCGATCACGGCACCGCCACTCATCATCCAGCCCATGCCATTCATATTCATCATGCGACACCTCGTTGCGTTAGATCGGGCAAGAATCAGACCGATCGTTCGTTGCTTGCCAGTCGCGTCGGTGTGAGTCTCCATGCCGCTGCGTACGGCGCGGCCGCCTCTACGGCCTCAATCTGCAGGCGCAGCCTCGTCACGTTGCGCGGTCAACACCTCACGTATGCGCTCCGGTAGTAACGGTTCAGCAAGAACGTACCGCCTGGCGGGACGCGGCGCCGAAACCTTCTTGCTTGATCGCGCGCTCAAACTCGATTGATCAGCGCACGCGACTCACGCCTCACCGCGCGCGGGATAATTGTTCTTCAGCACGAAATCGATTGCACGCAGCATCTCGTCGAAGTGCGGGCGCGCGAACGGCATCGACTGCACCGCGACGAAGTACAGCGTGCCGTCGGCGCGAATCAGGAAGATGCCGGGCTCCGAGAACAGGGCCGGCTCCTCGACGCCAACAGAGGTCTTGCCCCGGCGGGTGGAGACATACAGGCCCCAGCGGCGCGCTTCTTCGATCGGCAGACTGTGCCCGATAGTGAGGTTGGCGAGCTCCCACTCCTTGACGGCCTGGGCAGCGCGTTCAGCGGTATCGCTCGAGATCGCCAACACCTGGACGCCGCGCGCAACGAAGTCTGCGTGCAGCCGGTTTAACTCGGAGAGGTAGGTGCGACACACCGGACAGTGCAGTCCGCGATAGAACACGATCAGCGTGAAGTGTTCCGGCGTCTGTTCGGCGAGCGTCCATGAAGTGCCTGCAACGGTCGTAACGGAGAGCGCGGGCGTGGCAGCGCGGGGTCTGAGCATCTATCGCCTCTGTGTTGTGATGAGCTGGATAGCCGGATGACCTAGTCGCCTGCGTGACGGCGACCTTACAAACGGTGCGATGAAAATCGGCCGTTGTTTACTTGAGGCATTCGTTCAGGACGATGACCTGGCGGCCCGACCCCACGCCGACTGAAACTTCGCGCGGCGAAAGCAGCTTGATCGCGGCGGTGACCGGCGCGGATAGTGCACACCGGCCGGTTTCCGTTAGGCGCCCATTGTCGAGAGCGATGATTCGCAAGTAACGGCGCGTCGCGTCCGGCACCAGCAAGTGCATGCGCCAGGCGATGAATACCGGAGCCGACAGCGCCAGCTCAGTCGAGCCGTAAATGTGATTCGAGAAACCCGCCAGTGCGGCAATCTCGGCCAGGTCTTTGCCTCTTCGCTGGTAGACCTTCAGCGGACCGCCGATGTGCGGCGTGATGACGGCGGCAATCTCCGCCTGCCCGTCGCCGTCGAGGTCCGCTACGCCGACCGGATTCAGCCAGCGCATCGGCGTGCCGATCGCTGCCGATTGCGCACTGATCGCCAGCGTATCGCCGCTCAATCGGAGCAGCACGAGGCGCGAGCCGCTATCACGCCGGCTGACAATGGTCAGGATCTCCTGCGGCTCGTCTGCCGCCAGCTTCACCAGACGCGGCGCAAGATCCTCGAAGACTTCGTCCTCCGGCAGCTGCATCGCGAGCGTGCGCCCGGTGTCGGTCGTGGCCGTCACGCGCGCATATTCGTGAGGCCGGCCCAGAGCGAAATGTCCGTAACGATCGACCGGAGTGGTGTACCGCGCAGCGGCGATCGTTTCGGCGCTGACGTTGGATGACACAAGCGCAAGAGCGGCGGCCAACAGAAGCGTCCAGGAAAACGGAACCTTCACGTGCCGACCTCGATCATCATCATCCCGCGGCCGCCTTCTCGCTCGGTGTTGTTGTTGGTCGCGTGATGCGCGATGTGACAATGGATTATCCATTTGCCGGGCTTCAGCGCGTCAACATCGCGATTGCGCACCAGAGCTTCACACTTCTACGATTCGTCATACTGCAACTTATCAAAATTGCCCCGACCGTTGGAGACCGTCAGATGCGAGCAGCGCATGCCTTTGTTCTTTTACTGCTAGGCCAAACAATGCAAGTTCACGGCGCCACCAGGACAGTCGATTTTTCCAGCGATGCTGTCGGACAGCCTCCGACAGGTTTCGAGTTCTTCTACACGAAGAAAATCGGTTCGCCAGGCAAATGGATCGTCGAGACCGATGGAAGCGGAAAGTACGTGAGTCAAACGGAAGCCGATTTCACACGAGCTCGATTTCCCGTCGCTGTTCTGACGGGTGTCACTGCCGCCGACGTCGACCTTTCGGTTCGGTTCAAACCTGTCGGAGGTCGTGTTGATCGAGCCGCAGGACTCGTCTGGCGCTTTCGCGATGAAGACAACTACTACATCGTTCGAGCCAACGCACTCGAAAACAATGTGGTGCTGTACAAGGTCGAAGGTGGAAACCGAACTGATCTTCCGGTCAAAGGCGAAGGCCGCACCTATGGCAAGAAGGCCCCGGTGCCGACCGGTCAGTGGAGCACGCTGCGCGTGGTGACCGCGGGGTCGCTGTTCGAAGTGCATTTGAACGGCGTCAAGCTGTTCGAAGTCGAAGACAAGACTTTCACGCAGGCCGGCAAGGTCGGCATCTGGACCAAGGCTGATTCGGTAACGAGTTTCGACGATCTAACCGTGATCACACCCTAGGCTCCGGCATCGAGAAATCAGATCATTTGCCTGGAACTGAAGGCGGTTGCCCGCCCGGGCCAAGATCTCCGGAGTGATTACCTCCGACAAAATTGCCGAATTCATCCAAGAAAATATAGATCGTTTGCTTGGCGCTATCGCTTCCAGACGGATTCTCGTAGCTGACGACCCATAGTCGGCCGGCGGGCGTTTGCCGACGCAACACTTCCTTCAACTTTTTTTCTGCCAGGATTCCGCCACCTTTTTATCCGCGGCCAAAAGCGCAACGACGCGTTCACCGCGTTCGATCGCGACGTTCCTGCCCATCGGTTTCTCGTCGCCGTGATTTCCATGTGCCGTTGCTGCCGCGGCGACCAATGCCAATAGCGACCCGATTAGAAGCTGCTTGGCTGTTCTCATAGTGTGGTTCCTAAATGGTGAATGTGGATTAAGCAGTGTGCTTTATGGTTTGTATAACTTCTCGTAAAAGCCGCTGGTCTTGACCTTGACTGTGACTGGTTTGTCGCCGCGATTTTCCCAGTACCAGCCATGTTTGCCCGAAAACGGTGCCTGGAACTCGCCGTGACCCCCCGCCGTGGTGCGGCCTTTCCAGTAGCTGCTGAAGTCGTCGTTAGCGGCATCAAACTTTTCACCGTGCATGTCGAAAGTTACCGCGCCGCCCTCGACGGTCCAAGTGAACATGAAACGATCACCCGTCTTCATATCGGCCTTGATCTCTGCACCCTCTGCCGGCTTTAACATCAGCGACAATTCATCTGTTCTATAAGCGGCGGGTGCCTTCCAAACCGCGTTGAGCGCGGATACAGCTGGAAGTGACAGAGGCTCGGCAGATTCAGTCGCCGTAATGGTCGGCGGCTTTGTACTGTCGCCCGCACTTAACGTAGCCAGGCCGAGCCGTCGTCCGACTCCGGTCGGATCGATTCCGTATTCCGCAGGAAGCACCGCAGTGACGAGGATCACAGCCGCGACCGCGAGCGCCAAGCCGGTTGCTTCAAGCAGTCGACTTGTCGATGGCAACGTGGTGCGGTCGAGAGAGGTGATGTCGGTCATGCCTCAAGTTTCTGAAGTGTTCACATAACCGGCCACTTGATAGCCGATCAAAACAAAGCCTGCAGTCATCAAGATGACGTTGGCGGTAAAAGCGTTGCGGGCAAACGAATCGGTACGGCGCCAGAAACCCATTGCGATCAGGATCGCGGCCAGCGCCAGTATCTGGCCGAGTTCAACCCCAACGTTGAACGCAAGGATATTCGGCACCAATCCATCCTGCGACAACTCGAAGTCCTGCAGCTTCGTGGCTAAGCCGAAGCCGTGAAAGAAACCGAAGATCAGCACGGCCAGCTTTGTATTGGGCTCAAAACCAAGCAGTCGTTTGAATCCACCCAGATTGTCGAAGGCTTTGTATACGACGGACAAGCCAATGATGGCATCGACCACGTACGGATTGACGTGCGTGCCGCTCAGGACGCCATACAGCAGCGTAACGCTGTGGCCAAGGGCGAAGAGCGTCACGTAGACGCCCACGTCGCGCAGCCGGTAAAGGAAGAAAATGACGCCAAACAGAAACAACAGATGATCGTAGCCAGTGACCATGTGTTTGGCGCCGAGGTAGATGTACGGAATCAATTGCATCCCGGTGCTTTGCTCGATGAACGTCTTGTCGTCCTCGGCAACACCGTGCGCCAGCGCATCCGTCCCCGCCAGCCACAGCAGTATCAGGCCCACCGCTAATGACCAGTGCCGGTTCGGCAGGAGACTCAACGAGAGCCGGCTATCGTTTAGTCGCACAGCTTTCCCCTGTTTCGCAGGTCGCGAATTAGCGGCTCAAATCGTTCAAACGAACCTCAAGAGCAATCGGTGCCGCTGAGCGGTTCGTCCACATCCAACAATAAGTTTGATCGACGTTGGCAGTGAGGCGACCGCTCGCATCGCTGATGCCCGGACGCCGTTCGGGGTACTCAACCCGCTTGTCGACGTGAAAGTGAATGTTGAAATCCGTCGCCCCGTCGGCGCGAAAGCTCCATGTCACTGATTGCGTTGACTTCAGCGCGGCGCACATTTCAGCGAACTTTCCAGGCTGCACAGCCAACCGCTTTTCAACGATCTCCCCCGGCGTGAGCCTCACTTCGATCAGTTCGGCACGTGCCGAGCCCGCGAACGCTGCGCACGCAATGGTGACGATTACCTTGTTCACTCGGCAGACAAAAACCCGTTGGTCCTTCGTAGACCTTGTGCATTTAGCACAGCGTCGAAGCTCAACCGCTAGCCAGATACTGGCAACGACTAATCCCACCAACGCAACCTGCAGCAAGATGCTCGACGGCACTATGTAATAGCCGATAAACAACAGCACGGTCGCTAAGGCTGAAACCGCAAGTAACCCCTCATTGCGATGACGCCGAAAAGCGAGAATCTGACCGATGAATGCAAGAACAAACAGAACTTGAACCGCGATCGCGACATAGCCCTCAAACGGAGCGAACACGCCGAAGCCTACGGCCGCGCCGATCAGTGCCAGCTTTGGAAAACAGATCGGGCACGCCGCCGCCGCAACCACTGCACCGACGGTCCCGAACCTGTCGAGAAACGCTTGCTTCACTTGGCAGGCTCAATCTCCGTAACTGTTAACGCACCGCCGGTGCCTGCGGCCTTGAACATCACCTTGTCGCCGGCCTTGACCTTGTCAAGCATCGCCGGGTCCTTGACCTGAAACACCATGGTCATCGCCGGCATGTCGAGCTGCTTGATCTCGCCATGGCGCAGCGTGATCTTGCGAGTGTCTTTGTCGACCTTGCGCACTTCGCCGGCGACCATTTCGGTCATAGCCTGCGTAGCTTGCGTCGCCGGCGTTGCTTGGGCTGGCGTTGCTTGTGCCTGCGTTGTTTGTGTTACCGGCGTCGCCGGCTTCGCCTGCGTTGCTTGCACCAGCTTAGCCTCTGGGCCATGCGCCAAAACGGTGAGTTGCGCGAGCGCTGCAGACGTCACAAATAACAATGGGATCGAAAGCGTGGAGATAAATGTTCTCATCAGAGACTCCTTTATTTGTAAGACTGATAAATGGTGGCGTTGCCGTCATGCTGGACAAGAATGACAGCGTACGGTTCTGTGCGATTGGAATATTTGGGACCGCCCATGCCGGGCGAACCTGCTGGCATCACCGGCACCGCAATACCCAGCGCATTCGGCTTCTCTTTCAACATGCGATGGATCTCGCGCGCCGGCACGTGCCCTTCGACCACGTAGCCGTTAACCAGCGCGGTGTGGCACGAGCTGTACATGCCGGGCAGTCCGAGCCGTCTACGCGCGTCGTTGTTGCCGGTTTCATTGACTTTGACCGTGAAACCATTTTTCTGAATGTATGCAATCCAATCATCGCAACATCCGCAGCCGGGTGACTTCCATACTTCCATCAACGGCTTTTCCGCCTGTGCCACTGCAAACCGCGCAAATCCTGTAAGCGCGATCCCAGTGCAAAGTTGGCGGCGGTGTCCGTTCACTTGGAGACCTTGACCTTGCCCACCATGCCGGCCTGATAGTGGCCCGCAATCAAACAGGCAAAATCGAACTCACCGGGGCGGTTAAACTTCCACAGGACTTCACCGGTCTTGCCAGGCGCAACGTGGGCCATATAAGGCTCGTCGTGTTCCATGTTTGGAAACTTGACCATCAGCGCGGCATGCTCATCAAGATCCTTCTTGGTGCCGATGACGAACTCGTGCATGGCCTTGCCGTCGTTCTTGACAACGAAGCGAACTGTCTCGCCCTGTTTGACCTCGATCTGATTCGGCGTAAAGCGCATGTCGTCGCTCATTTTCACTTCAACAGTGCGCTTGACCGCCTTGGCGTCGCCGGCAATGCCCCACGCTTTTTGTTCCTTGGCAACCGGCCCGGCTTTCTTCGCGTGGCCGGCGTCGCCATGCGCATACGCGGCGCCAGACGCGGTCAGCGAAAGCGCCGTTGCAGTAATCAAAACTTGCAGAGCTTTCATCGTTGCCTTTCAGTGAGGTTTATGGTGATGACTGGAATCTTTTTTAGGCGTTGCAACACCGGGCGCCGAGTCCACCGCATAGCCGCGCAGCTCGCCGTAACGCCGCACCTGCTCCACGCTAAGAACCGCCGTCTGCAACAAGTGAGTATTCAAGTGCTCGGCACGCAGCCGGGCCTGCAACAGACCAACGCGTTCGGCAGCACTCGCGACCGCCGCCGCCTCCGCCCGCTGCTCGCCGAACAGACGGTCCAGCGCGCGTTCAGCCGCGACGACTTCCGCGCCAAGCCGGCGCGCGCGCTCTTTATGTTCATCCATCAGTTGACGGGACTTCTGCAGCTGATCGGGCGAAAGCGTCAGTTGATCTGCGAGCTCGACTACGTGCGCAGGCCCTGGATAACCGTTCAACTCGGCCGCTTTCGCGAAGCCTGCACCTTGCCCGGTGAGCAGCGCCGTGACTTCCTGGGGCGAGAGTGACTTGATGTCGTGTTGCTCCTGACCTGCGTAGGGACTCACTTGCGCGAGCGCTGCAGTACCGACAGACGCAATCACTGCAGCGATAACCGCGGCCATGCTTGTCTTGATCATCGAATGCTCCATGAATACTTAATGTCCCGAGTGACCGCTAGGTTTACGCACTTTGACTTCCGTGTTGGCCGCAGGCTTGCGTTGCACAGGCATTGACTGTCCGCCTTCAGCTTTGAAGCGCGCCGGTTCGGCTAACGCGCCGGTCCATTCGTAGGCCTGCGTTCCAGTTGGTTGCTTGTACCAACCGGGGTTCTTGTAGTCGCCCGGCTTCTGATCAGCACGGACCTTGACCACGGTGAACATGCCGCCCATCTCAACCGAGCCGTACGGCCCTTCGCCGCTCATCATCGGAATTGTGTTGTCGGGCAGCGGCATTTCCATCTCGGCCATATCGGCCATGCCGCGCTCGCCCATCACCATGTAATCCGGGATCAGCTTCGTCACGCGGCGCGCGACATCGCGATGATCGACGCCGATCATCGTCGGCACGTCATGCCCCATCGCGTTCATCGTGTGATGCGACTTGTGGCAGTGAAACGCCCAGTCGCCTTCTTCGTCGGCGAGAAATTCGATCTGCCGCATCTGACCGACCGCGACGTCGGTCGTGACTTCATACCAGCGCGTCGATTTCGGCGTGGGGCCGCCGTCGGTACCGGTCACCAGAAACTCGTGGCCGTGCAGGTGAATCGGGTGATTGGTCATCGTCAGGTTGCCGATGCGGATGCGCACCTTGTCGTTCTTGCGAACGTTCATCGAATCGATGCCCGGAAACACGCGGCTATTGAAGTTGAACAGGTTGAAGTCGAGCATCGTCATGATCTTCGGCGTTGCGCTGCCGGGCTCGATGTCGTAGTTGTTGAGCAGAAACACGAAGTCGCGATCGACTTCATCGATCAGCGGGTTCCTGGCGCGCGGGTGCGTGACCCAGAAGCCCATCATGCCCATCGCCATCTGCACCATCTCGTCGGCATGCGGGTGATACATGAAAGTGCCGGGCCGGCGCGCGACGAACTCGTAGACGAAGGTCTTGCCCGCCGGGATCGCTTTCTGATTCAAGCCAACCACGCCGTCCATGCCGTTGGGCAAGCGCTGACCGTGCCAGTGAATTGACGTGTGCTCGGGCAGTTTGTTGGTGACGAAGATGCGCACGCGGTCGCCTTCGACCACTTCGATGGTCGGCCCCGGTGATTGGCCGTTGTAGCCCCACAGATGCGCTTTCATGCCGGGCGCCATTTCGCGCACGACGGGCTCGGCCACCAGGTGAAACTCCTTGACGCCGGCGTTCATGCGCCACGGCAATGTCCAGCCGTTTAGCGTAACGACCGGGTTGTACGGGCGTCCGGTCGAAGGCGCGAGCGGTGGCATCGTGTCGGGCTTGGTCTGCATCACCGGTTCGGGAAGCGCCGCCATCGCAACCTTGCTGACCGACGCAGCGGCGGCGGCAGCAGTGACCGCCGTCGAGCCTTGCAAAAAATTTCGTCTTGAAATCATTTCGTTTTCCTGATTCAGTGCGCCGCACCGGATTCGGGCGCCATCGCACCCGCACTCGGACCCATCGTCATATTGGGTCTTCCAATCAATGCCATATCAAGGTCGGCCTGCGCCATCCAGAAGTCGCGCAGCGCTTCGATGCTTGCGTTGACGCTGGCGATCTGCGAGCGAGCGTCGGCGAGCAGCTCGAAAACGCCGATCAGCATGCCGTTGTAGCGCAACAGGTTTTCATCGGCGATGCGCTGGCGCAGCGGCACGATCTCTTCGCGATAATGACGCGCTATGTCGTAGTTGGTGCGATAACCGAGATACGCCTCGCGCACTTCGGAGCGTGCATTGATGGCGGCTTCGGCCGCGCGATTCACCGCCTGCATGTAGATCGCTTCGGCGCGCCTGACTCTCGAAGTCCCGAAATCGAACAGCGGAATTTCAAAGCTGATTTCAAATCCTTTCGCCCATGGCGCCCCGCTCGGCCCTTCGCGCTCGCGCGCCGGCCCGGCTTCGAGCACGTTGAGAAAGCGCGTCGCGCGCGTCAGTCCCAGATTGCTGGCCAAGGCCTCGGTTTGAAGCCGGACCATCTGCAGATCGATGCGCTGATCGAGCGCCTTCTGCTCGACATCGGGCAGCTCGTTCGGAGCCTTTGGCAAGTCGGGCAGCCGCGCGGGCAACGTGAATTGCGCCTGCTCGCCGGAAAGTCCAAGCAGCCGCGTCAGCCGCTCGCGCGCCGCGACCCGCGACCGCTCGGCACGCGCCAGGTTAAGCACCGCGTCCGCATAGAAACCCTGTTCGCGCGCTTGTTGCAATTTGGTGAAGTTCCCGACCTCGCGCATGCGCCGCGCCAGATCAGCGCCCACCTGCGCGGTCTCATTCACCTGCCGCGAGTAGCGCACCGTTTCTTCGGCAGCCAGCGCCGAGTAGTACGCCTTGCGCGTGTCCGATGCGACACGCAGCACATCGAGCGACACGGAACGCTGCGCTTGCTCGAAACGCCGCCGCTCGACCTTCAACGCCTGCGGCATCGTCAGCAGCGCGAAGACGTTGATCGTTAAGGCCTGCTCGATGGTCGTGTTTCGCACGCCATCTTCGACCAGACTGGTGCGCGTCATCGAAAAGTGAGGATTAGGCAAGCGCCCTGCCTGCACCAGATTCGATTCGCTGATGCCCAGATCGAAATAAGAGGCTTGCAGGCCTTTGTTGTTTAACAACGCGATCTGCACGGCGTCATCGACCGACAGCGGCTTGGCCGCCAGCTCGTTGACACGCTCCGCAACGGTCTGCTGCTCGGCCTCGGTCTTCGGCCAAGCGATGTCCTTGCCAAGCCGATCGCGCGTGGTCTGCTCGACGCTCGCAAAACCGCCATCCGATGAAAACGTCGCGCATCCGGCCAACGCCAAGACGGTGAGGCTCATCGCGGTGCGGCGAATCGATAACCAACCGGAATCAGCAAGCTGCATGTCGGACACTCAATGTTTCTGATGAGGCGCTGGACTACTGCCGGTGGCGGCGGGCGGCGCTGCATCCGGCGGCGCAGGATTGCTGCCGGTGCGGGCTGCCGGTGCTGTGCTCGCCGGCGCTTGCTGCCCGGGCTGCTGAGCCTCGCGCGCATACACGCGCCATCCGCCGATCGATCCCACCAGCCCGTTCGCGTCTCGCCACGAGACTAATTTGTCTTCGCTCGTCGAAACGTAGCCGTCGAACACCGAGCGGTAAGAAGTCGTCCCGGCGGCAGGTTGCGAATCGGCTGTCTTCGGCTTTGCGAGCGGCGGAGCTGAAGCCTGCGCTGCTACGCCCGAAGCGATTGAAGTTGAAAGCAACGCGATGATTAGCTGGTCATAACCGCTCACACAGACCTCCGAATTCAGATACGTTCGATTGCAACTCTTTACGGGCAAGCGCGTTAGTTGGACCGCGCAAATTACCAACCGCGGCGTGTCGAACTTCTGACTTCTACATTACTTACCCGTAATCTTGCGGTCATATACCCTGCTAGCAGCCACCCCTTACCATTTCTCGACCGCAAAAAACCTACCGCATGAAACTATTACTGGCCGAAGATGAAAAGCAAGCGGGCGAGTACCTTGTCAAAGGTCTCGGAGAGAACGGCTGCGTCGTCGATTGGGTTCGCAATGGCGTCGACGCCGTGCATATGGCTTCAGACACGCAATACGACGTGATCGTTCTCGACGTCGGCTTGCCGCAACTCGACGGTTGGGAAACCATCAAGCGAATTCGACACCAAAGCCAGACTCCGGTTCTTTTTCTTACTGCCCGTGATCGAGTCGAGGACCGGGTGCGCGGCCTCGAACTCGGCGCTGACGACTATCTGGTAAAGCCGTTTGCCTTTTCGGAGTTGCTGGCGCGCGTGCGCGCGCTGCAGCGGCGCGGCAAACAGCAGGAACCCGACGTCATTCGCGTGGCGGATCTCGAAGTGCAATTGCTGCGGCGAAGAGTCGAGCGCGCGGGACAGCGCATCGATTTGACCGCGAAGGAATACGCGCTGCTGTTATTGCTGCTGCGGCGAATGGGAGAAGTGCTGTCTCGTACCGTCATCGCGGAGCAGGTGTGGGACATGAACTTCGACAGCGACACCAACATCGTGGAAGTTGCAGTGCGCCGACTACGTGCGAAGATCGACGACCCCTATCAGCAGAAGTTACTTCACACCGTGCGCGGCTTCGGCTATGTGCTTGAGGACCGCGGTGATGAGGTTAGCCGGTAGCAACTTGTCTGCGCTCGGCCGTCGCTATTTTCGCGACTCGCTCGCAGGGCGTCTGGCGCTGCTGTTTGCCGCGGCATCGTCGGCACTGCTGCTGATACTCGGAGTTTCGCTCGCATGGATGCTTCGCGTGCAGCTCGAGGCGCGCGATCGCGAGGAAATCGACGGCAAAACGGAAGTTGTTCTTTTTTTGCTGCGCGAGTTGCATTCGCCCGGTCAGATAGTCGCGAACGCGAATCGATTTGCGGAAATCGGGATCGGCCATCCGCACCTGCAGCTCGGACTGCGTCACGGCGCGCAGTGGCTGGTAGCACCGGCGCCGGAGGTGCAGGCCCTGATCGAGCGCAATATCGCGGACCCCATTTCGTCGACCCTGGCGGTAGAAGAAGTACGTATGGCGGACGGCATCTGGTGGCTACGCCGCTTGCGTCACGTCGTATCGCCCAATAACGAATTCATGGCGTACGTCGCGGTCGACGTCAGTCCCGCACAGAGATTGCTCGAGCGCTTTGTGGGCGCAATGCTGATCGCGGGGGC
>Ga0136614_10001704_pt1 | contig 13143 bp, 11 predicted proteins | sample AntDrymUQ2792106_2_FD_106643 | JGI IMG/M metagenome (GOLD analysis project Ga0136614, IMG submission 106643) | Polar desert sand microbial communities from Dry Valleys, Antarctica - metaG UQ279 (21.06) | ecosystem: Environmental > Terrestrial > Soil > Desert | place: Antarctica: Dry Valley...
AAGGTGTTGTGACTTTACTTCCCAGATCTCGCCAGGCGCGTCTCATCCAAGTGACGACCACCTGCAACAAGAGGCAGTATAATCTCGAAGTTTATGAGCACAAATGTAGCCGTCATTCTCATCGTCACACTATTCGTATCGGGGGCCTTGCTTGCCGCCCGGGCGGGAATTCGCTCGATCCAATCTGCACGCAAGGTTTCCTTTTTTCGAATGCGGCGTGCTCATATGCTTGCAGGCTGGAAGTGGCTGCTGCTGGCGCTTTTCTTGTTTTCGTTCAGTGTTGCTTCTGCACTGGTTGGCGAACCTGTGGCGAACCAGCTCTTCCCACCTAAACCGGGTCCAACAGCATCGCCTACACGGACTCCTTTTCCAACCGCAACTCTCCTTCCCTCGGCAACTCATACAGATACCCCGACCGCGACGGCGACGCTTGAATTCACCTCGACTCCCACCCCAACACAAACTTCCTCTGCAACCTTAACTCCGAGCCTGACTCTAACGATGACTGCCAGCATTACCGCAACCTCAACATCGACCCCCAGTCAAACCGCGACCAGAACTGTCACAGTCATATCATCCCCACAGGCGACCTCAAGCCTGACTCGGACCGCAACTGCTACAGCTTCCTCTGCTCCTACGAGGACGATGTCGCCAACACCAAGCCGGACGCCCTCTCCAACCCAAAATAGAAACGCGACCTCTACGGCGGCCGCGCGGACTACGCAGACAGAACGTGCAATTGCTGTGTTGTCTCATACACCCACACCAACAAAGACTGTTACAGCTACGCCTCTCTCCACGGGGACGATGTCGCGAACACCAACATTCACTCCATCTTCTACTGCGACTGCCACACCTTCCCGAACCACAACGCCCACTTTAACCCGCACGCCAGTCCCCACTGCGACATTGGAGCCAACCCGCACACCGCGCCCAACAATAACACTTACATTGACCCCAACGCAATCGGCGACGCCAACCGCGAGTTTCACTCCGGCATCAACATTCACGCCATCCCCGCCTCCGACATTTACTCCCACGCGTACCTCGAGCCCCACTTTAACTTCTTCGCCGATGCGTACTCCGTCTCCAACCTTCACACTTACATCCATTCCAACCAGTACGTCAACACCAGCTCCTTCTGCAACGTCAACAGCTACAGCTTTGCCTCCGGCTACAGCAACAATGTCGCAAACAGCCACGCGTACACCGACTACTACGGCTACGCCTCCTCCTACGGCCACAATGTCGCGGACACCCACTGCAACAGTGACTCTCTCTCATACACCTACCTTAACATTCACACCATCCCGTACACCCACGCGCACGCCCACACGGACTGCTACGGGAACAGTCACGCGCACGCCGACTCCGAACCGCGGTTGTGACCGTATCGAGTTCATTTCCGATGTTACTGTGCCTCGTAATTCAGTCTTTGCAGCGGGCACTTCATTTACTAAAGTCTGGCGACTGAAAAATGTAGGCACATGCACCTGGAAGACAACCTATCGCGTGGTACTGGTCAGCGGTGATCGGATGGGCGGACAAAACCTCATGCCGCTTCCGGCTGAGGTGGCTCCCGGCCAAACAGTTGACCTGAGTATGAAATTCACCGCACCCGCTGTTGAACGGACGCATCAGGGCAACTGGCAGATCCGCAACGACAAGGGTGAGATCTTCGGAACGACAGCGACTGCCAATCGTCCGTTCCCGCTGTTAATTAGGGTGAAAGCGTCCCCACTGATGGGAACAGTATATGACTTTGTTGCGAATGCCTGTTCTGCGCAGTGGTCCAGTGGTGCAGGGACGTTGAACTGCCAGGGCGCGAACCTCCGCAGGAATGGCTATGTTTTGAGACAGAGCCTCGCAAAACCCGAAAATGGGGCGATTATCGTAAAACCCAGCCTATTGACCGTCCCGCAGAATACCTTACATGGTTATATCCGCGCGCTGTATCCTTCCTTCAACGTGCAGAAAGGTGACCGCTTCCAGGCTACTGTTAGCTGCGAAGTGGGCGCAACTGCGTGTGGTATCCTCTTCCGTTTGGATTACCAACTTGCAGATGGAGTCGTACACGAGCTCTGGTCAGTCGAAGAACGCTATAACCGCAATACCTCCACAGTAGACATCGATCTCAGTTCACTCGCAGGACAGGATGTTAACTTTATATTGACTGTGCTCTCGCTTGGCCCGGCGTCAGATAACCGCGCTTTATGGATCGAACCGCGTATTGTGCGCCGCGGCACAGCGCCCTCGGTTACTTTAACTCCAACGCCGTAAAAGCACATGTCATTGCGAGCGACCCGCTTTGCGGGGAGCGTGGCAATCCCCTCATTAACCCGCGGATTGCTTCGCCCGCTTCGTCTTCAGATTTCGACGCTTCCTTCTCAACCCTCTGTTCACATCGTCCCAATGCCCTTTGGGAGCGCGAAGGGGCTTGCAATGACCTACATGCTATAATCTTTTAAGAGCCATTATGGATATTCGCGCAGGCATAATCGCAGCTATTGTATTGTCCTTACTCGGTGCGACCCTGATCCTTCGCGCCGGCTTGCGCACGCTCAGGTCAGCAAGAAGGCTAACGTTTTACCGGATCAGACGTCAGCGTGAAAGAGGCGGGTGGACGACTCTCCTTATCGGGGTTTTGATATTGGCATTCGGCGTCTGGCTGTTCCTGTTTGGCGAGCCAGTTGCTTATCAATACTTTCCTCCCTCACCAACGATCACACTGACACCCACCATTACGCTTAGCCCAACGATCACACTTTCACCTACGATAACGCTCTCGCCTACGATTACGGATACGCCATCTACCACCGATACACCGACCATCACACCGACGCCGTTCATTCCTCTGGCGATTGAAGCCCGGTTCGAAAGTGAGGTGACACCCAATCCCAGCGCGGTCTTCAGCCCGCTTCAATTCACACTTAACTGCGAAAACTTCAACGAATTTACTGTATCCACTGTTTTTCAAAACCCGATCACTTATATATGTGCAGTGTTCACGTACGATCAGATGACTCCCGGCGCGCAGTGGACCGCGCTCTGGTACCACGAGGGCGACCTGGTGCACTTTGAAACGATCCCGTGGAATGGCGAAACGGGCGGCTTCGGATTCACCGAATGGGAGGCGCCCGCTTCAGAGTGGCTGCCTGGTACATATCAAGTACAAATCTTTGTGGGGCTCGAATGGAAACAGGTGGGAGAATTCCTCCTTCAGGGCGATGCTCCGACTCAGATCCCGACTGTTACTCCTTCTTTAACACCTTCACCAGCGCGGACATTGACTCCCAGCAGGACGGTCACCTCGACGCGTACTCCTACGCTGACGAGAACGCCCACTTCCACGAGGACTCCGTCCGCTACCCCGTGATGTCGTTACGAGGAGGGCGCTTTCCCCGACGAAGCAATCTCAAGTCAAAATACGGACCGCTCCGCCGACTGATTTAAGATGAACAGGATAACTTTCTCATGCCTCAACAATCTTTTCAGGATTATTATCCCGATGTATTCGCCCACTGCTACGGATGCGGCAGACTCAATGAACACGGGCACCAGATCAAAAGCTACTGGGACGGTGAAGAATCGGTCTGTCATTTCCTCCCTAAGCCGTATCACATTGCCATCCCGGGATACGTCTATGGCGGTTTGCTCGCCTCCCTCATAGATTGTCACGGCACAGGGACAGCTACCGCGGCCTCCTATCGCGCTGCCAAAGAACAAGACTCAAATACTGAACCCAACACGCGCTTTCTCACTGCCTCCCTGCACGTCGATTACCTCAAACCGACTCCCTTAGGAGTTGAACTTGAAGTGCGCGGCAAAGTCAAAGAACTCAAGGGACGCAAGGTCGTCATCGAAGAGTGGATTCTCGCCAATGGTGTCATCACTGTGCGCGGGGAAGTGGTCGCGGTGCAAGTGCCTGAGTCCATGGTGGATGATTTGTTGGATGCGAAGTAGGGATTATTATTGTTATGATTCATCGAAAGATAAAGTACTGCTCCATATTTCACAGCAATCAGGTAGAAAAGAAAACATGAACAAAGTTATTTATATTGGCACCGATGGTGGTGCGACTACGTCCAAGGTGGGTGGTGTATGGAGCGATGGCTCAACCATCTCGACAAAACTATTGCAAGCCTCCACTAATTCCGCGCATGGTCCCGAAGCCGTTGTGCGCAGTTGGGTCGAGGCCATCAACTCGTACCTATCCACAAACAACCTCACTTGGGAACAGGTCGGTGGAGTGGGGCTGGCTGTTCCTGGCCCGTTTCAACGATATGGAGTTTTCGATCATTCGGCAAATCTGCCTGATAACTTTACCGGGTTCGATGTACATACTGCTTATAGCAGCGCCCTGTCCGAACGCGCCGGGCGCGCCGTCCCACTGACAGTTGGCAACGACGGCAATATGGGCGGTGTAGCTGAAGCCCGTCACGCGCGTGGCAATAGCAATGGGACTGTGCTTATGCTGGCACCTGGCTCCGGGTTGGGATGCGCTTACATTAACGAGAACGGGCTGGCCCTGGATGGTGACACGCTGGCTGGGATGGAAGGCGGTCACATGCCCGCGCCATTACATTTGCTGGGCGTTAAAGCCTATCCCTGTGGATGCGGGCGCACCTGGGGTTGCATCGAAGTCTATACCTGTCTGGCTGGCCTGCCATATCTGCTCGCCGAAAAACTGGAGGGATATCCAGATCATGACCTGGCGAAATCATCTCTCAGCCTCAAGGAACGCGCCTTTGCCCTGCGCGGATTGGCACAAAAAGGCGATCCACTCGCGACAGAACTATTCGACTTCCAGGCCAAAGCCATGGGCTTGCATGTTGCCAACCTTGCCATGCCACTTGACCCTAAATTTGTAGTCATCGGTGGCGGACTGATGGACCCCGAAGCCACCACCACCGCCTTCCGTGAGCACTACCTGAGCATCGTCAGCTCGACCGCCCGCGAATATCTGTGGCCCTCGCAACGCGATGTCATTAGTATTGTCCCCGCCGCACTTGGAGATCTCTCGCAGGCGATTGGTGCTGCCTTGTCCGCGTTGTATAGAGCCAGGGCGTAGTTTTTTGTATACTCTGTGCGCGGCGAAGTGCTCGCAGTGCAGGTGCCAGAGTCGATGGTGGAGGAGTTGCTGAATGGGAAAACAGACTAAATTGGTCGTATAATCTGGTCACGATGGGAATATTATATGGCACGCGTTGAGAAGACTGTCTTTATTAGTTACCGGCGCACGGACGTTTATACTGCATTGGCAGTCTATGAAAACCTGAAGAATCAGGGATACGACGTTTTCTTTGATTACACCAGTATTTCCAGCGGGGATTTCGAGCAGATCATCACCAGCAACATCAAAGCACGCGCTCACTTCATATTGATACTCACGCCAACGGCGTTGGACCGTTGCAACGAGCCGGGGGATTGGTTGAGACGCGAGATCGAGATCGCCATTGATGAAAAACGCAACATCGTCCCGCTATTCTTTAGAGGATTTAGATTTGGAATCCCATCTGTCACAGAGAAGTTGACAGGTAAATTGAAAAATCTCAGCCGATATAACGGGCTGAATGTGCATGAGGATTATTTTCAGGAAGCCATGCGGCGGTTGAGTACACAGTTTTTGAATATTCCTTTGAATACTATCCTTCACCCGGTCTCCACCGAAGTGAGGAAGGTGGTCAGGGAAGAACAGCTTGCGGCAGACAAGGCGCTGGTGCAAATCGAAGATGTCAAGGAACTCACGAAGGAAGCTGAAGTAAAGCTCAATACACCGAAAGAGGAACCAGACCCAAAGCCAGTTGAAATTTCGCAAGAAGGGCACAGGGAAGAAAAGAAAATTGAAAAGCCGCCTGTCATTCCTCCGCGCGAAACCCCCTCTCCCGGCGGGAGAGGGCAGGGTGAGGGCGTTTCGCCGCGTACCCTCTCTGATTGGAAAAGTATTGCATCCAGACTCAACCTGCGTCTCATCGGCGGAATCGCTGGCGGATTGCTGTTGATCACCTTTGCCATTTGGGGAGTTTCAAGCCTTTTAAATAACTTGCCTGTGACCACTCCCGAGCCAACGCGGACTTTTCAAGCAATTGCGACATCTACGTCTCAGCCAGCCGAAACGAATATGACCCCACCAACTCAAACTTCCATTCTCTCAACTCCTGCACTGGGCATTGGTTCGACCATGATCTCAGACAAAGATCGCATGACCCTCCTTTACGTTCCTGCTGGCGAATTTACGATGGGAAGTACAGCTGAAGATGCTTTTGCTGAATGCCAGCAATTCCGCTCGGATTGCCAATTGGATCGGTTCAAGGATGAGGAGCCAATCCATGTAGTTAATCTGGATGCCTTCTGGATTGACCAGACCGAAGTGACCAATAAAATGTATGCTTTGTGTGTAGATGCAGGCATATGTAAGGAACCAACCAACATAAGTTCTTATACTCATTCCAGTTATTATGGCAACTCTGAATATGATGATTATCCCGTGATCCATGTGGATTGGAACATGGCAAAGGCTTACTGCGAATGGGCAGGTCGCCGCCTACCCACCGAAGCCGAATGGGAGAAAGCCGCGCGCGGGCCAGATGTCAATATCTATCCCTGGGGGAATACTTTTGACGAAACGCTTGCAAACTTTTGCGACACAAACTGCTCATTTGATTGGGCAAATAAATCTTTCAACGATATATATGCGGATGTCTCGCCCGTTGGGAATTATCCATCCGGCAAAAGTATTTACGGCGTGCTGGACATGGCAGGCAATGTTTGGGAGTGGTGAGCAGTTTGTATCAAGCGTATCCTTATAGCGCAACCGACGGACGTGAAGATTTGAGCGCTTCTGGTAGGCGGGTGTTGCGGGGCGGCTCGTGGTACGACTACGTTAACAACGTCCGTTCTGCCTACCGCGGCAGGGTCGACCCTACGCCTTCCGACTTCAACTTTGGCTTTCGCTGTTCCCGCTCACCGTAGTTCTGAAATAATGAATTCTGATGTTCTGAAAAACTGAAGCAGGATTTTGTTCTTTTCTTCCCGCCGTTAGGCGGGCCTCGAAATTTAATAAGTGACAGTCACCTGCTAGGTGACTGTCACTTTGGTTTCTACAAGTTCTCTCGATAATGTCATCCTGAGCCGCGTAGCGGCGAAGGATCTCTACGATTGTCCCAGAGACTCTTCGCTATCGCTCAGAGTGACATGACTTTGTAAGTCATGTCACTTCTTCATCGGCTTTGCTATCTCATCTCTCACCGTGTGATACAAGTTCTCCGCTTTCAAGTGATCCGCCAGTTGTTGCGCGAGTCCCTGGTCGAAGGCGGCGTGCGTTTCTTACGCGTCGGGCGGAATTTCCTGTTCCTTCTTCCCGATGAAGATCAGTGATTCCAAGTCTTCGCTGTCTTCTGGTGCGTAGCGCGCGACGATGGCGCGCACCTCATCGAGTTCGGCATCAGAAGCCCAGCCCAGCATTGTCCCCAAATCGCCAAGATCGCGCACACGTTGCGCATCCATTTTCATCATAACAAGATAGGGCAGTTTTATAACAGGATACCCTGCCGGGTCGTGCGCAGGCTGAGCCAGCGCTTCCTTGAGCCAGGGATCGTTCCCAAAAAGCACGTCCACTTCGATGCCTTCCTTCGAGCGTAAAGAATATCCGGGGATTGCGAGCGGGGCAATGATTTGATAACCAGCATTTTCCAGTCCTGTGATAACGGCGGCTCCATCATTTTGATGCACCAAAATATCCATGTCTTGAGTCATCCGTTCAGGCATATATGCGCGTGTGGCAACACCGCCGACGATTACCCAGTCAATTCCCTTCAGAATGGAACGCAAATCGGGCCATGGATTCATTGCCGTTCTCCTTCTCATAAATTCGAGACTGCTCCCTGTCCCGGGGCGAACGCGCCGTTTGAGCATCTCTATCATAAAATGGCGCTTTTGGCGCGGCGATAGGTTGCCGTCTGGCGCGATCCTTGCGATAGCGGGAGGAATATGGGTTGCCATGGAATTAATTATACAATACTGATTTTTACTTCTTCATCGGCTTTGCCATCTCATCTCTCACCGTATGATACAAATTCTCTGCCTTCAACTCACTCAGCGCGTAACATGGCGCCTTAAGATGGTTCGCCAACTGTTGTGCGAGTCCCTGGTCGAAGGCGGCGTGTTCCATGTTAATGACAATGCTCTTGATTCTTTCATTCGAGATTAATTCAGCAAATTTATAGGATTCCTCTTGAGGGGGCAGCGCGCCAATCGAGACGTTGCCTGCACCATCGGTCAGCACGATGAGCAGTGGTTCGATATCGGGATGATGCGTTTTCTCCTGGCGCAATACATCCGCGGCGAGGAACAATCCTGCGGAGAGGGGTGTCTTGCCGCCCACCGGGATATCCATCAGAGCGCGTTGCGCAAGTTGCACGGAATTGGTCGGAGGTAAGACAAGCGTGGCGCGGTCCTTTTGGAAGACGATCAAGCCCACACGGTCGCGGCGTTGATAGGCATCTGTGAGCAGCGAAAGGATCGCGCCTTTGGTCGCGTTCATGCGTTCGGCAACTGCCATGGACCACGAAGCATCCACTAAAAACAGAACAAGATTTGCCACGCGCTTCACACGTATCTTGCGCTGCAGGTCGGATGATTCAATTGCAAAAGCCAGGCGTTTGCGTTTTTCAACGCGTCGTTTTTGGAACGGTGCCGCGGCGCGAAAGGTAGCATCAAAGGCGATGTCATCCTTCTTCTCGCCTGCAGGGCGCGACTTGATATAGCGGCCGTGTTTACGTTCGGTCCTGGTGAGCGAACGACGGCCCGCGTGTTTGCGTGCCAGTTTATCGAGCGGGGTATTCAGCTTGCGCGGCTGGAACTTTTCGCCCGGCTTGACCTTTTGCCCGCCTTCCCACCAATTTGCGGATGTGTTGGCGAAGACATCCTGAGGCATCTCCTGCGGCTTGCCTTCCTGCTGACCCTCCTCGCGCTCATCTTCTAATTTTAAGTTTTTTTTTCCTCGGGTTGGCCCTGTTGCGATTCAGACTCTTCTTCTGCCTCGCTTGGGACCGATTGGCCTGCCAGCTGCTCGATGCGCTCCTGCAGCTGCTCAGTCGTCATCTCAGCCTGCTGGAAGGGAGTCCGCTTAATACGGTGGGGGAGAGCCAGTTCTGCGGCGAGAGCAATATCATGGTCATTGATCTTTGTCCGCCCCTCGAACGCAGCCTGGGCGCGCGCAGCTTTCAGGATGACCAGATCTGCGCGATGTCCGTCTACATTCAGCGAGGCGGTCAGCGCGGCAATTGACAACAAGTCGCGGCTCGTATGCGTAACCTGTCCTACGAGCTCACGCCCGCGTTCGATCTGATGGGAGAGTTCTTGCTCTCTGGACATCCATTGACGGCGAAATACTTCCGCATCCTGTTCGAAGGCAAGGTTGCGTTCCATGATCATGACGCGTTCGCGTGCCTCGCGAATTCCCACGATATCCACTGAGAGAGCGAAGCGATCAAGCAATTGAGGGCGAAGTTCCCCTTCTTCCGGATTCATAGTCCCGACAAGAATGAATCTGGCAGGATGCACGAACGAGATGCCTTCGCGCTCGACCATGTTTACGCCCATCGCGGCAGAGTCCAGCAGGACATCCACGACATGATCGTCGAGCAGGTTCACTTCGTCAATGTAGAGCAGGCCGCGGTTGGCGGAGGCAAGCACACCCGGCTCAAAGTGACGTTCGCCTTTCTGGATGGCTTGCTCGATATCAAGCGTACCCACCACACGGTCCTCTGTCGCGGAAACAGGCAGGTTCACAAAGGAGGTGGTTCTCACATGAGAAGGAATCTTTGTTGTTCCTTCGAAGCGTTCTTTACATTCCGTGCACCAGGTGGAAGGCCTGTCCGGGTCGCAGCCGAAGCGGCAATCATTAACAACTTTCACACTGGGTAGCAGGGCAGCCAGGGCCCGCGCGGCAGTGGATTTTGCGGTACCGCGTTCCCCGCGGATCAGCACACCGCCAATGCGGGTGTCAACAGCATTTAAGATGAGCGCACGTCTCATGCGCTCCTGTCCTACGATTGCAGTAAATGGAAAAATAGGTGGCATTCTTATAACTCCGAAGGGTGATTATAACGCGTGATTTGTTATTCCCCAAATGAGAAATGTATCAGCTTGCAGAGACTAAACAATCTTTTGTTAAACTCTCCAAAGCTGCGTTGCAAGCCGCCAGGTTTTCACATCTGAGAGGCTGTCTGCTGGGACGCTGGAGTGAGGCAAGTCGCATTTTGTAGTGCTTTTGTTATAAGGGTTGCAAACTTATACAATCACCTGTATAATCCGGCTTACATTTTCTCTACCGGAGTATCAAGTGACAGATCAGAATCAGGACTCGCCCGCCCAGGGGAGCGATGCCAACAAGGCGAGAGAACAACAAAATACGAACAATAATAATCAAACCATGGAGTCATTGCTCAATGAGCAGGAGCTCAATGTTGATTTGCCGCAGGTTGGCGAGATTCGCCCGGGCATGATTGCGAGCGTCAGCCCCAGCCAGATCCTTGTCAGCATTGGCGCTAAATCTGAGGGTGTTATCTCCGGTCGTGAGTTGGACCAGTTGTCGGCTGAAGAACGTGAAGCGCTTCAGGTGGGGCAGGAGGTTCATGTCTTCGTGATCAATCCCGAAGACTCGAATGGAAATGTTGTCCTCTCGTTGAAGCGCGCCCAGGAAGAGCTTTCCTGGGAGAACGTCGAGAGATTGGTTACAAGTGATGAAGTCGTGGACAGCCAGATCATGGGCTTCAACAAAGGCGGCTTGATCGTGGCCGTGGAAGGTTTGCGCGGATTTGTGCCTTCGTCCCAGGTCAGCGCATTGCGTCGCGGCCAGTCTACAGGTGATACGCCGGAACAGCGCTGGCAGAAAATGATCGGTCAGCCCATCAGTGTGCGCGTCATTGAGGTGGACCGTGAACGACGACGACTGATCCTTTCTGAACGTGCAGCCAGCACCGAGTCACGCCAATCCATCAAGGAACGTGTCATCGAAGAGCTCGAAGAAGGCAAAGTGTATACCGGTCGCGTGACCAGCCTTGCCAATTTCGGCGCTTTTATAAATATCAATGGCGCGGATGGCCTTGTTCACCTTTCCGAGCTTTCGTGGGAGCATATTGAGCATCCCCGCGAAGTGTTGGAAGTGGGGCAGGAAGTCAAAGTAAAAGTCATCAACGTGGATCGTGAAAAGAAACGCATCGGGCTTTCGGTCCGCGCGCTGCAGGACGATCCGTGGAAGTCGCGTGTTGAAAAATACAGCGTCGGGCAGTTGGTGGAGGGTGTCATTACCCGCCTGACCAAATTTGGTGCGTTTGCCCGGCTGGAAAGTGATATCGAAGGCCTGATTCACATCTCCGAGATTGCCGAGCATCGCATCGAGCATCCGAAGGAGGTACTCAAGGAAGGTGAAGTCAAGAGCCTGCGTGTGATCCGCATTGACCCAGACCAGCACCGCATCGGCTTGAGCCTCCGTAAAGTGGATTCGGCCGCGTTTGCTGACAAGGATTTCAAACTGCTTACTGCAGAATTCAATGCAGATGAAGCAGAAGAAGCACCTGAACCTTCTGAATCGCTTGAAGATTCTGATGATTCGCCGGGGGAAGAACCTGTGGAAGACACAGAGTCGTAAAATGAAACTAAGAGCGTCCCGCCAGAGGCGGGACGCTCTTTCCCATCATGCCTCTAATTATCGATGCTCATCAAGATCTTGCATGGAATATGCTTACCTACGGGCGAGACTACACACGCTCCGTGGAAGAAACACGTCGGCTGGAGGCGGGCACGCCAATTCCCGAGCTCAACGGCGATTCCATCGTAGGCTGGCCCGAATATCAACGCGGTCAGGTTGCTGTTGTTTTCGCGACACTATATGCCACGCCTGCAAGGAAAAAGGAGGCAGATGATGCAATTGTGTATGCGGACTATGAGACTGCTCACCGCCTTTACCACGACCAGATCACGCTCTATCGCAGATTAACGGATTCCAACCCGGATAAATTCCGCCTCATTTCCTCGACGAGAGAACTTGATTCCGTTATCGAACACTGGAACCAGCCCGAGCACGCTTTGCGCGGCGAAGGACATCCTGTTGGGTTGATCTATCTCATGGAGGGTGCAGATGGCATTCGCTCTCCACATGAATTAGGCGAATGGTGGGATATGGGCTTGCGCATGATCGGCCTCGCATGGGCAGGGACGCGTTATTCAGGCGGCACAGGCGACCCGGGTCCGCTGACAGAGGAAGGACGCCGCTTGATTTCTGCAATGGCAGATTTCAACTTCATCCTTGATCTCAGCCACATGGATGAGGCCGCCGCGCTTGAATCGCTGGATCGTTATGAGGGACCGCTCATGGCTACCCATGCCAATTGCGCCGCGCTGATGCAGGGTGCGGATACCAACCGTCACCTGCCAGACCGTGTCATTCGCGGCCTAATCGAACGCGATGGGGTTATTGGTGTCATTCCGCTCAACACATTTCTTAAAGTCGGGTGGCTGCGTAAAAGTGGCAGTCGCCGTGAAGAAGTGCCGCTGGATGTGCTGATCGCGCACATTGATCACATCTGCCAGCTCTCAGGGGATGCGAAGCACGCCGCGATTGGTTCTGATTTTGATGGTGGTTTTGGCCTGCAATCCATTCCCCCTGAGCTTGATTCTATTGCCGATCTGCAGATGATTGCGTCCAGGCTGATGGCGCACGGGTACAGCGAATCTGACGCGGCGAATGTCCTGGGTGGCAACTGGCTGCGATTTCTTCGTGAGCATTTGCCCGCATGAATACTGAGCCCGCGATACGCTTATCTTATTTGCGTATTCGCTTTAGCATCATCAGTGTCATTCTTGGGTTGTTTGTGTTTTTAGTCGGTGCAAAACCCAGTTGGTTCGGCTGGGATAGAAGCCCCGTCGTCGGATTCGTGCAGATCGCAGTTTTTCTGTTTGGGTTGTCAATGATCTGTGTGGGCGGTTACGTTGGGCTTTCTGCACTGTGGGGAACAGAGCAACGCAGCATTACTGCCGACATTGGCCTGCGATTGGTGGGTACAGGCTATGTGGTGGCAATCTTTGCCGGTATGGCGGATGTGTTCGGCATGGGCTCACAGCCTTTGCCCGATGTTCCAT
>Ga0136614_10001705_pt1 | contig 13141 bp, 13 predicted proteins | sample AntDrymUQ2792106_2_FD_106643 | JGI IMG/M metagenome (GOLD analysis project Ga0136614, IMG submission 106643) | Polar desert sand microbial communities from Dry Valleys, Antarctica - metaG UQ279 (21.06) | ecosystem: Environmental > Terrestrial > Soil > Desert | place: Antarctica: Dry Valley...
CCGTCCGGTGCGGCGAGGGCGACCGACTGATCGGTCGAGGCGCCGTCGATCGCGATGATCACGATACCGGGAGTGCCTCGGCCGCCAGACGCGCGTGCGCTGGACCGCACGCGGCACCGCGCACGCGCGTCTGGCGGCCGAGGCACTCCCGGTATCGTGATCATCGCGATCGACGGCGCCTCGACCGATCAGTCGGTCGCCCTCGCCGCACCGGACGGCGAGCTGGTCGCGGAGGACACCTGGACCAGCGCTCGACGCCAGTCCGCCGAGCTGCTGCCACGCATCCTGGCCCTGCTGGGCGACCGCTCGCTGCACGACACGACCCTGGTCGCCGTGGGCACCGGCCCCGGGTCCTTCACCGGTCTGCGAGTGGCGATGGCACTGGCCAAGGGCCTCTCGTTCGGGCTGCGCGTCCCGATCATCGGCGTGCCGAGCCTTGGCGCATGGCTCGACGCCGAGCCGGATGCGGCCGCAGCCGTTGGGCGTGCCGGTGCGCGGGACGCGTACCTGCTGGGGCGCGGGGACGCGACGCCCAGGATCGCGGATCGCGACGCGCTCTCCGGGCTGGGCACCGTGGTCGCGGCGGGCGACCTCGCCGCCGCCTTCGGTCTCGCGGATGCCCGACGACCACGGGGCGCCCGATCGATTGCCCGGCGGGCCGCGGAGCGGATGCGCGCGGATCCCGCGGGGGACGACCTTCGAACCCTCGAGCCGGTCTACCTGCGCGCGCCGCGTGGCGTCGAAGCGGAGAGCATGGAGCCGGTGCGGTGGCTCTGACCGCGCGTGTCGTGGTCGACGCGATGCGCCTCGACGACGTTGCGGCCGTCCACGAGATTGAGCAGCTCAGCTTCCGTACCCCATGGCCGGCATACGCGTTCGAGCAGGAGCTGAAGGGCAACCGATTGGCGCGGTACGTTGTCGCCCGGGCCGGGGACCGGCTCGTCGGCTTCGCAGGCATCTGGATGATGGTCGACGAGGCGCACGTCACGACGTTCGGGGTCCACCCGGATTGGCGCCGCCAGGGGATCGGGCGGCAGCTCCTGCTGAGCCTGTGCGATGTCTCGATCGCGATCCGCGCGCGGCGCATGACGCTCGAGGTCCGTGAGTCGAACCGTGGCGCGCAGGTCCTGTATGCCGCCTTTGGCTTCGAGGTCCTTGGACGTCGCCGTGCCTACTACTCCGATGACGGCGAGGACGCGCTGGTGATGACCACGCCGGACCTGGACGAGCCGGCTATGCGCGAGATCCTGGAGGCCGAGCGCACACGGCTGGCCGGATGAGCGGCCCGCGGATCCTGGCGATCGAATCCTCGTGCGATGAGACGGGCGTGGCGATCGTGGTCGGCGGACGCCGGATCGAGGCGAACCAGGTGGCCAGCCAGGTGGCGCTGCACGCGGCCACGGGCGGTATCGTGCCGGAGGTTGCCGCTCGGCAGCAGCTGCGCTGGATCGTGCCCACGCTCGAGGCCGCGCTCGCCGGGTCAGGGACCGGCTGGGGCGAGATCGACGCGGTGGCGGTCACGTACGGGCCAGGGCTCATCGGCTCATTGCTGGTGGGCGTCAACGTCGCCAAGGCCCTTGCGGTTGCTCACGACCTGCCGCTGATCGGCGTGAACCATATCGAGGGCCACATCTACGCCAACTGGTTGACCGATGCCGATGCCGATGCGCCTCTGCCGGCCGAGCCGGAATTCCCGCTGCTCTGCCTGGTCGTCAGCGGCGGCCACACCCAGCTCGTCCTGATGGACGACCACGGGCGATACACCCTGCTCGGCCAGACGGTCGACGACGCGGCCGGCGAGGCGTTCGACAAGGTCGGGCGGCTGCTGGGGCTTCCGTACCCCGGTGGACCGGCCATCTCGGCGGCTGCGGTCGGCGCGGCGCCGGCCGCGCGATTTCCACGTGCACGAACGGCGGGCCCGTATGACTTCAGCTTCTCCGGGCTCAAGACGGCGGTCCTGCGCGAGGTCGAGGGATACCGGGGGCGGCAGGAGCCGATCCCAGTGGACGGCATCGCCGCCGCCTTCGAGGAGGCCGTCGTCGACGCGCTCGCTACCAAGACGCTGGCCGCGGCTCGCGACCATGGCGTGGCGGCCGTGGCCCTCGGCGGCGGGGTAGCGGCAAATCGCGCTCTGCGCCATGCCCTCGACGAGCGCGGGCGCGCGGAGGGCCTGCCGCTCCTGGTGCCGCCCCCGGCATGGTGCACCGATAACGGCGCCATGATCGGCGCGGCGGCGGGCTTCCGGTATCTCGCCGGTGACCGAGCGGACGCCTCCCTCGAGGCGATTCCGAACCTGAGCCTCCCCTGGCTGGCGTCGTGAGCGATCCGCTCGCGCCCGAGCGGTTGCAGCCGCCGACTCCGGGCCAGCTCCGGCGGCTGATGGGCGCCGAGCGGCTCCGGCCGAGGAAGAGCCTGAGCCAGAACTTCCTGGCCGATCCCGAGGTGCTCGACAACATCGTGGCGGCAGCCGAGCTGGAGGCGGGGGACAACGTCGTCGAGATCGGTCCCGGCCTGGGGGTGCTCACCCGGCGGCTGCTGGCGGCCGGCGCTTCGGTCACGGCGGTCGAGCTGGATCCTCGACTGGCGGAGTTCCTGCGGCGCGAGCTGTACGGCATCGACCGGTTCGAGCTGATCGAGGCCGATGCGCTGTCGCTCCACCCGCGCGAGTTCTTCCCGGATCGCCCGATCAAGGTGGTGGCCAATATCCCGTACCACATCACCAGCCCGCTGCTGCACACGTTCCTCGAGGGCGATCGGCCGCCGGAGCTTACCGTGCTCCTGGTCCAGCTCGAGGTCGCCGAGCGCGTCGCCGCGCCGCCGGGGCGGATGAGCTACCTGTCCGTCTTTGCGCAGAACGTGGCGACCGCCGAGGTCGTGGCGCGCGTGCCGGCAGCCGCCTTCGAGCCGGCACCGTCGGTCGACTCCGCCATCCTGCGGCTCCGCCGGCGCGAGCGGCCGGCGGTCGCGGTCGGAGCGTCTCGCGACCCGTTCTATCGGGTCGTGCAGGCCGGCTTCCGTCAGCGGCGTAAGCAGGTGCATAACGGGCTGTCGCGAGAGCTGCCCGTCGAGCGGGAGGTCGTGGAGTCGGCACTCGGCGCCTGCGGGGTGGATGGTGAGCGGCGGCCGCAGACGCTGAGCGTCGACGCGTGGGCCTGCCTCACCGAGCGCATCGGCCCGCTCACGTGACCGGCGCCGCTGAGCGGCGACAACTGAGCCAATCGACCCGGAGCGCCGCCAGTGTCGGAATGCGCCGCTGAGCGGCGACAACCGCGCCAATTCTGCAGCGGACGACCGGTCCGGGTCCGGCAAGCGTCGCTGAGCGGTGCGAGTCGTGCGCGAAGCCTCGAGCGGGCGGGCCCGCCGGCGGCAACGGAGTCCAGTCCGACTGCCCGTGCTGAGTTAGCGCCGGTGAGCGGCGCCGGGACGCGCACGAGCCGCCGCGTCCACACGGCAGGGCGCACCGTGTCAGACCGCCCAGGCCGATTCGGGCACCATAGGCAGGTGAACGGCGAATCGGCCTCCCTTTCGGCTGGGGCGTTGCGTCTCGAGGCGCCCGCCAAGCTGAACCTGTCGCTCTCCGTCGTGGGGCGCCGGCCTGATGGGCATCACCTGCTCGACAGCGTCTTCGTCCTGCTCGAGCTGGCCGACCAACTGCTCCTGATGCCCGGATCAAGCGGGCTCCGCATCGAGGGCGTGGGTGCGGCAGACCTGCCGCTGGGCGGGTACAACCTCGCGTGGCGCGGGCTGCGTGCCGGGCTCGACGGCGAGCCGGACATCGCGTGCCTCACGCTGGAGAAGCTGATCCCGTCGTCGGCCGGTCTCGGCGGGGGCTCGTCCGATGCGGCGGCCGCATGGCGGCTGGGTCGGGCCTGGCGAGGGAGATGGGAAATGGCGGGCGAGCGTGACCTCCTCGAGCTGTCCGCCATCGGCGCGGACGTCCCGTTCTTCGCGTCTCAACGCGTTGCGGCGCGCGTGACGGGGATCGGTGAGCGGATCGAGGGGCTCGGGACGGAGCCGCGCCATGTCGTCCTGGTGCACCCCCCGTTCGGCCTCTCCACGGCCGCGGTCTTCGGCGAGCTTCGGCCGGATGAGTGGGGCCGAGCTGCGAACGACCTGCTCGCTCCCGCCCGCCGCCTGCGTCCGGAGATCGACGACCTGTTCGCGGCGGTCATTCGCGCAGGCGGGGCGCCATCTCTGACCGGATCGGGGCCGACGATTTTCTCGCTGACCGATGACCCCGAGCGCGCCCATGCGATTGCCCACCGGCTGCGCGATGCCGACGTTCGCGTCTCCGTGACCCGCACCCGTGACGCAGCGGCTAGCATCGAACGCATCATCGAGGAGGAGGGTTGAGACTCGTGCGCGAAGCGATCAGCACCGATGACGCCCCGGCGGCCGTCGGCCCCTACAGCCAGGCCATGCGGGCCGGTGACCTCGTCTTCACCGCCGGGCAGCTGGGCCTCGACCTGTCGAGCGGCGAGCTCGTCGGCGACGGCGTGGCCGACCAGGCGGAGCGGGCGATTGCCAACCTGGCGGCCATCCTGGACGCTGCCGGCAGCGGGTTGGATCGGCTTGTGAAGGTCACGGTCTTCCTGGCCGACATCGGCGACTGGCCGGCCGTCAACGAGGTCTACGCGCGCGTCGTCCCCGAGCCATTTCCGGCGCGCAGCGCCTTCGCGGTGAAGGAGCTGCCGAAGGGGGCCCGCGTCGAGATCGAGGCGGTTGCCATGGTGAGCTCCGGTTGACGCTCCGATCGGGGCGCCTCTACCATCCGCCAACGTGTCTGCACAACTGACCGCCCCCGCGGCCATCGTCCTGGCCGCCGGCCAGGGGACCCGCATGCGTTCGCGCATCCCCAAGGTGCTGCATCCGCTTGCCGGTCGTCCGATGATCGACCATGTCCTCGAGGCGCTGCTCGAGGCTGGGGTGTCGATGCCGGTCGTGGTCACCGGACACGGTGCCGATGCGGTCGAGCAGCATCTCGCATCGCGCGCCATCAGCGTCCGTCAGGTCCCCCAGCGCGGGACCGCCGACGCCGTCCGGATCGGCCTCGGGGCCGTGCCGCTCGACGCCGAGGCCGTTCTCGTCACGATGGGCGACGCGCCCCTCCAATCGGGCGAGCTGTACCGGACGATCCTCGCCGAGCGCAAGCGTGGCCGGCCGGCGATCGTGCTCGTCTCGGCGCTGCTGGACGACCCGACGGGGTACGGCAGGGTCGTGCGCGGGCCGGACGGGGGAGCGGCATCGGTGATCGAGGAGTCGGATGCCGATGACAAGGTCCGGGCGATTCGGGAGATCAACGTCGGCACGTACGCGTTCGACGCAGTGTGGCTGCGCACCGCCCTCGAGCGCGTCACGCCGTCGGCATCCGGCGAGCAGTACCTCACCGACCTCGTGGCCATGGCGGTGGCCGACGGGCGTCCGGTTTGCGTCGTGCGCGCGGACGATGCGGCCGACATGATCGGCATCAACGACCGGCTGGCATTGGCCACCGCCGAGGAGCGGATACGGCGCCGAATCGTCGAGCGGCACATGCGCGGCGGCGTGACCATCGTCGATCCGGCGACGACCCGCATCGACGCCGCGGTCGAGATCGGGCAGGACGCACGGATCGAGCCGTGGACCATCCTGGAGGGTGCCACCGTCATCGCGCAGGATGCGGTCATCGGCCCCAACGCGCACCTCCGCGACAGCCGGATCGGGCCGCGGAGCCACGTCTGGGGAAGCGTGGTCGAGGAGTCGACAGTCGCCGAGGATGTGGAGATCGGTCCATTCGCGCATCTGCGTCCGGGATCGGAGGTTGGGCCGCACTGCCGGATTGGCAACTTCGCCGAGATCAAGAAGAGCCGTCTGGGCGCGGGAACCCAGCAGCATCACTTCAGCTACCTGGGCGATGCCGAGATCGGCGAGAACGTGAACGTGGGCGCCGGGTCGGTGACCGCCAACTTCGACGGGACCCGCAAGCACGGCACGATCATCGGCGACCGCGCGAGCATCGGCGTCGACACGATGATGGTGGCGCCCGTGACGATCGGTGAGGACGCGACGACGGGCGCGGGCTCTGTCGTGACCCGTGATGTGGCCCCGGGCAAGAAGGTGGTCGGTGTCCCGGCCCGCCCGATCGAGCTGAAGCGTCGCTCGAAACCGCCCGTGGGCGGATCGGAACTCGTAGGGAGGCGGAAATAACACCGCCCGATGGACGGTAACAGTACCCCCGGCAACCCGGTCTTCGACCTTGCGGTTGTCGTCACTCTCATCCTCGTCGGCGGGTTCTTCGCCGCCAGCGAGATCGCCCTGATCACGGTGAAGCGTCACCGCCTCGGCCAGCTGGCGGATGACGGAAACACCGCCGCGCGCAGGGCCCACCGGCTCACCGAGGATCCGAGCCGCTTCCTGGCCACCATCCAGATCGCGATCACCTTCCTCGGCTTCCTGGCCGGCGCCGTCGGCGCGGTGGCGTTCTCGTCGGGCCTTGCCGACATCATCCAGCTGATCGGGTGGGACTGGCTCCAGGAGGCCGCCGATACGATCGCCTTCGTGATCATGACGCTCGTCATCGCGCTCGCCTCGATCATCATCGGCGAGCTGGTGCCCAAGACGCTCGCGCTCAACTTCCCCGAACGGCTGGCCCTCTTCGTGGCGCGCCCCATCGGCGTGATCCAGGGCATCCTCTCGCCGATCGTGTGGGTGGTCTCGCGAACGAGCCTTGTGCTGGTGCGCCTGCTTGGCGGCACGGAGAAGCCGCAGGGCGGCTACCTGTCGACCGAGGAGCTGAAGATACTCGTCGAGACCGGCTCGGAGCAGGGCCAGATCGAGGAGGAGGAGAAGGAGATGATCCACGGGGTCATCGAGCTCGGGGACAAGCGTGTCCACGAGGTCATGGTCCCTCGCATCGGCATCCGCGCAATCAACGTCGACGATTCGCTCGACGAGGTGCTCGACATGATCGTCGCCGCCGGCCATTCGCGCCTCCCCGTGTTCGAGGAGAGCCTCGACAACATCGTGGGCATCCTGTACGCCAAGGATCTGCTGCCCTACCTGAAGGGGAATGGACGTGCGAACGGGCAGATCGACATTCGAGCTCTCGTTCGTGCGCCGGTCTACGTTCCCGAGTCCAAGGCGGTCGACGAGCTGCTGCACGACATGCAGGCCGCCAAGCGACACATCGCCATCGTGGTCGACGAGTATGGCGGCACCGCGGGCCTCGTCACCATGGAGGACGTCGTCGAGGAGATCGTGGGCGAGATCCAGGACGAGTACGACACCGAGGAGGCGATGGTCGAGTCGATCAAGTCCGATGACGACCTGGCCTTCCGGCTCGACGGTCGGGTGAGCATGGACGACCTGCGCGACCTGTTCGACCTCCCGGATGACGATGAGCCCGATGAGGAGGCGTACGACACGGTCGGTGGGTTCGTCGTCCATCGCGAGGGCAGAATTCCGCTGCCCGGCTCCGAGACCCCGTTCCGTGACGGCGTCACGCTTCGCGTCGAGGCCGCCGAGCCGCGGCGCGTTGCCCGAGTCGTCGCCTCACGGCAGCGACGGGAGGATGATGCCCACCTCGGCGCCGCAGGACGCCCTCCGAACGGCTGATGTGGGACTGGATCGACGTCATTGCCCGTCTCTTCTCCGGTCCGGAATCCACGACACGCCAACCGCCGCCGCCGGCGCGGGAGTCAGTGATGCGCGCGGCCTCTGGCGCTCGTGGCAGGAGATGCGGTACCCGAATGCATACCCGCCGGCCAGCGCCTCCGGTGTTGTGGAGGCGTCGATCTGGTCCTCTTCGCCGGTGATCCGGCGCAGCTATACGAGGCCCACTTCAGCGATGGCCTCACCGATCCAGAGCGCCGGCGCCTCCATGGCGCGGTGCGTACGCTCGAGCGCATCGTGCCGATGCTGAAGGGCGACGGACGCCCCTACTTTGCGGCTGCGCTGGCCGTCGGCCGCTGGATCATTCGCGGTTCGCCAGCGTGATCGTCGAGCGCTTCGGTGTCCGATCCGCGCTGAAGCTTCCGCCAATCACCACTCACCGGCGGCGTAGAAAGCTCGTGGCGCGGTTGGCGCCCTCTCATGCGGCTCATCCGTCGCCGAATCCCTTCGAAGTTGGTTGCTGACAGCAATAGCGGTCCTCCAACGTGGCTGAGCCGACCCTGATCGGTACCCGGTGACACTCGACCGCACAAGGTAGTTGCCTCGTCACCCGTCCCACGGGGCTATCGGAGAACGAGACGCGGCTCCATCGTCATCTACCCGTGCCACGGGTCAGATCGCGACTGAGCCCGGCCAATTCCTGGTTCCGATGGACGATAGCCCCTCCCCACAGGTCACCGGACCCAGAACCGACGGTCTTGCCGTGTCTCAGTGACCGCTTCGGCACGCCCCTAGACGGCGATCACCGAACGGACGAGATCCGCGAGGTCGCGCTTGCCGTCCGAGGGGCAGGGAAGGCGCTCGAGCTGGTCGAGGGAGCGGTCGCGGTAGCGCCGGGCCTCGGTGAGCGCATGCTCCCGCGCCCCGCATCGGTCGAGGATGGCGAGCACGTCGGAGACCTCTTCGTCCGTCATCGGCGTGGGAGCGGTCGGCTGCGGCCCACGACCGTCGGTGCCTCGAACGCCGTCGAGATAGATCGCATTGAGCCGGTCGCGATCGGCGTCGGTTGCGTTAGCCAGCGCCCAGACCAGGGGCAGCGTCTTCTTGCGCTTGCGGACGTCGCCTGCCTCCGGCTTGCCGGACTCGGTCGAGCTCCAGAAGGTGCCCTTCACGTCATCGGCCATCTGGAAGGCCATGCCGAGGTCCCAGCCGAAGCGCCGATAGGCCTCAACCACCGCCGGATCATCGGTGGCAAGGATGGCTCCGGCCTGAACCGATGCGGCCAGCAGCGCGGCGGTCTTCTTGCCGATCATGTCGAGATAGCCCTCGACGCTGATATCGGTCCTGCGCTCGAAGCTGATGTCGAGGTACTGACCCTCGCACAGGGCCAGGCAAGTCTCGTCGTAGACGCGCATCAGGGTGAGGACGCGGCGCTCAGAGAACCCGCCATCGAGGAGCCGATAGAGCGCGAGCCGGGACAGCGCGAAGAGCGCGTCGCCGGCATTGATGGCGAGCGGAACGCCCCAGATCGCCCACAGCGTCGGCCGATGACGTCGCTCGGTGTCGGCGTCCTCGATGTCGTCGTGCACGAGGCTGAAGTTGTGCCCCAGCTCGACGGCCGCGGCTCCCGGCATGGCAGGCCGATAGTCCCCGGTCAGCGACTGGTAGGCCAGGGCACCGAGCAGCGGCCGCATCCGCTTGCCGCGCAGGCCCTTCTCGCCGTCGAGCCCGAGGTGGTACGACAGCATGTCGTAGAGCGAACGCGCGTGGCCCTCGCGCTGGGTGAGGACGCTCGACATCTCGGCCTCGATGTCGGCCAGGATGTGACTAAACTCGGTCCTGATGTCCACGCCCGAAGGGTACCTGACCTCCTCGAGAAGCCGTGTCATGGCGAATGGGGTCGAGAACGGGTTCGGGCGCATCACGAACATGATACGTCAATGTAGCAAGTTCGGTTCCGCGGACCGATGAGCCCCCGGCCGCGCGTCTACAAGACCGAGGGGATCGTGCTGCGTTCGATGAATCTCGGTGAGGCGGATCGCGTTCTCACCGTGCTGACCCCGCGGCTCGGCAAGCTGCGCGTGATCGCTAAGGGCGTGCGCCGAACTCGTTCGCGCATCGGCGGAGCGCTCGAGCCGTTCAGCGACGTGCAGCTCGTGCTGGCGGTTGGGCGGACTTGGGACGTCGTCACCTCCTCCTCGCTGGAGGACGCGCATCTCGGTTTGCGAAACGACCTCCATTCCACGGCCGCCGCCTGGTACATCGTCGAGCTGGCGGATCGCTTCTGCGAGGGTGCGGCCGACTCCCACGAAGCGTTCCGCCTCCTGGCCCAGGCGCTCTCCGGCCTGGACGCGCCGCCTTCGGAGGTCACTCGGGAAGTGGTGGCGCGCTGGTTCGAGCTCGCGCTGCTGGACGCCATGGGCTTTCGTCCCGAGCTGTCCCGCTGCCTGGAGTGCGGCGCGCAGATCGAGCCGGAAGGCAACGCGTTCTCGCCGGTTGGTGGTGGCGTCCTCTGCCCGCAATGCGCTCACGCAGCGCACGGCGCTCGGCCCATCTCCGCCGATGCGCTGAAGGTGCTCCGCCACCTCCAGCGTTCAGCACTCGTCGGCGTACTCCGCCTGCGCCTGATGCCGGCGGTGCACCGCGAGGTCGAACGGCTCATGCACGCGACAGTGTCTGCCGTGCTCGAGCGCGAGCTCCGCTCGCGCGACTTCTTCGCCGAGGTCGCGGCGCGAGAGGCGGCCGCGGAGGGGGTGGGGTAGACTCGATCATCGGCCTCATCGGTCACCATCCACCGCATCGGGAGCCGTCCCTCCGCCGTGCCAGCGCCCAACTTCGACGTCATCGCCAGCCTCGCAAAGAGACGCGGATTCGTCTTTCCGTCCAGTGAGATCTACGGCGGCATGGCGGGCTTTTGGGACTACGGGCCGCTCGGCGTCGAGCTCAAGAACAACATCAAGGCGGCCTGGTGGAGGCACATGGTCCAGCTTCGGGACGACGTGGTCGGGATGGACGCCGCGATCATCATGAATCCACGCGTCTGGGAGGCATCGGGCCATGTCGCCGGCTTCAGCGATCCGATGGTCGATTGCCGCAACTGCAAGCTGCGCTTCCGCGAGGATGACCTGAAGGGAAAGCCATCGGAGATCGCCTGCCCGAGCTGTGGGAATAGGGGCACGCTGACCGACGCCCGTCAGTTCAACCTGATGTTCGCCACTCATGTCGGCCCCGTCGCCGAGTCCTCGTCGATCGCCTACCTGCGGCCGGAGACTGCCCAGGCGATGTTCGTCCAGTTTGACAACGTGGCGACCAGCATGCGTCGCAAGCTGCCCTTCGGGATCGCCCAGATGGGCCGATCCTTCCGCAACGAGATCACGCCCGGCAATTTCATCTTCCGGCTCCGGGAGTTCGAGCAGATGGAGATGGAGTTCTTCGTCCATCCGCGCGATGAGAACGAATGGTTCGCGCACTGGGTCGATGCACGGCACCGGTGGTGGACCGATGTGCTGGGCATCTCCGCCGACCGCCTCCGCCTGCGCCCGCACGACGCCGACGAGCTCTCGCACTACTCCGCGCAGACCACCGATATCGAGTACGAGTTCCCGATCGGATGGTCGGAGCTGGAAGGGATCGCCGACAGGACCGATTACGACCTGCGCGCCCACGCCGCGGGCAGCGGCAAGCGCCTGGAGACCTTCGACGAGGCGAGCGGCGAGCAGCTGGTGCCGTACGTGATCGAGCCAGCGATGGGCGTGGATCGGGCTCTCCTGACGGTCCTGGTGGACGGATACGCTGAGGAGCAGGTGGCCAGGGAGAAGCGGGTCGTCCTGGGCATCCGGCCCGAGCTTGCGCCGATCAAGGCCGCGGTCCTGCCGCTGCTTCGCAATCGGCCCGAGCTGGTCGATCGCGCGCGCCGGCTCACGGGCGATCTCAAGCAGGTCACCCCGGCCATGTACGACGACACCGCCTCGATCGGCAAGCTGTATCGCCGGCAGGACGAGATCGGCACGCCGTTCTGCGTCACGGTGGATCCCGAGTCGCTCGACGACGGCGCGGCCACCATCCGCGAGCGGGATTCGATGACGCAGGAGCGCGTTTCGCTCGACCTGCTCCCGCAACGGATCGTCGACCTTGTCGCCGGTCGATCGGCCTGGGAAGGCGTCCCCCGCGTCGCGCCCGGTGCGTCGGAGGGTGAGGTGGCCGTCGGACCGTGACACCACACGACGAGATCCAGGCATCCCACGAGCGCGGTGACCACGAGGCGGTCCTGCGCGAGACGGAGCGGCGCCTGGCGAATCGCCCGGGCGACGACGCGGCGCACGAGTACCGCGCCAGGGCGCTCCTGGCCCTCGGTCGCCTGGAGGAGGCCGCGGAGCACGCGCAGGACGCCGTGCGGCTCGACCCCGACGAGATCCGCTACCGCGAGCTCCTCGCGCAGGTGCTGTCCCAGCAGGGAGCGCACGGTGACGCGGCCGCCGAGTTCGGCCGCCTGGCGCGAAACGACCCGGGGCAGACGACGTGGACCCTGGCCGAGGCACAGGAGCGGCTCGGCGCCTCACAGCCGGCCATGGGTCTCGAAGCGGCGCGGCGCGCCGTGCGACTCGAGCCGCGCAACGGCCGGGCGCAGCTGGCACTCAGCCAGGCATTGGCGCGGACCGGCGACGCCCGCGGTGCCTTCCAGGCGGCCGGTGCCGCGACCCGGCTGCTCGGCGGCCTGCCCGAGGCCCGCGAAGCCCTTGCCGACGCACGCTGGCTCGGCAACGACGATGCGACCGCCTTCGACGAGTTTCGGTCGCTCGCCGACGAGATGCGTGGCGTGGATGCCGATCGAATCATCGCCAAGGCCAGGACGCTCTACCGACAGCACGCCGGCTGGGCCGGCCGTCTGGTGGCCGGCATCGGTCCACTCTTTGCGTTCGCCTTCCGCCGCGGCCTGGTCCGGGTCGACAGGTGAAGGTCGGCGTCCTGCGCGAGCGCCTGACGGCCGCTCTCGACGTCGCAATGCACAATCGCGAGGCCGATGCCATAGCGCTGACCGCGGACCGCACCAAGGCCATGGCCGTGGCGCTCGCTGGGCTTGGGGACGACGCCGATGTCGAGATCGGCGGACTCGACCTGCCGGCGCGCTCGGCGGCCACGGTGCTCGGCTATCACCCCGAGCACGTCCGCCGATTGATCCGCACCGGCGGCCTGCGGGCTCGTCGAGTCGGCGGTGACTACCGCGTGCTGGTCGACGACCTGTGGCCGCTTCTCGAGGCTCGCTACCGCGAACCGGGGCGCCGTCGCGTGCGGCCTCGGCGATGAGCGCCGCTCGCCGCCTGCGAACGGCCCAGAGCGAGGAGCTCGGACAGGATCGTCGCGACGAGCTGACCCGTCTGTGTGAGGCTGCCTTCGATGAGCCGTTTGCGGCGGCGTGGGAACGAGTCGGACCCGGCCTGCACGTGATGGCCGAGGCCGGCGGTCGCGTCCTGGCGCACGCCATGATCGTCGACCGGCGCATCTACCTCGGCCACGAGATGGACGTCGCCCTCGATGCCGGCTACGTCGAGCA
>Ga0136614_10001706_pt1 | contig 13140 bp, 12 predicted proteins | sample AntDrymUQ2792106_2_FD_106643 | JGI IMG/M metagenome (GOLD analysis project Ga0136614, IMG submission 106643) | Polar desert sand microbial communities from Dry Valleys, Antarctica - metaG UQ279 (21.06) | ecosystem: Environmental > Terrestrial > Soil > Desert | place: Antarctica: Dry Valley...
CAGGTCGCGATCTGGCCGCTGACCTCTTCGGTGCCCGCGGCGCAGTTGCCCTTCGAGTTCACGAAGCCGCTTCGCGGGTGGTTCTCGTACGGGAAGACGGAGAGATTCGCGATGTCGTTCGCGTCCACCCCGTCCCCGAGCAAGTCGGCGTTCGGGTTGCCCTTGAGCTTCCCGGCGACGCCGCGCTCCGCGATGTCGATCACGTCGTCCTCGAGGCGCCGGCCGTTGGGGAAGCCGGCGTTGTCTCCGCCGAACACCCCGAGCCGGTTGGGCGTCGCCGACGGTGCGATCGAGAGATTGATTCGCAGCAGATCGGCGAGCTTCGGCCCGGTGTAGTTGAGGCCGGGCACGCCCGTCAGGAACACCGCCACGAGGTCGTCACGGTTCGTCTCCGGCGCGTTCACGACGCCCGGGTAGAGATCGTTGATCGCCGCCGCGAGGAGCGGCGTTCGGAAGTACTTCGCGAACTTCGCCTCGTTCGCCGGGTTGGTGCGGTTCCACTCGTCCTTGTCCGAGGTCGGAATCAGAAGCTCGTTCACGAGCGGGTTTGCGAGGCGAGAGACCTGCACCCAGCGCTTCGAGACGATGTGCCGTCCGGTCAGCGCTGCGCCGCCGCCACCTGCGCCGGCAGTGCCGGACGCCGTGTGGCTTTGGCGGACAGTCGTCTCCTGCCGCTCGGTCGTCGCCCAGATGCCGACGATGTGGTTCGAGTCGTCGAGCTGCGAGATCGGAATCTGGAGCGCGGCCGCGTGCACCGCGTACCCGGCGAAGAAGTCCTTCCCGCCGCCCATGTTCCCCGTCCCGCGACGGAAGCCGACGAGATCGAAGATCGCGCCGATGTCGGCGAAGAACGCATCCTCACGCTGGCCGGCGAAGACCTTCCCGCCGCCCGAGAGGTTGTAGATCCGCTGGCTCGCGATCGAGCCGTGATCGGCCGAGCCGTAGAACATCTGGTTCGTCCGCGGCCCGATGTTGTTCGGCGGGGTCGTCCCGCGGGCGACGATCTGGCTCTGACCGCCCCGGATCCGCTCGACGGTGTACCGCTGCACGGTGTTCGCGAGGAACAGCGGGCTCTTCATGTTGGTGAACCGGAAGCGATAGACGACGTCCGCCTTCGCGTCGCCGTTCCGGTCGATCTTGATGTTGTAGCGGGCCTTCGTCGAGAAGCGGTAGTACATCGGCCCCGCAGCCGGATCCTCAGCCGGGATCCAGTTGGAGACGATGGTCAGCATGTTCGGCTGATCCACGCTTCTGAAGGCGTACAGGTCCGTGTTGTCCGCCGTTGGATCCTCCGAAATGGCAGGCGCTTCGCGGTGGCTGGACGAGACGGCCTCGTCAGGGCTTGGCCCCCTGACTACGGCGAACGTCAACCCGGCGGCCAGAAGCCCCAGGGGGACGACGATTTTCCTCATGCTCTCTCCCCTTCCTTCGATCCCTCTTGTGTCGGCGCCGATTCGTCCGGCCGAGCGCTTCGGTTCATGAACCGGAGGGGGAAGGTGGGCGAACGTCTTCCCATGACGGTGTTAGCGTTCCCTGTGCCCGCGCACCGCGTAGTGAAAATGCGTATTCGTAAAGAGCATGCGCACCTCTCGGACGAGGCCCTTGTCGCCCTCGTCGCCCGTTCCGACGAGGCTGCCCTCGCGGAGCTCTACGATCGCTACGGCCGCATCGCTTTCGGGCTCGCGCTCAGGGTGCTGCGAGACCGCACGCTCGCGGAGGACGCCGTCCAGGACGCTCTTCTCACCGTCTGGAGGAGCGCGACGCGGTTCGTCCCCGAGCGCGCGTCCGCACGGACCTGGATCCTGACGCTCGTCCACCGGCGGGCGGTCGACCTGGTTCGCCGGGAGCAACACCGTCGAACCGAGTCGTACGAGGCAATCGAGCTGAGCGCGGCGCCTGACTCGACGGACGAAACCGCCTTGCTCTCGCTCGAGCGCGCGCGGGTTCAGGAAGCACTCAAGAAGCTCTCCGACCAGCAGCGCGAGGCGATCGAGCTCGCCTACTACGGAGGCTTCACCCAGTCGGAGCTTGCCGAAAGGCTCGGCGAGCCCCTGGGTACGATCAAGAGCCGGATGTTCAACGGGCTGGCGCGCCTTCGCGACATGCTTCAGGAGGCCGTGCCCGAGGAGGAAGAGTGGGACAGGACGCGATCCACGACCTGACCGCCGCCTACGCACTGAATGCGCTCGACGCCCACGAGGAGGCGGAGTACGAGGCGCATCTCGGCCGCTGCGCGGGCTGCCGCGGCGAGCTGGCGTCGTTCCAGACGACGGCAGCGTCGCTTGCCTACGCGGTCGACGCACCGGCGCCCTCCCCAGCGCTTCGCGACCGGATCCTCGCGCAGGCGAAGGTCGAGCGGTCGAACTTGATCGAGTTCCCCCGCCGACGTTGGCTCGTCCCCGTCGCCTCAGGCGCGGCCGCTGCCGCGGCCGTCGTCGCGGTCAGCCTCGGCCTCTGGGCCGCCTCGCTCTCCTCGTCGCTCGACGACGAGCGCGAGGCTCGCTACGGGCAGGAGAGGGTTCTCGCGCTCATGGCCGACCCGGCCGCTGAGGCCTTTCCGGTCAACGGCGCCCAGGGGACACTCGTGGTCGCATCTGGCCGGGAGGGGGCGCTCATCCTCCAAAACCTGAAAGCCGCCCCCGAGGGGAAGATCTACGAGGCTTGGGTAAGCCGCGACGGCAAGGAGATGCTGCGCGCGGCGACCTTCGTCGCTCGCGGCGGCGCGACCGTCGTGCCCCTTTCGCGTCCCGTGCCGGCGGGCGGGCTCGTCGCGGTGACCGTGGAGGACGAGCCCGTCGACGAGCCGACGGGCAAGCCGATCTTCACGGCCGACACCGCTTAATACAAACGAAACGAACCGCCCTCGGCCATGGGGCGAATCACCCCCGTTCACAATGCGGGGGTCACGTTTCCGGGGGTTCCTTCGGCGCGGGCCGCTGCCCGACAGAAGGAGGAAGCGATGACGGAGTCCGGTGAGCCGCAGGCCGGCCCCGCGCTCGACGAGCTCGCGCGCGATCCAGCTTCTCGCAAGCGGTTCCTGAAGATGATGGGTGGAGGCGTCGCCGCGACGAGCGCCTTCGGGATCCTCCTCGCCGCGTGCGGCGGGGACGACGACGGTGGAACGACCGGCCAGGCCGGGGGAAGCACGTCGACCGGCTCGATGAGCGGGGACGACACCACCACGATGGAGATGGAGGCTGCCGAAGGCGACCTCGAGATCCTGAACTACGCGCTGACGCTCGAGTACCTCGAGGCCGACTTCTACCGAAAGGTCGCCGAGGCAGGGCTCTTCAAGGGAGCTCAGCTGTCTCTGCTTTCCACGTTCGGAGAGCACGAGCAGCAGCACGTCGAGACCCTCACGGGGACGATCGAGAGCCTCGGCGGGACCCCGGCCACCGCGCCGGAGACGACCTTCCCGCTCGACGACGCGAAAGCGGTCGCCGAGCTGGCGGCCACCGTCGAGAACCTCGGCGCGGCCGCGTACCTCGGCCAGGCCGGGCGCATCCAGAGCCCGGAGATCCTTGCCGCGGCCCTGTCGATCCACACCGTCGAGGCGCGCCACGCGTCCGCGCTGAACGCGCTCGTCGGAGCCCCGTACACCCCCGAAGGCGCCTTCGCAGCCCCCGCCACGATGGAGGACGTGCTCGCGAAGGTGAAGCCCTTCATCGCCGCCTAGCCGGCCAGAAAGGAGAAACCGATGATCGATGTGAAGCACGCGGCTCCCGACCTGGCCGCAATCCAGATCGAAGGCATGAGCCGCAGCGCGTTCATGATGAGGAGCGCTCTCGCGGTCGGTGCCGTCTACGGCACCACGATGGTCTCGCCGTTCGTCCGCCAAGCGCTCGCACAGAGCGGCGGTGGCGACATCGAGATCCTCAACTTCGCCCTCACGCTCGAGTACCTCGAGGCGGACTTCTACGAGAAGTCGATGCGCCTCAGCCTCGACAGTGAGCTCCTGGACATCGCGACGGAGTTCGGGTCGAACGAGGCCGAGCACGTCGAGGCGCTCGCCGGCACCATCACCGACCTCGGCGGGACGCCGGTCGAAAAGCCGACGTTCATGTTCCCGCTGAAGAACCAGGCGAGCTTCCTGAAGCTCGCCCAGACGCTCGAGGACACCGGCGTCGGGGCCTACAACGGCGCCGGCCCGATGATCGAGTCGAAGGAGATCCTCGCGGCGGCCGGCTCGATCGTTCAGATCGAGGCGCGCCACGCGGCGGCGATCCGGCTCAAGAACAAGGCCGAGCCCGCCCCTGCGGCGTTCGACGAGGCCTTGGAGATGCAGGCCGTGCTCGACGCGGTCAAGCCCTTCATCAAGGCGTAGACAGAAACCGGGGGGCGGCCGCCATCGGCGCCCGCCCCCCTCTCTCGAAAGGATTGAACATGCCAGGTTTCATCGGAGTTCCGGAGCTCATGCTCCTCGGGCTCGTCGTACTCCTCGTCTTCGGCCCCAAGCGGCTGCCAGAAATGGGGCGCTCGCTCGGCCGCGGGATGCGAGAGTTCAAGGACTCGGTCACGGGCGACTCGCGCGTCGAGCGTGAGACGCTGAAGGACGAGGAGCTCCCGGCCGCGACCCCGCCGGTGGCGCTTGCCGTCACGCGTGAGCGGGAGGACGCGGCGTAGCCATGGCGGTCCGCCTGCCACGGCGACTCGGGAACGAAGAGGTCGCGGGGCTTGTCGATCACCTCGGCGAGCTCCGCGCGCGTGTGGCGGTCTCGGCCATCGCACTCGTCTCCGCGACGGTGGTCGCCTACGTCTTTCACGCGCAGATCATCGAGTGGCTGAACGCGCCGCTCCCGGCCAGCGCGCCCGAGCCGGTCACGCTGGGGGTCACCGAACCGTTCATGACCTCCCTGAAGATCAGCCTGTACGCAGGCTTCGCGCTCGCGCTCCCGGTGATCCTCTGGCAGTTCTGGAGCTTTCTGGCTCCGGCTCTCGACCGGGGGGCGCAACGGGCGATCGGGGCGCTTGTCGCCTTCGGAGCGGTGCTGCTCGTCCTGGGGATCGGCTTCGGCTACTCGGTCGCGCTGCCCGCCGCCGTGCACTTCCTCACCGACTTCGACAAGGAGCTCTACAACATCGAGATCCGGGCCAGCTCGTACTACTCGTTCGCCCTCCTCACTCTCCTCTCTGTCGGAGTCGTGTTCCAGCTTCCGATCTTCATCCTCGGGCTCGTCCGGCTCGGGATCACCTCGTCCGCGCGCCTGCGCAGGAACCGCAGGCTCGGCTACGTGATCGTCACCGCGGTCGCCGTTCTCCTCCCGGGCGTGGACCCGCTCACGACGCTCATCGAGCTGGTGCCACTCCTCCTGCTTTTCGAAGGGTCGATCTGGCTGTCCGTCCTGCTCGAGCGGCGCTGGCGCACCTCGGCCCAACCCGCCGTGGGCTCGGTCTCGTAAGCAGAGTCGAGCGGAACGGTAGGGGCGTCCGGGTGGCCCTCCACCGGGCGCCCCTACAGCTCCGATCACCAGGAGGGGCGCTAGACTCCTCCCTTCTTCGTGTTCCGTAAGCGAGAGACGAAACCCCGCTCGCGCCGGGTTCGCAAGCTCCGGGTCCTCGCTCTCCTCGGTGTCCTCGGTCTCGTAGGCAGCGTCTCGTTCGTCTACGGGCTCGTCACCGCGATTGCGAGCGAGCTCCCCGAGCTGGACCCGCGCCATCAGGCCGACCTCCAGGAGGACGGCTTCATCTACGCGTCCGATGGCAAGACGGTCCTTGCGCGCCTGCGCGGCGAGGAAAGCCGGATCGTCGTCGAGTCGAAGGAGATCGCCCCCGTCGTCAAGCAGGCGATGGTCGCGGTCGAGGATCGCCGCTTCTGGGAGCACCGCGGGGTCGACGTACACGGGATCGCGCGCGCCGCCTGGGCCGACGTTCAGCAGAAAGAGCTCGTGCAGGGCGGCTCGACGATCACGCAGCAGTTCATCAAGAACACGCTGACGAATGACGACCGGACGGTCAGCCGCAAGCTGAAAGAGGCCGCGCTCGCCTGGCAGCTCGAGCGGCGCTGGTCGAAGGACCGGATCCTGACGGCCTACCTGAACACGGTCTACTTCGGGAACGGGGCCTACGGGATCCAGATGGCGGCGCGCGTCTACTTCGGCAAGAAGGCGCGAGACCTGACCCTTCCCGAAGCCGCCCTCCTCGCGGGCGTCCCGGTCAATCCGTCGGCCTTCGACCCGGTCACGCGCCCCAAGGCAGCCCGCGCGCGGCGGGCGACCGTCCTGTCGTTGATGCTCGAGCAGCAAGTGATCGACGAGGCCGACTTCGAGAGGGCCGACCGGGCGAAGATGCCGCGGCCGAAGGACGTGCGCGTCCCCGCGACACGCGGGCGCGAGCAGCACTTCGTCGAGTACGTCAAGCAGCAGCTGATCGACGAGTACGGATCCGGAGAGGTCTTCGGTGGAGGCCTCAAGATCACGACGACGCTCGACCTCGAGCTCCAACGGATCGCGCGGGAGTCGGTGCACGAATGGCTCGGTGCCGAGAACGGGCCCTCTGCGGCCCTCGTGGCGATCGACCCCCGAGACGGGCGCGTGCTCGCCATGTACGGCGGCGGAAGCTTCAAGGAGAGCCAGTTCAACCTCGCAGTCCAGGGCGAGCGCCAGTCCGGATCTGCGTTCAAGCCGTTCGTCCTCGCGGCCGCGCTCTCGCTCGGGATCTCGCCCTCGACGGGGTTCGAGTCCAAGCCGACGACGATCAACCTCGGCGACAAGCTCTGGACGGTCGCCAACTACGAGAACTCCTACCTCGGCTCGACGAATCTGTACGAGGCGACGACGTTCTCGGACAACTCCGTCTACGCGCAGCTGACCGCTCTCGTCGGGCCGCGCCGCGTCGCCGAGATCGCGCAGGCTCTCGGCGTCACGAGCGAGCTGAACGAGTACTTCGCGATCGGTCTCGGGGTCGAGGCGGTCAACCCCCTCGAGATGGCGCGCGCGTTCGCCACGTTCGCGAACAACGGTGCCAGGGTTGACGGGCGCGTCCTCGGGAACCGGCCACGCGCCGTCGTGAGCGTCAAGGACGGCAAACGAGTCGAGCGAAACGTTCCGGTTGAGAAGCAGGTGCTGGAGCCGAACCAGGACGCCCTCCTCACCGCCATGCTCCTGGATGTCGTCCGCGACGGGACGGGAAAGCGCGCCGCCATCCCCGGACGCGCCGTGGCCGGCAAGACGGGCACGACCGAGAACTACGGCGACGCATGGTTCGTCGGCTATACGCCGCAACTTTCAGTCGCCGTCTGGGTCGGCTACCCGAACAAGCTCATCCCGATGGAGACGGAGTTCAACGGCGATCCAGTCGCCGGCGGGACGTTCCCCGCGGTCATCTGGAAATCCTTCGCAGAGAAGGCGCTCAAGTACCTGAACGAGCCGCCCGAGTCGTTCCCCTATCCCGAGTACGAGTCGGCGACGCCCGTCAACGTGACCTACCGCAACGGGAAGTGGCTGCTCGACAACGGTCTCTGCGAGCGGACGCGCCAAGTTCTCTACGTGACGGGCTTCGCGCCCACTGCGCAGGCCGACTGCAAGCCGAACGAGGTAGACGTCCCGCGGGTGATCGGTGTGGGCCTCGAGAAAGCCGAGGCGCGTCTTGCCTCGATGCCCCTCCGAGCCGAGATCGTCACGCGGCCGGCGAAGCCCGGCGAGCGGATCGACGTCGTGGTCGACCAGTATCCGAAGGCAGGGACGCTCTCCCCCTACGGCACCGTGCGGCTCGTTCTGCCGAAGGCCACCGAGGGCGTCGTCCCGAACGTCGTCGGCTTGAGCGTCGAACGCGCACGCGAGCTGCTCGAGGGACAGGGCCTGAGGGTGGAGCTCTCCGGCCTCGCCTCCGCAGACGAGGGCGAAGGCGTGGTCGTCGCGCAGACGCCGCGCGGCCGGACGGCCGCCGAGCCTGGCCTGGTCGTCAGGCTGCGCGTGGGCCGTTAGCTCGAAAAGTCCTACGGACTTTCCGCGGGTGTTGCGTCGCTTCGCTCGCCAGCCAGGGGCGCAACCTCACGGAAAGGCCGACTGAGGCTCTTCGACCCGGCCAGGCCATAGCGCCAGGGAAGCTCAGCGGCCTGTGCGATTCCGATCCTCGGGCCTCGCACGACCTTCAAGGAGCCCGAGGAGGCGCGGAGCTCGAAGGGTGCCCGGTCGAGCGGCAGGCCGTCGTGCTCGCGCGTGACCCCAAGCGCCTGGCAGAGTCGTCCCGGGCCGGAGCAAAGGAGGCGCGGGTCGTCGACGCCTCGGCGCTCGCCCATCCGCTCGAGGCCTTCCATGGGCTCGAGCGCGCGCACGAGCGCGGCTGCCGCGACGCCCTCTTCCTCACAAACCAGGTTGAGGCACCAGTGGATTCCGTACGAGCGGTAAACGTATGCGTGGCCGGGCGCGCCGAACATCGCCGCGTTCCGCGCCGTCTGACCGCGGTACCCGTGGCTCGCCGGGTCCTCCCGGGCGTAGGCCTCGACCTCGACGATCCTCCCGCCGACGCCGTCCACGAGGAGGGTCGCTCCGATCAGGTCTGGAGCGACCGCGTGCACGCTTCGCGCGAAAAACCCGCGCTCGAGGTTCAGAAGAGCTTCTCCGGGTCGCCCGCCTTCGTGGTCGACTCGAGCAGATGCCTGGCACGGCGCCCGAGGTCGCCGAGGTCGACTCGCCCGCGGTCGGCATCCTCGACGATCCGCCTGGCGAGGGAAACGGCTTCGTCCACGATCGGCGTCGCCAGGGCGTCCCGCTGCCCCATCTCGAGCAGGATCGACCGCTCCGTGCGTGAGGCGACGATCGGCTCCGGAACGCCCTCGACCCAGACGTGCGTGCGCTTCCCACCTCCCCGCTCCTCGCCGCGGATCGGCTCGAGCGCGTAGATCCGGTCGGCGCGGACGAACTTCCCGAACCCGAGAAAGACCATCCGCGGCTGGCCGTCAGCCATTCCGGAGCCGCTAGGAGCCGGGAACCGCGCTCGGCTTCGGCGCGCGCTCGAGCCAGTGCGACCACTGCTCGCGCCGGCCTCGCACGGTGTCGAGGTAGGCCTTCTGGATCTCGCGGGTGATCGGGCCGGGCTCGCCGATCACCCGGTTGTCGACCTCGCGAACCGGCGTGACCTCGGCGGCCGTCCCGCACATGAACACCTCGTCGGCCAGGTAGAGGTCGGCGCGGATCAGATTCGTCTCGTCGACCGGATACCCGAGATCCTGTGCGATCTGGATCACCGTGTCGCGGGTGATACCGGGGAGGATCGACGACGACAGGTCGGGGGTCCGGATCCGGCCGTTCTGCACGACGAAGATGTTCTCGCCGGAGCCGTCCGCGACGAAGCCCTCGTCCGTAAGAAGGATCGCCTCGTCATAGCCTGACTGGGCGGCCTCCATCACCGCCAGCATCGAGTTCAAGTAGACGCCGGTTGCCTTGGCCACGTGGGGAATGACGTTCGGGCCGATCCGCTGCCAGGTCGAGATCTTGGCGCGGACACCCTGCTCCAGTGCGCCCTCGCCGAGGTACGTCCCCCACGGCCAGCTCATGATCACGAGGTCGACGGGGTTGTTCCACGGTCGGACGCCGAGCTCCCCGTAACCGTAAAAGGCGATCGGCCGGAGGTAGCACTCGGGGAGCGCGTGGGCGGCCATGACGTCGTAACAGCCCGCCCTGATCTCGTCCACCGAGTACGGGATCTCCATCTGGAGGAGCTTGGCCGAGTTGTGCAGGCGCTTCAGGTGGTCGGTCAGCCGAAAGACAGCGGGCCCGTCGTCGGTCTCGTAGGCACGGATCCCCTCGAAGACCCCGGACCCGTAGTGCAGCCCGTGCGAGCCAACGTGGATCTTCGCGTCGGCCCAGTCGACGAGCTCCCCGTTCATCCAGATCTTCTCGGTCTCTTGCATCACACGAGCCTCCCTTCAAGCCTTCGGCGTCCCTTTTACCCGGTCCGCTCGGTCTCATTCTCGCTGACGGCGTCGACGGCGCGCGCGCGGGTCATTCGGACGAGGTCCGTCGGGGCGATAGCGGCCATGTGCCGGCGCGACCCCGCGCCGACCCACACGACCTCGTGCGAGAGGAGCGTACGCTCGATCAGGACGACGTGAACGCCCGGAAGCGGAAACGGCGCGACGCCGCCCGCCTCGAAACCGGTCACCCGCGCGACGTCCTCCGGGCCTGCGATCTTCGCCCGCTCGCAGCGGGCCGCCGTGGCGATCTTCGCCCGGTCGGCCCGCCGGTCGCCCGGTACGAGAGCCAGCACCCAGCGCTCGTCACAGGCGAAGAGGAGCGACTTGACGATCTGACCGAGCCGGCAGCCCACGGCCGCCGCGGCATCCTCTGCGGTCGGCGTCCCGTCCTTGAACTCTTCGACCTTCGCCTCGATCCGGGCCTCGCGCAACGCAGCGGCGACCCGCTCGACCGGGTCGGGCCAGAGCTCAGCCGTCAACGACCGACGGGAGGACGACCAGGCGCGCATCCACGAAGCCGGGCTCCTCGCGCAGGCGCTCGAGCACCTCGTCCGAGGGCGAGCTGTCGATCGAGAGCGCCATGAGCGCGCGGGCCTCGCGACGGTTCCGGGAGACGGCCATGTTGGCGATGTTCACGCCCGCCTCGCCCAGGAGCAGCCCGAGCCGGCCGATCATTCCCGGCGTGTCGTCGTTCACGGCAAAGAGCATCAACCGGTCGAGCTCGACCTCGATCTCGTACCCGAGGGCGCGCACGAGTTGGGGCCGCTGCTCGCGCCCGATCGTCGTCCCCGCGACCGAGACGGGCTCTCCATCCCCGTGGGCCGTGACGGAGACGACGCTCGTGTAGTCGGGCGACTCGGTCGTCGAGGTCTCGTGCACCTCGAGGCCGCGCTCGCGCGCCACGAGCGGGGCGTTCACATAGTTGACCGGCTGCTCGACCCTGCCCTTGAAGGCTCCGTTCAGGGCGGCCACCGTGAGGAGCCGCGTGTCGCGTTCGGCAAGCGCGCCCCCGTACGTGAGCTCGAGGCGCGCCGGGCTGCCCCCGGCGAGCTCGACGGCGAGCGCGCCCAGGGCGGCCGCGAGCGGAAGGAAGGCGCGCAGCTGCTCGAGGTCCTCCGCCGAGACGGCGGGCATGTTCACCGCGTTCGTGACGAGGCCGCCCTCGAGGGCCGCGGCAACCTGCTCCGCCACGATCACGCCCGCACGATCCTGGGCCTCCGCGGTGGACGCCCCCAGGTGCGGAGTGACGATCACGTTCTCAAGCTCGAGCAGCGGCCCGCTGTAGGGCTCGACCGAGAAGACGTCGAGCGCCGCGCCGGCCACCCGCCCCGAGCGCAGGGCCTCGAGGAGCGCGTCCTCGTCCACCAGCTCCCCACGGGCGACGTTTACGAGCCGAAGGCCCTCCTTCGCCCCCTCGAGCTGGGCGCGCCCGATCGCACCCCGCGTGTCGGGGGTGAGCGTCATGTGGAGCGAGAGGAAATCCGAGAGGACGAGTAGCTCCTCGAGGCTTGCCGCCTGCTCGACCCCGAGGTCGCGGAAGCGGCTAGGGGCAACGTACGGATCGTGCGCGACGACGCGCATCTCGAGCCCGTTCGCGCGGCGCGCCACCTGCTGGCCGATCCGGCCGAACCCGGCGAGCCCGAGGGTCTTCCCGGCCAGCTCGAGGCCCGCGAAGCGCGCGCGCTCCCACTTGCCCTGCTTCAGCTGAGCATGAGCCTGCGGGATGTTCCGCGAGAGCGCGAGCAGGAGGCCGAGCGTGTGCTCGGCAGCCGAGACGACCGTCGACTGCGGCGCGTTCGCGACGATGATCCCACGCTCCGAGGCGGCGTCGAGGTCGACGTTGTCCACCCCCACCCCCGCCCGGCCGATCACCTTCAGCCGGTCTGCGCGCTCGAGGAGCTCCCGGGTGACCTGGGTGGCGCTCCGGACGATCAGCGCGTCGTAGTCGCCGATCCGCTCCTCGAGGTCCGAGTCGAAGTCGACGTCGACGTCGAAGCGGCTCCGCAGGAGCTCGATCCCCGCGTCTGCGATCCGCTCCCGAACGAGGACGCGCGGCGGGGCGGGCGCGTCCGCCCGGGGCGGGAGCGTCGCGGCGACCTCCGTCACGCGCGAACCGCTTCGCCGCCGTACGCGTCCAGAGCAGCCGTCGCGGCCGCTCCTCGCTCCACGTCGGCGCCGGCCTCGGCGAGCACCTGCTCGAGCGCTGTCAGCGCCGCGGCCACCTCGAAGACGTCCACGTAGCCGATGTGGCCGATCCGGACGATCTTTCCGACCAGCGGGCCTCGCCCGCCCTCGAGCGTGATCCCGTGGCGCCCGGAGATCGCGCGGATGACCGGACCGGCGTCGACCTCGGGCGGCATCCGGATAGCGGTGACGACTGCGGAGCGATCCTCGTCAGGCGAGAAAAGCTCGAGACCCATTGCCTTAACGCCTGCACGGCAGGCGCGTCCCAAGCGGACGTGCCGCTCGATCGTCGCTTCGAGGCCTTCTTCCAGGAGAAGCTCGAGGGCGGCATCGAGCGCGCGGACGAGCGGAATCGCCGGGGTGAAGGGGGTCACGGGCTGCTCCTCGCCCTGGGCTTTGAGCGTGCGGGCCCAGTCCAGGTAGAAGCGCGGGGAGCGCGAGGCGCGGGACGCCTCGAGGGCGCGCGCGGACACCGACGCGGCCCCCAGCCCCGGCGGGCACATGAGAGCCTTCTGCGAGCCGGAGACGACGACGTCGAGCCCCCAGGCATCCGTCTCGAGCGGGATGGCGCCGAGGCTCGAGATCGCATCGACGACCGTGAGGGCACCGGAGGGCGCAACGCGCTCAGCGATCTCCTGGACGTCCGAAACGACGCCCGTCGACGTCTCGCTGTGCGTGAGGAAGACGGCGTGCACACCGCCTGCCTCCCCAAGCGCCGAGGCGATGTCCTCTCCGCTCGGCGTCTCGCCCCACTCGTAGCGGAGGTGGACGGCATCACAGCCGTACGCCTCGACCAGCCCCGCCCAGCGCTCACCGAAGGCGCCCGCGGAGACGACGAGCACGCGGTCGCCGGGTGAGCAGAGGTTGGCCACCGCGGATTCCATCGCGCCGGTTCCGGACGCGGTGAAGAGGAGGACGTCACGCTCGGTCCGGTAGACCGCGGCGAGGTTCTCGAGGACGCGCGCGAGCACGGCTCGGAACTCGGGTGTTCGATGGTGGACGACCGGGAGCGCCAGCGCCGCGGCCACCTCCGGTGGGATCGG
>Ga0136614_10001707_pt1 | contig 13137 bp, 4 predicted proteins | sample AntDrymUQ2792106_2_FD_106643 | JGI IMG/M metagenome (GOLD analysis project Ga0136614, IMG submission 106643) | Polar desert sand microbial communities from Dry Valleys, Antarctica - metaG UQ279 (21.06) | ecosystem: Environmental > Terrestrial > Soil > Desert | place: Antarctica: Dry Valley...
GTTCGCATGATTCCGAGCAACGGACGCATCATCGCCAACGGCGGCGAAGCGAGCATTGCCCGCGTGCTCGCGCGCGGCTGCTGGAGCGAAGTCGAACGTTTCGGGTTGGCCGAAGTTTCGGGCACCGGGCCCGACTGGACGATCGGTGTCGATGGCGCCATTCTGCTGGGCGGCGCGCCACAGGGAACGCTCTCCTTCGGGCAACTGGGCCGGCACAACCAGTTGAACGCGCTGGCCGCACTGGCGGCGGCGCGGCATGTCGGCGTGCCGGTCGCGGATGGGATCAAAGCGCTCGCCAGGTTCAACGGCGTCAAGCGCCGCCTCGAAGTGCGCGGAATCGTCAACGGCATCACCGTCTATGATGACTTTGCGCATCACCCGACCGAAATCTCCGCCACGCTCGAAGGTTTGCGGCGCAAGGTCGACGGCGCGCGCATTCTCGCGGTGGTCGAGCCGCGTTCCAATACGATGAAAATGGGTGCGGTCAAGGACGCGTTGCCCGGGAGCTTTGCCGCCGCCGACTGCGTTTTCTGCTACGCGGCGAAGCTCGGATGGGACGTCGCGAGCACTCTTGCGCCGCTGGCCGACAAAGCGCTGGTCCACGACGATATCGAGGCGCTGGTGAGCGCTGGCGGCGGCGAGGCTAAGCCCGGCGAAACTGTGCTGATCAGGAGCCACGGGGGGTTTGACGGTGTACACGAAAAGCTGTTGCGCGTGCTCGGCAATCGCGCGTGACGCCGGCAACGCTCGTTTATCTGCACGGCTTCAATTCGTCGCCGAAGACGGTGAAAGGGCGCAAGCTCGTGGCGGCAGCGGCAAGTCAGCGCGATCCACCGTATTGCCATATTCCGGCGTTGCACCATCGTCCGGCGAAGGCCATGCGCGATGTCTGCGTATGGGTCGACAGGAGGCTCGACAGGCTCGGGCCGCTGACGTTCATTGGCAGCTCTCTCGGCGGGTATTACGCGACGTGGCTCGCCGAGAAGTACGGTGCACGTGCCATCGTCATCAATCCTGCCGTGCGCCCGTTTGCGGATCTGCAAGCGCATTTGGGTCCGCAGCAGAATCCGTACACTGGCGAGCGCTACGAACTCATACCGGAGCATTTCGCGGAGTTGAAAGCGCTTATGGTCGAGCGCTTGACCCGGCTCGAGCGTTATTTTCTGCTGGTGCGCGCCGGCGATGAAGTCCTTGATTGGCGCGAAGCGGTCGCTCGCTACGCGGGTGCGTGGCAGTTCGTCGCCGGGGGCGGCACGCACGGATGGGAAGACATCGACTGCGAGATACCGGTGATGCTGCGCTTCGCCGGCGTCGCCGTGTGAACCGGCGACGAGTAACGGTCGGATTGAGGAGTGACCGCCGGATCAAGCGCAGCCGCCAAGCGGTACCACGTAATTCGCCTTTTTATGCGCGCCTCGGGTATCGTTGCAGTTCGATATCCGCCGACACTTCACGTGCCTGCCCGCGTTCGCGCCGGCAACGACACTTTAATGCCTGCGCCTTTGATCTTCTAAGGTGTAACGTCGCTCCTGCTGCTCCCGTGACGGTGTCGGACTTCTGGCAAGGAGAACGGCATGAAAGCCAAGACAAACGCCGGCGATGCGCCGGCAATGAGTATTCATCCCGCCGCTGCTGCAGACGCTTTGGCACCGGCGCCGGCAATCGGTGCCGAGCATACCTATGGCGCACGCAATTACGATTCGTTGCCAGTGGTGCTGGCGCACGGCGAAGGCGCATGGATCACCGACGTCGACGGCAAGCGCCATCTCGATTTGATGAGCGCGTATTCGGCGGTGAGTTTCGGCCACGCGCACCCGCGGATTCTGGCGGCGCTCGTGCAGCAGGCGCGAAGGCTGGCAGTGACGTCGCGGGCGTTCTACAACGAGCGGCTGCCCGAGTTGTTCCAGCGGCTCACGACCCTCACCGGCCTTGACCGCGCGCTGCCCAGCAGCGGCGGCGCTGAGGCTGTGGAAACCGCTCTCAAAGCCATGCGCAAATGGGGGCACACGATCAAAGGGATCGCGCCAGGTCACGTTGAAATCATCGTGTGCGACGGGAATTTTCATGGACGGTCGATCACCATCGTCGGGTTCTCGTCGGAGGCGCAATATCGCAATGGCTTCGGGCCGTTTGCGCCGGGGTTTCGCTCGATTCCGTTCGGCGATGCGCAGGCTCTTGCCGCGGCGATTACGCCGGACACTGCGGCTTTTCTGGTGGAGCCGATCCAGGGCGAAGGCGGAATCATCGTGCCGCCGCGCGGCTATCTCGCCGAATGCGCGCGTATCTGCCGCGAGCACCGCGTGCTGCTGATTTGCGATGAAATCCAGACCGGGTTGGGCCGGACCGGCAAGTTCCTGGCGTGTGAACACGACGGCGTGCGTCCGGATGGGGTGATCCTGGGCAAAGCTTTGGGCGGTGGTTTGCTGCCCGTGTCGGCGTTTGTTGCAACCGACGATGTGATGCAGGTATTTCATCCGGGCGATCACGGCAGCACGTTCGGCGGCAATCCGCTGGCCGCGGCCGTCGCGCTCGCAGCCCTCGACGTACTATTCGACGAGAAGCTGATCGAACGGTCGGCCAGCGAGGGCGCGTGGCTGATGGCGGAGCTTGGCAAACTCGACAGTCCGCTCGTCAAGGACGTGCGCGGACGCGGTCTTTTCATCGGCATCGAAGTGGACGCGCAGCGAGTGTCAGCGCGGCAGGTGGTCGACCGACTCCTCGCCCACGGAATTCTGTCGAAGGATACGCACGGCACCGTCGTGCGCATCGCGCCGCCGCTCTCCATCCGGCGCGAGGATCTGGCGTGGGCCGTCGGCGAAATCCGCGCAGCGCTGAAGGATCTCGAGCAGGACGTGCAACGCGCCGCTTGAAGCCTTAGGTTTTGCCGAATGCGCTAGCATCGCAGTTTGGCAACCGTTGGCTTTGAAGATTTGAAAACCGACATCGGAAACCTGCTGGAAGCCGTGCGTGAAGCGGGCGGGCGCGCGCGTACACGCGCATTCCCACCGAAAGACGGTGGCGAAGAGCCGCTGCTGCGCCGCGAAGTATTCAGCAGCGATCAGATGGAAGAGCATGGCAAGACTTTGGCCAGCTCGCACGCGGTCAGTTCGGGACCGACGAAGGATCGGCTTCTCGGGCGGCTCTCCAGCAACGAAGCGGTGCTGCTTGAAACTTGCGGCTTGCTCACCGATGCGGTCAACGCAGGGCAAACGGTTACACCGGCCGGCGAATGGCTGCTCGACAACTTCTACTTGATCGAGCAGAAAATTCGCGAGGCACGGCGCCATCTGCCGAAGGGGTATAGCCGCGCGTTGCCGCGGTTGAAGAATGGTGCGTCGGCCGGCCTGCCGCGCGTGTACGACATTGCGCTCGAGGCGATCTCGCACGGAGACGGACGTGTAGACGCCGAGAGCTTCAGCCGGTTCGTCGCCGCCTACCAGACAGTCACGACGTTGACCTTGGGCGAGCTGTGGGCGATCCCGATCATGCTGCGGCTCTCGCTGCTGGAAAATCTGCGTCGCATCGCTGCCCGCACCGCGGCCGGCCGCCGGCATCGCAGTCGCGCCAATTTCTGGGCCGATCAGATGCGCGAGATCGCCGAGCGGGATCCGAAAAACCTGATCCTGGTGATCGCGGACATGGCGCGTTCGAACCCGCCGATGGTGAGCTCATACGTCGCAGAGCTGGCGCGTCGCTTGCAGAATCAGAGTCCGACGCTCGCGTTGCCGCTCTCCTGGATGGAGCAGCAGCTCTCCGAGGTCGGTCTGACGATTGAACAACTCGTGGAGGTCGAAACACAGCAGCAGGCGAGCGACCAGGTCTCGGTCAGCAACAGCATCGGCAGCCTGCGTTTGCTCGAAGCGATCGACTGGCGCGAGTTCGTCGAATCGCTCTCAAAGTTCGAGCACGTGTTGCGGCAGGATCCGGCAGGCGCCTACGCGAAGATGGATTTCGCGACTCGCGACCGTTACCGGCATGTCGTGGAAAGGATTGCGCGGAAGAGCGGTTGGACCGAAGACGACGTCGCCCGCAAAGCCATTGCGATGGCGCGCGAGCACGTGCACGGCGACGGCGAACGCTCGCGCGCGGCGCACGTCGGGTTCTATCTGGTCGATGACGGGTCGCTCGAACTTGAGCGCGCTGCCGGTGTCCGGCGCGTGTTCTACGACGTCCTCGGCGGAGAGCCTAGACAAGCGCTGTCGCCCTACGTCGGCGCCATCACCGCGTTGACGGCGATGTTCACCGCAGCCCTGCTCGCGCAAGCGGAGGCAAGCGGAGCGCGAGATTGGCTGCTTGCCCTCGCCGGCATCGCCGCGCTCCTCGCCACCAGCGTGGCGTCGGTATCGATCGTCAACTGGCTGACGACACTGCTGGTGCGACCGTACTTGCTGCCGCGGATGGATTTTACGCGCGGCATTCCTCCGGGCTCACGCACATTGGTCGTGGTTCCGGTGCTGCTCACGAATCCCGCCAACCTTCAGAGTTTGCTCGAGGCGCTGGAGGTCAGGTTTCTGGCCAACCGCGACGAGCGGCTGCATTTTGCCCTTCTCACCGATTTCACCGACGCGCCAACCGAAACGTTGCCGGAAGACGAGCCGCTGCTGCGGCTGGCCGAACAAGGAATCGAGGCGCTCAACGAAAAATACCCGGAGGCGCGGGGAGCAGCATTCTTCCTGTTTCATCGACCGCGTCGCTGGAACTCGCATGATCGCCTGTGGATGGGCTACGAACGCAAGCGCGGCAAGCTGGGGGAACTCAATGCGCTACTGCGCGACGGCTCGCCGCATCGCTTCGCACTCGTCGTCGGCCGCATCCACGCGTTGGCCAGCGTCAAGTACGTCATAACGCTCGACACGGATACGCAACTGCCACGCGAATCCGCGCGCGAGCTCGTAGCGGTCATGGCGCATCCTCTCAATCGTCCCTGGCACGATCCGGTGACGCAGATCGTCTGCGAGGGGTACGGAATCCTGCAGCCGCGGATGGCGACGACGTTGCCAGGTATCAATCGATCGCGCTACGCGCAGGTGTGGGGCGGCGAACCGGGAGTCGATCCCTATACCCGCGCGGTGTCGGATGTGTATCAGGACGCGTTCGGTGAAGGCTCGTTCATCGGCAAAGGCATCTACGACATCGATGCGTTCGAGCGTTCGCTTTCCGATCGCTTCCCGGAAAATCGCATCCTGAGTCACGACCTCCTGGAAGGTTGTCACGCGCGCGCGGGATTGGTCAGCGATGTGGAGCTCTACGAGGACTACCCGGCGCGCTTCATGGCGGATGTCGATCGCCGCCACCGGTGGATTCGCGGTGATTGGCAACTTGCCCGTTGGCTGCTGCCGAGCGTTCCGGGGTCGGGCGCCGGTCGGCAGAAGAACCCGCTCTCGGGTCTGTCGCGCTGGAAGATTTGCGACAACCTGCGCCGCAGCCTGGCCCCGGCTGCCTTGACCGTGCTGCTGTTGCTCGGCTGGACGGTACTGGCGCCGGCATGGCTGTGGACGCTGGTCGTCGTCGCCATCCTGGTCACGCCGACGCTACTCGCGACGGCGATCGAGCTTTTCGGCAGACCCGCGGAAGTTCCGCTCACCCAACACGTCGCGGCGACCGCGCGCTCGGCGCTCCGCGGTTTTGTTCAGGCTGGATTGACGCTGACGTGGCTGCCGTTCGAGACGTACTTCAGCCTCGATGCGATTTTGCGCACGACGGGGCGCTTGCTGTTCACGCACCGGCGTCTGCTCGAATGGAAAGCATCGAGCGAGGTCGCGGGAAGCAGCGGCGACGATCTCCCTTCATTATGGCGCTCGATGTGGGCGGCTCCGGCGACAGCGGCGGGTGCCTTGGCGGGCATCGTTGCATTCGCGCCGGAATCGCTCGCCGTTGCGCTGCCGGTGCTCGCGCTCTGGATGCTGTCTCCGGTCATCGCCTGGTGGTTTTCGCAACCGCTCCTGTTGCGCGTGGTCGACATTACCGCTGCGCAAACGGTGTTCATGCGGACGCTGGCGCGCAAGACCTGGGCATTCTTCGAGATGTTCGTCGGACCCAAGGATAACTGGTTGCCGCCGGACAATTATCAGGAGCATCCCGCGCCGGCCATCGCGCATCGCACGTCGCCCACCAACATGGGCGTAGCACTGCTGGCCAATCTTTCCGCTTACGATTTTGGCTATATCCCCGCCGGACAACTGATCGAGCGAACCGAGCGCGCGCTGGACACGATGTCGGTGCTGAAACGGTATCGCGGCCACTTCTACAATTGGTATGACACGCAGACGCTCGAACCGCTGCTGCCGAACTATGTGTCGAGCGTGGACAGCGGCAATCTGGCGGCGCATGCGCTGACATTGCGGGCAGGTTTGCTCGCCCTTGCGAACGATTCGATCGCATCAAAGCGTCTGCTCGAAGGATTGAGCGACACGTGGCGCGTACTGAAGGAGTGGGCGGACCCGGCAGCGCTGCCGGAAGTCGAAGAGTTCGGCGCTGAACTCGCGGCGGCGCTCGCCATGCGGCCGGCCTCGCTCGCGGACCTAAGGCGGTGTCTCACCGAGCTCACCACTCGGGCTTTGACCCTCGCCGCGTCGTTTCCCGAAACGCCGGAGAGCGACGCGCAATGGTGGGCCAATGCGCTGGCGCGCCAGTGCACGGATGCGCAGAACGAGCTGACGATGCTCGCGCCCTGGCTCTCGCTGACGGAAGCGTTGGCGGCGCCCGCCGATATCGTCGTCATCAGCGTCGTGCCGACGTTGCGCGAACTCGCCAAGGTCGACGCAGGATCTCCCTCGGCCTTCGCGCATGCATCGGAGTCGCCCGCACCCGCAGAGGCCGCGTGGCTCGCAACCGTTGCGCCGCTTGTCCGCGAAGGCAGCCTGCGCGCCCGGCAACGGTTGGCGCAACTTTCGCGATTGGCAGAGCGGTTGAACGAGCTTGCGCAGATGGAGTACGAGTTCCTCTACGACAAGTCGCGGCACTTGCTGGCCATCGGTTACAACGTCGGCGAGCGGCGGTGCGACGCAAGCTATTACGACCTGCTGGCGTCGGAAGCGCGCCTGATGACGTTTGTCGCCATTGCGCAAGGGCGGCTACCGCAGGAGGCATGGTTCGCGCTTTCCCGCTTGCTGACCGGTGGACCGGGTGAGCCAAGCCTCGTTTCCTGGAGCGGCTCGATGTTCGAATACCTGATGCCGCTGCTGGTCATGCCAACGTATGAAAACACGCTGCTGCACAGCACGTGTCGCGCCGCGGTAGAGCGGCAGATCGAATACGGCCGGTATCGCGGCGTGCCGTGGGGTATCTCGGAGTCCGGATACAACACCGTCGATGTCCGGCTCAATTATCAGTATCGCGCGTTCGGCGTGCCCGGCCTGGGATTGAAGCGCGGGCTCGCCGACGATCTGGTCATCGCGCCGTACGCGTCCGCGCTCGCGTTGCTGGTGGCGCCGGAGGACGCCTGCCGCAATCTGGAGCGTCTTGCCGCCGATGGATATGTCGGCAAGTTCGGGTTCTACGAGGCGATCGATTTCACGCCGTCACGCTTGCCGCGCGGACAGTCAAGCGCCGTCGTCCGCTCGTTCATGGCCCACCATCAGGGGATGACCTTTCTCGCGCTCGCCTCGCTTCTGCTCGACGGCCGAATGCAACAGCGATTCGCATCCGACCCCGCGTTTGCCGCGACGACGTTGCTGCTGCAGGAGCGTGTCCCGCGTGCCGCGACGTTCGTTGCGCACACTGCGCCACTCTCCGACGTTCGCTCTACGCTGGGCGAATCCGCGATGCCGGTGCGGGTCATTACGACACCCGATACGCTCAAACCCGAAGTGCAGTTGCTGTCGAACGGGCGCTACCACGTGGCCGTCACCAACGCCGGCGGCGGGTACAGCCGCTGGAAGGATATCGACGTCACGCGGTGGACCGAAGACACGACGCGCGACCATCGCGGGACCTTCTGCTACTTGCGTGACGTGGAGACTTTAGATTTCTGGTCGGCCGCGTTTCAGCCGACCCGCAAACCCGGTGGCAACTTCGAGGCGATTTTCACCGAAGCGCGCGCCGAATTTCGCCGTCGCGATCACGATTTCGCCTCGCACCTCGAAATCGTCGTTTCGCCGGAAGATGATATCGAGCTGCGCCGCCTGCACATCACGAACCGCGCCCGTACGCGCCGCGCGATCGAGCTCACGAGCTACGCGGAGGTGGTGCTCGGCCCTTCCGCCGCCGATGCTTTGCATCCGGCGTTTGCCAACCTGTTCGTGCAGACCGAGATTGTTGCGCGCACGCAGGCGATCCTGTGCACGCGCCGCCCGCGCTCGAAGGCCGAACGGACGCCGTGGATGTTCCATCGGATGGCGATTCACGATGCCACCGCCGACGCGATCTCGTATGAAACCGACCGCAGCGCATTCATCGGCCGCGGCAATACCCTCGGCGATCCGCATGCACTGCGTAGTTCCGCGCTCACCAATAGCCAAGGGTCGGTGCTCGACCCGATCGTCGCCATTCGCACGCGCATCACGCTCGAGCCCGAACAGACCGCCATCGTCGATATGGTATTCGGCGTCGCGGCAACGCGCGACGAATGCTTGACCTTGACCGAAAAATACCAGGACCGGCGCTTGGCGGATCGCGTCTTCGATCTCGCCTGGACGCACAGTCAGGTGGTGCTCCGGCAAATCAATGCGACGGAGGCCGATGCGCAGCTGTTTGGCCGGCTCGCAAGTTCGGTACTGTTCGCCAATCCGTCGCTGCGCGCCGACGCGAGCATCCTGGTCAAGAACCGGCGCGGCCAGTCAGGGCTGTGGAGCCATGCAATCTCCGGCGATTTGCCGATTGTTCTGCTGCGCGTGGAAGACCCGGCCAATATCGAGCTGGTGCGGCAGCTGGTACAGGCGCATGCCTATTGGCGTTTGAAAGGCCTGGGTGTGGACCTCGTCATCTGGATCGAGGAATTCGCGGGCTATCGCCAGTTGCTGCACGACCGGATCATGGGGCTCATTTCCGCTCGGATCGAAACGCACGTCATGGATCGACCGGGCGGAATCTTCGTCCAGCACGCGGAGCAACTCACCAACGAGGATCGCGTTCTATTCCAGGCGGTCGCTCGCGTCGTGCTCGCGGATAGCCGCGGCTCGCTGGCCGAGCAGATCAGCACACGCCGGCTTAAGGAGCCGGCGATTCCCCGCTTCGAGGCCACCCGCACCCAACGGCCGGAAGTCGCGACGGCAACGGAAACGCTGCGGCGCGATCTTATCGTCGACAACGGTCTGGGCGGCTTCACGCCTGACGGCAAGGAATACGTCATTACAACGGGGCGCGGGTACACGACGCCTGCGCCTTGGGCCAATGTGCTGGCCAACCCGCAGTTCGGCACGATCGTTTCGGAAAGCTCGCTGGGCTATACGTGGAGCGAGAACGCCCACGAGTTTCGCTTGACGCCCTGGCACAACGATCCGGTCGGCGATCCCAGCGGAGAAGCCGTCTATTTGCGGGACGAAGAGACAGGCCACTATTGGTCGGCCACGCCGCTGCCGTGTCGCGGCGCGACGCCCTACACGGTTCGCCACGGCTTCGGGTACAGCGTGTTCGAGCACGCCGAAAACGGTATCCGCACCGAGCTGTGGGTCTACGTTGCGCTGGATGCACCGATCAAGTTCTGGGCGCTGCGAGTGCGCAACGAGTCCGGGCGCGAGCGCCGGCTTTCCGTGACCGGCTATGTGGAATGGGTGCTGGGCGACCTGCGGCCGAAATCGACGATGCATATCGTCACCGATATCGACGCCAACTGTGGCGCACTCTTCGCGCGCAATTCCTACAACGCGGAGTTCTCCGATCGCATTGCCTTTTTCCACACCGACGATAGCAATGCGCGTTCGGTGAGCGGCGACCGCGGCGAGTTCATCGGGCGCAACGGCACGCTCAAGAATCCCGCGGCACTAGCCCGGGCGCGGCTCTCGGGCAAGGTCGGCGCGGCGATGGATCCGTGTGGCGTCCTGCAGGTCGCATTCGACCTTGCCGCGAAAGAAGAGCGGGAGATCGTCTTCCGCCTCGGCGTGGGGCGCAGCGAAGACGACGCCGCGAACCTGGTCCAGCGTTTCGGCAAACCGAGCGGGGCGCGCGCAGCGCTCGCCACCGTCCGGCAATACTGGACGCAGACGTTGAGCGCGGTGCAGATTACAACGCCCGACCGTACGCTCGACGTGCTCGCCAACGGGTGGCTCGTGTACCAGACGCAGGCGTGCCGGCTGTGGGCGCGCAGCGGCTATTACCAGTCGGGCGGTGCGTTCGGTTTTCGCGATCAGTTGCAGGACGTGATGGCATTGATCTACGCCGAGCCGGGCCTCGTGCGGGACCACCTGCTGCTCGCCGCATCACGGCAATTTCCCGAAGGCGATGTCCAGCACTGGTGGCATCCGCCGACGGGAAGAGGTGTACGCACGCATTGCTCCGACGATTTTCTGTGGCTGCCGCTCGCGGTCTCACGCTACGTCCTGGCGACCGGCGACACCGGCGTCCTGCACGAGCCCGTGCATTTTGTTGAAGGCCGCGCGGTCGGCGCGGAAGAAGATTCGTACTACGACCTGCCGTTCCAGTCCGGCGACGCGGCCAGCCTGTACCAGCATTGCGTGCGAGCCATTTTACGGGGTCTTCGTTTCGGTGCGCATGGGTTGCCGCTGATGGGTTCCGGCGACTGGAACGACGGCATGAATCTCGTGGGCTTCCGCGGCTCGGGGGAGTCCGTATGGCTCGCGTTCTTCCTGCACTCGGTGCTGATGCGCTTCGCGCAGGTCGCGCGGCTGCATGATGATTCCGCATTTGCCGATCGCTGTACGAGCGAGGCGGAGCAACTGCGGCTGAACGTCGAGCGGCACGGCTGGGATGGCGAGTGGTACCGCCGCGCGTACTTTGACGATGGCTTGCCGCTCGGTTCTTCGAGCAATCCGGAATGCCAGATCGACTCTGTCGCCCAAAGCTGGTCAGTGCTGTCGGGGGCAGCGAACCCGGAGCGATCGCGGGCCGCCATGAACGCGGTCGGTGAACGCCTGGTGCGCCGCAGAGACCGGCTGGTGCAGCTCCTGGACCCGCCGTTCGATAAGTCGAATCTCGATCCGGGTTACATCAAAGGCTACGTTCCGGGTGTGCGCGAGAATGGCGGACAGTACACGCACGGGGCAATCTGGGCGGCAATGGCCTACGCCGCGCTGGGCGACGGCGAGCGTGCGTGGGAACTCACAAAAATGATTCTGCCGACCAGTCACGGCGGATCGCCCAAGCAGGTGCAAACGTACAAGGTCGAACCCTACGTGGTTGCGGCCGATGTCTACGCGGTCCCGCCGCACGTGGGCCGCGGCGGGTGGACGTGGTACACGGGCTCGGCGGGTTGGATGTACCGGCTGATCATCGAATCGCTGCTGGGACTCTCCGTCGACATTGACCAGCTGCGCTTCGCGCCGCATTTTCCCGCCGACTGGAAAGCGTTTACCGTCGACTACCGCTATCGCGCGACTTCGTATCGCATCAAGGTGCTGCGCATGGCGTCCGGCCACGGCGAAACGCGGGTCACCGTCGACGGTGTGCTGCAACCGGGCGCGGCGCTGCGGCTCATCGATGACCGGCGCGAACACCAGGTCGAGATCGCGCTCGGCGCGCCGGCAACGGTCGAGCTCGCATTGGAGAGCGAGGAGCCAGGAGACTAGAAGCAATAGACTGGAAACCAGAAGCGAAAGAGAAGGCGGCGCGGCGTATACTTTTTGCATGCCCTCCGCGAAGCCCGAGCAACTCGTCGTCGCCATCAGCTCGCGCGCACTGTTCGATTTCGAGGAAGAGAGTGTAATGGGGTCAGATTACTTTATCCTCGCGGCTTCCGACGCGCGTAGACAGGATAACGGATAAGCAAGCAGCGCGGCGTATACTTTTTGCATGCCCTCCGCGAAGCCCGAACAACTCGTCGTCGCCATCAGCTCGCGCGCGCTGTTCGATTTCGAGGAAGAGAACCGGGTCTTCGAAACCGCGGACGATCGCGCTTACATGCGGCTCCAGCTCGAGCGCCTGGAGCGTCCCGCCAAGCCCGGAGTTGCGTATACGCTGGTGCGTAAGCTGCTTGGATTCAACGCCGACGCAACGCGCCGGGTGGAGGTGGTCATCCTGTCGCGCAACGATCCTGTTTCCGGACTGCGCGTGTTCCGGTCGGTCAAGGGGGCGGATTTGCAAATCGAGCGCGGCGTGTTCACACGCGGTCGCGCGCCGTTCTCCTATTTGGGGCCGCTCAACGCCAACCTTTTTCTCTCGGCCAACGACGACGACGTTCGCCGTGCGCTGAATGCGGGTTTTCCCGCGGCGCTGGTCTATACGCAGTCGAACCGCTCCGATTCGCACCCGGACGAAGTGCGCATCGCCTTCGACGGGGACGCCGTGCTGTTCGCCGACGAGGCCGAACGAGTCTACAAGGAGCACGGACTCGACGCCTTCCAGACTCATGAAGCCGAACACGCTTCGCGGCCGCTGCCGCCGGGACCATTCAAGCCGCTCCTGGAAGCGCTGCACCGGCTGCAGCAGGCTGACGATCTCGATAAAGTTGCGATGCGGCTGCGCACCGCACTGGTCACCGCGCGCAGCACACCTGCGCACGAACGTGCGATTCGCACGTTGATGGACTGGAACATCAACGTCGACGAGGCAATGTTCCTGGGCGGGCTAGAGAAAGGGCCGTTCCTGCGCGAATTCGAGCCGGATTTCTATTTCGACGACCAGACGCGGCACGTGGAATCCGCGTCGCGCCATGTACCGTCGGGGCACGTACCACACGGAATCGCAAACGAGCGTTAACGACGAGACGCGAGTGAGCGCGCCGGGGGATCGGTCGCCGCGCACCGGGGGACAGACCACGATTATCGAACGAGACACGCTAACGAGGACAGATCCGCTCGAAAATCGTGGTCTGTCCCCATCCTTACGCATCCTTACTTCAGCGCCACATTCCGCCCGAAGAACGGATAACGCGGATCGGTATACCCCGGTGTCGATGGATGCCCGGGCCGCACCAGCGAATCGACGAGCGCTTCGTCGTCGGCGGTCCACGTCGAACCGATCGCGCCGACGTAATCGCTCCATTGCTCGCTCGTGCGCGGACCGGCGATGATCGTCGACACGATA
>Ga0136614_10001708_pt1 | contig 13135 bp, 12 predicted proteins | sample AntDrymUQ2792106_2_FD_106643 | JGI IMG/M metagenome (GOLD analysis project Ga0136614, IMG submission 106643) | Polar desert sand microbial communities from Dry Valleys, Antarctica - metaG UQ279 (21.06) | ecosystem: Environmental > Terrestrial > Soil > Desert | place: Antarctica: Dry Valley...
AGACACGCGCGCGCAGAGGCAGCAGCAGACGCGACCGCTTAATCCGTATCAAGTCTTAATGCCGCTTCCGGGTGAGAGCGGGCAAGCGGAGTTCGCACAGGTGCTGCCGTTCACGCCGGCGAACCGCAACAACATGATCGCGTGGATGGCCGGGCGGTCCGACGGCGACGCTTACGGTCAACTGCTGGTCTACAATTTCCCGTCGTCGCGCGTCATCGACGGGCCGTCGCAGATCGAGGCGCGCATCGACCAGGACGCGCAACTCTCCGGGCAGATCACGCTCTGGAATCAGCAAGGCTCGAAAGTCCGGCGCGGCAACTTGATCATCATGCCCATCGGAACCGGGCTGCTCTATGTCGAGCCGATCTATTTACAGGCCGAACGCAGCCCGATGCCGGAGTTGCGCTTTGTCGTCCTCGCGACGCAGGAACGTCTCGTCTACGCCCCGAACTTTGAAGCCGCGCTCAGCCAGTTGTTAGGTGAAGCGGCGAACGACACGCCCCAAACCGCCGCCTCAGGAGAACGCGCCACGCCGGGCGGTGAACGCAGTAGTGTCGGCACCGGAAGCGTTGCCAGCGGTGAAGGCGCGACTCAAACAAGTGATGAAATGATTACACGGGCGGCGCAAAGCCTTGCCGATTACCAACGCCTGACGGCAGAGGGTAAACACGGCGAGGCCGGGCAGAAACTCGACGAGTTGAAACGCGCCCTCGGAGAGTTGCAACGTCGTCAAAGATAACGACGCTCGCAAGGACTGTTGCTCGCGAGAATGATGTTCGCGGCGCGGGAGGGCGATTATCAACCCTGATACCCGAAGAACTTGCGCTCTTTAATGACGCGCGAGACTTCGGGTGGAACCATTGCTTCCCACGATTGGTCGTTCGCGCGAATCTTCGCCAGCACGTCGCGCGAAAAGATGGGCAGATAGTCTTTGTTATAAAAATCGATTGAACGGATGTAATTGTTCTCCGTCAAGTGCTCGAACAAGTTCCTCAAGTGGGCGGGAACTTTGAGCCGTTCGACGGTGGTGAGTTGGCCGGTCTCTCGATCTTTGAACGGGTATACGTAGAGGGTCAAGTTGTTTTTGAACAAGCGTCCGAAGGATTCGAGGATCCCGCCGTCGAGGTTGGCATAGTAGCTTTCGTCGAACAGCTCTCGAAGGCTTGGGACGCCCATCGACATCGCGATCTGCTTGTCGGTATAGCGCGCGAGGTAGGCTGCCAGTCGATAGTATTCGAAGTAGTCGGAGATGAGCACCGTCGCGCCGGTGGCCGCGATCACCTCGGCCCGACTGAGAAAGTCTTGATAGTCGATCTCGCCGGTCTGCATCAAATTGTTCATCGTCAATTCCATCAACGTCACAACCTCTTCGCCGCGCACCGCCGGCTCCTGCACGAACTGAGAGCGGGCGCACTCCAGCATGTCGAGGTTGACGTGCGTCACGGGCCTGAAGCTACCGCGTTCGACGAGCACAGGCTTTTTGTAGAGCACCTCCGAAGGCTGCAACACTTCCCCGCTGGCCGCGAACATTGCCGCGTCGCTCAAGTCCTGCTGAACCAGCTTGAGGCTCATCAACCGATGATCGACCGTCTGGAACTGCGGACCGGAGAACTTAATCATGTCAACCTCAATGCGTTTCGTGTTGAGGTTGTCGGACAAAGATTCGATCACTAACTCCGGCGCCTCGTAGTGCGCGAGCGCGCTGTGAATCAGGTTCACGCCGATGATGCCGAGCGCTTCGTACTGAGAAATGTGGTCCGTGTCGAGCATTCGCACGTGAGCCACGATCTGGCTCGGCTCGCTCCGCGGGTGACACTGAAACTTGATGCCCATCCAGCCGTGGCACTCGGCGTTGCCTTTGTAGCCGCGCGCCGCAACCGTGTCGGCGAAGACGAAGAAATCGGTCTCCGCGCCGCGCTTTTCGTCGAGCCTTTCGATCAGCAGTTTGTACTCGTAATCGAGCATGCTTTGCAGACGACTGCGTGAGACGTAGCGGTCGGCCTTGCCATAGATCGAATCGCTTACAAGCATGTCATATGCCGACATGCTCTTGGCGATGGTTCCCGCCGCGCCGCCGACCTGAAAGAACCAGCGCACCACTTCCTGACCGGCCCCGATCTCGGCAAACGCGCCGTACTTGCGCGGATCGAGGTTGATCGAAAGCGCCTTCTGTTGGGTGCCGACTTTTTCTCTATCCATACTTTTGATGCCTCTTCAACTTGCCCGACTCGATAAAGGGTTTCACGCTGATGGCTGTGCGACAAAATCCAACACTTCATCGCCGCTCGTTTCGTATGTAATCAAAATGGGGCGACAGCATACCTCGCAATCTTCGACATACTCCTGCCCCGACGCGCTCAAATCAAGCAGCATCGTAATCGTCTGCCAGCAGTACGGACATTCAAAAGCATATTCGACTTCCATCAGTTGATTCGCCTCTCCGTCCGTGTCTGCCACGGTGATCTGCCGGCCAGGGATTAAATACAAGATACATTCACCGCTGAGGACGCCGAGGACGCCGAGTATACCCAGATGTTCATCTGATTGATGATGCTGTCTTGCATTTCTCTGCGTTCTTTCGCGTCCTCGGTGGTGAAATTCGGGGAAATTATTTGATTCGTAATCCTCAAGGGTTCAACGTTCCTCCCTGTACTCTCGCATCGGTCACGCCGCAGCCGTCTGGTTCTCGAAGTTGCTTCCCGTCACATGTTAAGCATAAAGTGAGTTTTCATCATAGCCCACAGTGGTGAGGTCAATATGTTACTTCAGGAGAAAGTTTCAGATGCCATGAACGAGGTCGTCAACTGCGTCGCCTACTCCAACGGTCGCCGCGTCGAAGGCATCGGCTTCGACGAGATCAGCGAGGTTTTCGCCCAGCCAGACCGCTTCATCTGGATCGGACTTCACGAGCCGGGCGAAGACGTGTTGAAGCGCGTGCAGGTGGTGTTCGGTCTGCACGACCTCGCCATCGAAGACGCGCATCGCGCCCACCAGCGTCCAAAGGTCGAGTTATACGAAGACTCGCTGTTCATCGTCCTGCGCACCGCGCAGATGAGCACGGACGAACGGCGGATCGAATTCGGCGAGACGCATGTTTTCGTCGGGGCGCGCTACCTCGTCTCTGTCCGCCACGGGTCGTCATTCTCTTACGCCGATGTCCGCGCGCGCTGCGAAACAACGCCACGTCTTCTTGGCAAGGGGCCGGGCTTCGCGTTGTACGCGCTGATGGATTCCATCGTCGACCGCTACTTTCCCATCGTCGACAGCCTTGAGCATCAACTTCAGTTGCTCGAAGAAAAAATCTTCGGCGAAACATTCAGCCGCGAAACGACGGCGGAAATATATCAACTGAAGGCTCAACTGCTTGAACTCAAGCGCGCCGTCTCGCCGCTAATCGACATCTGCAATCGGCTGATGCGCTTCGATCTTGAGATTATTCCTGAAGACACGCGCCCCTACTTCCGCGACGTATACGATCATGTCATTCGTATCAATGAAATGATCGACACCCTGCGCGAGTTGCTGACGACCGCGCTCGAAGCCAACTTCTCGTTCATCTCCATCGAGCAGAACGAAGTGACGAAGCGGTTCGCGGGCTGGGCGGCGATTATCGCCGTGCCGACCATGATCGCCGGCATCTACGGCATGAACTTCCAGCACATGCCTGAATTGAACTGGCGCTTCGGCTACCCCGCCGTGCTGCTGCTGACGGTCGGTTCGTGCGTCGCCCTCTACACACACTTCAAGCGCTCCGGCTGGCTGTGATCTACCCATGTGTTCCCGATTTAACGTGCATCACTCATCCGCATACAGCATCAAACTTTTACACGTGGCTCATCATGGATAAAAAAACGCGCATGATGGTCATCCTCAACGCCGCCGCCGGGACGGCGCAGGTGGCTGGCGGCGAAACGGTTGAGGCGCGCCTGGCGGAAATCTTCGCAGATGGTGGCGTGGACGCGCACATCGCGCTCGCGAAAGATACTGCGGAGTTAACCTCCCTCGCGGAGCGCGCGGCGGGTGAACAATACCCGGTCGTAGTCGCCGGCGGCGGTGATGGCACGATCAACCTCGTCGCCTCGAAGATCGTCGGGACAGAGTCATTGCTCGGCGTCCTGCCCCTCGGTACGCTCAACCACTTCGCGAAAGATTTGCGCATCCCGCTTGATCTTGAACAGGCGACGCAAATAATTATCGACGGGCACGCCGTACGGGTCGATGTCGGCGAAGTCAACGGCCAGATTTTCATCAATAACTCAAGTCTCGGCCTTTATCCGAGCATCGTGCGCCACCGCGAGCGGCAGCAGGAGCGACTCGGGCGCAGCAAGTGGCACGCGCTCTTCTGGGCGGGACTGACGGTGCTCAGACGTTATCCGTTTCTGAGCGTGCGCCTGACGGTGGATGGCGAGGCGTTGACGAGGCGCACGCCCATCGTCTTTATCGGCAACAACGAATACGAGATGAACGGCTTACAGATCGGCGCGCGCTCGTGCCTCGACAAAAGGCACCTGTCGCTGTACGTCGCGCACCGCGTCGGGCGCGCGCGGTTGATACAACTCTCCCTCGCGGCGCTCTTCGGCTGGCACCCCGGCGAGGCTCCCGACTTCGATCAAATGTGCGTTGAAGAATTATGGATCGAGACGCGCCGCAATCGCCTGCTCGTCGCAACAGACGGCGAAGTGAGCGTGATGCAGGCACCGCTTCATTATCGCATCCGCCCCGGAGTGTTGCGCGTGATCGTGCCGCGGGCTGAAGATGAACGCAAAGGAGAAAACTGAGCTATGCGTGCACTCGTCCACCTTTCTGACATTCACTTCGGACGCATCGACTATCAACTCGTCGATCCGCTGGTTAAGTTTGTCAGCGAGCTGAGGCCGGATGTCGTCGTCATCTCCGGCGATTTGACGCAGCGCGCCCGCGCCGAGCAGTTCATGGAAGCGCGTGCCTTTCTCGACCGCCTGCCGCAACCGCAGGTCGTCGTGCCGGGCAACCACGACGTGCCGCTCTACAACATTCTGGCGCGTTTCCTGACGCCGCTCGACAATTACCGCCGCTATATCTCAGACGACCTCGCGCCGTTCTACATGGACGACGAGATAGCGGTTGTCGGCGTCAACACCGCGCGCTCGCTGACGTTCAAGGGCGGCAGGATTAATGAAGAGCAGGTCGCGATGATCCGCGAGCGGATGTGCGCGCTGAAGGATGGGATGACGAAGATCGTCGTGACGCACCACCCGTTTGACGTCCCGGCCGGACACGACGAAGACGCTTTGCTCGGACGCGCCGAGATGGCGATGCAGACGCTTGCACGGTGCGGCGCGGACGTGCTGCTCGCCGGTCACATTCACCTGAGCCACATCGGTCACACCGCCACACGTTACCGTATCGAAGGACATTCTGCGCTCATCATTCAAGCCGGGACGGCAACCTCGACGCGGGGCCGGGGCGAATCTAACTCATTCAACGTCATCCGCGTGAATCATCCCGGCATCGAAGTTGAGCGCGTCACGTGGCAACCCGAAACAGCGAGCTTCATCCCATCCCACACCGAACGCTTTCAACACACGCCGACAGGTTGGACGCGCCTCCCCGACACCCCATCGACGGTCGAAGAAACCATCGCGGCCATCGCCGAGGAGACGAACTCTCCCGACTAATCGGCATCGTCATAAGTGTAGACTTCAAGAAAAAGAATCAGCCACGAATGAAATGTTTGACCGAAGAGTACCTGTCACAAATCAAAAAGTTTTCGGTTTTCTGCTCAAGACTAAAAACTCAAAACTGAAAACTGTTCAGTGCGTAACGATGCGGCGGTATCGCGCCTCGACGAGCATGAACACTCCGTAGGCGACGAGTCCGAGCGCGACAATCAGAAGTGCCGTCCAACCGAAAGGCCCCCCGGCGATTGATGCGAGCGCCCCGCCCGTATCCTTAACCTTGCTCGCGTCATAAGTCCACGCCGCCTGCACGACAAAGAATCCGACCAACGCAAAGACCACGCCGCGCGCTGCAAAGCCAAGTCTGCCGCTGCGCGTGACCCAACGCTCGCCGTTGCTGCTCATCCCCTCAAGATTTAATTTTTTAAGGAACTTGGTGCTGTACGCCTTGTAAAACTGGCTGATCGCGAAGCCGATGATTCCCGCACCAATAATCCCGACCAGCCAGCGCCCGTAATCATGCGCGAGCACACTCGCCGTCCAACTCTGAGTACTGTTACTGCTACCCTTGCCGCCACCACCGCCATTGCTGAGCACCAGGCTGGCAGCCGTCAGCGCCAATCCGGTGTGCAGTATTCCGCTGAAAGTGTAGCCGGTGCGCACCGCGATGCCCTTCGGTCCCGTCCCCTTCTGATCGGGATCAACGCCCGCCTGCACGAAACGCCAGAGTGCGTACCCGAAGAGACCCACGGCTACCAGACCGAGCAAGATTTTGCCGAAGGGCTGATCAAGGATCGTACCCAGCGCGCCGCGCGAATCTGTGAGACGACCGCCGACGCCGAAAGCGGTCATTGCGGACAGCACACCGATGGTAATGTAGACCGCTCCCTTCGCGGCGTAACCGAACCGAGCGAGACGTTCAACCCACGGACTGGCGAGCGTCCGCTCGACCGCTTGTTTCGCTTCATGTTTGACGTTGCCGGATGATTGATAATTTTTCATGGTTTTTTTAGATGATGCGGTTGACAAGTTCTGCGCCGTTCAAATAGCGGTGCAGGTTTTCGAGAAAGTGATTTACCTGCCGTTCCTTTTCATCGGCGTGCCCACCGGCGGTGTGCGGTGTGATGTAACAATGAGGCTCCGCCCACAGCGGATGGTCGGGTGGCAACGGCTCCGGATCGGTGACATCAAGATAAGCGGCGGCCAGTTGTCCATCTTCTAAGCGACGCAACAGCGCGTCCTGATCGACGGTCGTGCCGCGACCGATGTTGTACAGAATCGCCCCCGGCTTAAGCCTCGCGAGCCGACGCGCATCGATAAAGTTCGCAGTGCCGGTGTTGGCGGGCAGCGTGTTGACGACGTGATCGGCAAGCGGCAGGTAGTGGTCAACGTCGGCCTCTCTGACGACGCGCACCGGCTCATTTCCGCTGACCCGCCGGCGCACGCCGATGATATTCATCCCGAATGGCGCGAGCAACTCGACGAGTCTTTGCGCGATGGCGCCGAATCCGAGAAGCACGACGGTCTGCCCGTTTAGCAGGCGCGAGTTGAGACGGATGTCTTCCATGCGCCACATGCGCGTGCTGCGTTGCGCCTCGAGCGAGTCGGGCAGTCCGCGCGCCAAACTCAACATCATCGCCAGAAGGTGCTGCGCGCACGGCTCGTCATAGACGGCGGAGCTGTTTGTCATAATCGCCCCGCGCGATGCGAGCGCCCGCCTGAAATCGTCCCGGTCATACGCCGTATAACCGGCGCTGTTGAGTTGAATCCAACGCAATTTTTCGGCGCGCATCACCGTCTCCGGGTCAGGCGCGCCGAACGCGATGTCAGCATCCAGCAACGCACGCTCGGCGTCACCCGTCGCGCCGTCCTGCCGCGAATCGTTCATCATCAAACGATGCTCGCCGATTCCTTCGCGCAGCAACGCCTGCTCCGTCCGCTGCGTCGGGGCGAAGTAATTGTTACACCAGATGGTCAACGATTCGTGCGATATTAGTCCCATCTCAGTTTTCGAATCCGTGGCCCCGTTTTAGCTGCGGCTGATGCGTTTAAGATTCAGACAGAATACGACGAAATAGTCGCGCCGAGAAACTTGAAGCCGTCAAATGGGGATTAAGATTCAAAGGGTCGATCCACAGCGGCGCCGCCAGCGAATCGAGGTTGTCGCTGACGCCGCCGTTCTTTGTGTTCGGTGGCGCTTTGACAGATGGCAGGAAATGAACAGAATACATGTCCATGAAACCATCACACATTTTGCTCTTGCTGATTGTCTTCGTGTTCGTCGCCGTCAACACTTCCGCCCAGGAAACAGCGAACGACTATCAGCCGTGGCCGGATTCGAAAGCCCAACCCGGAGTGCCGAAAGGCGAAGTGCTGAAGTTCACCTTCGATCAATCGAAAATTTTCCCCGGCGCGTGGCGCGAATACTAAGTTTACATCCATGCGCAGTAAACGCCCGACAAACCGACGTGCGTCTACTTCAACCAGGATGGAATACTGTGGCAGGCGCCGACCTTCTTCGATAATCTACTCTCGTTGGCGTGATCGTTGTGTGATTTTCCGAACGTAAAATCCTTAATGTGGAGGTGCTTTTTTTGAAAGCCTCGAAAGCCACTCGCCGTAGACAGCGTTCGCCCGACCCGCTCGCATCCCCTGTCGCCGTGCGCCGCATCTGTGTTGACTTACGCGAGAGTATGCCCGCAGTCATTCCAGCGAACGAAGGAAATTTGCTACGCTTCCTGTATGCAGTCCGGCACGTCGAGCGCCATCCCTCGACCGGCTCCACGAGGGGGCGGCCATCCAACTGGAAGCGCGAAGACCTTTACACCGCGGCCAGTAATCTGCGCGGCATCCTCGAACGTGAGACACGGGGCCGCGTCTCGTTGTCGAGTTTCATCGCACAGTATCTGCCGTTGCTGCGCTTCCCAACGGATGTCATCGACGCGCTTTTATCCGGGCAACTCAATCTGCAAGAGACAGCCCAACTCGCGCGCCTCACGCCAGAACGCATGGGGTGCTCAAAAGCCGAAGCGCGCAAACATCGCCTTGAAGTGCTGCGCTCTCATGTGGCCGTGCAGGGGTCGCAAACCCGTCTGCGCGCACGAGTCAAAGAGTTGCTCGGCGAGGCCGTCTCAGCGGAAACAACCTCGCAGCAGATGACGACCGTCGTGGCGCGTGTCGACCACCTTCTGGAGATTGACCCACAAGATACGCGCCATTTTTTCTGGGAAGAGATGAAGCGGCTCTTCTTCGCGATGCGTGAGATTGAACTTGACGACCTCGACGACCAGATCATCGAAGAATTTTTGTCGGCCATGGACGGAGTTTCGAATGTTCTCGGGCGAATCGAAAAGCGCCGGCGGGAACGGCAGCGCCAACTCGAAAAGGTGCGAATTTAATTGATTGAGACAACACGTTTTCTAAATTTCATTTGATTCGTCCGTCTTTTTCGGCCCATCGCTCGCGGTCGTTTGCACGAGCGGCAGTCGAACTTGAAAACACGTGTCGTAAGCGGATGGGTTGAGCCGCCCGGATTGGGATATGCCTTCGTCATCTTTCAGGCTTACGGTGTGGCGATGTTTGCCGCTTTAGAGTATCTCGGTTTGAGGAAGTCGGCGATAGCGGCTGTCTGATATTCCACCAGGAGCTTTTGAGAGTATCTTAACCCTACCCCGGCTGAGGCGGATTAATAGTCCGCCTCACTGCTCGCGCACGAAAGCTACCAGATTCGACACCACGCCCGCACCCCAGCCTGATGACGCGCGTCGGGTTCACACACAATCTTGTTTAAGACGAACGTTCGTGCTATACAACTCCCTGCTTAAAACTCCGGGAGCTTTCTTTGGACATCACACGGGAGACAACAACAGTTACTACAGGCCGCAGAGCGCAGGGTGAGCGCACGCGCCAAGCCATTCTGGAAACCGCCGTTGACATCGCCTCAGCGGAGGGACTGGAAGGGCTGACCATCGGGCGGCTCGCCGCGAGACTCTCGATGAGCAAGAGCGGACTTTTCGCTCACTTCGGCTCCAAAGAGGATTTGCAACTGGCGACAATCGAGGCGGCGCGCGCCATCTTCATCCACGAAATCATTCGCCCGGCCTTCGAGGCTGAACGTGGAATGCCGCGCCTCTGGAAACTCTGTGACATTTGGCTCAGCTATGTGCAGGGCGGGGTCTTCAGCGGTGGCTGTTTCTTTGCCGCCGCTGCCGCCGAGTTTGACGGTCGTCCGGGGCCGGTGCGTGACCGCATCGCCGAAATCATGAAGGAGTGGCTCGACACCCTCCGGCGAGCTGTCGTCGAGTCTCAGGAGGCAGGGCAGATGGAAAGGGACGTTGACCCAGCTCAACTCGCTTTCGAGTTCAACTCCTTCGAACTTGGGGCTAACTGGTCTTTCCAACTCTATGGCGACAAGCAGGCATTCGCGCGCGCGCGCGAGGCCATCCTCGAACGCCTGCGCCGTTATTCTACATTGAGCGGCTCTTCGCTATTACCACCACCTAAAGAGAAACGCCGGAGCCGCGCGCGAGCGCGATGAGGAAGGCTTAAACATGGATGCACCAGAGGCGAATCATTCGTCGCGCTTCATGCTTAAAAGGAGCGCGGCTTGGGACGGAATCAAACTGAGACACTACCAGTTCTCCGCCGGAGAGTTGCCGGAACACCAGCAGACGGAGCACCTCGTCACACTCCCTCTGGCCGGAGGATGCAACGGAGAGATCCGCACGGCGAGCGGATTTAGCACTCGCGGTCTGACCCGGGGCGGCGTGTGCGTGATCCCGGCGGGGCTACCCTATTCGGCACGGCTCGAAGGAGAGTCAGAGCATCTAGCACTATACCTTGAACCGTCGTTCCTCCTGCGCGCCGCCTACGAGGCGCGTGTTGCGGGGAGCGTCAAGGTCGTCGAACGGTACGCTCCGAGTGATCCAATCATCAGCGGCGTCGGGCTGGCGCTCTTGGCCGAGCTTGAGTCGGAAGGCTTGGGTGGTCGCCTCTACGCCGAATCGCTGGCGAACGTTTTAGCCGTTCACCTGCTCAGGCACTACACGGCTGCGGGGGGCGGCGCGCGGGGATTCACGGGCGGGTTATCGGGTCAGCGGCTGCGGCGAGTGATGGCTTTCATCGCCGACAATTACGAGAGCGACGTGAGTCTCGCTGACTTGGCGCGTGTGGCCGGGATGAGCACCTTTCATTTCGCGCGGGAGTTTAAGCGAACGACGGGAACGCCGCCGCACCAGTATTTGATCAAGTTCCGTGTCGACCGCGCGAAGGTGTTGTTGACCGAAAGCGAGATGCCGCTCGTCGAAATCAGCTCCCGGTCGGGGTTCAGCCACCAGAGCCACTTCACACGACTCTTCCGCCGGCTCAGCGGCACGACGCCGCAATGTTACCGCCTCATGTCCCAGCTGTAGCCTCGCCTCGACCGAAACTTCTGCCGACGAGTAGCAAGATTAGTCAAGCGCCAGCAATAACGTGAAAGACTGAAACCTCCTGCCGCTTGTACGCTCACCCCATTGCCGAATTCAGCACGGACGGTGGAGGTGAGGACGATGAAGCAGAAGAGATTACTGTTAGCGACGTTACTGGTGACGTTGTTAGGCAGCGTTACCGTAGCTCAAACTGGCCGAGAGGATGCACTGGACGCTATCCGGCGTGGTAACGAAAAGTACGCGAAGGCAGAATATGAACTCGCCATCGGGGAGTATCGTCGCGTCCCGTTTAGTGCGGGCGAAACTTACGCAAAGTCGCTGTACAACATCGGCGTCTGTTATTACGAACTCTGGAGCACCGACGAGGCCATCGTCTATTACAGGAGAGCTGTCGAAGCGCGAAAGGGGCGCTACCCGTCGGCCCTCTACGCACTCGGCGTTGCGCTCAAGGATTTAAAACGGCTATCGGAGGCGAAGGAAGTCTTCAGGCAATCAATCGCCACGTCGGGCAGAACATACGCGCCGGCTCACTACATGTTGGGGCTGCTCGTAATGGGCGAAGGCGATACGGAAGCCGCGGCAGCTTCTTTTAGGGAAGCCATCGCCCGCTCCAGGGATCGTTTCCCAGCCAGCCATAATAACCTCGGCGTGGCGCTGGCAAGGATGGGGCGCTTGCCGGAAGCCAAGCGAGAATTCGAGGCTGCGCTGAGACAGGCGGACGGTGAGTTTAATGAGGCAACACACAACCTCAAGCTCTGCCGCTCTCTGCTGGCCTCACCGGCCAAAGATCAACTGGCGTCCCTGAAGACGGTTGAAACAATTGTTCGGCGGCTTCACTAAACCTAAACGCCGCCCTCAACATAGGAGACAAGAATCATGGGCGCAACTGAGAACAAACACCTGATGCAAGACATTTTTTCCGAGCTGTCGAAAGGCAACGGCCAGCCCTTCGTCGAAAGTCTGGCTGATAACTTCTGTTGGACAATTACCGGCACGACCCAATGGTCAAAAACGTATAAGGGTAAGCAAGCTGTTCAGACCGAACTCCTGGGGCCACTGTTTTCCCAGTTTGCGGATCAATATACGAATACCGCGCATCGCTTCATCGCTGAAGACGATTACGTGGTGGTGGAGTGTCGTGGTCACGTCACTACCAAGACGGGGATACCTTACAACAACACCTACTGTTGGGTCTGCCGTATTGCCGAAGGCAAGCTGCAAGAGTTAACCGAATACATGGACACGCAACTGGTCACGGCGGCGTTGCACAGATAGCGCCGCGCCGAAGTCGGGGTATGAAGCGACGTTGCCACCGCTCACTCCCCTCAGAACCCGGGGGTGTCTATAATTTTGTGTAAACTGGTTGCACTTAGATATTCCCGCCGACGTGATTCTCGTCTGGACAGACAACGATGATAGCAGGATGCGCGGGCAAGCCACATCTCAGCTGTTTTGTTAGCTGATGACATAAGGTCGACGCTGAGAGCGGGACAACATAGTGTTAGCTTCGTCGTCGTTCTTGAATTTTTCCTTCTTCGGATCCCAGTAAACTTTTCTTTTCAGTTTCATGGCGACGTGATGAATCAGGCAGGCTGAACAGGATCGGTGCCCCACCTCTACTGGTGCAATAGGAGGCTTCCGTGTCTTGACGCTCTCCAGCCAGTTTCCATGATGGTCACTGCTTTTATACAAGTGAACTTCATTCGGCCCGATGACGGAGGTAATGATTTTTGGGTCGCTGGCCGATAGAGCCTTACTGTCCGTCTGTTTAGCAACTGGATCGCTGGCCGTCACCGAGTAGTTGCCGCGAGTGACGAATATCCACCCTTGTGTCCCCTCGAACTTGATACCGTTGGGCAGGTCATTGCTGACAATCATTTTTACGCCGTTGGCATATAAAGCTTCGGTACGGAACTTACCATGCACATCCCACAACCCTTTATTCGGGAATTCAGCCGAACCCCAAACCTCAATCGGTCCGGTCAGTTCCGTATCCATCGCCCAGTGTGAACAATCAATGTGATGCGATCCCCAACCCGTAATCATGCC
>Ga0136614_10001709_pt1 | contig 13135 bp, 9 predicted proteins | sample AntDrymUQ2792106_2_FD_106643 | JGI IMG/M metagenome (GOLD analysis project Ga0136614, IMG submission 106643) | Polar desert sand microbial communities from Dry Valleys, Antarctica - metaG UQ279 (21.06) | ecosystem: Environmental > Terrestrial > Soil > Desert | place: Antarctica: Dry Valley...
AATCGTGGTCTGCCAGACCAGGAGCGAGCCATTGTAGAGCCTGACCTTCACAGCTGGAGCAACAAAGTTGGCCTGATTGGCCACTGCGAAGACCCGTAGATACCCGTCCCGGTTCTGCACCAGCGGCACACTGCCGGTGTAGGTCTGGGTGCTCTGAGTCAGGTACAACCCGTCGATGCACAAATTGAGCGACCCGCTGCTCTGCGGATTGTAGGTGACAGTGGCGCTTGCAGTACTCCCGCCTGTGACCGTCGCGCTCTGGGTGGCAGGGCCCGCGGTGTGGAGTGTGCCGCAGGAGGCGGTCACGTCCTGGGCGGCAACATCGTAGGTACCTGGGGTTAGGCCAGTCAGAGTCCTGGTGGCAGTCACGGGCTGGCTGTAGCCGCCTGGTCCGGTGACCGTCACGGCGGCGGTGCCTTTGGTGCCAAGCCCGTTAATGGTCAGAGCCAGACTCCCTGCTCCGCTGGCATAGATGATCGAGGCATTGGCTGTGGAGGACCCCACGATGACGGACTGAGATGCCGGGCTGGCCGAGTAGATGGTAGAGCCGACGGTGACGTTCAAAGCCGTGACGGCATACGACCCCGCCGAGAGCGGCGTCAGGGTTTGGCTTCCCGTTAGGGACTGACTGTACCCACCTGGACCGGTGACGGTCACCTGAGCGGGGGTCCCGCTAGGGAGTCCCACCACCGTGACCGAAAGGCCTACGGCGCCAGGGCCAACGGGGTCCCCACCACCACACGCCACCGCGGCGGCGGCAATTAAGAGCGAGAAAAGCTGTTTCCTCGGAAGCGTCAGAAGTAGGTCCTCTCTGATCGGTCGACCCATGCGTTCTGCACCGCTAAGTGCTGCACCCGGAAACGGGCGCACGGTTGGAAAAATATTCACCGGAACGGAGACAATCCGGCAAACGCAATCATCCAATTCACTTACGGCATATCGTGAAAATTGCCATTCCCGCAGCGGGCTAATGTTATAAGGCGGCGGAGGCGCAAACGGGTAACCGAAAAGGCACTCACGCGGTCCCTAATCGTGACTGGCAATAGCCGCGCCAGCGAGGGCGGAGGGAGGAAGGGACGGGGGGATGGAGAGACGGGCGATGGATAACGGAAGGTGCTGATCAGCTTTGCTGCCGCGACTTTTCTAAGGTAGGTACATCCATGGGTCGGCCCGTTCATCCGGCCGCCCGTCCGTCCGCCTATGCCACGTCCTGCCGGCGGGTGCAGCGCCGCACTTCCTCCAGCAGCCTTTCGGCGGGGAACGGCTTGGGGAGAATAGCGCACGGGGTGGCGATGCCGAGATCGGTTAGAGCCCCGGTTGCGTGGCCGGACATCAGGATTACCGGCAGCTCCGGCTTGCTGGTGAAGAGCGCCTGCATCAGCTCGACCCCATTCAGACGAGGCATCACGATGTCCGAAACCACGACATCGAAGGACGGTCCCTGTTTGATCAGATCGAGAGCCTCCACCCCGTCTCTCGCCTCGAAGACCATGTAGCCCTCCCGTTCCAGGACTCGGAGGGCAAAACGGCGGACCGCCCCCTCATCGTCAACCACGAGTATGGGGGGCCCGGAACCGGCACGCAAAGGGACGGCGGACGAGAGAGCGTCGAGAGCTTTCATTCTCAGATCTAGGAGGTGACGAGAACAATGTAATGCCTCGACCCCCGCCAGTCATCACCAATGGTTAAGCCTGGCGCCGCCCCACCCTGAGGGTCAGGGGCCACCGGATACGGACTAACCTCGAGGGATTGCCCCAGTGGGGGAGCAGGTCCTGCTCCAATGGCTCAACCGGATCGTGTCCCACGGTCTCGCGAAACCGCAGGGTGGCCGACCAGGTTCCGATATAGCCGAGAAGCTGGGGGAGGCTCCAGTGTTCCACCATGGCAAGCGCGGGCGTCTCCAGCTCACCAAAGGGGAAAGGCAGCGTTTGGTACCCGGACTCGACGTGGCAGCGCTCGGCCGGCCAGTAGGGACCTACCATCTCGGTGTAGAAGCGCAGGAGCACGCGGTTGAGATCGGCATCGTCAAGCTCCTGGACGCCATAAGTCCATACCGCCAGCACGCCACCAGGGACCAGGACCCGCTCTGCTTCAGGATAGAACGTCGTGGTGTTCAGCCAGTGCAGTGCCTGAGCAACCGCGACCAGATCTACCTTGGCGTCCGGCAGTCCGCTGGCCTCCGCGGGAGCAACGCGGTACTCGACCCCGGGGTGAGGTGGAGCTTGCGCCAGCATCGGGGCACTGATGTCGGTGGCGACAACACGATTAAACCTCCGGGCGAGAGGAATTGTGGCCTGCCCGCTGCCCGCGGCACAGTCCCAGGCGAGCTCCCGGTTGGGCGACAATGACGCCAGGTAAGTGAACAGCTCGTCGGGGTAAGGCGGCCGATAGGTAGCGTAGGCCGGCGCCAGCCGGGAAAAATGATCGGTATGCGGTTTCACTGGCTCAGCGTAGCGCCCGGTGCGCCCGAAGGATGTTGGGAGATCACGCTGCTGGTAACGGCTCTGAAAGGGCCAGCTCCAGCCTGTCAATCAATTCGGACTGAGCGGGGTTGATCTTCGCTCGCGCCGACGGGGCATCGAACCAGGCACAGCGGTCGACCTCGGGAAAGGTGATCAGGCGGCCCGAGCCCCTGGGCCACTCCGTTTGCATCGTATTGCTGGTGACCTGGCCCGGGTCAGCGTCGCCCTCCCAGGCCCATGCATGCACGACCTTCCCGGCCTTCTGACGGATGGTGCCGAGCGGCAGGAACGGTCCAACGGGGCATATGCCTGTCTCTTCCCCGAACTCCCGGCAGGCCGCGGCCAGCACGTCCTCTCCCGCTTCGGCCACACCCTTCGGTATCGTCCAGGCGCCGGCGTCACGGTTATGCCAGAATGGGCCGCCCGGGTGAGCGAGAAAGACCTCGAGCCTGCCGGATGGGCGGCGATACAGCAGCAGTCCAGCGCTCGGCGTGGAAGACTTTACCATCTCAGCGCAGGCTACGCGGGCGGCGGAGTGCGCAGAAGTAGCCGGCTGGATCGGGAACGAGGCGGCGAGTGTTCGGCTCGGTGGTGACAGCTATACCGCGATCAGCCTTCCACCACCCCCAGAAGCCGTTCGATGACACGGCGGTGATCGTCAGATGATGAGACACACCGTCCGGATACTCGCTCCGGCCCAGCCGGAGGTGCTGGCCGGCGAGTACCGCGCCGGGACGCGCCGCGTCACGTGACCCGACGACCCTCTGCCATATTGAATCCCCCCCGGTCAGGTCGAGCCAGCCGATGAGGTCTCTCACTGCACCGCCGGCCGAGGCAGCCTTGGCCGCGGAGTCGAGGGTAGCAAGGTGCAGGCTGCCCGATAGCTCCGCGCCGCTGGTGGGTGCTGTGCCATTGCGGGCACGCCCGGGCCACAGTGGTCCGGCCCCGGCACCGAGCTCGCCGGCGCGCAGGCGGCCAGAGCTAGTACCAATGCAGCGGCCCGCCCGTCTCCCTCGTTCCCACATGAGGGTGACGGCAGTATTCCCCAGGGTCAGGCTGGGTCGCAAGCTCAGTCGGTCGCGGCGGTTGTAAGGAAGGGGTGGAACCACACGGCCCGAACGTACGTTGGAATCTTTAATGTGGCAACCGTGGGTCGCTTCCCGAGTCCCCCGCGGTGTTCCGGAGAATCACCAACCGTGGTAGGCTTAGAGTGAACCCCTAGCCCTGAACGCTCATGACTTCGCGACGCCTGCTCGGCCGCCGCCCCTCGACTCCCGGTCAATTTTCCGGCAGCTCCGGATCAGCGCAAAGCATGCCCAATGACCTGATGATCAAGACCTGCAGCCGGGTCGGGATCGTCAGCGTCGTGTTCGGCTCAGTCTGGGCGTTCATGACGGTCATGAACAACTTCGTCCTTCCGCTGCTCAGCGAGAGGATGGCAACACTGTACCCCTTCCCCGGCAACGTGCTCGGGGCTGCCGCCGTCGCGAGCTCGGCGGCGATGGTGTACCTGGCACGAAAGCTCGGCCATAAGCCGCAGCTCCTGATCGACCTGGGCTCCGGATATCTGGTGCTGCAGTGTTTCATCATGTCGATACTCACCCACTGGATCCCGGTCCCGCTGGTGCCTCGGGTCTCCTGGGTCTGCATCGCCATTCTGATCTATCCGGCGATCGTGCCGAACACGCCCAGGAAGACCCTGATCGTCTCCCTCCTTGCCGCGTCCACCGAGCCTCTCGCCATGGGGCTGTCCATGCTCCGCGGCCTCGAGTTTCAGGGTGGCTTACTCTACGTGTTGTGGACGTCGGTGCCGAATTACATTTGCGCGTTCCTCGTAGTCGTCCCAGTCAAGATTATCCACGGGCTGGGTCAACAGGTCAGGCGGGCCCGCGAGCTGGGGAGTTACCGGCTGGAGGAACCGCTCGGCAAGGGTGGCATGGGAGAGGTGTTCCGGGCTACGCACCAGATGTTGGCTCGTCCCGCGGCGGTGAAGCTTATCCGGCCCGAGCTACTCGGCTCCAGCTCACCCGACGCCGCCAGGGTCATCGTTCAGCGTTTCCGGCGAGAAGCGGAGGCCGCAGCGTCCCTCCGCTCGCCACATTCCATCGGGCTGTATGATTTCGGCGTGTCGAACGATGGCACCTTCTTCCTCGTCACCGAACTGCTCGACGGCCTCGATCTGGAGACACTGGTCGAGCGGTTCGGTCCGGTGCCGCCGGAGCGGTGTGTGCACTTGCTCCGACAGGTTTGCGATTCGCTCCAGGAGGCGCATACGCGCGGGCTGGTGCACCGCGATATCAAGCCATCCAACATTTTTACCTGCCGGCTCGGTCTCACGGTGGATTTCGTGAAGGTGCTGGACTTCGGGCTGGTGAAGGCGGTGAACGAGGGGGAAAGAGAGTCCACCCTTCTGACGGCGCCCGACAGCACCACGGGAACTCCGGCTTATATCGCACCCGAAGTCGTCCGGGGAGACCGGGTGCCTGATCACCGTGTGGACATCTACACCCTCGGCTGCGTGGCCTACTGGCTGTTGACGGGCCGCCTGGTTTTTCAGGCGCCGAACGCGATCCAGCTACTCTATCAGCACGCCAACGCCACACCAATCGCGCCGTCGCAGCTGAGCGAATTCGAGGTTCCCGCCGAACTCGACAGCGTCATCCTCGCCTGCCTGGCCAAGTTCCCGGAAGAGCGGCCTCAGAGCGCCGCCGAGCTGTCGCGCAGGCTGGCGGCCGCGGTTACGCGCCCTGCCTGGACCGAGGAGCTGGCCCATCGGTGGTGGGACCGCCACCACCCCGAGGCCGCTCCTCCGGAGCGCACCGAGTCGCACCGGGTCCTGACCAAGACCATGGAAGCGATGTGGGAGCCGGTGGACACTCCCTCGCCCGCCGCATCGTCTCGGGCGTGAAGTCCCTGCGCCGGGCCCTTATGACCGGCGATCTCGGGTTGGCATCAGCACCGACCGATCGCGCGGGACCGATCGATCGCACCCTCCGCCTCTTCGCCGACGTTCGCAGCGGCGAGGGAACGACTGCGATTCTCCTGGCCCTGAACGTATTTCTTCTCCTCGCCACCTACTATTGCATCCGACCGGTTAGAGAAGCGCTGATTCTGTCCTCCGCGGGGGGCCCCGAGCTCAAGTCCTACCTCGCGGCCGGCCAGGCAGTCCTGCTGCTCGGGCTCGTGCCGGCATACGGCGCGCTTGCCGATCGCCTGCCTCGAAAACGGCTGCTCAACACGGTTACCGCTTTTTTCATTGTTTGTCTCGTTGCCTTCTACGGACTCGCTCAGGCGGATGTACCCATCGCGGTGGTCTTCTTTCTCTGGGTCGGCATCTTCAATCTTATGATCGTGGCGCAGTTCTGGTCGTTCGCCAACGACCTTTACACCAAACAGCAGGGCGAGCGCCTCTTTGCCATCGTTGCGGTAGGCGCCTCGCTGGGCGCGGTGCTGGGTGCCAGACTGGCCGGCTCGCTGATTCCGGTGTTCGGCCTGAACCAGCTTCTGCTGGTAGCAGCCGGGCTGCTCGCGCTGGCGGTGGTCATAAGCAATCTGGTGGATACTCGAGAACGAGCTCAGCAGGAGGGGCATCTGCCCAGTCAGCTCACGACGGCTACGGTCCCGGCGGCCACCGGCGAGTATCAGATTCAGACGGTCGAGGATGCCAAGAAGCTCACGGTGTCACTCCCCGGGGTTGGCCCAATGAGCCGGCGCGGGACCTTCAAGCTGGTCTTCCGCAATCGCTACCTCCTGCTCATCGCGCTCTTGATCATGTTCGTCAACTGGGTGAATACCACCGGCGAATACATCCTCGGACGCACGGTGGTAGACGCGGCCGATGCCGCGGTGGCTGCAGGCACCGCGGGAGGCCTCTCCGAATCCGAATACATTGGGCAGTTCTATTCCGACTTTCTGTTCGTGGTCAGCATCGCGGCGCTGGGGCTGCAGCTCTTCGTGGTGTCGAGACTCATCAAGTACGTCGGAGTCAGAGTCGGGGTTTTGGTGCTGCCATTGCTCGCGTTCACTGGCTACGCGGTTCTGGCATTTGCTCCCGCGCTGGCGCTGGTGCGGCTGGTCAAGATCGCCGAGAACGCCACCGACTACTCGATCCAGAATACCGTCCGTAACGTGCTCTTCCTCCCCACCAGCCGGGACGAGAAGTACAAGGCCAAACAGGCTATCGATTCGTTCTTCTGGCGCGCCGGCGACGTCCTGTCGGCGGCGGTCGTTTTCGTGGGAATCACCATGCTGGGAATGGGAACGACCGGTTTCGCCCGCGCAAACCTGGTCCTCGCCTGCGTCTGGCTCCTCCTCGCCCTGGCCGTTGGACGCGAGTACGCCCGCAAATCGAAAGCACTCGAGAGCTACGCAGCCACCCGGTGAGTCGAAGACCGCTGCTGTGGAGTGTATTGTCGCTTGCCGCAGCACAGGGCTGCGCTGGATCTCCTCCGGCCCGACCGGTGCCGTTGCCGGCGGTCGCCCCCGGAGACCTCGCCGCGAGTCTCTACCTTATCGGCGACGCCGGCAAGCCCGACTCGACCGGCGAGCCGGTGCTCGAGGCGCTCCGCCGTGATCTTGCCTCACGCGCCTCCGAACGGGTGGTGGTCTTTCTCGGCGACAACGTCTATCCCCGAGGGCTCCCAGCACCAGGGCGGCCGGGCCGGCGGGTGGCCGAGCTGAGCCTTACGGCACAGGTGGAGTCGATTACGTCCACCGGCTCCCGGGGTTATTTCGTGCCGGGGAATCACGACTGGGCCAAGCACGGGGCAGACGGGTGGGAAGCGATCAGGCGGCAGGAGGCGTTCATTGATTCCGTAAGCGGCGGACAGGCCTCACTCCAGCCGGGCGGAGGCTGTCCCGGACCGGCGGTGATCGACATCGGGGTACGGCTCCGTCTCGTACTGCTGGATACCCAATGGTGGCTCCACCCCGGACCCAAGCCACAGCATCCTCACTCCGACTGCGCCACCGATGCTCCCTCGGAGATCGTCGATTCGGTACGTGGCGCACTCACCGGGGCCCCCGGGCGAATGGTGGTTGTCGCGCAACATCATCCCCTGATGTCAGGCGGGATTCACGGCGGACACTTCGGCTGGAGAGACCACCTCTTTCCGCTACGCACGATCAAGCCCTCCCTGTGGATACCGCTTCCGCTGCTGGGCTCCCTCTATCCGACGGCACGGCAGGAGGGTATCTCCAGCCAGGATCTCGGATCTCGGGCGTATCAACGGCTCATCGCTGCGTTCCGCCGGGCATTCACGGCCACACCACCCGCGCTCAGCGCGGCGGGCCACGAGCACAATCTCCAGGTAATCGAGGCCGGCCCAGGCAGGTTTAATCTGGTGAGCGGCAGCGGCATCTATGGTCACACAAGCCGCACGGTTCCAATCCGCGGGACGTTGTTCGCCCGGGGCGCGAGCGGGTTCGCCCGACTCGACATTCCTCGTGAGGGCCGCGCCCGGCTCGCGGTCATGGTGGTGGATGGTGCCGGCCGAAGCGATGAGGTCTTCTCGACATGGGTAGAGTGAGGCGGGTATGAGGCAAGAGAGTAAGCTGTTGATCGCTGTCGTCATCGCAGCAGCAACGGCGACGAAGCTGGCGGGACAGGAGCCCGGCGGCACCGGGTCGGGGCAGGTCCTTCAGGCTCCGGGCCCCCGCTACCAGGCGAGTGGACTACACCGGCTGTTGCTCGGGCGGGAATACCGCTCCCTGTGGACCACGCCGGTGACCGCACCGGTTCTCGATTTGCGCACCTTTGCGGGTGGGCTCACGCCGGTGTCCAAGGGCGGCGGGCAGCAGACCAAGTCGCTCCTGTTGAGAGCGAACGATGGCCGGGAGTTCTTCTTCCGGTCGGTAGACAAGGACCCCTCGGGCACGTTGACCCTGGAGCTCCGTCCCACTATCGCGGGCGAGGTGGTACGGGACCAGACCAGCTCCGCTCTCCCCACTGCGCCGCTGATCGTTGGACCTCTGCTCGCTGCGGTGGAGATTCTCCATACCGAATCGGAGTTGTACGTTCTCCCGCGCGACCCGATTCTCGGTGAGTTCCAGGCAGAGTTTGCCGGACTGATGGGCTTTGTGGAGGAGCGGATCGGTGGCAACGACGGAGCCTCCTCCCGGTGGGGCGGCGCCGCTGAGATCATCGGCAGCGACACACTCCTGGCGCGCATAACCCGCACCCCGGACGACCGGGTGGACACCCGGGCCTTTTTGACTGCCCGGCTGTTCGATCTGCTGATCGGCGACTGGGACCGCCACGCCGGCCAATGGCAATGGGCTCGATTCGGCAATACCGTTCCTCGCCGGTGGGTTCCAATCCCACAGGACCGGGACCAGGCTTTCGTGAAGTACGACGGCATTCTCCTCTCAGTTGCCCGGCAGTCCGCCCCGCAGCTGACGAATTTCGGTCCCGGTTACCCATACATCCCCGGCGCAACGTGGAACGGACGGGATCTCGACCGGCGATTGCTGGTTGCGCATGAGTGGGCCGACTGGGAATCGGTGGCCACTAAAATCCAGGGTGCGCTGACAGACGATGTTATCGACACCGCCGTGCGAGCCCTGCCCCCCGAGCACTACTCCCTGAGAGGCCCCACGATCGTGGCGGCGTTGCGTACGCGGCGCGACCACCTTCTGCAGGCCACCCGCGATTATTACGACATGCTGGCCCGTCAAGTCGATGTACGCGGGACCGCAGCCGGAGATGAGGCAGCCTTGCTTCGCCGAGACGATGGCATGGTCGAGCTGACGCTTTCCAGACCCGGGGCGACATCCGCATCGCACGAACCGTATTTCCGCCGGCGGTTCGACCCGCGCTCTACCAGCGAGGTTCGCCTGTTCCTAGGCCAAGGCGACGATCGGGCAGTCGTCCGCGGCAGTCGGGCGGGCCCGCGTTTGCGCATTATCGGCGGCGAAGGACAGGATGAGCTGGTCGACTCGAGCCGGGGGGGCGGCGAGCGATTCTACGACGAGCCGGATGCCCCTCAAAGGACCGCCGGATTAGCCACCAAGATCGATCGGCGGCCCTACACGGCGCCAGGCAGGAATCCACGTTCACTGCCGCGAGATTGGGGCAAACGCTGGACGGCCAGTTCATGGGCGACGATAGGGCCCGACCTGGGTCTTCTCATTGGTGGCGGCCGTACACTGACCGTGTACGGGTTCCGGAAGGACCCCTACAGCAGCCGGCATCGCTTTCGCGCAGGGCTCGCAACGGGGCCGAAGACCTACCGGTTGGACTATCAGGGAGAGTTTCGCCGCGAGAACTCGAACGGCCGCCTCGGTGTCCTCGCCCGAGCCTCGGGTATCGATCTGGTCACCTTCCACGGGTTCGGGAACGAGATCTCCGCACCGGGAGAGAACGAGTTCTATAGGGTTACTCAGGACGCCTTCGGTCTGGCGCCTTCCCTGGTCTTTCCGCTCGGACGTCGGGCGACGCTCACGCTTGGAGGAATCCTCAAGTACGCTTCCACCGACGCGCGTCCCGACCGCTACCTCGCCACGCTGGGCAATCTCTACGGTACCGGCAACTTCGGAGAGGTGGGCGGGGGCGTCACCGCGCGCTTCGACAGCCGGAACCGGACTAACGTGGCGTCCCATGGTGTCGTTTTCGAGGTGGGAGGCAAGATTTATCCCGCCGTGTGGGACGTTAACTCCACCTTCGGCGAGGCCTATGGCGAGGCCGCTACCTATCTCAGCCCCCCGATTCCCTTACAGCCCACAGTCGCTCTCCGAGTCGGGGGGCGAAAGCTCTGGGGGCGCTACCCTTTCTTTGAGGCGGCATTCATCGGGGGGCCTTCGACCGTGCGTCTGGGACGGGTGAACCGCTATGCCGGCGATGCCGCCGCTTATGGCAGCGCCGAGCTCCGGCTCCCACTCGCTCGCGTGACACTGGTTCTTCCTGCGGATGTGGGCGTGTTTGGTCTGGCAGATGCCGGGCGCGTGTTCATTGACGGCGAATCTTCCGAGAAGTGGCATTCCGCTTTTGGGGGGGGAGTCTGGCTCGCCTACCTCGACCGCGCGAACACGATCTCGGCGGCGGTGGCGGCCGGCGAGGAGCGAACCGGGATCTACGTGCAGGCCGGCTTCGGATTCTGAATGCCTGAGGACTAAGGATCCGATGACGAAGTGGAAGTTCGGCTCGGGAATCGATGACCCGGCCGCTGCGGCGGCGGTGGCAGCGGGCACGGTCATGATCGCCTTCCAGATTGCCGGTAAGGCCACGCGGGACGCGCTCTTCCTCTCCACGTTTGGGGTTGCCGCGCTGCCGCCGATGGTAATTGCGGCGGCAGCCATTTCAGCACTGGTGTCGGTGGCGCTCGCACGGCTCATGGCAGTAAGCCGGCCCAACCGGCTGGTACCGCGATTGTTTGGGTTGAGTGCGCTGCTGCTCCTGGCCGAGTGGGCTCTGGCCGTTCAAGCGCGCCGCCCCGCGGCGGTCCTTCTGTACCTGCACTTTACCGCCCTCGGCGCGTTACTGGTGTCGGGCTTCTGGGCCATCGTCAACGAACGTTTCGATCCAAGGACCGCCCGCCGTACCATAGGCCACATCACCGCCGGGGGGTCGGTTGGTGGTCTGGTCGGCGGCCTCCTTCCCGAGCGTGTCGGGGCCCTGCTCCCCCTGACCGCTATGCTCCCGATATTGGCGGGTCTGCACCTCCTAGCGGCCGGACTGGTACTCGGGGTCGACCGCGGAGCTTCTCCGAGAACGGCCTCCGGCCCGCTTCCCGACGACGCTTCACAGCCTGGCGCCGCACGCATAATGGGAGCCTCGTCCTATCTGCTCGGGCTGGCCATGCTCGTGGCCCTGACATCCGCCGCGGAGGGGGTGTTGGATTACGTGTTCAAGGCGCGGGCCGCCGCCGCCGCCGAGAGCGGGGAGGAGCTCCTTCGCCTGTTCGCCGCTTTCTACACGGTGACCGCGCTGCTCGGCATTTCGATTCAGGTGACCACGCTCAGGAGAGTGCTCGGCGGGCTGGGCATCGCGCGCACTGCGGCCCTGCTGCCTTCCGGGGTGTCTCTCGGCGCAGTCGGCGCGTTCCTCATTCCCGGTCTGGTCCCGGTGCTGGTGGCCAGAGGAGCTGAGGTGGTGCTCCGGAGCTCGGTCTTCCGGGCAGCGTATGAGCTGCTGTTCACGCCGGTGGCTCCCCGGGAGAAGCGGGCCACCAAGCTCCTCATCGATGTCGGAGCTGCCCGAATAGGGGATATCATCGGCAGCGGGCTCATCGCCTTAACGTTGGTGCTCGCCGGCGCCGCCGCCGGAAGAATCCTTCTCGGGTTGACCGTAGCGCTCTCACTCGGCGCACTGGTAGTTGCGCGCCGGTTACACCTGGGTTACGTGGCCGCACTGGAGGGAAGCCTGCAGCGCCGGGCTGGGCCGGTTCCCGACCCCCTGCAAGACGAAAGCTCGGCGCTGCTTCAGACGGTCGGGGGCTTCGATCTCAGCGCAATCCGCCAGCGACCGGCATTCACCGCGGGGCCCGCCGCGGCCCTGCCGGCAGCCCAGTCCCCGGCTGTTTCCGACCCCGGCACAGCCGCGCTGCGGCAGGCGATAGGGTCGGGAAATCGCCAGGAGATTCAGCACGCGCTCGCCACCGCCCCGCTTCCAGAGGAGATAGAAGACGCCATCGAGCTACTCGCCTGGGATGAAGTGGCGCCCCAGGCCATCCAGGCGCTGAGAAGGGTGGCTCACGCCGAGACAGCCGTGTTCGTGCGCCATCTCCTCGATCCGGAAGAGGACTTCGCCATCCGCAGGCGGCTGGTAACGGTGCTGGCCGCCTCGCGACGCCCCGAGGCGTTCGACGGATTGTTCGAGGCCATGAGCGACCGCCGTTTCGAGGTACGGTATCGGTCGGCCCGTGCGCTGAGCTACCTCACCCGAGAGATTGCCGGCCTCCGGGCGGATCGCGACCGGGTCTTCGAGGTGATGATGCGGGAGATGGCCGTGGAGCGCGGGCTCTGGGAGACCCGGCAGTTGATTGACCAGCCGGATGATGAGTCGTCACCCATGGAAGCCGAAGCACTGCGGGGCCGGATCAACCGGAGCCTGGAGCACCTGTTCACCCTGCTCTCCCTCGCTCTGCCCGCAGAGTCCGTTCGGCTTGCCTTTCACGGGCTTCACACGGATGATCGGCATCTCCGCGGAACCGCTCTCGAGTACCTGGAAACCGTCGTGCCGGCTCAAGTCTGGTCCCGACTCTGGCCGTTTCTGAATGAAGGAGAAGAGCTGGCGCGTGATCGATCAAAGAGTCCCGACCAGATCATGCAGGAGCTCATGGCCTCCCAGCATTCAATTGGGTTGGCACTGGCACAGGTACGCCGAGAGGACAAAAGGTAAAATCGCTCAGCGGCGAGCATCGCGGGGCAACTGCAGCCGGTTGTACTTCCGCAGCAGCGCAACCAGACGGTCGTGCGGCAATGCGTGGGCCCGGATACTGTCCGCTCCCGTCATCGTTACCGCGGCCAGCATGGCGTTCGTCACCGCCTCTTCCGTGGCCTGGACCGTCGCCGCGAAGAGCGGATCCAGCCGGTCGTTCGGGAGCATTTGCAGGTTGACGCGAGCGGTGTCAGCGGTAAGGCCCGGATTAGCCGTGGAGAAGGCGACAAAAATGTCACCCGAAAAGTGACTCGAGATGCTACCCTCCCGTCCCAGCCCCAGCGAGGCCCGCTTCACG
>Ga0136614_10001711_pt1 | contig 13132 bp, 9 predicted proteins | sample AntDrymUQ2792106_2_FD_106643 | JGI IMG/M metagenome (GOLD analysis project Ga0136614, IMG submission 106643) | Polar desert sand microbial communities from Dry Valleys, Antarctica - metaG UQ279 (21.06) | ecosystem: Environmental > Terrestrial > Soil > Desert | place: Antarctica: Dry Valley...
CTCTTATCATGGATGGCCTGCGCAACTAATTCCTTGCCTGTGCCGGTGGCTCCTGTGAGCAGGACGGAGGCGTCGCTGGGAGCTATCCGCTCGATGACTGCGAAAAGCTTCTTCATCACCGCCGATTGACCCACAAGTGTCGGGCGTAACTCAGGTTTAGCCGGAGAGGCTTCCCGTTCTAGCCGTTTCTTTACCTGTCCAGCCGAAGGGCCGACTGGTTGCCAGGAGGCGGGAGCACTGAGGGGGGTTTGGGACATTAACAGTATAAACTCCTAACGTTTGAATGTGCGGCACTTTCTGTGCAAGAAAATAATCCGGAGTTTTGGGAGCAACTCCTTCAAATTCGATGCAATTTGTTTTCCGGAATTGACCCTCAGCCTCTGAGAGACTGCTGGCTAAGTGCCGTCTAACGGGCTAGTGCTGACCCTGTCGGTGGATCAACAAGCCTTAATACAACTTAACTAGAAGACAAGGGTTCGACTGGGAATGCTCTATTGTCGCCGGCCAACAAGCTACCGAAAAAGCTACTTGTAGGTAAGAAAGGCTTCCGGGTTCCTTATTTCTTCTTTTACTAGCTGGTACTTCGATGGGGCAACTTTGGACGAACCGCGCTCTGGACTAAGGCCCCCCGATTATTTATTTAACTTCGACTCAGCAATTAAGGGGCCACGATAATAAAGAGATCACAAATCCAAATTTGACTGTAATAGCGTTGTCGTCGTGAAATCTCTTGAAGATTGCGTCTGATATCGGGAATTCGTTTCTAGAATACGGACACGCTTTTCTCGATGAGAGCCGCGCTTAGCCAATCCACGAACTCATGAACGTAAAATCTCATCAACTTTAAATCTTAGTACGACAGGATCCAACGGCTTAGTCAGATAACCTATGCATCCCTCAGCCGCGGCTTCGGCTCGAAGATCATATGAATCATAAGCAGAGACGATCACAACTGGCACCTCGGCAAGCTCGGGACGACCACGCAGGCGCCATACAGAGGTCAACCCATCTTCCCCGGGCATCCCGATGTCCATCAACACCAGGTCCGGGGTTTGAACGAGCGCTAACTCTTCGGCCTCCCTGCCGCTGGCAGCCTCCGTGACGCAGTATCCTTCGTTGCGAAGGATTTGTGCCATGAGAAAGCGAATGTCGTCGTCGTCATCGACAACCAAGACATGCAGCTTGTTCGCGCGCAATTGTTCGGTGCTGGTTTTATCATCACTGCCTAAACTTGACACAGAAACCGTTCGTCCTTTCGTGGTCTTTTGATTTAGCGTCGCCGAGTTACATCGGCAGATCTGAACACGGCATCGATAGCGAGCGCGTGGGAAGTTCCTCCGACATCGCGTTCTGCAGAACTTCTCCCAGCAACGCTTCGGTAGTAAGTAACGGCCGTAAATCATTGTCGGTAGACTGGTTGACGTAACGCTTCGCCACGTCCTGGGCTAAAGCCAAGGCAACGTAAGCCTGACACAATTTGCGGCCATAGACCTCGTCAGGAAACAGTTCGCTCATCGTGTCTGCCTTAATAGTTTCGAAGCCTCTGGAATTCTCTGCCCCGGGTCTTCACAGAAGCAAATTCTCAGAGGCTAAACAGAGAAAGTGCCAGCAGGGCAAAACCCATCACCACTCCCGAGATCGTGAAGGACCACTCGATCGCCGGACGAGGCCCTCCAAATACCCTACGGAAAATCACCATGCCGCTTTTCCAGCCGTCCTGCTGGTACAAAGGGAAAACATTCGCGAGGGCCAGTACCAGATTGAGGGTACCGAACAAGGATCCCCATGCGATCGCGGCAAGGACGAAATTCACGGCACTGCCTGCCAGCAGCACGAACAACTGTTGGCTGAGGGGGCGTCTCTGCAAGCCTTCCATGTCCATTCGGACGTAAGCGCCCAAGGGTAGTAGGCGAATCTGATACTCAACACCCTGGATTCGTGCGCCGAGAAGAATAGGCCCCCACCCAAGACCAGCCTCAGTTACCCGAATTTTGCAGGCACGAGCAGCCAGCATGTGGCCAATCTCGTGAAGCACAAGAGCAACCAGAAGGCTTAGGACAAGATTGAGCGGAAAAGCGTGCATCTATGCGAAGATTTGCTGGAACTTAATTTGCTGAAAATGTTGAAACTCGCGCCTCAAGTAGCCTCAGGGACTGTAGCTCTTCCTTTATATCAAGAATCAGGTACAGCAAAGGGCACACTATGACGATGCTCTCTAACAACCCTATACCTGATGTGACAACGGTGCCGAGCAAAAACGTTAGTGTGAGCCCGGCGATATAAAGTCTGATCACGAACATGGACCCTCCTATCACACAATAGAGACTAGACGGGTAATTTGCTTTGGATTCCATTCGTTGATTTGTGCGGTGCGACTTCAAGCGCCATTTAAGGTTCCGGTGCGGGAGATCGGAATGCTTTGCGGGACCTAAAGAAACCGAACTCAGCCCGGAACACGTCACGGAGCTGACGGGTCGCACGGATCCGCAGCCTTGCCCGCTGAGTAGGGTTTACAGGCTAAGCGAAGGATACGGTAAAGCCATCACCATCCCGGCAAAGGAAGGCTCTTCAAGTTGGACAACCAGCGCTATCGGTATCTTTTTCCGGAGGAAGTCCGAGGTTGCTTTAGTAGGCTACTTCTATGCGGTCACCTGGATTCAATAGTGGATCCGCGACCTTGCCCTCCTTGAGCTCTTTCAATTTGAATGTGGTGGTGGCTAATAGCCCATTCTGGCCTTCGCGCCATAAATCGATACGGTTATCACTCTGTCGCCGGAACCCACCGGCCGCAAGAATCGCTTGCAGGAGAGTTATGCCCGGCTCGAACACCTTCTGCCCTGGATAGTTGATGCCACCGGCGATGAAATAGAACTCCTGAGGACGTGCGGTGACGCTGATCGTGTCGCCGGGCCGTATGATTAAGTTGAGCGCCGCCGGGTCGCTTAGATCCACCGTCGTTCCTGCACTGCCGGGACGGATTATTGTTATTGCCCCGGCGTCTAGTCGCGCTTGAGCTTCGGCCATGATGACATAGAGGGGAACTGCTTCTCGTCTGAGAATCTTGGAACCTGGATGGTTAACCAAGCCAGTGATGACGACGCTGTGACTCGCGTAGTGCCGCACTCCCACCGAAACGCGGGCACCTTCTTCAACCGCTCGGCGTTTGAGTTCGGAAGCGAGGCGAGCTCGAATCTCGTCGACTGTAAGACCTCCTACCGCTATTGGCCCCCCTGCGATGGGAAGGTCGATCAAGCCACCATCGATTACCGTGTACAGTGTCGATCTGGAGATAGCTGAATTGAGCAAACGTATATCGAGCACGTCACCGACGCCAATCCTATAGATGTCAGTCAGCGCCACTTCCTTTGGAGGAGCGGGATTGGCGGAAGATGACGATGGCGCGCTACTTGCCGAACGTTCGGTCGCGGTGGAATCTTCGTTCCTCGTGGTCCGTCCTGAATCTGAAATAGTGGGACTTTCCTTTGTCGCAGAGCTACCTACTGGCTCGACATTTGTTAGGTCGGAGCCTTCCGTGCTTGATACCGGAACAGCTTGATCGAGTTTTCCCGGCTGATCTAGAACAACGGTTGAACTGTTAGCGCCTAACGAACCAGTAGTTTTCCGACCCAGCTCGAGTGAGGCCGCGTTGATGTGGGCTGCGCTCCTCGCGAAAGTGGTTTCTTGAGGTTGTTGCGCCAAGCGCAAAAGATTCAAGATCCCTTGGGAGAGAGGGTTAAAGGCCGGCTTTTCCTCAAGGGCTCTAACCTCCAATGGAGCGCGCGAACTCGCTTCCTTGTCACCATCGGGCGCATGGGCTTGGAGAGGCTTCGTATCCTTGTTCTTCAAAGATGCCATAGCCTCGAGCGCAGAAGGTTGGGGGATTGTTCGGATGGCTTTAGCAGTAGCTCTTATCCTAAGGTTCGTATCCTCGTCATGTGATTCCGCGGAAGCGACGATTGCAGATCCCAGTGCACCGGCTGCGGGCGGAAGCGAGACATTTAGCGGTAGCCTCTGTCGAGGATTTCTGATTAGGATTTCCGGCATTCTTCTTTCTTGAAGAGTCAGTGTTATAGCCTTGACGCTTTGCCCAGTCCTGTCAACTCCACTGGCTGGCGTCAAGGGATTGCGCGTGGGTTCAGCGCCTTGCGCTTCTGCTCCAGGTTGACCTCCCTTATATCTTGCGGATTGCAGGCTTGGCACCATATTTGGTTTATTATTTACAGAGTTTTGTGGCGTCAATGCTTTAGCAGTAGCTCTAATCCTAAGGTTCGTATCCTCGTCATGTGATTCCGCGGGAGCGACGATTGCAGATGCCATTGCACTGGCTGCGGGCGGAAGCGAGACATTTAGGGGTACCGTCTGTTGAGGATTTCTGATTAGGATTTCCGGCATTCTTCTTTCCTGAAGAGTCAGTGTTATAGCCCTGACGCTTTGCCCAGTCCTGTCAACTCCACTGGCTGGCGTCAAGGGATTGCGCGTGGGTTGACCGCCTTGCGCTTCTGCTCCAGGTTGATCCCCCTTATCTCTCGCGGATTGCTGGCTTGGTACTATATTTGGTTTATTATTTACAGAGTTTTGTGGCGTCAATACTGACCATGGCCCTTTGATATTGATTGCATTTTTTAATGACGCGCTTTCCATACCTGAGCCTCTGGGCTGTTGGGCAGATGTGTCCTTTACCCATTGTATGAACACCGAGGGGTCGGCCTTCGGATCGATCCAGTTGTAAAGTGAGGCGATATTTGCCCCCACTGTAACGGATAGCCCGGTCTCACCGGTCGGTTTAATTATGACAATTTTCGCACTCCTAATAGAGAGGCCAGATTTGTATGCGGCGTGTATGTAATCCCGCGCAATTTTGCGGGCACTTACTTCAGGATGAGCTTGGTCGATAATCCTGAAACGGGCCTCGATACTTCCGTTGTTGTTAATAACTCTTCCCTCTACTTCTTCGGGAAATAAAGACTCCAGGTAGTCTGTCAGACTGTTGATCGTTGGTGGCATCTGCGGGTTTTGAGCAGCAACATTGTAGGGGTTAGACAGTGAAAGAATAATAAGCAAGACAACCAGTCGTAAACTTTGAGAGGCGGATGACATAAGAACTCCGTTACCTGATCGAGTATACACTGTGAAAAACAGCTCGTCCTCCCCCCGGCAGTGCCCATCTTCATAATCAGGTTATGGGAAGCACGCCAGTGCTTGACCTCGGATCACACTTACTAGTTAAGGCGTTTTGCTGCGATCTTACCTTCTGCCCCAGGGCAGACCATGCGACCAGTGTTAGGCAAGCAACTAGGGGGATTATGCGTCTCATTAAGACTGCAATGGACATGGGGCGTTAAACAGTGTGTCGGGCAAACAGAAGAGTACAAGAGTCTTTCAAAAAGCAATTAACGTGCCTCGCTTTTAGCGCCGAGAAGTATAGGGATTGGGTTAGGCTTAGTGCGCGCCCGCGAGCACTTGCGACAAAACGAGCCCTGAGAAGGAGATATTTCCCACTCTTAATCGGCATAGTTTGAGTCACCACCAGGTTTTAAAGCCCCAGGAATCCTGCAATACGTAATGGTTTCTCCCCAATCTCTCCAGGTTGAGTTGACTGTATCAGGTTGCGGTACTGCCTCTGCCTGCAAGGTTGGCGACGACAAGCAGAAACTCGGCAGGCTCAACTGGCTTTGAGAGATGCACCTGGTAGCCCGCTGCCAACGACCGAACCCGATCTTCTGCCTTGGCATACGCCGTCAGCGCGAGTGCGGGCGTCGCTATGTCGTTTTGTGCTGCTTCCATATCTCTAACTTTCTTAATCAATTCGTACCCGTCCTGATGCGGCATTCCGAGATCACTGACTAGCACGTCCGGCTTCTGTCGCCCGATTTCCTGCAGTGCTTCGGCGGCAGAGGTAACAGTGGCAACTTCAGCCTCGCACTGTATCAGTACCGCCTCGAGCAGCTGACGAGTGTCAAGGTCATCGTCCACGATGAGCACACGCACTCCGCCGAGCTTCGGCGAGCGCTCTATCCTCAGTCCCTCTTTGACTATTGCATCTGTCAGTGCGAAAACTCCTGCTGAATTTGCGCTGCTTGCACCAGTACGGATACCGAGGATGGGCAGTCGCAGGCTGAACAGAGCTCCCCGTCCCAGCCCATCGCTATGAGCTTTAACTGTGCCGCCGTGCAGCTCCACCAGATGGCGCACAATTGCTAATCCAAGGCCCAGCCCGCCATGCTTCCTAGTTGTTGTGCCGTCTGCCTGACGGAAGCGTTCAAAGACGTAGGGCAAAAAGTCCGGGTTTATGCCTTCGCCGGAATCGCGCACGGAGATTTCGATCTGTGAATCTACTTTTCGGAGCGCCACGTCGACATGCCCGTTTCTAGGTGTGAACTTAGCGGCGTTGGAAAGTAAATTCCAGACGACCTGTTGCAAGCGGTTTGCGTCACCCAGCACCGGCCCAGCCTCCAGGTCAAAGCTTGTTTCAATCGTGATGTTTTTGGCCTCTGCCGCAGGTCGAACGGTGTTCACGGCGTCGTTTACGACGTAAGCCATCTCGATGGGCCGGCGATCCAGGTTTAGCTTGCCCGTAATGATGCGCGAGATGTCCAGGAGGTCCTCAATCAACTTGGTCTGCAGATGTGCATTTCGCTCGATGGCCTCCAGCGCGCGCGCACTAGTTTCCTGGTCCAGCTTTCCACCGCGTAGCATCCGCGACCACCCGACTACGGCGTTGAGCGGCGTACGCAATTCGTGTGAAGCTGTAGCGAGAAACTCATCCTTGAGGCGATTGGCTTGTTCCGCTTCCAGTTGCGCCGATTGCGCGCTCGCGAGAAGCCGCTCGCGCTCCACTTCGGACCGCTTGCGTTCCGTTATGTCACGAAAGACCAGCACTGCGCCAATGACGATGCCGCCATGATCCGTGATCGGTGCGCCGCTCTCATCAATCGGAATCTCCCGTTCGTCCTTCGCAATCAACACAGTATGATTCGGCAGCCCGACGATTTTCCCTTCGCGTACAACACATTCCACGAGGTTCTCGATCGGCTGGCGAGTTTGCCCATTGATGATGTTGAATACCGTTGTCAGCGGCTTACCTTTGGCATCCTCTTGTTTCCACCCGGTCAGGTTTTGGGCCACGGCGTTCAGGTAGCTAATGTTCCCGTTGGGATCTGTTGTAAGGACGGCATCGCCGATACTGGCGAGTGTGACCCGGTGCAACTCGGCTTGTCGACGAAACTGTTCTGCCGCCTTCCTGCGGTCAATATACTGCGCCATCCCATCGGCCAGCGGGGCGAGTTCGGTTAAGACACTTTCGGTGAGCGGGTGGCGAGCGAACATTGCGACGACACCGACCATCCGATGTTCGACGATTAACGGATATCCGGCGAAGGCAATCATTCCTTCACGCTTCGCCCACTCCGGATTGCTCACATTAGGGTCATCCGGGACGGCGTTGGTCAAATACGGTTTACGAGTGCTTGCAAGGCGCCCGATGTTGAACTGGCCCACTGGCATCCGACTCGGCGGCCCGCTCAAAGTTGTGCTCAAACCTGCACTTGCCTGCAATTCCAGCTCATCATCTGCATCGTTCAGCGTCCAGATGCCGGAGAACGCCACGTCCAAATGTCGGAGGAGCGCGTCACAACAGTGTTGCAGTGCGGTGGGCGTCGCCTGGCCCGAGGCCAAGGCAGTGCTCATGTCGGCCCGCAGCGCGACCAGCCGGGTCCGTTCCGCTTGGGCAACCTCCTCTCGCTTACGTTCGGTGATGTCCCGGAACACCAGCACGACACCGGCCACTTCCCTTTGCTCGTTCCGAATCGGTGCGGCACTGTCGTCAATGGGCCACTCCGTGCCATCCCTGGCAATGAGGATGGTGTGGTTCGCCAGTCCCACGATAGTCCCCTCCTGCAAGGCCCGGAGGGCGGGGTTCTCGACCGGTTGGCGGCTTTGCTCGTTAACGATGTGGAAAACATCTGACAGCGAATGCCCCAGTGCCTCGCTTTCGGTCCAAGCAGTTAGGGATTCGGCCACGCCGTTCATAAACGTCACTCGACCTTCCGCGTCGGTGCTGACCACGGCGTCGCCGATGCTGGAGAGGGTAACCCGCAGCCAGTCCGACTGCTTGCGTAACGCCTCTTCGGCGCGCCGACGAGCATGGTTAATGCTCTGGGCATTCTGCAGGGCAACGGCGCGAAGTTGTTCCTCCTCCTCTTCGTCTTTCGTAACCATCAGCCGCCTCCCAGAATGTTGGACGCGAGAGCGGTCCCGGCCACGCGGACCCGAATCTTTTCAAACGCCGTATCTCGGGTCGTTGAGGTGTCGTCGCAGAACGGCGAGAAGCCGCAATCATCCGTAGTGCCCAATTGCGAGACCGGAATGTACTCGGCCGCCTCAAGGACCCGATCCCGGACTTCCTCGGCCGTCTCGATGCGCGGGTCGATGGGTGCGATGACCCCGACGAACACCCGTTGCTCCGCCTTCATGTACTCGCTAATGATCTTCAGGACACGAACGCGGTCCGTTTCGCCTGCCAACGCAACGTAGAAGTTCCCAGCCATCAACTCAAACAGGCTGGGCAGCAGCTTGGCATAATCAACATCCGCACTGTGAGTCGAGTCGATGTCGCCGCCAGGGCATGTATGCACGCCAATGCGCTTACGGTCCTCGGCGGAGAATCGTGCAAGCGCCAGGTTGTTCAAGTCGATAAAGCTCTGGAGCAGATTTCCGGTGGGGTCGATCTTGACCGCCAGCCGCCCTTCCGTGAAGTCGATCTGCACCTTGTGTGCCCCCTTCTTCAGGCAGGCGCGGACCTCGGTCTCATGCTCGCGAAGCAGGTCGTCAATGAACTGCTCACGCGGGTAGCCAGGGATCTCGTCCGGCGGGTACATGAGGCTTAGCGCCGAGGGTGAGATAACCGCTTGCTTCACCGGCACGTGGGCGTAGCTCAGTGCCACGTCCAGATAGCTGTCCGCATGTCTCTGATAACGGAAGGGACCACCTGTCAGCCGCGGCATCCGGCGCGTGTGACCAGCCGCGAATGGAATCTTGAAGCCATCGGGAGCCGTATTCGCTAGTCCGTGCACGGGGTACGTCCAAAAATTGTGATACTTTCTTTGCTCGCCGTCCGTGATCACGGGCGAGCCCGTAGCCTCGAATCGCTCGATAGTGTCGCGAATGGCCTCATCGTAGAGTGGCGCCAATGCCGGATCAATACCGTCTAATTTGGCGACAGCCTCTATCAGGTCAAGAGGTCTTGGGATACTTCCGACAGGCTCCGTTGGAATGGTCATAAGCAGAGTCGCTCTCCTATTTTTCGTGACGGCGGACGATCATCTACATTCCGAGCTCTCTCGCTTTGTCTGTGCGAGATTTATATCATCGGGACACTTGGGTTGAGAAGCTGGCACAATGGCATAGTCTCATACCGCACACTAGTCCTTGAGTTTCACGTGTTGGGGCGCCTCGCGACGCAAGCTGTGACAAAGTGATGATGTTTGAGGTCATGTCTCCTCAACTCGAAAAAACATGGTGGAAGAGTATCGAGCGAGACTGCAGAAGACATTTCGACACGAGGAACTCTGGGGTTGGGCTGTCAGCGTGGCAAAGCTCTAAACTCGAAGCGCGGCCGTTGTTGCCTTTGTATTTTCTCACGAATTCCGACTCACAGCTAGCCAAGTGCCATCGAGTCTGGATGTCGAATGACAGGCATTCGATCACTTAGTCCTGACGTGGTGGTGACTTAGATTTCGCTTTAACCACGCAGTGTGGGACACCTGCTGATGAGTCAGCCCCTGGTAGGGAACCAAAAAGTTGCGCGTAGGGCCATCGCTTCAATACGCCCAGCGCTTCGCGTGATAGAATGCCGAGCTGTCAAAACAAACTAACTCCGAACGGCCAACGGCGACGAGAAAGAGGTGATTAGGATGCGCGCGAATCCTTTAACGCAACTGGCTTGGACGACGTTGGCAGCCGTGTTGCTGTTCACGGCTGCGCTTCAGGTGATAGGGCAACAGCCAAGTCGCATTGAACAGCAACGCGGGATGGGTTTGGCGCCCGCTACCACTGAGAAGCGCGTGGCTTTGGTCATGGGCAACAGCCGATATGAAGCGTCCCCGCTTCGCAACCCTGTCAATGATGCCAACCTGGTGGCCTCTACGCTTCGCGAGATGGGCTTTGACGTCATCGCGCGCACCGATGTAAACCTACGCGAGATGCAGTCGGCGGTCCGCGAGTTCAGCCGCAAGATTCATAACGGTTCGATCGGTCTCTTTTACTACGCCGGCCACGGAATGCAGTCCGGTGGCCGAAATTTCTTGATTCCCATCGGGGCGCAGATCGAAGCCGAAGGCGACGTGGTGCTAGAAGCGCTGGATTTGAACTCAGTTCTGGAGCAGATGGGACAAGCACAGAATCGGCTCAATATCGTGATTCTGGACGCTTGCCGCAACAATCCTTTCGCGCGCAGTTTCCGCAGCTACTCGCAAGGCCTGGCTCAAGTGAATGCTCCTGCCGGGACATTCATCGCTTACGCCACCGCGCCCGGCCAAACGGCCAGCGACGGGAAGGGCCAGAACGGGCTCTACACGCAAGAATTGATGGCAAACATGCGCTCGCCTGCCCTGCCGATCGAGGAAGTTTTCAAACGTGTGCGCGTGCAGGTCAGACAAAAGAGCAACGGCGTGCAGGTACCTTGGGACGCCTCCTCGCTCGAAGGCTCGTTCTATTTCGTTCCCGGTACAGCGACCGCTTCCGGGCCGCCACACGCCACTGCTCAGCCGCCCGTCGCCACACAACCCCCGACAACGACGCTTTCAACTCTCGCTCGTTCCACCGTCAGCCTCGATCTGATTGAGATTAACTTCAAAAGCAATCTGCTTGACGAAGTAATCAAAGATGGTGAGTCGTTCCTGGCAAGCCAGCCCGATCACGCGCGCGCCAATTTACGCGTGGGCCAGAGTTACTTTCGTAAGAATCAGTACCCCGAGGCGATGCCATATTTGGAGAAAGCTTTCCTGGCTGGTGAATCGATCAGCCTGCCCGTGAAGCGACATCGCAAGCAGTTGGGCATCTTCGATGCGCTGGAAGATGGCAGCATTAACGTTACCCCCGCGGGCCTCCAAATGCAGTTCGGCAGCGACACCTATAACGCCCAATTCGCGCTGATAGAAAGATTGGAAGCTCAAACCGATCCGCTCCGAGGGATGTTGATTTACTTTAAAGGCGCCGTCGTCAACAAGAATTCCAAGACCGAGAACAAGGACTACAAACTCTTCGCCCCGAGCGCCGTAATTGTACCGACCCGGGATAACGCCGGTAACCAGGTTCCGGTGGCCGTATGCAAGGGTTGCGAATCGTGGACGACGGAAGTCGTCAAGTTCATCAATCGCAGCAAGGCTTCTGGACCGGTCAAGCAGGTGCCAAGCCAAACTCAGACCCCCGCAGCAACGCCTTCCCCGGCAGACCTGCTACGTTGATCCACCGCCAAGACAGGATAGTCAGGCTGCGATTGTCAGTGTTCGATGGAGACGGGGCGGCCCCAGAGCAGCGCACTTGATGCTGTTGGCACACGTATAAGCGTACGATCTCGGGTGATGAGTTAAGACTTATTTTGACCTCAACCGTAACCGAAATTAACGCCCTGACGGTGTAGAAGGGTGTACTACAACGCGGCGCTAAGTTTGACTCAAGGGAGGATAGACAGTGGCTGTCAAAAGGTAAACGCGAGCTAGTCGACACGGGTACTGATAAGCGGTTTGCAAAACGGAAGCAGGACGGTACTTTCAAAGAGTCTGCTGACGTCGGACGATCCCTTGCTGCGGACCAGCGGCGTAAATCAAAAACGAAGGTTGAACCGGGCTACGGCGACCAGGGAGATTAGAAGGCCGCCACAAAGAAAAGCTCAAAGGAACCTGCCAGGAAAAAATGAGCGAAATGCCGGCCGTCGTACGGCCGATGCTTTCGACGCTCTCCAAGATTCTCTTCTCAAACCCTGACTGTTATTCGAGCCCAAGTGAGACGGCTACCGCATCATCTGTTTCTTGCAGGATGGTGTTGTACGATTCGCCTCAAAGAATCGTAAGACCCTCACCGAAAATTCCCCGACCTCCAGCGATTGCTAAATCTTTAGAGGTGTCATCGGCGGTCCTGGACGGAGAGACAGCTCACCTCTCGATGCCGGTAGTGCGCAACAAGCTGACAGTCTCCCCGGGTAATCCGCTCTCACCTTCCCGCTCATGCCCGCCCGCATATAACTACAAGCTTTCCGTACAGGTATCGGACTTTGAAGATGTTGGCCTCCTCGTCCAGCTGTAGACCTTCGAAATCGATTAACCGATCTACTGGGTCCGTCCCTGTGTGGACTCGAATAAGACCCGGTCGCTACCGCTCTCGGTTCTGTAATCGAGTCGTTTCATGTTTCCGTCCTCCGCCCATCTCCAGCGGGACATCGAATGCGTAATGCCTGAGGAACAACCTGAAATGTTGCCGGCAGGCGGCCGGGGAGCTCGCCATCCACTTCCAGAATGACTTCCGCGTCTCTCAGCGCCGGGCGCGTGACAATCTTCCTGGCTAGCTCATGTCTGACTTCGTGCATTCCCAGATGCGCTCCGAGATAAAGTCGCGGTGCGTTGGCCAATATCTTCAAGGGGCCCAGGTCACCGATCGTGATCACATCGAACTGACCGTCAGCCAACTTTGCCTGGGGCGCGATCTTCATGCCGCCGCCAAAAAAACGCGCGTTGGCGATGCACAGATTCGCCACTGTCAGGTGTCTCTCATGTGTGTCGTCCAGCTGCACTATTACTCTGATGGCAGAAGACCGGACGGCTGTCTGCAACATCGAGACCCCGAAGGAAAGCCGGCCCCTGAGCCACTTAGGCGCATTGGCTGGAAGCCACTGCGGGCCGCCCTCCTTGACACGCTCGATCACGTCCGCGCTCATCCCGAACGACGCCACGCCCAGAAAGTAGCGCGCGTCATTCTCGCCGTCCTTTTTGGTGAATGTTACGCGCCCGACATCAATCAGCCGCGTTACACCCTCGCGCAGTATGCGGGCGGCATCGCGCGAACGAGTGGGTATCTCAACCGTCTTGCGAAAATCGCCGCCGGTGCCGCTGGGTAAAATTCCAAGTTCCGCATCCTTGCC
>Ga0136614_10001712_pt1 | contig 13121 bp, 14 predicted proteins | sample AntDrymUQ2792106_2_FD_106643 | JGI IMG/M metagenome (GOLD analysis project Ga0136614, IMG submission 106643) | Polar desert sand microbial communities from Dry Valleys, Antarctica - metaG UQ279 (21.06) | ecosystem: Environmental > Terrestrial > Soil > Desert | place: Antarctica: Dry Valley...
CCACCGCGGCCGCCGCCGCCCCCTCCATCAGCTGCCATCCTTCGTCCAGCTTCCCCAGGGCGATGAGCGCCTCGCCGCGTCGCATCGCCACCCACACAGGAAGGTCCGGATCGTCGATACGTCGGGCGATCTCCGCAGCGGTGTCGAAGTGCGCAAGTGCCTGATCGAGCTCACCCCGCGTGCGAGCCATGTCCCCATGTGCCAGGGCGAGATAGCCGTGGGCCAACGACTCCGGTTGGCCCTCGAGGAGGTGTTCGGCCTGGTGCAGCCAGCCCTGCGCGACAGAGCCAGCCAGCTTCGCGACGTGCTGCCGCCGAAGCATGAGAGCCACGAACGCCGCCCGCTCGCGATCCTCCCGCGCCACGTAGGCCGCGTATGCGCGCTCGAGGACGACGATCGATTCACCCGCGCGTCCGATCCACCACGACGACCGGGCCATGGCTTCCAGCTCCTCGGCTTCGAGCCGTCGATCGGCGTCGGCCTCCTTCAGAAAGCGGTAGGCCTCAGGCCAGGCCCTCCGTCGATAGGCCTGGCGCCCGGCCTCCAGCGGATCGGCATCCACGACGTCACTCATCGGCGCCATCCTCTCGCATCGGAGTCCGGTTCCGGAAGGGTGCTCTCGAGGTGGCGGAGTTCACGCTCCATCGCATGGGGACCACGATGGCGACCCGACGATCGGATGCACCTGGGGGGCGTCCTCGCATCTGACCGCGTGGGATCCACCTTGGACGTCGGAGCGCCCGCGCCGCCCGCGCCGCCCGAGTCGCCCTAGCCGACCCGCCGCCAGTCGATCGCTACGATCCGCACCGGCTCGGCGAAGCCCTTCAGCTCCACCGCGCGAGACTCGCTCGTCTCGACACCTTCGATCCCCTCGAGGGTATCGACGCTGGCGAGTACCTCGTTCCCGCCGGCGAGCGCCCCGATCCGCGCAGCCGCGTGCACCCCTGCCCCCTCGTAGTCGCCGGCGACGACCGTCGCTTCCGCGGCGTGTACCCCGATCCGGACCTGGGGAGCGAACCCGTGCTGACGACGATGGTCTGCGAGCTGACGCTGGATCTCGGCAGCGCAGGCGAGCGCCGTCCTCGCGTCTCGGAACGCGACGAAGAACCCGTCGCCCGTGTGCTGGACCACCTCTCCGGCGCGGTTGGCGACGCACCGGCGAAGGGTCTCGTCGTGCCAGCGCAGGAGGTCGTGCCACGCCTCGTCCCCCATCGCCTCCACGAGCGAGGTGGACCCCACGATGTCCGTGAACATGAAGGTCCGGCGCTCGCGCGATGCACGGGGAGCGCTGAAGCGCGCGAGAAGGGCGTCCGCGAGCGCCATCTCCTTCGTGGCACCGAGGCGCTCGAACGTCGACCGGGCGGTCGCGAGCTCGAGCTTGGCGGCCTCGTCGTCTCCCTGCGCTGCCTGCGACTCGGCGAGCAGGACCGAAGTCGTAGCCCCCTCGAATGGCGCGTCCACCTGTCGCCAGAGCCGGCGGGCTTCGCGGAAGCGGCCCGCGGCGTCGACCACGTCGCCGGCCATGAGGCTCGCGACACCGCCCGACTGCGCGGCCGCGGCGAGGATGGCGGGTGTCTCGAACTCCTTCGCGATCTCGGCCAGCTCGCTCGCCGCGGCCGCGGCCGTCGCCACATCGTCGCGCGCTCGCGCGATCTCCGCCTGCGCGGGCAGCAACCTCGCCCGGGCGAGACGATCCCACGTCATCTCCTCGAGGCTGCCGCGGATCGACGCGGCGGCCGCGTCGACCTTCCCGTTCGCCAGCAGGAGCAACGCTTGCCCCGGTTGCGGCTCCTCGCCCAGGGCCGCCGCCTGCTGGAACGCCTCCTCAGCGCCGGCGAGATCACCCATCCGAAGGCGGATCTCGCCGAGCTCGTGGAAGGCGGACCCGGCGACGGCGGGGCTGAAGTCCCGGAGCTCCTCGGTGGCCCGACGGGCCTCCTCTTCCGCTTCCGGCCACGATCCCATGAGCCTCATGAACTCGGCTCGGTGCACGCGACAGACCCCCGGGAATCCGGTGATGTCCTGACGTTCGCACCACCGCTTCGAGACCTCCGCCCACTCGTTCCCGCGGCGGTAGTCGGCGGACTCGCGGCACACCGACATCACCGCGCAGAAGACCACACCGGTCGTGAACGCCCCGAGCTCTCCTCCGACGGCCGCTGCCGCCAGGCCTTCCATCAGACCGAACGACTCCTCGAGGCGTCCTGCCTTCGCCAGGGCCTCGCTGCGGCTCAACGCCGCCCACACCGGGAGATCGGGATCGTGGAGACTCGTGGCGATCTGGACCGCGCGATCGAAGTGCTCGAAAGCGTGATCGAACTCCCCCCGTGAGAGCGCGAACTCGCCGTACGCGATCGCGAGATAGCCGTTGGCGGCGGACTCCGGCGCGCCTTCGAGCAGGTGCTCGGCACGATTCAGCCACGCCTGGGCGACCGAATGAGACAGCTTCGAGTGGTACTGGCGACGCAGCGTGAGCGCGGTCATCGCCGCCTTCGCAGGTTCTCCTCCCTCGAGGTACCGCGCGTAGGCGCGCTCTCGCGCCGCGATGGATTCGCCTGACCGCCCGATCCACCATGCGGCCTTCGCCAGCCACTCGAGCTCCTCGGCGTCGAGCCCGCGAGCCGCGTCGGCTTCCTGCAAGAGTCGGTAGGCCTCCGGCCACGCTCTCCTGTCGAATGCGTCGCGCGCCTCGACGAGATCCGTACGAGCGGTCATGAGCCCATCCTCCCACCAGGAGCCTGATGCCGAAAGGGTAATCTCGTCTGGATGGATCTTGAGCTCACGCCCGAGCAACGGCAGGTCAGGGACCTCGTCCGTGAGTTCGCCACGCAGGAGATCGCCCCGGGTGCGGGTGAGCGCGACGAGCACGAGGAACTCCCCCTGGACATCGTCAAGAAGCTCGGCGAGCTGGGGATCTGCGGCGTCCCTCTCCCCGAGGAGTACGGCGGGCTTGGTGCCGACGCCATCACCTGGGCCCTCGTCATCGAGGAGCTCGGCCGAGCCGACTCGAGCGTGGCGGTCACCGTCTCGGTCGCCTCCGGTTTGGCCGGTGGGATGGTCAGTCGGTACGGGACGCATGAGCAGAAGCAGCGATGGCTGCCCCCGATCGCCGCCGGGGAGATGCTGGCAGGGTTCGGCCTGACCGAGCCCGGCAGCGGATCCGATGCGGCCGCGCTCCGGACGAAGGCGCGGCTGGACGGCGGTGAGTGGGTGATCGACGGCTCGAAGTCGTTCATCACGAACAGCGGAACGCCGATCACCGGCTTCGTGGTCGTCGCGTGCCGGACCGAGGAGGACACGGCGAACGGCGTCTCCACGATCCTCGTGCCGGCCGAAGCCTCCGGGTTCACCGTCGGGCCTCCCTACCGGAAGCTCGGGTGGCGCTCGAGCGACACCCACGAGCTGTCGTTCGAGAACTGCCGGGTGCCGGAGGGGCACCTGTTGGGCGAGGCGGGCAAGGGCCTGGCGCAGTGCCTCGCCGCGCTCGACGACGGGCGGATCTCGATCGCCGCGCTCCGGTGGGGCTCGCGCAGGGATGTCTCGACGCGAGCGTCTCCTACGCGAAGGAACGCGAGGCGTTCGGCCGCCCGATCGGCGCCTACGAGGCCATCGCCTTCAAGCTCGCCGACATGCGAGCCACCATCGACTCCGCGCGCCTGCTCACCTACCGCGCCGCGTGGCTGAAGGATCAGGGTCGCCCCTACACGACCGAGGCGGCGATCGCGAAGCTCCGCGCGAGCGAGATCGCGGTCGACGTCGCTCGCGAGGCGATCCAGGTCCACGGCGGCTACGGCTTCACCGAGGAGTTCCCGGTCGCCCGCGCCTACCGCGACGCGAAGGTGCTGGAGATCGGCGAAGGCACCAGCGAGATCCTGCGACTCGTGATCGCGCGCGATCTCGGTCTCCAGCCGCGGGTCTGAGCGTGCCGAGCGGCCGTTACGCGGTGCGAGGCCGAGGCGGTGACGTCGTCGGGACCGAGGACTTCCGGAGCGCCCCTGGCCCGATGGGCTGGCGGTACGTCTCTGAGATCCTGAGAGATGAGCCGGCCCCTCACCGGGAGACCGTGGACGTCGTGGTCGACACGGAGTGGCGGATCCTGCGAGCACGGATCGAGACCGGCGAGCACTCCATCGCCCTCGAGCCACGCGACGGCTCACTGGCGGGGGTCCGCGACGGCGAACCGATCCAGGTCGCATGGGGACCCGAGATCCACCTCGACTACCTCTCGCCCGCCTTCAACGCGATCACCGCGCAGCGACTGGTCGCAACGAGCGAGATCGACGTGGTCTACCTCGAGCCGGTCGCCGTCGAACCGACGCTCGTCCGACAGCGCTACGACCTGCTCGGCGCGGAGGAGGTCGAGACGCCGGTGGGCCGGTTCCGGGCCGGCCGCTGGCGCTACACGGCGTTGGGGAGCGGCTGGACGAGCGACCTCTGGGTCGCCGACGACGTCGTGGTGCGCTACGACCGCGCCTTCGAGCTGATCGGCTACGAGGCGGGGGCGACGGGACCGGTCCCGGTCCCGTCGTGAAAGACGGGTGGCGGCGCTGCCGCGCCGCCGCCCGCCCACACCACCGTGATCGGCCTTAGCCGACCTTCAGGGCTTCGATCTCGATCTCGAGGTCGATCTTCTTGCTGACCAGGAATCCGCCGGTTTCGAGGACCATGTTCCAGTTCACGTTCCAGTCCTCGCGCTCGAGCTCCGTCTTGGCCGTTGCCGCGAGCACGGTGACCCCATACGGGTTCGTCTCCGTGCCGAGATACTCACCCCGGAGCGTAACCGCCCGGGTGACGTCGCGGATCGTGAGGTCGCCGTCCAGCTCGAAGTTCGCTCCACCCGTGTGACGGACCGCGGTGCTCCGGAACGTCATCACCGGCCACTTCTCCACGTTGAGGAAGTCGTCGCTCTTCAGATGCTCGTCCCGCTGCTCCGTGTTGGTCTGGATGCTCGCGGTCTTGATCTCGACCTCGGCGCTCGACTCCTCCGGGCTCTCCGCGATCTCGATCCAGCCGGAGAAGTCCGTGAACCGGCCACGGATCTTGGTCAGGATGTGCCGGGCGATGAACTCCACCGCCGTGTGCGCGATATCCAGCTCGTATTTCCCTGCGGGGGGCAGCTGGACGCCCCCGATCTCTTTCAGCGCTTCTGCCATCTCGGCATCTCCCCTCTCACGGCTCTCAACTCCCTCAGCAACTGTGGCAGGATTGCTCAGTATTCCGGTGTTGCTAGGGATAGTTGGGGAACTCCGGATAGGATGGCAGTATGGACGAGGATAGGACGGTGTGCGAGAGCTTCCAGCGGGCGGCACAGCTGGTCGGCAAGCGCTGGACGCCCCAGATCGTGTGGGTGCTCCTCGACGGCCGCCGCCGCTACTCCGCCGTCCGTGACGCCATCCCGGAGATCTCGGACACCCTCCTCTCGGAGCGGCTCCGCGAGCTCGAGGAGACGGGCATCGTCACGCGGACCGTCACCCCTTCGACCCCTGTGCTGATCGAATACGGCCTCAGCGAGCGTGGGCGAGAGCTCGCCGTCGTCATGGACGACCTCTCCACGTGGGCCGAGCATTGGGCCGCCGTCGGGGCCTGATCATCGATCAGCTGGTCACGGCGCGATCCGCGACCTCGAGCGATTCGTCGATGATCGCGAAGCCTTCCTCCAGTTGCTCCTCGGTGATGCAGAGCGGCGGGTTCGTCATGATCCCGTTGAACCTGATCATCGTGAACAGCCCACGTTCCAGCAGTGCCTTGTTGACGGCCTGCATCGTCTCGTTCACCACGTTGTAGGGCGAGAGCGGCTCCATCGTGTCGCGGCTCTTCACGAGCTCGAGGATCCCGAATAGCCCGATGTTGCGCACGCGGCCGACGCTCGGGTGCTTCGTCATCAGCTCCTCGTGATGGCGCCGCATCACCGGGTCGAGCCGCTTCGCGTTCCCGACCAGGTCGTCCTCCTCCAGCACGTCGATCGCCGCGATCGCCGCCGCGCACGAGAGCGGATGTGAGTTGTACGTGAGTCCGCCGTAGAACACGTGCTCCTCGAAGTGCGCGGCGATCTCCGGCTTGATCGCCACGGCGCCGAGGGGCAGGTACGAGGACGTGAGTCCCTTCGCGGCGGTCATCAGGTCGGGGACGATCCCCCAGTGGTTCACGGCGAACCACTCGCCCGTTCGTCCGAACCCGCACATGATCTCGTCGGCGATCAGCACGATCCCGTGACGGTCGCAGAGCTCGCGAACGCCCTCGAGGTAGCCGTCCGGCGGGATGAGGATGCCGTTCGTCCCGGTGACCGTCTCGAGGATGAAGGCGGCGATCGTCTGAGGACCCTCGAGCTCGATCGTCTCCTCGAGCGTGGCGAGCGCCGTCGCCGCGTCCTCGGTCCCGCGTGCCGTTCCGCGGTAGGGATCCAGCACGTGGACGATCCCCGGCATCGGGGGGTTCTCGTTCGCCCAACGGCGGGAGTCGCCGGTCAGGTTGATCGTCGCGTAGGTCGCGCCGTGGTACGAGCGGTAGCGCGCGAGGATCTTCTGTCGGCCCGTGTAGGCCTTCGCGATGCGGATCGCGTTCTCGTTCGCCTCCGCGCCGCCGAGCGTGAAGAAGGTCTTGTCCAGCTCACCCGGCCACAGCGTGGCGAGCTTCTCGCCGAGCCGGGCCCGAGTCTCGTACGCCATGAACGGAGAGATGTAGGGGAGCTTCTCCGCCTGGCGACCGATCGCGTCCGCCACGCGCTTGTCGCCGTGGCCGATGTTCACGCCCATGAGCTGGGAGTTGAGATCCAGGTACCGCTTTCCGTCGACGTCCCAGAAGTAGACGCCCTCGGCCCGATCCACGGCGATGGGCGACGCCTTCGACTGCGCCTGCCAGTCGTAGAGGGTGTAGCGCTTCGACTTCTCGACGATCTCCGCGGCTGACATCGGGCGGTCTTCGGGCATCGTTCCGCTCCTCGCTTCGGCTCGAGCCATCATCGCAGACGATCGACGGGGACCGGTCGCCCCGTTGACCCACCACTGCCGTCATGGAACCCTCACCCTGACGCCGGCGAGCGAGAGGAGGCAAGGGACCGTGCGGGGTCGAGCGTGCGCCATCGCAGTCGCAGCGATCACGTTGATCGCGACCGCCCAACCGGCGCTCGGATGGTCGGTGACGCATCGGGACCCCGACGATTTCGAGATCGCGCCGGACGTCCACTCCACGACGAAGCGTGTCTTCCAGACGGGCGAGCGGGGCTGGCGCCTCAGGATCGAGGTCCGCGGTGAGCTCGGGCCCGACTATCGGCTTCGGGTCCTGTTGGACACGCGCGACGGACCTACAGCCGACTTCGTGATGGTGACGACCGTCCGGGATCTAGCGCTGGTCGACTGCGACGTGCATCACCTCTTCGGGCCTCGGATCGCCGCGAACTGCGACGCCGACCCGTTCCAGGCGTGGTGGGGCGTTGCTCGCGGCGACCTGGACCGGGACAAGCGGATCCGTTGGAGGATCGTGGCGTTCGGGGGCGCCGGTCGTACGGAGGTCACGGATCGCGCGCCCGATGCAGGCTGGTATCGCTGATCAGCCTTTGACGACCTCGCCGCCCTTCATCACGAACGAGATGTCTTCCAACACAGTGACGTCGTCGAGCGGGTCGCGCTCGACCGCGATGAGGTCGGCGAATCGACCGGGCTGGAGCGACCCGACCCGATCCTCCCACCCCAGGAGCTCGGCGGAGACGAGCGTCGCACTCTGGATCGCCTCCATCGGGGTCTGGCCGAACCGCACGTGGAAGGCGAGGTTCTTCGCGTTCATCCCGTGCGGATAGATCCCCGAATCGGTCCCGAACGCGATCTTCACCCCGGCCTTCACGGCTTTGGCGAAATTCTCCCGCTGGGTGTCGTTGGTCATCTCGGTCTTCCGAAGCACCTCGTCGGAGTAGCCGAGCCGCGGGCCTTCCTGGAGCATCCAGTCCCCGTCGAACATGTCGGCGACGAGGTACGTGCCCCGCTCGACCATCAGTTCGATGGTCTCGTCGTCGATCAGGCACCCGTGCTCGATAGAGCGAACGCCGGCACGGATGGCGCGCTTGGCGCCCTCCGCGCCGTGCGCGTGCGCGGCGACGTGAGTCCCTCTCGCCTCCGCTTCCTCGACCGCCGCCCTGATCTCTTCTTCGGTCAGCTCCGGCTCGCCGGGATCCGTGCCGGACGTGAGGACCGCACCGGTGGCGAGCACCTTGATGAAGTCGGCACCGGCGTCGAAGATACGCCGGACGTTCGCGCGCACCTGATCGGCGCCGGTGGACACACCCACCCGGAGCTCGGCCGGCACCGGGACGTCGGGGGGCAGACCCGTGATGTCGCCGCCGCCGCCCGGGCAGGTCACGTATGCGCCGGCGCACATCATCCGGGGACCGGGGATCCTCCCGTCCTCGATCGCCTCTCGAAGCGCGAGGTCCACGAACGCATGGAACGTCCCCACGTCGCGCACGGTGGTCACGCCTCCGAGCAGCGTGGCGAGGGCGTTCGTGACGCCGGTCAGGGCCTCCTGCGCCGACGAGCGGTTCACGAGGGAGGCGTATCCTTGTCCGTCGTCCAACTGTCCGATCAGGTGCGCGTGACAGTCGATCAGGCCGGGCAGGACGGTCTGGCCGGAGAGATCGACGGTGCGGGCTCCCGAAGGCGCTTCTGAGGAAGAGACCACGTCCTCGATCCGGTCGCCGTCGAGCACGAGCGCCCGATCCCTGAGCACGTCGCCGGCCGCCACGTCCACGAGGCGGCCGGCGATCACCACGAGCGGCTCGGCCGAAGGCATCGGCGGAGCATACTCTCGGCCTCCCCCTTCTGGCGGATGCTACCGACCTTCGCCCGGTACGCGATTATCGGGGTCATGCGGCCGATACCTCAAAGGTGGTACGACGCAAGCACCCTGTCTCTCTCGTGGCCGCGGCGACCCTGGTGATCCTGGCGTCGCTGGTCGCGGCCGCCCAGCCGTCGACCGCGACCACGCCCACCTGGTTCGACCTCCCCGCGACGGACTCGTTCCCGCAGGGGCTCGCGGCCGGGCCGGACGGCATGACTTGGGTTGCGAATCGGTTCGCGTCGCAGATCGAGCGCGTCGACCAGGGAGGTCTGCGCCCCCCGATCGGATTGGATTCGGGCGCGGACCCCTATGAGATCGTGAAGGGTCCCGACGGTGCGATGTGGTTCACCGAGCACAACGGGAATCGCATCGGGCGGCTCACCGCGGCGGGCGACCTCACCGAGTTCTTCCTCAGCGACCGATCCAGGCCGACCGGCATCACGGTCGGTCCCGACGGTGCTCTGTGGTTCACCCAGCGGGGGGTCAGTGCGATCGGGCGTCTCACCCTCGACGGGGAGCTCACCGAGTGGCCGACCCTCACGCCGCAAGCGGCACCCCTGGGCATCACGACCGGCCCCGACGGCGCCATGTGGTTCACCCTGACGACGGCGAACGCCATCGGTCGGATCACCGTCGACGGCGTCATGACCGAGATCCCGCTCCCCGGCCCGGCCCACGGTCCGCAGTGGATCACGCTCGGTCCGGACGGTGCGCTGTGGTTCACCGCCCGGGCCACGAACACGATCGTCCGTATGACGGGCGGTGGTGGGTTCGTCGAGTACCCCGTCCCGACTCCCGGCGCCGGCCTGAACGGCATCACGGTGGGCCTCGACGGCGCACTGTGGTTCACGGAAAGCTCGGCCGACGCCGTGGGCCGGATGAGCCTCGGTGGCACCATCGTCGAGATCCCGCTCGGTGAGGGGGCAACGCCGACGGGTATCGCGGTCGGGGCAGACGGAGCGATCTGGTTCAGCGCCCCGGGCACGAACCGTGTGGGCAGGCTCGACCCCGTGTCCGCTCCCGACGAGACCGCCCCCGTCGTCACCATCGTCTCTCCCGCCGACGGTTCGATCTTGACCAAGGGCGAGGGCATGATCGCCGACTACTTCTGCACCGACGAGCCGGGCGGCTCGGGCGTGAGCACGTGCAGGGGGCCCGTGTCGGACGGCGAGGTCGTTCCCAACGGTCTCGGCTCCCATCGGTTCACGGTCCGGGGCACGGACGCCGAAGGCAACGTCGGGACCGCGAGCCACGGGTACGTCGTCTTCGACGACATCGGCGGCCCGATCACGAACCAGGCTTCGTTCTCGGCCGGACGCGTGATCCCGATCACCCTGAAGCTGGGCGGGCGACCCCAGGGCGCCGTCTTCGCGAGCGGATATCCCCTGGTGCGCGTCGTCGATTGTGCGACCGGCGAGAGGATCGGGGCCGACCGGCCCGCCAACGTGCGGGCCAGCCTCACCAACGGACGACTGCTCCTTCAGTGGCGGACGGCCGCCGGCTGGGGCGGCTCGTGTCGGTCGCTCGTGGTCCGGCTCGGCTTCAACGGCTGGTCGACCGCCGACGCCGAGTTCACGGTTCGTTTCGCCTGACCCGGCTACCCGCGCTTCTCGAGCTGCTCGTCGATCAAGGACCTGAGGTCCTCCCGGCCGAACGGCCGCGAGTGTCCGGCATAGACCAGCTCCACGGGGAGCTCCCGGAGCCGCTCGAGTGAAGCGACGAATGCTTCCTCGTCCTCCGCGTGCAAGGGGTCGTCCAGCGCCGCCGTGTCCCCGGTGAACAGCAACCCGCCGTCCGAGTCCCACAGTGCGATCGACCCGGCCGTATGCCCCGGGACGTGCAGGACGTCGAAGACCCGGTCCCCGAGATCCACCACGTCCCCTTCGACCAGGAGACGTGTCGGCTCCGTCGGGGTCGTTCGCCATCCGGCGACGTCGAAGGACGCTCGCGGCAGCGCCGTGATCACGCGCTCGGGGGGGTCATAGCCGTACCAGCGGATCTCGTCCTCGAGGCCCGGCCGGAAGTCCTCCCGCCGCAACGCGAGCCCATCCGGTTCACGGATCCCGCCGGCATCGGCCTCGTGACACCAGCGCTCGTCGAACGCGTGGAGCCCGCCGATGTGGTCGAAGTGATCGTGCGTGGCGACGGCCACGAGCGGTCGATCGCCCGCGAACGGCTCCAACGCTCCCCGCAGGTCGCCGATCCCGTTGCCCGTGTCCACGACGAGGTCGCGCTCCCGGCCCCGGACGTGCCATACGTTCGACTCGAAGAACGTGTCGAGGTGATCCTCCACGAGCAGCACGACGTGCTCGGAGACGCGCTGCGTTCGGAACCACCGTGGGGCGACCGGCAGCTCGCTCACAGTCGGTCGGTGAAGAACACGGACGACGGCTCGGGGCGCAGGCAGTGGACCGACACCATCGAAGCGTTGTACGAACCGACGTTCGGGATCGCCACGATGTCGCCCTCCTCGACCTCCGGCATCGGGTGGTCCTCTGCGAACAGGTCGTTGCCCTCGTTGATGTGACCGGACACGGTCACGTTCGCGACAGGCTCGGCGTCCGCGGCGCGGCACAGGATCGGGTAGAAAGGGATCTTGTACACGAAGTGCTCGTTCATCACGTTCCAGCCGGTATCCAGGCCGACGAACGTCGTCCCGTCACGGTCCTCGACGCTCACCACCTCGGCGAGATGGACCGCGCATTCCTTCGCGAGGAACTCCCCGGGTTCGGTTCCCACGACGATGTCGAGCGGGCCCAGATGCTGACCGAGCACTGCGGCCCATGCCTCGAGGTCCAGCGGACGATCGGTGGGCCGGAACCGGACGCCGAGACCACCCCCGGTGTTGACCTCGCCGATCGGGCAACCCGCATCCATCAGGGCGCGCGCGGCGGCGGCCCGCGGCGCATCGTCTCTTCCACGACCGGCAGGGCGTCGCTCAGGTAGAGGTACCCCGCGTGCACGTGCACCGTGTCGATGGTGAGGCCGTATCGACGCGTGATGTCCAGAGCCTCCTCGAGCCGTTCCGGGTAGATCCCGAACTTCGTGGGTCGCTCCCCCGCGTAGGTCTGACCTCCGCCCGTGAACGCGGCGCCGATCCGCGGGTTGATGCGGATGCCGACCGAGGACCCGGGAACTCGCCTACCGACACGGTCGAGTTGGCTCAGCAGGTCCACGTTGAGATGCACGCCGGACTCGAGGACGGCGTCCAGGTCCCGCGCCGACATGTTGGTCCCCGTGTAGCTGATCTCATCGGCCTTCCAGCCGTGATCGATCGCCCATCGGATCTCGCCCGGGGAGCACACGTCCATCCCGACGCTCTCCGGCGTTCCAGGAGCCCCGAGACCTCGGACGGAAGCGAGGAACGCCGGCTCGCGCTGCGCCTTCAGCGCGAGCCGGACCTTGTGCCGGAGCCCCGCGTGTCCGAGGGCTCCCTGGAGCGCTCGGACCTGCTCTTCGGCTCGGACGAGGTCGTACACGTAGAGAGGGGTCCCATGCTCACGAGCGATGGACTCCGCGTCGCGTCCGGCGATCGAGAGGCGGCCGGCCCGGACTTCCAGTCCGGGCCGGCCCCACCACGTCAGTTGGGATGCCGCTCGCGCCATACGGGCGGGAGGCTACCCGCGGGAGGAACACCTGGGACGTCTCAGACGGAGTCGACCGGCGGATCCCCCTCGACCCCCGCCTCGCGCCTGCTCACGAGCAGGATCGAGGCAACGGTGGCGATGACCCCCGCGAGGAACGAGATGCCGACGCCGATCGCGACCGTTGCCGTGTACCTCGCCTCGCCCTCGACGCCGGGCAAGAATGGGTTCGGCGCCCCGATCGCTTCGTCGACCCGCGTGAACCCGATCACCGAGACGACCAGCAGGGTGACGCTGGACAGGACCATCAGCAGCGCGGTGATGCGCCGTATCTGCGGATCCTGGAGCAGCATGTAGGCGCACCCGAACATCAAAGCCCCGAGGCTCGCCGCGACGGCGATCGCCCCGGTCCCGTCGGCGGTCCCATAGAAGTCGAGGATCACCTTCGTCCCGGATACCTCGTATGCGAGGCTGAACCAATCAGCGAACACACCGATGAAACCGACCAGGCCGGCACCGGCTGTCACAACAGCTAAGAAGCTGATGCGCGCAGAACGCATGGAGAACCCTCCTCTTTCCGATGCATCGGCTATCGGCGCAAGGTGTGCCGATTCTTGACCGCCTCGACCCCCGGTTCAACGACCCAGGACCGGTGGGCCGCCCGCCGCAGGCGGGTTGGGTTCGCCTGCGGCGGCCTGGTGGAGGTGAGGG
>Ga0136614_10001713_pt1 | contig 13114 bp, 10 predicted proteins | sample AntDrymUQ2792106_2_FD_106643 | JGI IMG/M metagenome (GOLD analysis project Ga0136614, IMG submission 106643) | Polar desert sand microbial communities from Dry Valleys, Antarctica - metaG UQ279 (21.06) | ecosystem: Environmental > Terrestrial > Soil > Desert | place: Antarctica: Dry Valley...
AGGATCGCGCCGATCGGGCCGGGGTACACCGACCCGTAGCTGTGGCCCCCCGTCCGCGAGTACACCGGGCACACGTTGAGGCAAGCACTGCAGCGGATGCAGCGCAGGGCCTGGCGGCCGGTGACGTCGGCCAGCGCCTGGGTACGCCCGTTGTCGAGCAGAACGAGGTGAAACTCGCGCGGCCCGTCGCCCTCGGTCACGCCGGTCCACAGGGACGTGTAGGGGTTCATCCGCTCGCCCGTGGACGACCGCGGCAGCAGCGTGAGCATCACCTCCAAGTCCCGCCAGGAGGCGAGCAGCTTCTCGATCCCCATCACCGTTATCAGCACCTCGGGCAGCGTGGTGCACATACGCCCGTTGCCCTCGGACTCCACCACGCACACCGTGCCCGTCTCGGCCACGGCGAAGTTGGCGCCGCTCACCCCCACCTTCGCTTCCAGGAACTTGCGCCGCAGGTGCCGGCGGGCCACCTCGGCCAAGGCGGGCGGGTCGTCGGCCAGGTCCTCCACGCCCAGCTCGCGGACGAACACGTCGCGTATCTCCGCGCGGTTGAGGTGGATCGCGGGCACGAGGATGTGCGACTGGACATCGCCCGCCAGCTGGATGATCAGCTCGGCCAGGTCGGTCTCCACGGCGGCGATGCCCGCGGCGCCCAGCGCCTCGTTCAGGCCGATCTCGTCGGTGGCGATCGACTTGACCTTGACCACCTCGTCGGCGCCGGCGTCGCGCACCAGCCCGGTCACGATCTCATTGGCCTCGCCCCCGTCGCGCGCCCAGTGCACGATGCCTCCGGCGGCGGTCACCGACTCCTCCAGTCGTTCGAGCTGGTGATCGAGCGTCAGCAGGGCCCGGTCCTTGATCTCCGCTCCCGTCTCGCGCAACTGCTCCCAGTCGGGCAGCTCGGCCACCACCTTCGCGCGCTTGTCGCGGATGGTCTTGGTGGCGTGGCCGAGGTTGCGACGCAGCTGGCTGTCGTCGAGGGCTTCGCGCGCGGCCTCGGGGAACGGCCGCTCGGGCATGGCGCCCGGTGCCACCACCCGCACACGCGGCATCGACGCGCTCACGTGGCCGGCACTCCCTCGGTGGAGGCGAGGATCTCGGCCATGTGCACGGCGCGCACACCGCTGCGCTGCCGGCTCAGCGCACCACCGATCTGCATCAGGCACGAGTTGTCGGCTGCGGTGACCACCTCGGCGCCGGTGTCGAGCACGGCCTTCACCTTGGAGGCCAGCATGGCGGTCGAGGTATCGGGGTTCTTCACGGCGAAGGTGCCACCGAAGCCACAGCACTCGGTGGCGTCGGGCAGCTCGGCCAGGTCGATGCCGCCGACCGCGCGCAGCAGCCGAAGTGGGCCGTCGCGCAGGCCCAGGCCCCTCAGGCCGTGGCAGGTCGGGTGGTAGGTGACGCGGTGCGGATAGTGGGCGCCGACGTCCTCCAGGCTCAGCACTCCGGTGAGCAGCTCCGTGAGCTCATGGACGCGAGGCACCAGATCATCCACCGCCCGCGCGAGCCCGGCGTCGGCCGCCAGCTCGGCCAGCCCCCGGTAGTGGTCGCGCACCATCCCGGTGCACGAGGCGGACGGGCAAACCACGGCGTCCGCGCCCTCGAAGGCGTCCACCATCCGGCGCGCCAGTGGGACGGCCTCGCGCGCGTAGCCGGTGTTGAAGTGCAGCTGCCCACAGCACGTCTGCTCCTCGGGAAACGCCACCTCGTGTCCCAGCCGCTCCAGCAGGGCCACCGTGGCTCTTCCCGTGGCAGGGAACAGCGTGTCGTTGAAGCATGCGATGAACAGCGCAATACGCATCGTGGCTCTCCCCTTACCCAACTTGCAGCGGTAGGCTCGCGCCGCTGGAGGGTATGGCTACCCACGAGGGAGCCAGGCAACGGAGGGGAGAGCGATGTACGAGCAGGTCTTTGACCCGGTGAGCAACTCGCTGGGCCTCAGTTCGATCTTTGCGGCGCTGCCACTGCTCACGCTGTTCGTGATGCTGGGCGCCTTTCGCATCACGGCGTGGATCGCGGGCCTCGTCTCTCTCGTAGTGGCCCTCGTGGTGGCGATCGTGGTCTGGGACGTGCCGGTCGGCCAGTCGCTCGACATGGGCGCGGAGGGCGCGGCCTTCGGCTTCTTCCCGATCCTCTGGATCGTCATCAACGCTGTCTGGCTCTACAACCTGACCGAGAGGACCGGTCACTTCGCGGTGCTCAGGCGCTCGTTCGCGAAGATCTCCGACGACAAGCGCATCCAGGCCGTGATCATCGCGTTTGCCTTCGGCGCGCTGATCGAGGGGCTCGCCGGCTTCGGCACGCCCGTGGCCATCACCACCGTGATGCTGATGGCCCTGGGCTTCTCCCCGATCAAGTCGGCCGCCCTATCGCTGATCGGCAACACGGCGCCCGTGGCCTTCGGGTCGATAGCCACGCCGATCGTGACCCTCTCGGCCCAGACCGACATCCCGATCGAGGACCTGGGCGCGATGGTCGGCCGCCAGACTCCGTTTCTTGCCCTGATCGTGCCGCTCGTGCTGGTGGGTGTCGTCGACGGCGCCCGCGGCGTGCGGCAGGTCTGGCCCGCGGCGCTCGTGGCCGGCGTGAGCTTCGCGGTGGCGCAGTTCGTCTGCTCCAACTACATCTCCGTGGAGCTCACCGACATCTTCGGCGCACTCGTTTGCGCCGGGGTGCTGGTGGCGTTCCTGCGCGTCTGGAAGCCATCCGAGCCGCTGCTGAACGATGAGAGCGACACAGCTCCCGGCGCCCACCGCCCGGCCATCGCCGGTGCCGAGGGCCACAACCCGGCGATGGAACGCCGAGTGCGGCTGCGCGACCAGAAGCACGACTCCACCCGCGAGAAGCTGGAGGCCTACGCGCCGTACATGATCATCGTCGCCATCTTCTGCCTGGCCAAGCTGGTGGACCCGATCGAGCAGTTCCTGTTCGAGGTATCCGGGGGCACCGGCTTCGGCACGGAGGAGAAGACGCCCAACGGCTTCGACTGGCCCGGCCTGGACGTGATCGGGTCCGACGGCGAGGCGCCGTCCGCGCAGACGTTCCAGTTCTCCTTCTGGGACACCCCAGGCACGGTGGTGCTGTTCTGCGGCCTGCTCACCATGGTGGCCCTGAGGGTCAAGCCGAGCGAGGCGCTGCGCACCTATGGCCAGACGCTCAACCAGCTCAAGCTGGCGATCGTGACCGTGATGGCGGTGCTTGGCCTGGCCTATGTGATGAACCTCACGGGCATGACCACCACGCTCGGGCGCTGGGTGGCCGGCTCCGGTGACGTGTTCGCGTTCCTGTCGGCGATCGTGGGGTGGCTGGGCGTGGCGATCACGGGCTCTGACACCTCATCGAACGCTCTGTTCGGGGCGCTGCAGGTGGAGGCCGCCAAGGAGGCCGGGCTGTCTGACGTGCTGCTGGCGTCGGCCAACAGCTCCGGGGGCGTGCTCGGCAAGATGATCTCGCCCCAGAACCTGGCCATCGCGGCCGCGGCCGTGGGCATGGCCGGCAAGGAGGGAGACATCTTCAGGCGCGTGTTGTTCTGGAGCGTGGCCCTTACGCTGGTCATGTGCGTGATCGTGTACCTGCAGTCGACGAGCGTGCTGTCGTGGATGGTGGTCTAGCGGCAGACGCGGCCGCGACGGCCGTTGCGGAGGGCCCGGGCGCGGAGGTCGACATCGACGCGCTCGCGGCCGAGTTGCGCGCGATCTGCGGCGCCGACCACGCCCTCACCCACCACGACCAGCTGCGCACTTATGAGTCCGACGGCCTGCTGCAGTACGCGGCCATGCCCGGCGTAGTGGCGCTGCCGGTCAACGGTGAGGAGGTGCAGCGCTGTGTGGCGGCGTGCCACCGCGCAGGCGCCCCCTGGGTCGCCCGCGGCGCGGGCTCGGGCTTGTCGGGGGGAGCGATGCCGGTCGAGGGCGGCGCGCTGATCGTGCTGTCGCGGCTGCGCCGGATCCTCGAGGTGGATCTGGAGAACCAGCGCGTGGTCTGCGAGCCGGGCGTGACCAACATCGCGATCTCCGACGCCGTGGGGCCCTCCCATTTCTTCCCGCCAGATCCCTCGAGCCAGATCGTGTGCTCGATCGGCGGCAACGTGGCCGAGAACTCGGGCGGCGCGCACTGCTTCAAGTACGGCTTCACCACCAACTACGTGACCGGCCTCGAGGTGGTGCTGCCCGACGGCGAGCTCGTGCAGCTGGGAGGCAAGGGCGTCGACTCTCCCGGGCTGGATCTGGTGGGGGTCTTCGTGGGCTCGGAGGGCACGCTGGGCGTGGCCACGAAGGTCACGGTGCGGGTGGTGCCCTCGCCCGAGACCACGCGCACGCTGGTCGCCTTCTTCGACTCCACCTCCGAGGCCGGCGAGGTGGTTTCCGCCGTGGTCTCCGAGGGTATCGTGGCCGGGGCGATGGAGATGATGGACAACCTCTCCATCCGCGCCGCCGAGATGGCCACCGGCGCGGGCTTTCCCCATGACGCCGGGGCGGCGCTGGTGATCGAGCTGGACGGATCGCAGACCGAGTGCGAGGCGCGCTTCGACCAGGTGGTGGCGCTGTGCGAGAAGGGCGGCGCCTGGAAGGTGCGCGTGGCCCAGGACGAGGCCGAGCGGGCGCTCATCTGGAAGACGCGCAAGGCGGCATTCGCGGCCATGGGCCGGATCGCGCCCAACTACTACGTACAGGACTCGGTGATTCCCCGCACGCGCATGGCCGAGGTGCTGCGCCGCATCGAGGAGCTGGCCACCGAGTACGACCTGAAGGTGGCCAACGTCTTCCACGCGGGCGACGGCAACCTGCACCCGCTCGTCTGTTATGACGGCGCTGTGGAGGGCGAGCCCGAGCGCGCCGAGGAGCTGGCGGGGCTGATAGTCAAGACGTGCGTGGACGCGGGCGGGTCGATCACCGGAGAACACGGCGTGGGCGTGGACAAGAAGCGCTACATGCCGTCGATGTTCGGGGAGGACGACCTGGCGACCTTCCAGCGCCTGCGCTGCGCGTTCGACCCCGATGGGCGCGCCAACCCCGGCAAGGTGATGCCCACGCCCCGGCTGTGCGGCGAGGTGCCAGGGCCCTATCGGGAGCATCCGCTTGAGGCGGCGGGGATTGCCGAGCGGATGTGATTAGTCCAGAGTCGAGAGTCGATACCCCGCCTTCGGAGGGCGCAGGGAGTCGAGCGGCGTTGCTGGAGCGCCTGCGCAGCGCGGCTGGCGAAGGCCGGCCCGTGCGGTTCTCCGGCGCCGGCACCAAGCTTGGGTGGGGGCCGCGTGTCGAGGGAGCAGAGATCCTTCGGGTCGAGGCCAAGGAGATTCGCGAGCACAATGCGGGCGACCTCACCGCGGTCGTGGATGCGGGGCTGCCCCTGCACGAGCTGCAGGAGACGCTGGCCGAGGAGGGGCAGATGCTTGCGTTGGACCCGCCTCTCGGGCCCGATGCGGCGGCCACGCTCGGAGGGATCGTCGCCGCGTCGGACTCCGGCCCGTTGCGCCACCGCTACGGATCGGCTCGCGACCTGGTGGTCGGCATGACCGTGGCGCTGTCCGACGGGACCGTCGCGCAATCCGGCGGCAAGGTGATCAAGAACGTGGCCGGCTATGACCTGTCCAAGCTGTTCACGGGCTCCTACGGCAGCTTGGGCGCCATCCTCCAGCTCTCTCTTCGCCTGCACCCACTCTCGCCCGAGAACGCCACGGCCGTGGGGCGCTCCTCCGACTCTGCCGCGCTCGCGGCCGCTGCACTGGAGCTCAGCCACGCTCGCATCGAGCTGCAGAGCCTCGATGTGCGCTGGGAGGGCGGCGCCGGGTCCGTTCTGGCCCGGTTCGGCGGCGCCGCGGCCTCTGCCCCCGCCGATGATGCCGCCGAGACCATGAAGGGCCACGGCCTGGAGACCGAGGTGTCGCCCGAGGACGCCGAATGGTGGGGCGATCAGCGCGAGGCCCAACGCTCGGACTCGGGCGTCGTGGTGCGCGTGTCCGGCCTGCAGTCACAACTGGCGACGACCCTGGAGCTGGCGCGCGACCTCGACGCGAGGGTCGTAGGCCGGGCGGGCCTGGGGCTGTCCTGGATCACCTTCCCGGACGGCGGCGACCCTGTGGCAACGGTGGACGACGTGCGCCGCAGACTCGCCCCGTCCCCTTGCGTCGTGCTCGACGCGCCCGACTCCGTACGCGAGTCGATGGACGTGTGGGGCCCCTCGGACCCGGGCGCCGCCATGCTGATGCAGCGTGTCAAGGAACGCTTCGACCCCGCCGGCGTGTGCGCCCCCGGCCTGATCGGGGCCCGCCGGTGAACGACGGACCGATCAAGCTCGCTGGAGGCCCCGCCACGGCGAGCGCATGGGATTCCACGCGACCTCCCGAGATGGAGCTGATCGACGACTGCGTGCACTGCGGCTTCTGCCTGCCCACCTGCCCCACCTACGTCCTCTGGGGCGAGGAGCCCGACTCCCCCCGCGGGCGGATCGTGCTGATGAAGGAGGGCCACGCGGAGGGCAGTGAGCTCTCTGCTCCCATGGTGCGCCACCTCGACAACTGCCTGGGCTGCATGGCGTGCGTCACGTCCTGCCCTTCCGGGGTTCAGTACGACAAGCTGATCGAGGACACCCGCGGGCAGGTGGAGCGCCACTGGGAGCGCGACGCCGGCGACCGCTGGTTTCGCAGGCTGGTGTTCTCGCTGTTTCCCTACCCGCGCCGCCTTCGCGCCCTCTCGCCGTTCCTGCGCGTGGGCGCCGCTCTCGGCCTGGACCGCCTGGGCGCCCGGATGCCGCTCGGGCGCATGGCCACGATGGCCTCGCTGGCGCCGCCGGCAGCTCGGCGCATCAACGTCCCGGAGAAGCTGGCGGCGGCCGGGGAGAAGCGCGGGACCGTGGCGCTGCTGCAGGGGTGTGTGCAGCGGGTGTTCTTCGCCCAGGTCAACGCCGCCACCGCCGCCCTGCTCTCGGCCGAGGGCTGGGAGGTGCACACGCCCGAGGACCCACAGTGCTGCGGTGCGCTGGAGCTGCATTCGGGCTCGTCGGACCCGGCCCGGGAGCGGGCCAAAGCCACGATCTCTGCGCTGGAGGGCTACGAGCGGGTCGTGTCCAACGCCGCGGGCTGCGGCTCGGCCATGAAGGACTACGGGCACGTGCTGCGCGACGACCCCGAGTGGTCGGCACGCGCGGAGGCCTTCGCCGAGAAGGTGTGCGACGTGAGCGAGTTGCTCACCGAGGGCGAGCCGCGTGCAGTACGCAGACCACTCGATCTGCGCGTGGCCTACCACGACGCCTGCCATCTGGCACACGCCCAGAACGTTCGCGAGCAGCCCCGCGAGCTGCTGCGGTCGGTGCCGGGCCTGGAGATCGCCGAGCCGGAGGACTGGGAGATCTGCTGTGGCTCGGCCGGCATCTACAACATGGTCCGCCCCGAGCCGGCGGCCGAGCTGGGCAGGCGAAAGGCCCAGGCGCTGATTGACACCGGGGTGACCGTGGTGGCGGCCGCCAACCCCGGCTGCGCGATCCAGATCCAGACTCACGCGCGCAAGCTGGGGCATGACCTGGAGGTGGTGCACCCGGTGGAGCTGGTGTGGCGGTCAGTGTCCGGTCGAGAACTCGAGAGCGAGGAGCAGGCCAGATGAGTACCGTGGACGTCGCAGGAGTTCAGATCACCGGCCCCGAGGTGGAGCGCTCGGAGGAGGTGCTCACCGCCGACGCCCTGGAGCTGGTGGCCTTGCTTCACCGCGAGATCGATGCCCGTCGCCGCGAGTTGCTGGGCGCGCGGGAGGAGCGCCAGGCCGAGCTGGACGCCGGCGGCACCCTGGACTTCCTCGAGGAGACCCGCGAGGTCCGCGAAGGCGACTGGCAGGTCGCCCCTCCACCGCCCGCGCTGCGCAAGCGCTGGGTGGAGATCACCGGGCCGACCACCGCGAAGATGGTGATCAACGCCCTCAACTCCGGCTCGACAGGGTTCATGGCCGACTTCGAGGACGCCAACTCGCCGACCTGGGCCAACATGGTCGGTGGCCAGGCCAACCTGATCGATGCGGTTCGCGGCACGCTGGCCTTCGACGACGAGGACAACGGCAAGGAGTACCGCCTCGACGAGGAGACAGCCACCCTGCTCGTGCGCCCCCGCGGCTGGCACCTGACCGAGCGCCATTTGCAGGTGGACGGCTCACCGGTGGCCGGCGGCCTGTTCGACTTCGGGCTCTACATCCACCACAACGCCCAGGCGCTCCTGGATCGCGGCAGCGGTCCGTTCTTCTACCTGCCCAAGATGGAGTCCCACCTCGAGGCGCGGATGTGGAATGACGCCTTCAACTTGGCCGAGAACCACCTGGGCCTGCCCCGGGGCACGGCTCGGGGGACGGTGCTGATCGAGACCCTGCCGGCTGCGTTCGAGATGGACGAGATCCTCTACGAGCTGCGCGAGCACTCGGCGGGCTTGAACGCCGGGCGATGGGACTACATCTTCAGCGCCATCAAGCGCTTTCGCCACCGCCCCGAGTTCGTGACCCCCGACCGCTCGGCGGTGACGATGACGGTGCCGTTCATGCACGCCTACTCCGAGCTGCTGGTCAAGACCTGCCACAGGCGCGGCGCCCACGCGATGGGCGGCATGTCGGCCGTGATCCCCAGCCGCAGCGACGAGGAGGCCGCAAAGCGGGCCCTGGATGCCGTGCGCTCGGACAAGCAGCGCGAGGCCGGAGCGGGCTTCGACGGCACCTGGGTCGCCCACCCGGATTCGGTCGAGCCCGCGATGGAGGAGATGAGCAAGGTGATGGGCGACCGCGACAACCAGGTCGACAAGCAACGAGACGACGTGGACGTGGGCGGCGGCGATCTGCTCGCCCTCGACCGAACCGAGGGCGAGATCACCGAGACCGGCCTGCGTTCCAACGTGAACGTCGGGATCCAGTACATCTCGTCGTGGCTGCGCGGCAACGGCGCCGCCGGCATCTACGGCCTGATGGAGGACGCCGCCACGGCCGAGATCTCACGCTCCCAGGTGTGGCAGTGGATCCGCCACGAGGCGACACTCGACGACGGCCGGACGATCACGCCGGAGCTGGTCGGCGAGATCGCCACCTCCGAGCTGGAGAAGATCCGCGAAGAGATAGGCGACGACGAGTGGTTCGAGCGCGAGGGGCGCCCTGAGCAATCTCGGGAGCTGTTCGAGGCGGTGGCCCTGTCGGGAAGCGACACCTTCGTCGAGTTCCTCACGCTGCCGGCCTACGAGCGCCTCGAGCGCGACTGAGTCAGAGCGCCGAACCTGAAAGGATCGTCGGCTCTCGCACCATCGACCAGAGGAGCGACTCACATGGCCCAGCGACGCACCAAGGCGGACCGCTCGGCGGCCGCGACGAAGGCAGCAGCGACTCGCCAGCGCAATGAGGCCGTCAAGAGCGGCAGCGACGCCAAGTCCAGCGCCCAGACAGCGGCGCGGGCCGCGCTCTCGGCCGCGCAGTCTGCTGGCAGCGCCGTGAAGGCCGCCGGGAAGGCGGTGGCTACCACCGCCGGCATCGGCGACCAGAAGGCCAAGCGGGCCACGGCGACCAAGAAGCCGGCCGCGGCCAAGAAGTCGACGGGGACCAAGAGGGCCACCGCGGCGAAGAAGTCCACCGCGGCCAAGAAGTCCACCGCGGCCAAGAAGTCCACCGCGGCGAAGAAGCCCGCGGGAACCAGGAAGGCCAAGCGCTAAGAGGGGCGCCTACGCGGCTTGCTCGGCGCGCTCGCGCTCGGCCTCGCGCAGGGCCTTCATGGCCTGGCGCTTCTGGTCGCGCGTGGTGCGATCGAGGATGAGCACGCCCTCGAGGTGGTCCATCTCGTGCTGGATTACACGGGCCTCGAGGCCCGACGCCTCGATCAGCCGCTCCTCACCCTCCTCGTCGAGCGCTCGCACGCGCACGTGGACCGGACGCTCGACGTCGACGATCACGCCGGGGATCGAGAGGCAGCCCTCCTCGAGGACCTCCTCCGCCTTGCCGGCCCATTCGATTTCGGGGTTGGCCAGCGCGATAACGGGGGCGTCGGGGCCCACGCGGTAGACCAGCAGCCGCTGTGAGATGCCCAGCTGCGGGGCGGCCAGGCCAACGCCGATGGCATCGCCCATGATGCCCGCCATCCGGGCCACCTGGTTGTGCAGGGAAGCGTCGAAGCGGTCGACCGGGGTGGCGCGGCTCTTGAGCACCGGGTCACCCAGGCGGCGGATGAAGGAGAGGGCCGCCATCCGGCGGGCCTCGATCTCGGGGTCGAGGGCGGGCTGGGTGCTCTCAACCTGCTCCTCGCGCTCCTCGAGCTCGTGGTCGTACTCCTCGGACATGTGGTGATTGTACGAGGCCCGGGCGGGCATGGCAGCGACGGCGGTACGCTGGGCTCGTGTGCAGAAACATCCGAACCCTCCACAACTTCGATCCCCCCGCCGACCACGAGGAGATCCAGGCGGCGGCGCTGCAGTACGTGCGGAAGGTGAGCGGCTCGACCAAGCCGTCCAAGGCCAACGCCGAGGCTTTTGACCGCGCGGTGGACGAGATCGCGCATGTGACGGCTCACCTCCTCGAGGACTTGGTCGCGGCGGCGCCGCCAAAGGACCGCGAGGTCGAGGCGGCCAAGCGCAAGGCGCGGGCCGCGCAGCGCTACGCCGCCTGACGGCGCGGCTGGCCCTATGGGCCTTCGGGTGGCGCGCTCACGTTGCGCTACTGCGGATCGACGTCAACGGCGAACGCGACCGTTCCGTGCGTCCGGTCTTTCGAAACCGCCTCCACCGCCCGCCTGACCGCGCCGATCACCTCCGACCTGGCCGGGTTGGCGGCGTCACCGTCCGCTCGCGCGCGGATGACCAGTTGCGCCCGCTCGCGCCCCTGCCGGCGAAACAGCGGCGCGGGGCCGAGCACCGAGGCCCCCGGCAGGTCGATTGCCCCCCGGATCGCCTCCGCGGCCTCCCCCTCGGGCCCCGCCTGCACCGACGAGCACACCACCCGCACCAGGTGTCCGTGGGGCGGGTAGCTCAGGACCGCGCGACGAGCAAGCTCTCCCTCGAGAAAGCCCTCGCTGTCGTGACGCGCCGCGTAGGACAGTGCACGGGCCGAGGGATCCAGCGCCTGCACGATCACCCTGCCCCCTCGCTCGCCGCGCCCGCTGCGCCCGGCCAGCTGGGCGACCAGCGCGAACGTACGCTCCTCGGCGCGGAAGTCGGGAAAGCGCAGCGTCGCGTCGGCGTCGAGCACCACGCCGAGCGTCACGTCGGGAAAGTCGTGGCCCTTGGCCACCATCTGGGTGCCCACCAGCACTCCCGATTCGGCGCGGTCGAAGCGCTCGAGCGTGGCCGCCACGCCTGCCGTGGCCGCCGTGTCGGTGTCCAGGCGGAAGACCGGCAGCGGAGATACCAGCTGAGAGAGCTCGGCTCCAAGCTGCTCGGTGCCGATGCCGTGGCGGGCCACCGATACCGAGCCACAGTCCGAGCAGCGGCGCGGAACACCCTCCGCGTGACCGCAGTGGTGGCATGACATGCGAGCGGCGCCTCGATGCAGCACGAGCGTGACGTCGCAGGAGGGGCAGTCCCAGGTACGCCCGCACTGTGCGCAGGCCAGGAAGTTCGACCAGCCGCGCCGGTTGAGCAGCACGATGGCCTTCTCGCCGCGCCGCCGGACCTCCTCCAGGGCGTCGCGGGCAGCGGGGTGCAGCGGACCGGCGATGCCCGCCATGGACACCAGCTCGACGGGCGGTAGACGGCGCCCATCCACCCGCTCGCGCAGCTCGATGCGGCGGTGACGCAACACCGTCTCGGGCCTGGGCGTGGCGCTACCCGCCAGCAGCACGGCACCACAGGCTTCCGCGCGGCGCTCGGCCACCAGCCGGGCGTCGTAGCGCGGGTCGCCCTCCTGCTTGTAGGAGCCGTCGTGCTCTTCGTCGACCACGATCAGCCCCACGTCGCTCAGAGGTGCGAAGACAGCCGACCGCGGGCCCACGCACACCCGCGCCTCACCCGAGCGAAGCCGGGACCACTCGTCGAAGCGCTCTCGGGCCGTGAGCTGGGAGTGCAGGATGGCAACGGTGTCGCCGAAGCGCTGCACGAAGCGCGCGGCCGTCTGCGGGGTGAGCGCGATCTCGGGCACCAGGACGATGGCCGTCTGGCCCCGGTCCAGCACGGTTTCGACTGACCGCAGGTAGACCTCCGTCTTTCCCGAGCCGGTCACGCCGTGCAGAAGCAGCCGGCGCTCGGCCGCATCGGGGCGGTCCATCGCACCCACCACCTCCGCCAGGGCGGCCTCCTGGGCGGTCGTGGGGTGCTCGACCCTGCGCAGGGCCCCGACGGCACGGACCTCGGGCCGCCGCGAGGGTTCGATCGTGCTCTGGACCAAGATCAGGCCGCGGCGCTCCAGCCTGCGCGCGCCGGCGTGGTCGCAGCCGGCGGACTCGGCCAGCGCGCTGACCCGGCTTGGCCCGTTGCGGAGCGCCCCGAGGGCGGCCCGCTGCCCATCCGATAGCCGCTCGCCGCCGGCCAGCGCCTCCCGCCCCTGATCGGTGAGCTGCGCCACCAGCGATCGCCGAGCGGCGGTCCGCCGGCCGCTCCCCGTGCCCGTGCCGGGCGGCAGCACGAGGGCCAGCCCGCGCGCGGGCGTGGAGACGTACTCCTGCGCCACCCACAGCCCCAGCCGCACCAGGTCGGGCGGCACGTCGGCCTCCAGGGCCGACAGCGGCTCGGCCAGCCGCTCCGGGGGCAGCTCGCTGTCTTCCGCCACCTCGACCACGACGCCGAGAATGCGCCGAGGACCGAACGGCACCACGAGCATCGACCCCACTCCGACTCCCTCGTGGGAGTCGCCGAGCAGGTAGTCGAACGGGCCGCGCAGAGTCCGCGCCGTGGTGAGGGGCTCCACCTTGGCGATCATCTTCCCCACGCTACGGCGGTGGGCGGACACCGGCGCCCGCACGACGCCCGTCGTCAGCGCCGCGGCAACAGCAAGACCGCGTAGTGCAGGGTAAACGCGCGCTCGGCCGCCCCGGGGGCCGAAGTGAACAGCGCGCGCCGCACTGCCGTCTTGGCGCCCGCCCGGGCGCGGGCGGCGGCGCCTTCGGCCCAGAAGGAGTGCACGGCGAAGGGGAGCGGGTCCGCCACGTCGCCCGCCACGCGCAGCCCGGCGCCGGCCGC
>Ga0136614_10001715_pt1 | contig 13108 bp, 16 predicted proteins | sample AntDrymUQ2792106_2_FD_106643 | JGI IMG/M metagenome (GOLD analysis project Ga0136614, IMG submission 106643) | Polar desert sand microbial communities from Dry Valleys, Antarctica - metaG UQ279 (21.06) | ecosystem: Environmental > Terrestrial > Soil > Desert | place: Antarctica: Dry Valley...
AATCAAGCCCATATGTAGATGCTCGTTTGCCAGATGGCTCCCGCGTAAACGCGGTGATACCTCCGATTTCTTTGGTTGGCCCTATTCTGACCATTCGTAAATTTTCTCGCAATCCCATTACTGTTGAACAACTGATCCAATTTGGTTCTATTACCCCGGAGGGAATTCAATTCCTTAAAGCATGCGTGGAGTCTCGCTTAAATGTGGTTATCTCTGGGGGTACTGGTTCTGGTAAGACTACGCTACTTAACATCCTTTCCAGTTTTATTCCATCAGATGAGCGTATCATAACGATCGAGAATGCGGCTGAATTGCAATTGCGCCAGGAGCATGTAGTTACACTCGAGTCACGTCCGCCAAATATTGAAGGTCGCGGCGAGATTACAATTCGTCAACTGGTGATTAATGCGCTTCGTATGCGCCCTGAGCGAATTATCGTAGGAGAAATTCGCGATGAAGCCGCCTTGGACATGTTGCAGGCTATGAACACTGGTCATGATGGTTCTATGACTACGTTGCACTCGAATGGACCTCGTGATTCACTATCACGTCTCGAAACCATGACATTAATGGCAGGTATGGAACTGCCTTCAAAGGCTATTCGCGAACAGATTGCCTCAGCGATTGATGTGATTTGTCATCAGGAGCGTATGCGGGATGGTACTCGTAAGATTACAAATATTACTGAAGTAAGCGGCATGGAAGGTGAAGTGATAACCATGACCGATATCTTTGAATTTGAGCAAACTGGTGTTGAGAATGCTCAAATCATGGGTCGCTTGCGCCCGACTGGATTACGTCCGAAGTTCATGGATAAAATAGAGGCGACTGGAATTAATTTGCCTCCATCGATCTTTGGAATTGGCGAAAGGCGACGCTATTAACGAATTAAGGCAGGTAGTCTAATATGACCCCAATAATTTTGCTAGGTGGAGGGGTTCTTCTCCTGATCCTTTTGATCATTGGCGCAATTGTTGCTGTGACCAGTGAGCGTTCCCTGGTCGAGGAACGGCTTGGACGATATCTGGAGGAAGAAAGACCAGATGGGCAGAAGGATTCTGGCCGATCGGTTGTCACAGATTGGTTAAATCGCAGAGTTGCAAGTTCCTCAAGGGGTGACCGCGTGGCACGGGAACTTGCCCGCGCCGATTTAAAATTCAAAGTTGCGGAATATTATGCTCTGGTATTCATTTCGGCCGCAACAACCGCGTTGCTCGCTTGGTTAATACAGCCTCACATTGCCTCGATCATAATCGGTGCAATTATCGGATTGTTCATCCCGCGCTTTTATGTGAAACGTCAGCAGAAGGTACGTTTGAATAAGTTTAACGATCAGTTATCTGATATGTTGAATCTGATGGTCAACGGTCTTCGGGCGGGGTATTCCACTATGCAGGCGCTGGAGGCAGTCAGTCGTGAACTGCCGGCTCCTATCTCTGATGAATTTCGTCGAGTGGTGCAGGAAATGCAAATCGGCATTCCAATGGATAAAGCACTGGACAATCTACTCCGGCGCATTCCAAGTGAAGATTTGGATTTTGTTATCACGGCAATAAATGTTCAACGTGAAGTCGGTGGTAATCTTTCCGAGATCCTTGACACAATTTCATTTACTATTCGTGAACGCGTGAGGATCAAAGGCGAGATTCGTGTAATGACTGCACAGGTTCGAACATCCGCGACCGTTTTGTCGCTGATACCTGTTTTCTTGGCAGCGGCTCTTTGGTTCGTCAGCCCAGAATATATAGGAACCTTCTTTGATGAAAGTGCTAACCTGCCACAACCGATTTGCGGCATTATCGCTGTTGTCACGATCATCGGCATGATCGCGGCAGGTTACTTTGTGATGATGAAAATCGCTAATATCGAGGTGTAAGATGACTGGTCTACTCATTTTTGGCGCCATTGTGCTGCTAGGGGCGATTGCCGTTGTGGTATTCAGTTTACGGAGAAATACGGCGGGGGAGGAAGATGATCCGTTACGAGATCGATTGGCGGAATTTATTCAGCGTGGTGATGTAACTTCTCTGGAAGAAATTGAATTGTCTCAACCATTCAGCGAACGCGTAATGATTCCAATAATTCGGCGCGTAGGTGAATTTTCGGCACGGTTCACACCTCAAAAGGCAATTCAGGATACCGCCAGGAAACTGGAGCTGGCTGGTAATCCATGGCCCATTGATGCGGCCACATTTCTCGCCATTCGGTTTATTCTGGCTGTTGTTCTGGGCGGTTTTCTGGTGGCAATTGTTTTAATTTCCCCACCGTCAAACCCAAACGATAATTTCATGTATATTGGTGGAGCAACCTTTGCTGGTTTTTTTCTTCCACACCTGATGTTGACGAGCAGAATTACGCGCCGTCAGAAGGAAATCCGTAAAGCAATGCCTGATGCATTGGATTTGCTGACGATCTGTGTGGAAGCTGGCCTTGGCTTTGATGCAGCACTCTCGAAAGTCAGTGATAAATGGGATAATGAACTTTCGCTGGCATTTGCCCGAACTATCCGTGAAGTTCAACTGGGTAAGGTACGGCGCGATGCATTAAAAGATATGTCTGATCGCCTAGGCATCGCGGAGATGACGAGTTTCGTTGCAGCAATTATTCAAAGCGAACAACTGGGCGTGAGTATGGCCAAAGTATTGCGCATTCAGGCTGATCAGATGCGTATGAAACGCCGTCAACGCGCAGAAGAAGAGGCTCATAAGGCTCCAATTAAGATGATCATTCCAATGGCTTTATTGATATTTCCAACCATTATGATCATCATTCTTACACCCGCCGCTCTGCAGATCGCCAATTCGCTTGGCTAAAATAATATTAATAAATATTTGTGAATCGAATACCTTGGTCATATCGGCTTTATCGGTGGACCTGGAACGGGCTGGATCTACTTTTTCCGCCTGTGTGTGGAGGCTGTGGAAAGGTTGGGTGGCGCTGGTGCCAGGATTGCCAGGAGCGTGTCCCACGGATAAATAAGCCATTCTGTGACAAATGTGGGATTCCAACAAATGGGGCTGATATCTGTAAAAAATGCCAGTCTAACCCGCCTGCATATCGCATGATGCGATCGTGGGCGGTTTTCGATTCATCCATTCAGAATGCGCTCCACACAATGAAATACCGCAGGAATATCGGTTTGGGGGATAGGCTCGCGATCCAGATGACAGATTTTCTTCATTCGTTGCAGTGGGGCGTACAGGCAATCCTGCCTGTTCCACTTGGAAAAAATCGCCTGAAAGAACGAGGATATAATCAAGTTGCGCTGGTAGCGCGCCCATTGGCTTATGAAGTTGGAATTGAGTACATCCCGCAGGCACTGCAGAAAACACGTGAGACACGCTCACAGGTGGGTCTCACATTAACGCAACGACATGAAAATGTTCATAATGCATACCAGGCTGACTCGCAGGTGGTCAAAGGCAGGTCCGTCCTGCTTATGGATGATGTTGCTACGACAGGTTCCACGATTGCCGCATGTACGAAAAGTCTGCTTTCTGCAGGCGCACAGGAGGTTTATGTGCTGACGATAGCCCGTGCGCTTTCGCATCATGGCTTGAATCGTGTTTGACAATTGTCCGTCTGGACAGTTGATAACTTTTCAGGAGGTTCCATGGCTCACAAAGTTGAAGCTCTAGCTCGTAATATGCGCCTAACCGATGATACGCGCGAATACGTTGAGAAAAAGGCCGCCAAGCTGGAGCGATACCTTCAGGAAATTGATGAGATCCGCGTTGAGTTATCACATGCAAAGGCTGCTCGCAATGCAGCTGATCGTCAGGTGGCGCAGATCACGGTGCGCGGCAAGGGGTTTATCCTTCGTACTGAAGAGCGCGCAGACGATCTGCATGCTGCGTTCGATGCCGCGCTTGATAAGATGCAGCGGCAGGTCGATCGCTTTAAAGGCAAGCATTATCACGGCCGTGGTGATGGCCGTTCTGCGGCGGAGGTGGTTTTAGAAGAAGAATTGGCGGTCGATGAAGATACCGGCGAGCTCATGCCGCTTATTGCCCGGCGCGAAAAGTTTGCGGTTTTACCCATGAATGAAGAAGAGGCGCTTGAGCAGATGCGTTTGCTTGAGCATAATAACTTCTTCGTCTTTTTCAATGCCGAACAGAATGCAATTCAGGTGTTGTATCGCAGGCGTAATGGCTCCTACGGCTTGATTGAGCCCGTGATTGGCTAGTCATATCCAAGTTATATACAAACTAGCCCGACATAGATTGTCGGGCTAGTATTATCTAGGAGAGAAATATGGAATATACGGATGATGACGTAGAAGAAGATAATGTCAGTTTAACGAATATTGATATAGAATCCGCAAAGCAAGCCGTCCATAGTTTGTTGCAGGCGGTGGGGGAAAAACCGGAACGCGAAGGCCTGAGAAACACGCCGGACCGGGTCGCGCGTATGTATTCAGAACTATTGAGTGGATATAGGGCAGATCCTGCAAAGATCATTAATGGTGCTTTGTTCAATATCAATTATGATGAAATGGTCCTTGTTCGAGATATAGAGTTTTACAGTTTATGTGAGCATCATATGCTCCCATTTTTGGGACGCGCACATGTTGCTTATCTCCCTGCCGGTAAGGTGATCGGGCTTTCAAAGATCCCGCGTATGGTGGATATGTACGCCAGGCGCTTACAGGTACAGGAGCGTATGACCCGTCAGATTGCAGACTTTCTTCAGGAATATCTGGAGCCGCAGGGAGTGGCTGTTGTAGTTGAAGCTGTGCATTTATGCTCGATGATGCGCGGCGTGAAAAAACATGATGCCCGTATGACCACCTCTGCCATGCATGGTGCATTTCGTGCAAACCTGGCCACCAGACAGGAATTTTTAGAAAATATCTCGCGCTCTCGGGTTGACCTTCTCTAATATTTCTGCGGAAAGGTTCTTGTAACTATAGATACTATTTCAGGTGGCGCAGAGACGCTTCAATTCTGAAGCTTGTTGCTGTTCTCGTTAAATTGACTCAATACTTCCGGACGCGCCTCGATCCACAGCTCCTGGCGGAGGCGCGCTGCTGTTCGAAGGATGCTTTCTTTTGTCAGCGGATTTTGATACTCGGGATATATTTCTGCAAGCGGCACAATCACAAAAGCGAACCGCCAGAAATTATCGTGACAGGGCTTGCCATCGAAAAGCACGATGTCAATATCTATTGTGCGGGAAACATATTTATTTTCGCTTCTTTTGCGCCTGAGTTGTGCTTCTATGGGACGGATGATCCGCTCTTTCAGTTCGGTCTGCATAAAAGGCGAAACAAATGACACGCATGCATTCAAATAATTTGCCGCCGCCGCGCCAACCGATCTCGACTCCCAGGCACTCGAAACCTCTTGTATTTTCCCATAGGTCTGTAGAAGTTCAATGGCCCTGACCAGATTAATCTCCGGCTCAATATTCGATCCGAGATTCAAATAAGCCAAATGTGATTCACTCATCGCGGCTTCGTTCGATCTCCACTCCGACTGAATCTGCAAATCGGACAGCCCCAGGCTTTTCTACACGGACCACGACTCTTTGTACACCTTTATCTTCAAAACAGATTTTGGCCAAATCGTTTGCCAGTGCCTCGACTGTTAATCTTGCCACACTTTCAGCATGTGCCTGGATTTTTTTACTCATTGTGCTGTAATTGACACAATCTTCCAGGTTGTCAGTTTCACCCGCGCGCTTCGTATCGGTGAACAGAGTTAAATTGATCAAGATATCCTGAGCGCGTTTGCGTTCCCAATCATTGACCCCAATAATGCCGCGCGCGAGCAAATCTTTGATAATGACTTTGTCCATAATTCAATTCCTCTTCGATCTGCGTGTAGCCACATCGGCAGTAGTATCGGATAGTATCACGGTATGTTTTTATATCAAATGTCGTCCGCCATCCACGTGGATGATTTCGCCTGTGATATATGCCGGTCCGCCGAGCAGGAAAAGCAGGGCTTCTTCCACTTCGTTTTCTTTGCTCCATCTTTTTGCAGGGACGGATTTTATGATATCAGGATTTACGTTTCGATCTGCGGACGGGAGGATTGCACCAAGCGCCAATCCGTTGACAATTATATTTGGGGCAAGGGCAACTGCCAGCGATTTTGTCAGCGCTGCAAGTGCAGATTTGCTGATAGTGTAAGGGAAATGATCTGCTCCGGGACGCAAGGCGCGCCAATCAAGGATATTCACGATGCGTGCACCATTTTCTGCCTGTTTAGCGAATGCCTGGCTCAACAAGAAGGGGGCGGTCAGGTTGATCGCCAGGTGCCTTTCCCAATCTTTTATGGAAGTTGTCTCCAGTGATAATGATTCGAATATTGCCGCGCTGTTAACGAGAGCATGCAAAGGTGTGGATTCGGTGATTTGGGGGATCAGGTCGCGGCTTTGGCTTGAATCGCTCAGGTCAGCTTTGAAGATCCAGGCGCGGCGGCCCAATCCTGTTATTTCAGCACGAACGTTTTCAGCTTCCCTATCTGAATGCCCGTGATGAACGACGACGTTTGCACCAGCCCGCGCGCATGCCAGTGCAAACAACCTGCCGAGGCGTTGCGCTGCGCCGGTCACAAGAACACTCTTATCTTTCAGCGGCAAATCGATCATGTTGAAAAAATTGTATCATCGAAAGGTCCTTTCTAAGCGTGGTTTCATCCAAATTATTGACGTCGTTTTTCAGATGTGCTAAGATATTTTTATCCTACAAAAGGAGCTACCTATGAGTGTATTAAAAGACGCATCGGTTCTCGAGGATGATGTTGAGTTTACAGAAGAACAGCACGAGATTTGGCGGACTCTGTACAATCGCCAGTTTCCCAAAATAGAAAAATATGTTTGCAGGGAATACCAGGAGGGTTTCAAACTATTGCAACTCCCCGCTGACCATATTCCCTCTATCCGCGAATTGAATGAAAAGATCAGGCCCCGTACGGGCTGGAAGACAGTCCGTACGAAAGTTCGTTACTCGGATGCGGTGCAATGGTACAACCACTTTGGCGCGAAAGAATTCCTCGTCACTGATTATGTCCGCTCGCGCGAAGAACTAGACTTTACGCCTGAGCCTGATATGTTCCACGATGTCTTTGGTCATCTGCCCTTCTTTACACTCAAGCCGTATGTGGAAATCCAGGAGATGTTCGCGCCAGCTTTCCACAAATCTACGACAGATGAACAGCGCGAAAACATCAAGCGCCTTGCCTGGTTTAGCACAGAGTTTGGTCTGATCCGCGAAAATGGCGAGCTGAAAATTTTCGGTACGGGGTTGATCTCTTCCAAAGGGGAAATGGAGCACGTGCTTGCAGGTAATACTCCCATCATGCCCTTCAAAGTGGAAACGATTGCCAACTTCGATAAAGCCATCTGGAGTTTCAACCAAACCTTATTTGATTTTGAATCGCTGGATATGCTGAAAGCGGAGCTTGGGCGGTATTTCGATACTTTCTAATCAAATCTTTCACACTCGGATGAAGGACCACTTTATGCTCCTGGGGTGGGGCGGCCTTGTTATTTGCTTTCCTCGCGTGGGAAAGCCGATTCTACGAGCAAGGATGTCCCCGGTTTATCTGCACTTGAAAACGCCCATACAAGTCCGATAGTAGGATGACGAATAAATGATTCGACATTGAATTTGTTGCATAACTTTCCTTTTTCGGCTACACTCGTCTTTTAGCCCTATTCCGGTTGTCTCTTACGAATCTTATGATGACTTCAAATTCTGCTTTCATCGGTGTTCATCTTTCTTACGGGCATAAGCCATTCACACTTGCATTGCTGGACGGGGATTTGGATTTGATTATGCGTGCGAATTGTGACATAAAAGATGTCAGCGCGATTCTTTCCGAACCCAACTCAGTGACAGTTTGTCTCACAGCGAACTCAAAATCCAAGAGTACAAAGTCTGCAAATACGAATTCAATTTTTAGTGAACAACTTGAGAAAATGTCATTTCGATCTTACTCCGCGAAGAAGGAAACACGTCAATGGTTTAAGGCCAATGCTGATGAATCATTTAGCGCGCTTCTTCAGAAGAAATTGTTATCTCGACGAACGCTCGAAGGCCGTATTCAGCGGGCGTTGGTTCTGTACGATCAGGGTCTGCAGATCAATGATCCCATGGAATTCTTCGAAGAGATTACTCGTTACAAGCTAATGCAGGGGATTCTTCCGCTCGAAAATCTGTATACATCCAATGAGCTGGATGCATTGGTTGCGGCATATGTCGCATGGACGACAGTCAATAAGCCCGGGCAGTTTGTTATCATGGGCGAATTCATTCTGCCATCGCAAGAATAAAACTCTCCCTTAAATGAAAATCCTCTTCTGGTGCGGGGTGGACAAGTGCCCAGTAGGATTCGCTTCTCTCTCTGGTTTGAATGACGGCTGTAATTCCAACTTCCAAAATCTGCTCAACTCGGATCATAGAATTAAGTTCCACATCAGCGGCCAACAGGAAACCATTCTTATCTTTTTGCGTCTCAAATTGCAAGCGCTGAATCAACGTTTCCTCCCTGAAGCCAATTCTCCTGTATGCGTCCATGCGATAGACGTTCCAATCTCCTGAAGGGGAAAGATTGAATTCCCAATATTCTGGCGAATCCTTTGCTGCAAGGAAAAACTCAAAGCAGGTGGTTTTCCATAGTTCTTCTTTGCGCGTGGGATTAACTGATGGAGAGGGCAGGAAGATATTCTCTAGGCTTCCGCGCAGCGCATAATGAATAGTAATTAAGTTATTTTGACGAAGGAGTTTCCCCTGGATCGTTATATCAGGAATATTCGGATCGGGAAAGGGAATTAATGAAAAGGCTCGTCCTGTCATCCTGAACGCGAGGCCAGGGTTTGAATCATGTTTTGTATGTCTGCCTCATACGCCTCAATCGATTCAGTTAATTTGAATTGAACAAGGGCACGCTGTAAATTGTGTTCGGGATGTTTTACTTTGAAATATATATTTCCCGCCAGGTGATCGGTAAAAAAGCGCACACCAAGTTCGAAGGTAAGCAGGCGGATTGAGTCAAAAAGGTATTCGTAATCGGCTACCGTCAAAAAGTTACGCGCCTGGGTAAGATAGCCTTCCAGTATCGCCGCGCCAACATCCGGGTCGAACTGAACCGCTTCCCACTGTTCGGTTTCCTCTCCCAGGGGGTTGCATCCTGATCTCATGCAATCGCCAATGTCGTAATGAATCAATCCGGGCTTGACTGTATCCAAGTCAACAAGGCTAACGGCGCGTCCGGTCAATTTTTCAATCATTACATTGTTCACTTTTGGGTCGCCATGTACTGGGCGAAGCCGAAGCCTTCCTTGTTCGCGCGCATCTTCGAGTACAGTTGAAAAGCTGCGCCTTTGCTCAACCAAGGCAACACAACGCTTTACTTCCGCGCTGTAATTAAATCCATTTTGCGAGAAAGCCCTGTCAAAGTTTAGAAGATAGCGCGGAGTAATGTGGAAACCTTCGAGCGTGTCGGCGAGTCTATCGGTGGGCAGATCGCTGATGAGATACTGAAAGGTACCGAGTGCGTAACCGACCTCACGCGCATGACTGATATCTTTGATGGTGTCGAATGATTGTGCCCCATGCACGTAACTGATCGCTCTCCAGAAGTTTCCTTCGCCATCAAGATAGAAATCCTGCCCATCATGCGCTGGCAGGACACGCGGCATTTCCCAGCGATGCCCCTCCTCACGCGCACGCCTGCGCATGTGCTCCGTCAAGGTACGCATGTTCTGCATGATGAGCATGGGTTGTCTGAAAACCTGGGTATTAATGCGCTGTAATACGAATTGTTTTTCTTCAGTGGCATCTATATCTGTCATCACCAAAATAAGTGTCGTTAATGTTGCCGTTGCCAAATTCGCGTACATCGATGACCTGCCTACGCGTGGCGAAGTGCTCTGCGATAGAAGAGTATTGGTGCAAGTGCATTCTCCGAATATGTTATAGTATATTCTCGATTATATCTCCCCCGCCCTGATGGTAAAATGGGATATCCCATTCGAATAGGTTACATATGACAGAAGATCTTCAATTGCGCGCTATCAATACCATCCGCTTCCTTTCCGCGGATGCTGTTCAACAGGCCAATTCGGGTCACCCTGGGCTCCCGATGGGCGCCGCGCCGATGGCATTCACTTTGTGGACGCGTCACCTGCGACATAATCCAGGCAACCCAAAATGGCCGGGGCGTGACCGCTTTATTCTCTCAGGCGGGCATGGTTCGATGCTCCTTTACTCCCTGCTGCATCTGACGGGTTATGACCTTCCGCTCGAAGAAATTAGGAATTTTCGCCAGTGGGAGAGCAGGACCCCGGGTCATCCTGAATACGGATTAACTCCGGGTGTTGAAACAACGACGGGTCCATTGGGCCAGGGTTTTGGTCAAGGCGTTGGAATGGCAATTGCTGCGACGCATTTAGCGGCAATGTTCAATAAGCCGGGTCATGAAATGATTCAATCTTATATCTATGGTATTGTCACAGATGGTGACTTGATGGAGGGGATTTCATCAGAGGCTGCATCTCTTGCAGGACATTTACAGTTGGGGCGAATCATCTATCTCTATGACGACAATCACATCTCGATTGATGGTTCAACTGACCTGGCTTTCACCGAAGACCGCGCCGCACGCTTTGACGCCTATGGCTGGCATGTACAAAAGATTGAAGATGGCAATGATGTGGATGCGGTTGATGAAGCTATTCGTGCGGCAAAAATTGACCCGCGGCCGTCGCTTATTGCGGTGCGAACTATAATCGGGTTTGGCGCGCCTAAAAAGCAGGGGACCGCAAAAGCGCACGGCGAGCCGCTTGGCGATGAAGAATTGAATGCCGCGAAAGAAAACCTGGGATGGCCCGTCGAGCCGCGTTTCCTCATCCCTGGGGAGGTACTGGAGTTTTATCGCGGAGCCATTGATCAAGGGCGTGAGGCTGAAGATGCCTGGAAGGCACGTTTTGATGCTTACAAGAGTACCTATCCTGAGTTGGGCGCCGAATTGGATCGCAGGCTAAGGGGTGAACTCCCAGAAGGATGGGATACTGATCTACCGGTCTTTGCCGCCGAAGCGAAGGGCGTTGCAACGCGTGCCGCTTCAGGCAAAGTGTTAAATGTCTTGTCTGCAAAACTTCCTGAACTTGTGGGGGGCTCGGCAGATTTAACTCCTTCAAATAATACGAAGTTTGATGAAGCGGGTGATTTCCAGAAAGACAACAGGACGGGACGTTATATTCGGTTCGGCGTGCGCGAGCATGGGATGGCTGCCTCTCTGAATGGTATGAATTTATTTGGTGGCGTTATTGCATACGGTGGCACGTTCCTGATTTTCTCCGATTACATGCGTCCTGCGATCCGTATTGCAGCCATTTCGCCCATCCCTACGATTTTCGTTTTTACGCACGATAGTGTAGGTCTTGGCGAAGATGGACCGACGCATCAACCCATTGAGCATTTAGCGAGTCTGCGTGCGATGCCGAATTTGGTGCTGATCCGTCCTGCAGATGCAAATGAAGTTACTGAAGCATGGAAATTTGCCATCAGTCATCGCGATAGACCCGTTGCATTGGCCTTGACGCGGCAAAATCTGCCAATCCTTGATCGTTCAGTCACTGCACCTGCCACAGGACTCGAAAAAGGCGCATATATATTGAGAGATTTTGGCGAGCCAGAAATTATCCTGATCGCTTCGGGGTCCGAAGTGAGTTTAGTTTACGAATCTGCTCAGAAACTCCACGAAGAAGGTCGCGGCGTGCGCGTGGTGTCGTTTCCCTCGTGGGCGTTATTCGAGAAACAGAATGAGGCGTATCGCGAGTCGGTGTTGCCGAAAAATGTCACCGCAAGACTGGCTGTTGAAGCGGGAGCAACTTTCGGCTGGGAACGATATGCAAAGTCCATGATTGGAATTGACCATTACGGCGCGTCAGCTCCCTATAAAATCATCTTCGAGAATTTTGGGTTTACGGTTGAGAACGTCGTTGCGAAGGCGAAAGAGTTACTATGAATGTCATTGCGAGCCACAAAGCAGCGAAGCAATCCCTTGCACAGATGGAGATTGCTTCGGGCTAGCGCCCTCGCCATGACACGATAGGAGCATTCATGAAAATCGCAGTTGGGTTTGACCATGCGGGATTCCCGCTGAAAGATACCGTGCTTGAAGCTGTTCGCAAGGCGGGTCAGGAGCCGATTGATATGGGCACAAATAGTGCCGAGCCTGTGGATTTCCCAGACATTGCCGAAAAAGTTGGGCGAGCTGTTCAGGCTGGTGAAGCGGAACGCGGGATTTTGGTGTGTGGCTCTGGGATTGGTGCATGTATTGCCGCGAACAAGATGAAAGGCGTATACGCATCGATTGCCCATGACACATACTCGGCCGCGCAAGGGGTTCTGCATGACGACATGAACTTGCTATGCCTTGGCGGCCGTGTGATTGGGCCTGAACTCGCAATTGCATTGGTGACAGCCTTCTTGAATGCGCGCTATATTGGCGATGATCCTGGTGGGGAGAGGCTTGCGCGACGGGTGCGGAAGATTCATAAGATTGAAGAAGTTGGCAAGTTGGAAGGTTAACACGTTTGCAGGTCAATCTTCCAACTGAAAGTTTGTAAACAGGAGATAGTATGCCGACCATCACGCGTTTTGAAGAAATCGAAGCATGGCAGACTTCTAGAGAATTAACAAAATTGATTTATTCTCTAACTGAAGAAGGCAAGTTCTCGCGTGATTTCGGATTGAAAGATCAGATACGCCGCGCATCAGTATCAGTGATGAGCAACATTTCAGAAGGTTTTGAAAGTCAAACACAAGCGCAGTTTATTCGTTATTTGGGACTCGCGAAGGCATCAGCTGGCGAAGTCCGTTCCCAATTGTATGTTTCGCGTGACCTTGATTACATTACTCATGAACAATTTACGAAAGTATTTGCAATGGCTGAGAAGGCATCTCGCCAAACAGCGCGTTTTATTTCTTATCTTGAAACTCACCCTCAATCACAAAAATTTCGTGAAGACTCCGCTGAATACGAAGTCTAACTTGTAAACCTTCAAACATCTAAACTTGAAAACGAGAAAACCATGAACCCTATCCAAAAACTTACAGCCCTTGGCCAATCGCTATGGATGGATAATATCC
>Ga0136614_10001717_pt1 | contig 13106 bp, 19 predicted proteins | sample AntDrymUQ2792106_2_FD_106643 | JGI IMG/M metagenome (GOLD analysis project Ga0136614, IMG submission 106643) | Polar desert sand microbial communities from Dry Valleys, Antarctica - metaG UQ279 (21.06) | ecosystem: Environmental > Terrestrial > Soil > Desert | place: Antarctica: Dry Valley...
AGCAGGCCGAGGCCCTCGCGCGCGGCCGACGCCTCGGCATCGGCATCTCGACGATGACCGAGCCGCTCGGCGCCGGCAACAGCCGCGAGTACGACATCCTCGGCATCAAGATGTTCGACTCCGCCGAGCTGCGGGTGCACCCCACCGGCAAGGCGATCCTGCGGACCGGGGCGAAGTCCCAGGGCCAGGGGCACGAGACGACCTGGGCGCAGATCGTCAGCCACGAGCTGGGCATTCCGGCCGCCGACATCCTCGTCGAGGAGGGCGACACCGACACCGCCCCGTTCGGCATGGGCACCTATGCCTCGCGCAGCACGCCGGTGGCCGGCGCCGCCGTGGCGATGGTGTCGCGCAAGATCCGGGCCAAGGCTCGCAAGCTGGCGGCGCACCTGCTGGAGGTCTCGGAGGAGGACATCGAGTGGGAGCTCGGCCGGTTCTACGTCCGGGGCGCGCAGGACCGCGGGGTGTCCATCCAGGAGTGCGCGATGGCCGCCTACGCCAACATGCCCGACGGCATGGAGCCCGGCCTTGAGAACAACGCCTACTACGACCCGCCCAACCTGACCTGGCCGTTCGCCTGCTACATCGCCAAGGTGGAGGTCGACCCGGAGACCGGGGTCTGGGACGTGCTCAAGATGGTGGCCGTCGACGACTGCGGGGTCCGCATCAACCCGATGATCGTCGAAGGCCAGATCATGGGCGGCCTGACCGAGGCCTACGCGATGTCGAACATGCAGTTCCAGACCTACGACGCCGACGGCAACTGCGTCGGGGCGAACTACATGGACTACCTGCTGCCGACGTCGTGGGAGACACCTGGCTTCGAGCTGCACGAGGTCGTCACGCCCTGTCCGCACCACCCGATCGGTGCCAAGGGCGTCGGGGAGTGCGCGGCGGTGGGTGGCCCGGCCGCCTTCGTCAACGCGGTGATGAACGCGCTGGAGGACACCGGCGTACGCAACATCGACATGCCGCTCTTGCCGGACCGGGTGTGGGAAGCCATCAAGTACCAGCGCGATGTGTCGGGTGCACCGCCGGTGCGGACCGACTGAGGAAGCCTCAATGCTGATCGAGAACGAGTTCGAGGTCGCTGCGCCGCTGGACGCGGTGTGGAACCACCTGCTGGACGTGCCGAAGATAGCTCCGTGCCTGCCCGGCGCGGAGCTGACCGAGGTGGCCGGCGACGGCGTCTTCAAGGGTCGGCTGCTCACCAAGATGGGGCCGGTGTCGCTGACCTTCACCGGCACCGCGCAGATCATCGAGCAGGACGCGACCGCCAAGCGGATCGTGATGAAGGCGTCCGGGTCGGAGTCCAAGGGCAAGGGCCTGGCCGAGATGACGGTGACCTCGACGCTGGAACGAGCGGGCTCCGGCACCAAGGTGAAGGTCAGCCAAGACATCCAGATCGCCGGCGCGCTCGCCCAGTTCGGCCGCGGGATGATCGCCGACGTGACCACGGTCATCATGCGCAGCTTCGCGAACTGCATCCAGGACGACATCGACCGGGAGAGCCGGGGCGAGACTGCCGGACCGCGGTCCTCCGCTCCGGTGAGCGGTGTCTCGGTCGGGTTCTCGGCCTTCATGCTGGCCATCAAGCGGTTCTTCGGCCGGTTCTTCGGTAGGAGCTCGGCATGACGAACAGGAGAAACCAGTTATGACGCTGTGGTTGATCGGCAACATCATCCTGCTCGTCGTGGTGTTCCCGATAGTGCTGTTCTTGTTGGGCCGGATCCTCGCGCCCGTGCAGCGGATCCGTAAGACGGTGGACGACATTCTCGTCAACGGTGTCGCACTGACCGGCGAGCTGGACAACGTGCCGGCCCTGCTGGCCACGACGGACGACACCGTCAAACAGATTTCTGTCGGCGCGGCCCGCTACGGCGGCAGCGTCGCGAAGCTGCTGGGCTGAGGGGAGTAGTCATGCCATTCAACGCGTGGTTCACGCTGATCGTCGCGGCGCTGATCATCGGCGTCACGGCGCTCGCCCTGATCCGGGTGATCATCGACCTCCGGCACGTGACAAAGACGCTGGCCACCATCGTCGTCGGCGGGCGGGCGATCGCTCTGCAGACGTCCACCGTGCCGACCGCTCTGACCTCGGTGAACGGCAGCCTCAAGCCCGTGCGCGATTTCACCGAGCAGATTTAGCCGGTAGGGAGCAGATATGGCCAAGGAGTTCCAGTGCGACAGCCCGGAGTGCAGCTCGCACTTCACGGCTGGCGACAGCGAGGAGATGCGGCGCGAGATCGCCAAGCACCTCAAGGACGCGCACAACATCGACACACCGACCCAGACGGTCATGAACTACCTCGAGACCACGTCGGTGACCGAGACGAGCGGGAGGGCAGCCCGATGACGCTCGCGCAAGCCGCGGCCGAGCCGAACCTGTTCGGCTGGTACCTCGGGCTGGGCATCGGCATCGCGGTCGTCGGTGTCGTCGCCCTGCTCGTCGGTTGGATCCTCTACCTGGCGATGAAGATCGGCTGGCTCGCGCCGCAGATCAACGAGCCGCTGATGCAGGCCGAGAAGAACACCAAGGCGCTTGGTGGCCTGAACAAGACCATCGAGCACGTCACGATCATCATCGGTGGACTACAGCGCGGTCGCGCGCGGCTGGGAGGCTGAGAATGGTTGACGGTCTGCCGGCCGCCGAGGTCAGCCTCTGGTGGATGACGCTGGGCATCGGCTTCCTCGTGGTGCTGGTCGTCATCTTGCTACTGAGCTTCCTGGTGGCGTTCGTGAAGATCATCGACCGTGAGGTCGTCAAGGTTCGGGACACGCTGCGCACGATCACCGGCAACACCGCGAACACCACGCTGATCCCGCAGACCGCGGGTGGCGTCGACGCGGTGCTCGCCGAGGGCCTGCAGCACCACCTGTTCCTCGGTCGAGTCGTCGGAAAGGTGTAAGCGATGACCACGCTGGTCGTACTCACGGTGATCGCGATCGTCGCGTTGATCGCCGTCTTGGCGATCTTCCTGTATTGGGTGGGCGTGCTGCTCAGCCGGATCGCCGACAACCTCGACGATGCCAACGAGAGCGTCAAGTCCATCGTCGGCCACGCCAAGCTGATCGGCCCCGGGGTCGAGCACATCAACCGGAGCGGCAAGGTTGTGGCCTCCGCGCTGCCGTTGCTGTACGGGTTCGCGGAGCAGATCGTCGCGAAGGTCTCGCCCAACCCGGAGCGGCCATCGGTGGCGGTCCCGGCGTCGGGCACCCGGCGTTCGCGGATGATGCGCGCGGTGGGCTACCGGCCGGACGACTCGGCACCGCAGCCCTCCGGTGGCGGCGGAACCGCCGTCGCCCAACTGGTTGCCGAAGCGCCGGCCACCACCGAAGAGGCGGAGGCGCCGGCAAGCCCGGCTCCGGCTGAGGGTCCGTACGGCGCTGGCAGCCACGCCGTGCTTGCCGACGGCGGGCAGCCTGACGGCTTCCCGATCAAGGGCAACATGGACTCGATGCTGTACCACGTGCCCGGCTCGTCGTTCTACGCACGCGCGGTGGCCGAAGTCTGGTTCGCCTCGCCGAAGGTCGCCGAGACGGCCGGTTTCCAGCTGCCGCCGTCCCAGCGGTAGGCCTACGCAAGCCTGGCGAGCACCGCCGCTCGCTTGAAGGTCGACGGGACGTCGCTGCTCACCGCAGTGGCGTTCCGTTGATCATTCTGTGAAGTGCTCGCCGCCCGGCAAAGATCGCCACGAGTGGACATCCAGCCGCGCTCACCGCGGTCAGACGTCCACTCGCGGCGATCACGGGTCAGGTAGTCGGTCCGCCGGCGCGTCGGGCAGCGCACGCTCGTCCGGACCGCGCCGGGACAGTGGTCCGGTGGTCGGGGTGTCGGTGTACTCGCCGATCCACTCGTCCTTCCACGACTTGTCGTACTTCTGCTCGTTGCAGCGAGGGTTGTAGATCGCGGTGAGCTCCTCGGCGATCAACTTGCGGTGCGGCCGCTCCGCGCCGGGGGCGTCGAGCGTGGCGATGTGCACCTTCCACTTCGACCCGGCCCGCTCCACCCAGCAGTGTGCCCGCGGATGCTTGAACGGGAAGCCCTCCTGCGACATGTCGTCGGAGTGGCCGACGTAGATCACGGCGTACTTGTCGGGCTTGGTGTCGGGCTCGGGTCGGTAGAGGACGGCGTAGACGGCGGGCTTCTCCGGCGGCGTCCAGCCACCCAGCAGCCGGGGCCCCTCGAAGGAGTAGCCGGCCAGCGTCCCGAGCCGGATCACGTCTGGACCAGCGCATTCGTCGATGTCATGGCGGAGGCCAGTCTATGAGGTCGGCACCGGCGGCCTACGGTGGCTAGGCCGTGCCGTAGCGCCCCCGTCCCCTAACGGCGCGGCACCTGGATCCCCGAATCGCGTGGAAAGCCCCTCCGATTCCGCCGCTCGGAGTAGGCAAGTTCCCCGATTTACCGCACGTCCGTGCTGCCTAGCGTTTCGTTGTGTCACCAAGGGGTGCGAGGACGCAGGAGCGAAGCGATGAACACCACGACCGAGCTGACCGCCAGGCACCGAGCCCTGCTGCGCGCCGTTGCGGCGGGGCGCTGCGAGCTGAACGGTGGCCGTGATCCGGACCTGCTCGTCGACGGCCTGTGCTGCTGCGACCAGTTCTCCGCGCGCCAACTCCTCCGGGCGCAGCTGGTCACGGCCCGAATCGACGACGCCGCGGACGGACCCGTCCCGGCCACGCTGACCGCAGCCGGCCAGAGCGCGATCGAGGCCGCGTGAATCCCTGCGCGCCACTTCAGTCGGCCAGCGCCTGCAGGTCAGCTAGATCCTGCGGCCGTGCGCTGGCGGTCTTGTTGCGCCGTAAGTCCGCGAGCGAGATGAACGGTGCAGTGACCTCGCCCAGATCGACCTCGACCCGATGCGGGTAGCACTCGTTGAAGTCGACGCCGTCCAGGGAGGTCAGAAGATCAATCTGCAGCGGCGGATAGCCCAACTGCACAACGTTGTCGGGCTCGAGAAAGTCGTCCCTGGAAAGTCCGACGGCGCCGAACCCGAAATCGTCGAGCACCCTGAGTAGGCGGTCGACGTTGATCGGGTCGACGAGCACCCACACGTCGAGGTCGCCGGTGTAGCGCGGATGGCCATGCACGGCCACCGCGTACCCGCCGACGATCAGAAAACGTACGTCATGGGCGCGCAACAACCCGATGAACTCGCTGAAGTCTCGGTCGAGGCGCATCGTCCCATCCATGGTGCCGTCGTCGCAGATCCTCAACCGCCGCCACACGCTCGGCCGGGGGCCGCCCGCGCCAGTACTTCGCGTCGCCACTGACATCACGCAGTCGACGCCGGCGCATCACACGAACCACAGGCACCATGTCATTCTACGGCCAAGGGCCGCTCCGCTGGCCCGCGATCGTTCCGCGGGCGGCATCGGCAGGCCCGGGTCGTGCCATCATCGGCTGGTGAGCTCGCCCCTGATGGACGATGGCGTGGCAGCGCTCCGTCGCGGCGACGCGTCAGCCGCTCGCCGTGTGTTCGAGTCGGCCCTCGCCGAGGTCGAGTCGGGCGAGGCGTTCGAAGGTCTCGCCGAGGCGCTGTATCTCGAGCGGGAGTACGCCGCCGCCGCCGATCACTACGAGCGGGCCTACGCCGCATACCGCCGCGAACGCCAGCACATGGCCGCCGGCCGGCGGCACGCACCGTTTCGTGGATCACCGGCAACGTGTTCGGGGACTGGGCCGTTCGGATCGGCTGGCTCGCACGAGCCCGCGCCATCCTGACCGAGGCCGGCGAGGACAGCCCTGAGCACGGGTGGGTGCTCATCATCCGCGCCTTCCTGGAGCCCGACGCCCAGGCGCGGGAGGCGTTTCTCCGGGAAGCGATCGCGATCGGACGCCGGTTCGGCGATCCCGACATCGAGTTCTACGCGCTGTCGTACCTCGGCGGGGTGTTGGTCATGACCGATCGCGTCGAGGAGGGGCTCGTCCTGACTGACGAGGCGCTGGCGGCGGCCTGCGCCGGCGAGCTTGCCGAAGTCGCTACCGTGGACTCGATCTTCTGCGGCTTCTTCTGGACGTGCGAGCTGGTCAACGACGTCCCTCGGGCCGACCAATGGATGCGCGCCGCGGCGGAGCTCATGCAGCGCAGGAACGTCGTTGCCGCCTTCTGCCGCGCCCACTACGGCGGAATCCTGACCGCGGCCGGACGCTGGGACGAGGCCGAGGTCCAGCTCCTCGAGTCCACCCGGCACTTCGACCGGGGCATGCCGGAGCGCCGTGCCGCTTCGTTGATCCGCCTCGCGGACCTGCGCGTTCGGCAGGGCCGCTTGGAGGAGTCCGCCATGCTCCTGGACGGCCTCGACGATCATCCGGACGCCGTCCGAACCCTCGCCGCCCTATACCTGGCCCGGGGCGAGGCGGCGCTCGCGCAGGATCTCCTCGAGCGTTGTACCGCAGGTTCGGATGACGGCGTGCCGACCGTTGGTGAGTCGACCATGGTGGGCCCGCTGCTCGCCCTCCTCGTGGACGTGTACCTCGAAGCGGACAACGTCGATGCCGCCGAGCGGATCGCCCAACGCCTCGCGCGCATCGCCGAGGCGCAGCGTGGGCCCTACCTGAAAGCAGCCGCCGCGTTGGCCAAGGGCCAGGTGTGCGTGGCCCGGGGGCAGGGGGACGCCCGCAGCTGCCTACATTCGGCGCTGGAGAGCTTCGCGCTGGCGCAGCTGCCGATGGAGCTGGCGCAGACCCGCCTGGAGATGGCGCGGGCGCTGGCGGCAAGCTCGCCCCAGGTGGCCATCGCCGCGGCGAAGGCGGCGCTCGAGGACTTCGAGCGTCTCAAGGCCGCCCGGCACGCCGACGTCGCGGCCGCGCTGCTCCGCTCGCTCGGCGCGCCCGTCCGGACCGGCCCGAAGGGCCACGGCGCGCTGACGAAGCGGGAGACCGAGGTCCTCCAGTTGGTCGGCGTGGGGTTGTCCAACCCCGAGATCGGCGACCGCCTCTTCATCACCCGCAAGACCGTCGAGCACCACGTCGGCAACGTGCTGGCCAAACTCGGCCTGCGCAATCGAGCCGAAGCGGTCGCCTACGTGACGAGGGAGAAGACCAGCCGATAGATGGGGGAGCTCCCCGATACTTCCCCGACCTGCCCGGCCGCACCATGTTCCTCGTCCCCGACGAGCAGGAGCCGGACATGACCGAGAACCGTTACGACGCCATCGTGGTGGGCGCGCGCTGCGCGGGATCTCCGACCGCCATGCTGCTGGCCAAGGCGGGCTACCGCGTCCTGGTCGTCGACCGGGCGAGCTTCCCCAGCGACACGATCTCGACGCACCTCGTCCACCCGCCGGGGGTGGCGGCGCGGCGGAGATGGGGCCTGCTCGACCGGCTCACGGCGACTGGATGCCCGCCGATCGACACGTACGCGTTCGACTTCGGACCATTCACGATCTCCGGGACGCCGGTGACCGACGACAGTCCCGTCGCGTACGGCCCGCGACGCACTGTCCTGGACAAGCTGCTCGTGGATGCGGCGTCTGAGGCGGGTGCCGAGGTGCGGGAAGGCTTCACCGTCTCCGACGTCGTCGTCTCCGACGGTCGCGTGACCGGAGTTCGCGGGCACGGCAAGAACGGTGCGACCGTCACCGAGCACGCCCGCGTCGTCGTCGGGGCAGACGGCTGGCACTCCCTCGTCGCGAAGGCCGTTCGGCCCGATCAGTACCACGAGAAGCCGCGGCTGCTGTGCGGCTACTACACCTACTACAGCGGGCTGCCGATGGACGGTCGCTTCGAGAACTACATCCGCCCGGACCGCGGGTTCGCGGCGTGGCCGACGAACGACGACCTGACGCTGGTCATCGGCGGCTGGCCGTTCGCCGAGTTCGAGGCCAACAAGACCGACATCGAGGGCAACTACCTCAAGATGTTCGAGCTGGCGCCGCCCTTCGCCGACCGAATCCGTGCCGCTAACCGGGAGGCTCGCTTTGTCGGCACGGCTGTGCCGAACTTCTTCCGCAAGCCGTTCGGCCCCGGCTGAGCGCTGGTGGGAGATGCCGGCTACAACAAGGACTTCATCACCGCCCAGGGGATCGCCGACGCCTTCCGGGACGCCGAGCTGTGCGCCACCGCCCTGGACGAGGCGTTCTCCGGTGCGTGCTCGTTCGACGTCGCGATGGGGAGGTACCAGACAACCCGCGACCAGCACGTCCTACCGATGTACGAGTTCACCACCCAACTCGCGACGCTCGAACCCCCGCCACCCGAGCTCCAGCAGCTGCTGGGCGCGGTGCACGGCAACCCCGAGGCGATGGACGCCTTCGCGCGGGTCGGCGCCGGAGTGACGTCGCCGGCCGAGTTCTTCTCCGACGAGAACGTCGGACGCATCTTCGCCACGGCCGCGGAGCGACAGGCCAGCTAGGACGTGTCTCTTGGATCATTGGGACACACCCTGAGCGGCCGCCGCGCACGCCGCGCGCAGCAAGTCTGCGTGTTCGACCTAGTGATCTACGCGACACGCCTAGGCCGTGGGCTCGCAGCCGGGCTGGCGCTGCGCTGACGCGGGTTGAGTGGCGAAAGGCCGCGGCAGTTTGGGTGGATCGTGCGAATGGGGACATCGAGCCTGACCGCCCGCGAGGTCCAGGTGCTGCGCCTCATCGCGACCGGCAACACCAACCGGTCGATCGCGGCCGAGCTGTTCCTCAGCGAGCGCCCGAGGTCGGCAGAGCGTTGGGGTCGCCGCGCGGCGCGATACTCAGTCGGTTGGACGGGTCCGGGACGCCAGCTCGCCGAGGTCGACGTCTACTCCGAACGGCTCGCTCAGCTGCAGCCGCTGGCCGCGTTCGGCGCGAGTGGCCTCGACGTAGCGGGTATCGCGCAGCCGGAAGGCGATCGCGGTGGGCCCGACGTCGCCGAGCTCGACCCGCAGGTAGTGTTGGATCCCCGCGGCGGCGTAGAGCTGCGGCTTGACCGCGCGGTCGGCCACCACGCTGCCCGGGCTGACGATCTCCACCACCATCGCGACGTCGGCCGCGTCGGACACGGTGACGTCGGCACCGGGGTTGGTGATCACGGCGATGTCCGGGATGAGGATCCTGCCCGGCGCGACCCGGACGTTGACCGCTTCCAGCACCTCGAAGCCGTCCGGCGCGACGGCGTCCAACGCACCCGCCAACCTGAACGACAGCCGCTGGTGGATGTGCCGCGCCGACGGGCTCACCAGCAGCTCCCCGTCGAGCAGCTCGACGCGACGGTCCTCTGGCAGGGCGAGGAAGTCCTCCTCGGTCCACGGCCCGACGTGGTCGAACAGGTCGATGGGTGCGGGGAAGGCCATCGCCGCCTCACCTCCCGGTGCTGGTCCGCTGACCTCATGGTCGCATGCTGGCGGAGAACACCGACAGATCATCCGCCGTGCGAGTATCGCCGGGTGCGTCGAGCCGCGGACGGTCAGCCGGTCATCGGCCCGACCGCTCCAGATCGTCGTCCTCGTCTTCGCTGACGACCTCGACGCGCACGATGGGGAACACCGGTAGGCCGGCCTGGGCGACGGCCTCGACGAAGCGCTCGCGGCCTTTCTCCAGCGCGCTCTCCCGGTCGTCGGCGAACACGACGACCTGCGCGCCGTAGCGGTTCGTGCCGATCCCGGACGCGATGCCTCCGCTGGAGGCCACCGCGTCGGCGAGCTCGACCACCTCGTCGAGCTCCATGATGCGGTCGCCCTCGGCCTCGATCCCGACACTCCATCTGATCATCAGGTTGGTCCTCCCTAGCCGAGCTGGGGGAGCAGGTCGGCCAGTTCCTCGAGGCTGCTCAAGTCGTGTCCGGACAGCAGCACGTCGATATGCGGCTCGGCCACCATCATGCCCAGGGTCTGTGGCTTGTAGTCGGCGTTGTCGCCCTTGTGCGGGTTCATCCACACGATCTTGTGGCACAGCCGTGACAGCCGTTCCATCGCAGTCGCCAGCACCTGTGGGTCGCCGCGGTCCAGCCCGTCGGAGCAGATCACCACGACGGCCCCGCGGGCCATCCCCCGCCGGCCCCACTTGCGGACGAACTCGTCGAGCGAGTCACCGATGCGGGTGCCACCCTCCCAGTCCACGACGAGCTGCCCGGCCTTGTCCATCGCCACGTCCGGGCTGCGTGTCTCCAGCTGCTTGGTGATGTGGGTCAGCTTCGTGCCGAAGCAGAACACCTCGACCTTCTCCGACGCGCGGTTGGCGGAGTAGGCGAACTGCACGAGGGCGCGCGAGTAGTCGGCCATCGAGCCCGACACGTCCAGCACCAGGATCAGCGGACGGAGCTTGACCCGGCGGCGGCGCCAGTACAGCTCGACCAGCTCGCCCTGGGTGCGCAGCGAGCCGCGAATGGTGCGTCGCAGGTCGGGCCGGCGCCCCCGGTAGGAGGCCTTCGTCCGCCGGGTGCGGCGCTTGGGCGGGGTGAGCTTGATGCGGGCCATGATCCGCCGCAGCGCCGCCAGCTCCTCGGCGGTGCACGCGGTGAACGCCTTGTGCTTGAGGGTCTCGACGTTCGAGCCGATCAGGCCCAGCAGGGCCTCCTCCTCGCGCTCGTCGCTGGCGGGGTCGGTGGCCGGGATCTCCAGCACCGTCTCGACCTCTTCCTCGGTCTGGACCTTGAGCTGGAAGATTTCCTGCATCGGGCTGTCCGCGGCGAGGAAGAAGCTGCGGAACACCCGGTCGTAGATCTTGATGTCGTCGCGGCGGGAGACCAGCGACGTCCGGCCGGCCCAGTAGAGGTCGACCAGGTCGGTCGGGTCCAGCGGCATCATCGCCTGGCAGAAGGTCAGGACGTCGCCGGAGCCGACCGCGACACCGTCGCTGCGCAGCGCCCGCCCGAAGTCGACCAGTACCGAGACCAGCCCGTCATTGCTGCCGGACATGGTTGTCAGCGGGCCGTGATCTCGCCGAGGTTGGCGCGTACCAGCTCGAGGTCGTCGTGCTCCTTGACGACGGTGCCGAGCGTGAGGTCCGCGGCCTCCGCGTCGAGGTCGTCCTCGCCGAGGAACTCCAGCGTGCGCGCCCAGTCGATCGTCTCCGCGACGCCGGGTGGCTTGGCCAGCTCCATCTTGCGCAGCCGGTTCACCGCCGCGACGACCTTGCGGGCCAGCGCCTCGGACACCCCGGGCTCGCGGACCATGACGATCTCGACCTCGCGGTCCGCGGCCGGGTAGTCGATCCAGTGGTACATGCACCGGCGCTTGAGGGCGTCGTGCAGCTCGCGGGTCCGGTTGGAGGTGAGGATCACCAGCGGGGCGTGCTCGGCCTTGATCGTTCCGACCTCGGGGATGCTGATCTGGAAGTCTGAGAGCACCTCCAGCAGGAACGCCTCGAACTCGTCGTCGGCGCGGTCGACCTCGTCGATGAGCAGGACGGCCTGCTCGCCGGCCCGGATGGCCTGCAGCAGCGGGCGCTCGAGCAGGAAGTTCGGGCCGAAGAGCTTCTCGACCGTCTCCTCGTCGGAGAGCCCCCGCTCGGACAGCGCGCGAATGTGCAGCAGCTGGCGGGCGTAGTCCCACTCGTACATGGCCTGGTTGGTGTCGATGCCCTCGTAGCACTGGAGCCGGATGAGCTGCCGGTCGAACGCCGACGCGAGCGTCTTGGCGATCTCCGTCTTGCCGACCCCGACTTCGCCCTCGAGGAGCAGGGGTCGTTGCAGGGACATCGCCACGAACGCCGCCGTGGACAGCCCTCGGTCGGCGAGGTATCCGGCGCCGCGCAGGGTCTCGGTCAGCTCGCTGACCGACTCGGGAAATGGCTTCACTGGGTAACGGGCCTCAACGTTGGACCGGCCGGCGCCCAGCCGAGCGCCGGTCAACTACTGCGTCGACTACCGAGCCGTCTCGGAGTCGCCGAGGATGAGATCCCGCACGCTTGTGGCCTCGGGGGGAAGCTTGCCCTCGCGCTCCAGCTTGGCCTTCCACGACGCGCGCAGGCTGTCGCCCTCGTCGTCGTCGGTGACCTTGAAGCCGAGGTTCGCTGTGTTCTTGCAGATCTTGGTGTTTCCGCAGGCCTCGTCGAGGTTGGCGCTGGTCTGTGCCTGGGCTCCCCAGATGTTGCGCAGCACGGCCAGAGCTTGGTCGCCCTGGTCGGTGGCATCCGTTCCGGCCGGTCGAGCGTCCTGGTCCTGGCTCATCGGAGAGCCCCTTTCCAGCTGGCGGCGGTCGGTGGTCGGAGCGCGTCTTCCCTGCTCAGCAGGGTGGGGAATGGCTGCGCTCAGGTGTGTCCATCTTACACGATGCAGCCGTATCGGCAGGTCGAGCGCACCTCTGTTGATCTTGCGCTAGATCGAGATCAGCACAAGATCAACAGGGGTTGAGCGCTAGAGGACCTCGTTCAGTTTGCCGGTGGCAACGTCGAAGACGAATCCGCGAATCGAGTCGGACTTCGGGATGAACGGGCTGTGCTTGATCCGGTTGATAGACTGCCGGACGTTCTCGTCGAGGTCGGGGAAGGCCTCGGCGGCCCACCCCGGCTTGATCCCGGTGTCCTCCTGGATCGCGCGCTTGAAGTCGTCGTCGGTGAAGGTCAGCATCCCGCAGTCGGTGTGGTTGATGATGATGATCTCGTGGGTACCGAGCAGCCGCTGGCTGATGGCCAGCGACCGGACCTCGTCATCGGTGATGACGCCGCCGGCATTGCGGATCACGTGGGCCTCACCCTCGTTGAGACCCAGGATCGCGTAGACGTTGAGCCGGGCGTCCATGCAGGCCACGACGGCGACGTTCTTGGCGGGCGGCAGGGGCAGTGGCCCCTCGAAGGTCTCTGCGTATTTGGAGTTGTTGGCAAGCAGTTCGTCGGTTACGGACATAGATGTCTCCTGGTTCGTGGGTTTCCTGGACGCGGAACGGCCACGTGCGCCGCCTGGTTCCCGACAGCCGGGACGGCGCGCTACGCGGCCTGGAGACAGAGCTCGTCGAAGTGGGTGATGCGTCGGCTCGGCCAGAAGAACTCCAGCGACATCCGCATCACGTGATGAGTACAGCCCACGCACCGGCCCGCTCGCAACACTTTGGTTGCATGGGTGCCGACTCGCCGCCCAGCCTTCTGCAACGCGTCGTAGTTCGTCTCCTACGTTCCGTTACATGTTCGAGCCGGTGGGACCGCTACCCGCTGCGGTGTACTGGCGCCGCAGGTGGACCGCGCTCATCGCG
>Ga0136614_10001722_pt1 | contig 13096 bp, 13 predicted proteins | sample AntDrymUQ2792106_2_FD_106643 | JGI IMG/M metagenome (GOLD analysis project Ga0136614, IMG submission 106643) | Polar desert sand microbial communities from Dry Valleys, Antarctica - metaG UQ279 (21.06) | ecosystem: Environmental > Terrestrial > Soil > Desert | place: Antarctica: Dry Valley...
ACCTTCGCCGGCACGCCGTCCTTGCGGCGCCTGAAGTCGATCCTGCGGTAGCTGCGCTTGGCGCCCCCGCCGCGGTGACGCGACGTGATGCGGCCGCGGGCGTTTCGCCCGCCGCTCTTCGGACTCGCCTCGACCAGCGCCTTCTCGGGCTCCTTGCGCGTGAGCTCGCCGCGGTCCGACCATGTGGAGAAGCGGCGCGCGGGGCTGGTCGGCTTGTGTTTCTTCAGGGCCACCGGGCTCAAGCCTCCTCGCCCTCGAAGAGCTCGATCGAGTCTTCGGGATGGAGCTGGACGATCGCCTTCTTCCACTCGCGCGTCTTGCCCGAGGTCCACCCGCGCCGCTTCGGCTTGGACTTGACGCTCATCGTGCGCACGTGCCGCACGCGCACGCTGAAGATCTCCTCGACCGCCTGGCGCACCTGCGTCTTGTGCGCGCGGTCGTGAACTCGAAAGGTGTACTTGTTGGCGCTCAGGAGCTCGTAGCTCTTCTCGGAGATCACCGGCTTGATGATCACGCTGCGCGGGTTCACGAGCCGCCCTCCTCGGACTCCTGCGAGCGGGTGCCGCGACGTTCGGCGGCCGGCGGCGATGCGATCGCCGTGAGCCGCTCGAGGGCGGCCGGGGAGGCCACGAGCGTGCGCGCCGCCACCACGTCGGACACGCCGACAGCCTCCACCGCTAGGACGGTGACGCCCTTGAGGTTCCGGAACGACTTGGCGCACGTCTCCTCGGCGACGGCGCCCGAGGCGCGGGTGCCGTCCCGGCGCCGCTCGCCATGCGCCAGCACGACGAGCGTCCGCGTCGCATCCTGACCCTCGATCGCCTTGGCCGCCTGCTTGGTCGAGGGCGCGTCGAAGCTCCCGGGGTCCACGACCGCGAGCGACTCGCGCTTCGCGTGGGCCGAGAGCGCCGCCCTCAGTGCTCGCCGGCGCGCCTTGCGGTTGACCTTGACCGTGTAGCTGCGCGGCTTCGGCCCGAACGCCACGCCGCCGCCGACGCGCTGCGGGGTGGACAGGGCGCCGGCGCGCGCCCGCCCCGTCCCCTTCTGGCGCCACGCCTTGGTCCCGGCCATCGCGATCTCGCCGCGGGTCTTCGTGGAGGCCGTGCCCCGCCGCTTGGCCGCGAGCTCGGCCCGCACGGTCTCGTGCACGAGCGAGTTGTGGAACGGCTCGGAGAACACCGCCGGGTCGAGGTCGGCCTTCTTCTGGCCGCTGAGGTAGGGCGCCTTGGCGCTCTTGGCGGCCATCAGCGGTCGCTCCGGATCTCCACCGCGCCGCCGGCCGGCCCGGGCACCGAGCCCCGAAGCAGCAGCAGGTTGCGGTCGGGGTCCACCCGGACCACCTCGAGGCCGCGCTGAGTGACCCGCTTCGCTCCCATCTGGCCGGGGCCGCGCATGCCCTTGAAGACGCGCGACGGGGTGGCCGAGGCGCCGATCGAGCCTGGCGCACGGACGTTGTGGGAGCCGTGGGACACCGGGCCCCGCGAGAAGTTGTGGCGCTTGACCGTCCCCTGGAAGCCCTTGCCCTTCGACTTGCCCGCGACCTTCACGCGGTCGCCCGGCTCGAAGGCGCCCACGGTCACGGTCTCGCCGACCTGGAGCTCGCCGGCCTCGTCGCGGAACTCGGCCAGGTGCTTGAGCGGCGGAGCATCGGCCTTCTTCAGGTGGCCGAGACGAGCCTTCTGGAGGTGCTTCTCCTTAACCTGTCCGAACGCGAGCTGCACGGCCTCGTAGCCGTCGCGGTCCATCGTGCGCACGCCGGTCACATGGCAGGGCCCGGCCTCGACGACGCTGACCCGCTCGACTCGCCCCTCCTCGGTGAAGACCTGCGTCATCCCGAGCTTCGTTCCTAGGAGGGCGGCCATGTCAGACCAGCTGGATCTGAATATCGACGCCGGAGGGCAGATGGTCGAGTCGCTGCAGTGAGTCGACCGTCTTGGGCGTCGGCTGGAGGATGTCGATCAGGCGCTTGTGGGTCCGGATCTCAAAGTGCTCACGCGAGTCCTTATCCTTGAACGGGCCGCGGATCACGCAGTAGACGTTCTTCTCGGTGGGCAACGGGACCGGTCCGGAGATGCTCGCGCCGGTGCGCCGAGCGGTTTCCACGATCTCGCGGGCGGCCGTCTCGATCGCCGAGTGGTCGTAGGCCTTGAGCCTGATCCGGATCTTGTTCTGCGTTATCGCCGCCATGCGTGTCAATCGCCCTTGGACGCACCAAGGGCGGGCCCGTCTCCCGTGGGCCCGCCCCCAGAAGCATCCTGTCGCGAGAGGTCTGTGCCTACTCGGTGACCTCCGTCACTACGCCCGAGCCGACGGTGCGCCCACCCTCGCGGATGGCGAAGCGAAGGCCCTCGTCCATCGCGATCGGCTGGATCAGCTCGACCGTCATCTCGACGTTGTCTCCCGGCATGACCATCTCGGTGCCCTCGGGGAGGTTCGCAACCCCGGTCACGTCGGTCGTGCGGAAGTAGAACTGCGGCCGGTAGCCGTTGAAGAACGGCGTGTGGCGGCCACCCTCCTCCTTCTTCAGGCAGTAGACCTGCGCCTTGAACTTCGTGTGCGGGGTGATCGAGCCCGGCTTGCAGAGCACCTGCCCGCGCTCGATGTCGTCGCGCTTCGTGCCGCGCAGCAGACAGCCCACGTTGTCGCCGGCCTGACCCTCGTCGAGAATCTTGCGGAACATCTCGACGCCCGTGACGACCGTCTGAGCCGAGTCGCGGATACCGACCAGCTCGACCGTCTCGCCGGTCTTGACGATGCCCTGCTCGATGCGCCCGGTGGCCACCGTGCCGCGCCCGGTAATCGAGAAGACATCCTCGACCGGCATCTGGAACGGCTTGTCGAGGTCGCGCTCGGGCTCCGGGATATAGTCGTCGAGCGCCTGCGCGAGCTCGAGGATCTTCTGCCGGTGCTCCTCGTCGCCCTCGAGCGCCCGAAGCGCCGAGCCCGTGACGAACGGGATGTCGTCTCCGGGGAAGTCGTACTCCTTGAGCAGGTCCTTGACCTCCTCCTCGACGAGCTCGAGCAGGTCCGGGTCGTCCACCATGTCGGACTTGTTGAGGAACACGACGATGTAGGGGACGCCGACCTGGCGCGCGAGCAGGATGTGCTCGCGGGTCTGCGGCATCGGGCCGTCGGCGGCCGAGACGACGAGGATCGCCCCGTCCATCTGCGCCGCGCCGGTGATCATGTTCTTCACGTAGTCGGCGTGCCCGGGGCAGTCCACGTGCGCGTAGTGGCGGTTGGCCGTCTGGTACTCGACGTGCGCGGTGGCGATCGTGATCCCGCGCTCCCGCTCCTCGGGGGCGTTGTCGATCTCCTCGAAGCTCTTCGCCTCTCCGCCCTGGTCGGACAGCACGTGCGTGATCGCCGCGGTCAGCGTGGTCTTGCCGTGGTCGATGTGCCCGATCGTGCCGACGTTCACGTGCGGCTTGTCGCGCTCGAACTTCTGCTTCGCCACCTTGTCGCTCTCCTTTCGGGAGACCCCTTCGGGGGCCCCGGTCACAAACTCAGGCTCGCTGCGAGGCGAACCTCGGAAACATACTCGTTACGCGCTGCCCCTCACGCTCCGGCGCCGACCGGCTCGCCGGTCCGGTGCTCGACGATGTCCTCGGCGATCCCGCCGGGCACCTCCGCGTAGCGGTCGAACTGCATCGTGTAGGTCGCTCGGCCCTGGGTCGTGGAGCGAAGGTCGGTCGCGTAGCCGAACATCTCGGACAGCGGGACGCTCGAGCTGACGACGATCGCGTTGCCGCGCGGCTCCTGTCCCTCGATGCGGCCGCGGCGCCGCGAGATGTCGCCGATCACGTCGCCGAGGAACTCCTGCGGGAGCACGACCTCGACCGCCATCACGGGCTCGAGCAGCACGGGCTTGGCGCGCTTGGCAGCCTCCTTGAGCGCCATCGAGCCGGCGATCTTGAAGGCGATCTCCGAGGAGTCGGTGTCGTGGTACTTGCCGTCGGTGAGCGTCACCCTGACGTCGGCCATCGGGTAGCCGGCCTTGACGCCGGTCTCGAGCGCCTCCTCGACCCCCTTCTCGACGGCCGGGATGAACTCGGTCGGGATCGACCCGCCCCTGACCTTGTTGACGAAGTCGAAGCCCTCGCCCGGGGCCGGCTCGAGGTCGAGCCTCACGACGCCGTACTGGCCCGAGCCGCCGGTCTGTCGGATGAACTTGCCCTCGACCCCTTGCGCCGTTCCGCGAACTGTCTCGCGGTAGGCGACCTGCGGGCGGCCGACGCCGGCCTCGACCTTGAACTCGCGCTTCATCCGGTCGACGATCACCTCGAGGTGGAGCTCGCCCATGCCCGAGATGACCGTCTGGCCGGTCTCCTCGTCGGAGCGGATCTGGAAGGTCGGGTCCTCCTCGGCGAGCCGAGCCAGCGCGACGCCCATCTTCTCCTGGTCGGCGCGCGTCCGCGGCTCGATCGAGACGTGCACCACCGGCTCCGGGAAGTTGATCGTCTCGAGGACGATCGGGGCATCGGGGGCGCAGAGGGTGTCGCCAGTCGAGGTCTGCTTGAGCCCGACCGCTGCCGCGATGTCGCCGGAGTGGATCTCCCCCTGCTCCTCGCGATCGTTGGCGTGCATCATCAGGATCCGGCCGATGCGCTCGGTGCGCCCGGTGGCCGAGTTGAGCACGCGGGCGCCAGCCTGGACGCGGCCGGAGTAGACACGGAAGTAGGTGAGCTTGCCCACGAAGGGGTCCGACATGACCTTGAAGGCGAGCGCCGAGAACGGCTCGTCGTCGGACGGCGGCCGCGTGGCCGGGCGACCCTCGTCATCACCCTTGACCGGCTCGATGCCCTCGACGGCCTGCACGTCCCGCGGGCTCGGGAGGAAGTCGATCGTTGCGTCGAGCAGCGGTTGGACGCCCTTGTTCTTGAAGGCGGACCCGCACAGCACCGGCGTCATCGAGATGTCGAGCGTCGCCTGGCGCACGGCCGCCTTGAGGCGGTCGGGCTCGATCTGCTCGCCTTCGAGGTAGGCCTCCATCAGGTCGTCGTCGTACTCGGCCACGGACTCGACCAGGTGCGTGCGTGCCTCGTCGGTCTCGGCGGCGTGGTCTGCGTGGACGTCCTCGACGGTCCACTCCTGGCCGAGGTCGTCCTGGTAGACGATCGCCGTGTTGTTGATCAGGTCGACGATCCCGCGGAAGTCGCCCTCGCTGCCGATCGGGAGTTGGAGCGGCACCGGGTGGGCGCCCAGGCGGTCGACCATGCTCTGGACGCTGCCGCGGAAGTCGGCGCCGACTCGATCCATCTTGTTGATGAACGCGATGCGCGGGACGCGGTACTTGTCGGCCTGGCGCCAGACGGTCTCGGACTGCGGCTCGACCCCCGCGACCGAGTCGAAGACCGCGATCGCCCCGTCGAGCACGCGCAGCGAGCGCTCTACCTCGACCGTGAAGTCGACGTGCCCGGGGGTGTCGATGATGTTGACCCGGTGGTCGCGCCAGGAGGCGGTGGTGGCGGCGGAGGTGATCGTGATGCCCCGCTCCTGCTCCTGCTCCATCCAGTCCATGACGGCGGCGCCCTCGTGGACCTCCCCCATCTTGTGGGTGCGACCGGTGTAGTAGAGGATCCGCTCGGTCGTGGTCGTCTTCCCGGCGTCGATGTGCGCCATGATCCCGATGTTGCGGGTCTTCTCGAGTGGAACTGTGCGTGACATGTCTTCGGCTTCTCTTCTTGTTCTAAAGCGGTCTCTCGGTGCGCCGAGGGGCAAAAAAAGGGACCCGTCCGGGGCCCCTCGATGGTCGGCTATGCCCGGGACAGCGGTCTATGTGATGAACGTCTCCATGTGCGCGAGGTGAGGGACCGGCTAAGCCGCTGGCGCCGTTCGCCGGCCCCTGGTCGGGAGCCCACAACGCCCCCCAGATCGGCGTCCGATGCTAGCAGAGGAACTGCCGATCGCGGAGGGGCCGAAGGGCCTCGAGCCGGCCACGAGCGGGCGTCGGGAGCGGGCGCGAGCCGGGTCGCCGGGGCGCGGTCTCTTGTGGCCCGGATCGCCGGCGGCGGCCTCCTCGGCGTGGCCGTGATCCTGCTGGGGCTGGCCGCCGGCGCGCTCATGACGAGCGCCGAGTTCCTGCCGATTCTCCGCATCGAGGTGGGCGGCCTCCCTTGCCCGGCCGACTTCACCCTGGTGGACGACTGCGAGCCCACCGGCGGCGACCGCCATTCCTACGCGCTCGTGCTGCTGGGCGCACTGAGCGTCGTGATGGCCTTCGGCGCCGGCGCCGGCCGCAGCGCCCCGGCCGCGATCGCCCTCGCGGTCCTCGGGCTGGCGGCGATCGCGATCGCCGTGCTCTCGGACCTCAACTACGTGAACGACACCGGGATCGTGCTCACGTCGACGGTCGAGGAGGGCGTGGCCACGGCGTCGATCGGTCTCTGGCTGGAGCTCGCGGGGGGCGTGATCGCGCTGGTTGCCGCGGCGGTCGCTTTGGTGCGGCAGCGGCTCGACTACTGAGGCTCCGGCGCAGGCGCGCCAGGCCTACCAGCGGTAGTGGGCGAAGGCCTTGTTCGCCTGCGCCATCCGGTAGATGTCCTCCTTGCGCCGGAAGGCGCTTCCCTGCTCGTTCTGCGCATCCAGAAGCTCGCCGGCGAGCCGCTCGGCCATGGTCCGCTCATTGCGCCCGCGCGAGAACTCGATCAGCCACCGCACCGCGAGCGTGCGGGCGCGGCGCGATGCGACCTCGACGGGGACCTGGTAGGTGGCGCCGCCGACCCGCCTCGAGCGCACCTCGAGCGTCGGAGTCAGGGTCTTCACCGAGGACTCGAGCGCGTCGACCGGCTCCTGCCCCGTGCGCCTCGAGACGATGTCGAGCGCGTCGTAGACGATCTGCTCGGCGAGCGACTTCTTGCCGTCGACCATGACCTTGTTGATGATCTGCTGCACGAGCCGCGACGAGTGCATCGCGTCTGGCTCGATCGGGCGGACTCCGGCGGCGGCGCGGCGCGGCACGGGTCAGCGACCCACTCGGGCGAACGTGTTAGTCAACGCGGGCTACCTGGCCTTGACGCCGTAGACCGACCGCGCCTTGCGGCGGTCGGCGACGCCGGCGGCGTCGAGCGTGCCGCGCACGACCTTGTAGCGGACGCCCGGCAGGTCCTTGACGCGGCCGCCGCGCACGAGCACGACCGAGTGCTCCTGGAGGTTGTGCCCCTCGCCCGGGATGTAGGCCGTGATCTCCATCCCGTTGGTCAGCCGGACGCGCGCGACCTTGCGCAGCGCGGAGTTCGGCTTCTTGGGCGTGTGCGTGTACACCCGCGTGCAGACCCCGCGGCGCTGCGGGGCGGCGATCCGGCGCTTGCGCCCCTGGCCCGACTTGAGACCGGGGGTGGCGACCTTCTTCTTCGGCCGGTTGCGGCCCTTGCGGACGAGTTGGTTCACGCTCGGCATGCGGCGGCGGATGCTAGCAGTGGGGTCGCGGGCGGCGGACGGCCGGCGGCGCTCAGCCGGCGGCCACTCGCGCCGCCCTGACCGGGGCCGGCGTCAGGCCCGCCGCGACGATGACGAGCGCGAACGCGAGCGCCTGCACGACAAGGCCGAGGGGGTCCTGGGCGAGCGGGTCGCCGTAGACGATGATCCCGCCCGAGATCGCCGAGATGTTGGCGGCGACGCTCGTGAGCGTGATGACCGGCACCGCGTCGCCGGTCTGGAGACCGCGCGCGGACGCGTAGAAGGCGATCACCGAGGCGACGACCGCGACCCCCAGCCACGGCGAAACCAGCCCCAGCATCCCGGAGTCGCCGACCGCGCCGGTGAGCGCCTTGATCGCGACGTCCGAGACGCCGAACAGCACTCCGGCGGCGGCCCCGAGGAGCACGCCGCGGTGGGCGCTCGCCCCGAGCTGCGGCGAGAGGACCAGGACCACGCCGACGGCGAGCATCGCGGACTCGAATGCGATCATCCCCGCCACCGAGTAGGCCGAGTGCGAGCCGCCGCCGGCAGGCAGCGTCACGACGAGCAGGACGAGTCCGATGGCCGTCAGCCCGACGCCGAGCCACTGCCGAAACCCGAGCTTGAATCCGAAGAAGCGCTCGGCCATCACCGTGAGGAAGACGAGGCCCCCGGCGAGGACCGCCTGCACGAGCGACAGCGGCGCCAATGCGAGCGCGGCCACGTGGAGCGCCCACGCGCCCAGGGCGACCAGCATTCCGACCGCGAACCACCGCGAGCGAAAGAGGCCGACCGCGCTTCGAACCGGCTGCGTCCAGGTAACCGCCGGCGCCGCGACGGCGCCGCGGTGCTTCAGAAGGAAGCCGAGGTTCGTGGCCAGCGCACAGAGGAGGGCCAGCAGGATGCCTAGTTGTAAGGTCATTGATGAGGGCACTCGCGCGCCGTGGACTGCCTCTTTCGATCCGTTGCGGCCTTGCCCTGCCTGCCCCGGATCTCCCCCGACACACGAGACTCCCACAAGCCTGCCCGGTTGACTCCCGTCTGAAACCGATCCGTGAACGCCCGGCGACAATTGGATAGCGATCGCCCGCTCCTGTTCCTCGACGTGGACGGCGTGCTGAGCCTGTTCGGCTTTCCAAGCGACGCCCGTGCGCCCGGACGGTTCCACTTCGTGGACGGCATCGCGCACTGCATCGGCGACCAGTGCGGAGGCCTGCTCGAGCGGCTACTCGATCGCTTCGACGTGGTCTGGGCGACCGGTTGGGAGGAGAAGGCGAACGAGTATCTCCCCACGCTGCTCGAACTGCCCGACCTCGACCTTCCGGTGCTCGCCTTCGACGGGCGCGCCGTGTTCGGCAGCGCGAACTGGAAGGTCGAGGCGATCGACGAGTACGCCAGCGCCCGGCCGGCGGCGTGGATCGACGACAACCACGACGACGACTGCCGCCGCTGGGCGCGCGAGCGATCGGCCCCGACGCTGCTCGTCTCGACGGAATCGGCGTCGGGCCTCTCGGACGGGCACGTCGAGCGACTACTCGGGTGGGCGGAGGAAGTGTCGGGCGAACGCCTGGTGTCGCCCCCCGACCCAGCCCGCGCGCCGCCGCGCGGGGCGTGAAGCACTCGGCTCAAGGCTGGTGGCTCGAGGAGGCCGGCGCGCCTGAGCCGCGTCCGCCGCTCGAGGGCTCCTACGACGCCGACGTGGCGATCCTCGGCGGCGGCTACACGGGGCTCTGGACCGCGTGGCACCTCCTCGCCGCCGAGCCGCAGGCTCGGGTTGCGGTGCTCGAGGCGGACCTCTGCGGCCACGGCCCGAGCGGCCGCAACGGCGGCTTCTGCGAGTCGCTGTGGCTTCGGCTGCCGGCATTGCGCGCGCGCCTCGGCGACGCCGGCGCGCGAGCCGTGGCGGACGCTTCGTCCGAGAGCGTCGCGGCGATCGGCGCCTGGTGCCGCGACGAGCGCGTGGACGCGTGGTTCGACCAGTCGGGCTACGTGCTCGCGTTCACCGCGGAGGCCCACGAGGCCACGGGGAGCGAAGCGGTCGCGGCTGCGGCTGCGGTCGGCGCTCCGGATCGCGTGGCGGCGCTCGACGCCGCCGCAGTCCGCGCCCGCTGCGACTCCCCCCGCTTCCGTTGCGGCGTGCTCGTGCCCGATTTCGCCACCGTCCAGCCCGCGCGGCTCGCTCTCGGTCTCCGCGAGCGCGTCGCGGCGCGCGGCGCCGCGGTCTTCGAGCGCTCGCGGGCGCGCCGCCTCAGGGCGCTCGGCCCGCGCGCGGTCGAGGTTGAGACGGACTCCGGCCGCATACGCGCCGGCGCCGCCGTGATCGCCACCGGCCCGGGGGCGCGCGGGATCGGGCCGCTTCGGTCGCGGCTCGCCGTCACCTCGTCGCACGTCGTGATCACGGAGCCGGTGCCCGATGTCCTCCAGGAGATCGGCTGGACGGGCGGGGAGTGCCTGACCGACGGCCTCACCTTCGTCCACTACCTCCGCACCACGCGGGACGGACGGATCGTGTTCGGCTGGGGCGGCGGCCTCCCCGCTTACGGCTCGCGCCTACGCGGGCGCGTGGAGGTGGACGCGACCGTGGCGGCTCGTGTGCGCGACGACCTCGTGGAGACCTTCCCCCAGCTGCGCGGGCGGCGGATCACCCACGCTTGGGGCGGCCCGATCGACGTGTCGCCCGACCACTTCTTCCAGCTCGGCTCGCTGCCCCACGCCCCGGTCCACTACGCGTTCGGCTTCACGGGCAACGGGGTCGGCCCATCCCACCTCGCGGGCAGGGCGCTCGCCTCACTCGCGCTCGACCGCCGCGACGACGCGACGCGGCTCCCGATCGTCGGCGCGGCGCCGAGCGCCTTCGTGCCTCCGGAGCCGCTGGCCTTCGCCGGCGGCCGCGTCGTGCGCGCCGCGATGCTGCGCCGCGACCGCATGCAGGAGGAGGGAAGCCACGTCGATCCGATCACGCGTGCGGTCTGTGCCGCCCCGCGCGCGCTCGGGATGCACCTGGGGCGCTAACGACGGTGGTGCGCCGGCGCCGACCCGTCCTGGGAACCGTCCGCCCTCTGCGTCGAGAACAGCGAATCGAGCAGAAGTCGAGCGTCGGGTGGGGCGGTCACCGTCATCTCGAGATCCTCGCCGCTCTCTGCCAGCTCGAACTCGAAGAACGGGCAGCACTCCTTCTCACGGCGCGCGAGCGCTCGCACCGCCGACCGCACCTCGGACGGTCCCCGGAAGCGAAGCCGAAGCCCGTGCTCCGTCCTCTCGCGCGTGACCAGCGCCCTCTCCATCAGCTCGCGAGCCTCGGCCGCGCGCTCGACCTGCTCGCGCTCGGTCAGCGAGCAGGCAACGGGAGTCTCTGATACGTAAGCCATGCAACAGGGACTCTACGACCCTCATCTCGCAGGAGGTGCCCATGCCGGACCAGTCCGTCGCCACCACCGAGTCGCTCACCCACGAGCGCGCCCGCGCGCTCTTCGAGCGCACGTACGAGCTGCTGAACACCCGCGACACCAAGCGGATACCGGAGATCTTCACCGAGGACATCGTGTTCCAGGACGATGCCTGGCCGGAGACGGTGCGAGGCCATGTCGAAATGGAGCGCTTCTTGGGCTCGATCTGGACGGCCTTCCCCGACTTCCGCTTCGAGCTGATCAATGCCTACCTCGGTGAGGGCAACACCAGCGCCGCCGCGCACGTCCGCGTGTCCGGGACCATGCACGGCCCGCTCGACCCGCCCGGCTTCGCGCCTACGGGCAGGCGGCTGGCGACCGAGTACGGCGGCTTCTACGAGTTCGAGGGCGAGCGAATCACCCGCGGGCGGATAATCGTCAACATGAACGATGCCGCGACTCAGCTCGGCGCTCTCCCACCGCCCGGCAGCCGGGGCGAGCGCGCCGCCGTGATGGTGCAGCGCCTCCAGGCGCGGGTCATGCGCGGGCGCCGATAAGGGAGCCGCGCGTGCGCGATTGCTGAGTCGCGGCGCGACGGCCCCTCGCCGCAGCGAGCCTGAGCCTGAGGACTCTGCCGAAGGCAGGACCCGTGCGCCACCGCGCCGCAGCCGTGACGCGGCGGGCTACCGCCTAGGAGTCGTCGCCTTCGTCGCGCCGCGGCGGCGCGATGTCAGCGAGCTCGGAGAACTCCGCCTTGTCGCGATCCCCATTCCCGAACGAGAAGCCCTCGAGCTCGCCGTCCCCGGTGAGCCCCAGCTCCGCGGCGAGCTCGGTCTCGTCGAGCAGGCCGATCTCGTCGGCGCTCGGGCGCGGCACCGGCTCGGTGGGCTCGATCTCGAGCCGCCGGTAGCGCCGCAGCCCGGTGGCCGCCGGAATCAGCTTGCCGATGATCACGTTCTCCTTGAGCCCGAGCAGGCGGTCGGTCTTGCCCTCGAGGGCCGCGTCCGTGAGCACCTTCGTGGTCTCCTGGAACGAGGCCGCCGACAGGAACGAGTCCGTGGCGAGCGACGCCTTGGTGATCCCGAGGATGACCTCCGCGAACTCCGCCGGGTCGCTGCCGTCGCCCTTGACCCGCTCGTTCTCGGCCAGCAGGACCTGTCGATCCACGAGCGCGCCGGGCAGGTAGTTCGTGTCGCCCTTCTGGTCGACGCGGACCTTCTTCATCATCTGCCGGATGACGATCTCGATGTGCTTGTCGTTGATGTCGACGCCCTGGGACTTGTAGACCTTCTGCACCTCGCGGATGAGGTAGAGCTCGGCCTCGGTGCGGCCGCGGATGTCGAGCAGCTCGGCCGGGTAGACCGACCCCTCGTTGAGCTGCGTGCCGGCCTTGACCCGCTCGCCGGGCTCGACGTAGAGCCGCGTGCGGCGCGGGAACGAGTACGCGTCCTCCTCGCCGGCAGCGTCTGTCAACGTGACCTTGAGCGCCTTCTCGGTCGCCTCCACCGAGATGTTGCCGTCCACGTCGGCGAGCTTCGCGAGACCCTTCGGCTTGCGCGCCTCGAACAGCTCGACGACGCGCGGCAGGCCGTGCGTGATGTCCGCGCCGGCGACGCCGCCGGTGTGGAAGGTCCGCAGGGTCAGCTGAGTGCCGGGCTCGCCGATCGACTGCGCCGCGATGATCCCGACCGCGTCACCGACGGCGACCACCTTCCCTGTGGCGGGCGCCATCCCGTAGCAGCGCTGGCAGATACCGGCGTCGGCCAAGCACTTGAGCACCGAGCGGACCGGGACGTCCACCGCCTCGTCGCCGTAGGCCTCGGCGATCGCGTCCACGTGGACGGGCGTGATCAGCTCGCCCTCGGGGACCAGCGTCCGGCCGCGCTTGGTTGCGAACTCGCCCGCGGTGAAGCGTCCGAGCAGGCCGGCATTGAGCTGCCCGTCGTCGATGCGCAGCGGCATCGCGATCGAGTCCTCGGTCCCGCAGTCCTCGAGCCGGACGATCACGTCCTGCGAGACGTCCACGAGCCGGCGCGTCAGATAGCCCGAGTCCGCCGTGCGAAGCGCCGTGTCCGCGAGGCCCTTGCGGGCGCCGTGGGTCGAGATGAAGTACTCGAGCACCGACAGGCCCTCCATGAAGTTGGCCTTGATCGGCCGCTCGATGATCTCGCCCTTCGGGTTGGCCATCAGGCCGCGCATGCCGGCCAGCTGGCGGATCTGCTTGAACGACCCGCGCGCACCCGAGTTGGCCATCATGAAGATCGGGTTCAGGTGGTGCAGGTTGTCCTGCATCGCCGACCCGACCTCGTCGG
>Ga0136614_10001723_pt1 | contig 13095 bp, 13 predicted proteins | sample AntDrymUQ2792106_2_FD_106643 | JGI IMG/M metagenome (GOLD analysis project Ga0136614, IMG submission 106643) | Polar desert sand microbial communities from Dry Valleys, Antarctica - metaG UQ279 (21.06) | ecosystem: Environmental > Terrestrial > Soil > Desert | place: Antarctica: Dry Valley...
GCATGCCGGCCGACCAGGCGGCGCCGTACTGCCGGTGGAACGCGCCAAGTGAGTCCACCGCGAGTGCGACCGCCTGCTCCTTGTCGTCGTCGAAGAGGGGGAGGAGAGCCTCGGCGAGGCGGGCGAGGTTCCACTCCGCCACGACCGGCTGATTGCCGTAGGCGTAGCGCCCGCCCTCATCAATGGAGCTATACACCGTGGCCGGGTCGAAGGCCTCCATGAACGCACACGGCCCGTAGTCGATGGTCTCGCCCGAGATCGTCATGTTGTCGGTGTTCATCACCCCGTGCACGAATCCGACGAGCATCCATCGGGCGACCAGCGACGCCTGGGCGACGACCACCCCGTCGAACAGTGCGAGATAAGGACGCTCAGCCTCCGCGGCGCTGGCGTAGTGACGGCTGATCGCATGGTCGGCGAGACGGCGCAGGAGGTCGACATCGTCCGTCGCCCGGGCGTACTGGAAGCTACCCACGCGCAGATGGCTGCTCGCGACCCGAGTGAGCACGGCGCCTGGCAGTAGAGTCTCGCGGCGCACCGGGCGCCCCGTCGCCACCACGGCAAGGGAGCGGGTCGTGGGGACGCCCAGGGCATGCATCGCCTCGCTGACGACGTACTCGCGCAGCATCGGGCCGACCGCGGCCAGGCCGTCCCCGCCGCGCGCGAACGGCGTGCGTCCGGAGCCCTTGAGGTGGAGGTCGCGAAGGTGGCCGTCGGAATTGACTACCTCACCGAGCAGGAGTGCGCGCCCGTCGCCAAGACGCGGGACGAACCCGCCGAACTGGTGTCCGGCGTAGGCCTGCGCCACTGGAGTGGCACCGCGTGGCACAAGGCTGCCGACCAGCAGGCGCAGGCCGTCGGAGCTCCGCAGCCAGGCGGGGTCGAGGCCGAGTTCGGTGGCCAGCGGCTCGTTGAGCACGAGCAGCCGCGAATCGGGAGCTTCCTCGGCCTGCCAGGGAATGGACATCTCCGCAAGCTCGCGGGCGAAGCGGTCGTCACAGGTGATGGTCGATGCCGGTGCGACGCTCACGCCATCGAGGATACGTGGGACACGTGACTGGGCTGACGACCGGCTGTGGAGACCGGTGAGATGAATCGAGGACCGTGCTGACCTCCACGACCGACGAGGATCTGACTGACCACGGCCAGCCCGACGACAGCGAGCGTCTCACCTATCGGCTGCTCGGTCAGGGTGAAGACGAACCGGCCGATCGCCCCGAAGGAGGCCAGGCACGCTGACAGGTAGCCGCAGATCAGCAGCAGCGGCCCCCGGTGACCGCCGGCCGCCTTGGGCGAGGCAGCAGCCGGTGTAGCCCGCCCGGGGCTGCTTTCCGCGTATTACAGGGGACGATCTGGGTTGTTGGTGTAGTCCACGGGTTCGGGTGTGTCGCTGATCGCCAGACTTACCCCGGCGAGCGCACCGGCCCGCAAGTTCGCTGGGTACGCCGGCCTGGCCCCGACTCAGTCAGCGCAGAGCTGCTCGCGCAGGCGACCGAGCACCGAGTTCAGCAGCCGGGACACTTGCATCTGGCTGACCCCGATCTGATCCCCGATCTCTTTCTGCGTGCGGCCGTCCACGAAGCGCAAGCCGAGGATCAATCGATCCCGGGGTTCCAACGCGCGCAGCAACGGAGTCAAGGACTCGCTGTTCTCCACTCGCTCGTACGCGTGGTCCGCCTCACCGATCAGCTCACCGACTGGCAGACTCGCGTCCTCGCGAGCCGGCGCATCGAGCGAGGCTGGGCGGAAGCAACCGCGTGCGCCGTGCACCTCACCCAGCTCGGGCGCGCTCAATCCCATTTCCAGAGCCGTCTCGGTCACCGTCGGAAAGCGACGAAGCTGTTGGACCATCTGGTTCTCGGTGCTGATCACTTCGCCGCGCAGCTCCTGGATCCGGCGAGGTGGGCGAACCATCCAGCCACTGTCCCGGAAATACCGCCGGATCTCGCCACGGATCGTTGGCACGGCGTAGGCCAGAAAACCGGAACTGCGATCTGGCTGGTAACGACGAACGGCCTTGACCAGGCCCATCTCCGCGACCTGCCGGAGATCCTCGGCGTCCACACCGCGTTGGTTGTACCGCGAGGCGATGCCTGCGGCCACGCGCCGGTTGAGCAAGATCACCTGGTCGTGCAGCTCCTGGCGAACCGGTTCCGGGCACGGGGGGGCGGCCTGAAGGAGCAAGTCATGGCTACGGCGCGAGATCGATTCATGGGAGTTGGGGCGCCCCGTGCTGGGGGATTCTGTGTCTGTCAAGAGGGCCAACTGCACGACGACTCCTTGGGGCAGACGAGCATCGCGAAGACGCTGCTCACCAATCGGATACCGACTACACCACAGGTCTTTCTACTTCGCAATGGTGGAAGTTAACTTTGTAAGCTTGGGCGGTCTGGGCTCTGACAATGCGTAAGTTCGTCCTTCTCCTGCTCACTCTCGCGGCCCTTCCGAGCGCATCGGCGGGCATCCGCTGATCGTGCTGGACGTACGCCCAAGACAGGTCGAGGCCGCAAGACCGTACGGCTACGCAGGCCGTACGGCTAGGAGACGCAGAGCACGACGACCGTTCCGTCGTCTTCCAGCGGCTCGCTCCAACTCGCGGTCACGGCCTGCAGAATGGCCATCGCGGTGGCAGCAGCCGTCGGGGTTTGCACCGCTGCGACGGCCCGGCGGATTCCAGCGATACCGAATTGCCCGCCGTCCTCGGTCCGTCGTTGGGTGATTCCGTCCGTCACGAGGATCAACCGCTCGCGCGAAGCCAATTGGCGCTCGGTGAGTTGGAAGGTCGGCTCATGCTCGCCGACCCCGAGCGGTGGGTGGATCGGTCCCTCGAGTTCAGCGACGTTGGCGTCGACGTCGACGAGGTACGCGTGCGGGTGGCCGCAGTTGACCCAGGTGAAGGTGCTCGTGGGGGCGCGCCAGCGGGCCACGAGCGCGGTCACGTGGAACTCGGGGTTACCGAGTCCGTGCACCGTCTGGTGCGTGGCCAGCAGCGCTTGTTCGAGGTTGTGGCCGCTTCTGCGGGACGCGCGTAAGGCGCCGAGTGCTGCGGCGCCGAGCCCGGCCGCATTCGGGCCGGTTCCCGTGGCATCAGCAATGGCCAGCCAGGCGCCGTCACGGTTCTCGACGAAGTCGAACCAGTCGCCGCCGACTTCGTAGGTCGGGAGGATGCCACCGGCGAGTTGCGCGCCGGCAATGCGGGCAATGCGTGGCGGAAACAGGTTCTGCTGAATTTCAGCGGCCGGTGTCGGGGGTTTCCGTCGCCGCGCGGCCTCGATCACGTCGGTGTACTTGTTCGCGAGTTCGAGCGCGGCGGCGCCTTGCTTGGCGATGTCCTCGAGCGGTGTCGCCGGTGTCCCGATGCACAGGAGCAGGCCGGTGACTCGGCCTCGAAGCCACAAGGGCTCGGTCACGCAGCCGGGCAGCCGCTGGCGTAGCCGCGCCTGGAAGGCGGGCAGCCCCTCGGGCACGATTTCCGGACCGAGGGCAGGCGGCGCCTCGAGCTCTGCTGGGAAGTCCTCCGAGCCGGCGAGCCGAACGAGGATCGAGCCATCGATGTCGACGACATAGAGCGCGACCGCTACACCGGCTGCCCGGCGCGCCTCGGCCACCAACTGGTCGGGCACAAGATGTGGCGGCACCTCGTCCAAGATGTGGGTCACTTCCAGTGGCAGCGGCCGTTCGCGGCCGAGCCGGCCCGGCTCCATGAACGGCATCTCAGCTTCCCGCCCGGGCCGGGCCGGAGACAGCGCCGCGATCTCGCTGGCGCGCTGTTGGCGAGCCTGCTCCAGCGCGGCGCGGGTCTGGAAATGGCGGTACAGCGTCGAGCGGCCAACCCCTGCCGCCACGGCAACTTCCATCATCGTCATCCGGCGGTCGCCGACCAGCGCGGCAGCTGCCTCGAGGATGGCTTCACGACTGGCGACGGCGTCGGCCCGCGGGACGGCCCGCTCACGGCTGTCTGCGTCCCGCTCGTCGCTGGTTCCCCGGATATCGATCAACGCACGACGATGCTAGCGCTTGGTTGCCACATGTCCTGATTATCGCCCAGAAGACTCGCCTGGGTCCCGCATTGTTCCACATTGCATAGGTTTCGCAGTTTCGTGGTGTCATATCATGGGTAGAATGTCCCAGTGCTGTCCCGGTAGCGAGACAAACGTCCCACCGGGACAGGCGCCGAGAATCGCGCCCGCAACGTGCGTGGCGAGACATGAGGAGGAAGTTGTGTTGGATCAGCAGAACGCAGATGAGTTGACGGGTGCCACCGTTCAGGACAGTTCCGGTACCAAGATCGGCAAGGTCAGCCAGGTCTACCTGGACGACAGCAGTGGTCAGCCGAAGTGGGTGACGGTCAACACCGGGCTATTCGGTACGAAGGAGAGCTTCCTACCGTTGGAGCAGGCCAGCTTCTCCGGCGGCGCGCTGTCTGTCCCGGTGACCAAGGACCAGGTCAAGGACGCCCCTCAGGTCGAGGGCGACGGCCACCTGGAACCGGCCGAAGAGGCTGAGCTCTACCGCTATTACGGCCTGAGTGCTGGCGAGGCCGACTACGACACCGATGCCAGGGGCACGGTCGGGCATGACGTGTCCGGGCCGACCACCGACGAGGCGATGACCCGTTCAGAGGAACGCCTTGATGTCGGAACCGAGCAGGTGGAGAGCGGCCGCGCCCGGCTGCGCAAGTACGTGACAACCCGCACCGAGTCGGTGCAGGTGCCGGTCTCCCGCGAAGAAGTCCGCCTCGAGCGCGAACCGATCACCGACGCGAACCGGGACGCGGCCACGACCGGTGCGGATCTCTCGGAGGAGGAGCACGAGGTCATCCTGACCGAGGAGCGCCCCGTGGTGCAGAAGGAGACCGTGCCGGTCGAGCGAGTGCGGCTGGACAAGGACACCGTCACCGACACCGCGCAGGTCTCGGAAGAGGTACGTGCGGAGCAGATCGACGTCGACGCCGACCAGAACGTCCGCGGCGGGGAAACGACCCGCTAACTGGCGCTCAGATCGTCTTCGGTCCGCTCGACCCCTATAGAAGAGAGTTCTTTCGTGGACATCAAACAGTCCTTCACCGATCTGCTGGACACCGTGGTCCAGTTCCTACCCAAGCTGGTCGGTTTCCTGCTGATCCTGATCATCGGCTACTTCATCGCCAAAGCGTTGGAGAAGATCCTCACCAAGGTGTTGCAGAAGGTCGGCTTCGATCGACTCGTGGAGCGCGGCGGGGTCAAGAAGGCGCTGGCCAAGTCGCAGTACGACGCCGCTGGCATTCTGGCCCGGCTGGTGTTCTACACAGTCATGCTGTTCGTGCTGTCCACCGCGTTCGGGGTCTTCGGTAACAACCCGATCAGCAACTACCTGGCAGCAGTCGTCGGGTATCTGCCGAAGGTATTCATCGCGATCCTGATCATCATCATTGCGGCGGCGGTAGCGGCCGGGGTCAAGGGCCTGATCCAGAACACCATGGGCGGGCTGTCCTACGGCACCGTGCTGGCTAACGCCGCCTCGATCCTGATTCTGGCGCTGGGCATCATCGCTGCCCTCAACCAGTTGCAGATCGCGGAGAACGTGGTCAATGCGGTGCTGTATGCCAGCCTCGCCGCGATCGTCGGCATCGTCATCGTCGCCGTCGGTGGCGGTGGGATCACCCCGATGCGCAGCCGTTGGGAGAACGCGCTGGCCAAGGTCGAGGCCGAGGCACCACGGATGAAGGAGGAGACGTCCAACGCCGCGCAGCGGGCGAAGGAGGATCCGAAGCAATTCGCCAAGGAATCCGCCAACCAGGTCGACGGCGCGAGCGCGGCAGGAACTCGGCACTAGCCGCGTGCTGGGAGCCGGCTCCTGCCACGGGAGCCGGCTCCCATAACCGTCACCCAAGAAGTCCACCCCGAGTGAGGAATGAGATCCATGCCATCGCATCCGTACGAGCCCCAGACGTCCGACGCCAAGAATGACCGGTCGTCGCCGCACAACGAACACGCCGCTGCCCATCGAGATGGCGTCGGAACCGATCGGGACAGCGTGCGGACGCGCGAGAAGGAGGCGTTCGGCGGCATCAAGGTCGGCTCGGCCTTCTTCGGCTGGCTCACGACCATCGGCGCAACGATCCTGCTCGTGGCGATCGTCTCCGCGGTGGCTGCGGGGATCGGCATCGACACCAGTGCCTCCAGCCAGGACCTGCGAGGCGTCGGGATCGGGGTCGCCATCGCGCTGCTGGTGATCCTGTTTCTCGCCTACTTCGTCGGTGGGTACGTCGCCGGCCGGATGGCCCGGTTCAACGGTGCCAAGCAGGGCTTGGCCGTGTGGTTGTGGGCTGTCCTGATCGCCATCGTCCTCACCGTCATCGGGGTGATCGCCGGCCAGCAGACCGACATCACCAGTCAGCTCAACCTGCCGGCTATCCCGGTCAGTTCGAGCGACCTCACGACCGGCGGTCTGATCGGCCTGGCCATCGTTCTGGTGGTCACGCTGATCGCGGCCATCCTCGGCGGCCTGTCCGGGATGCGCTTCCACCGCCGGGTGGACAGGGCCGGCTTCGACACGTCCGACAACAACTGAAGCAGCGGCCGGCAACGCCGGCCGGCAACCAACGATGATGAAGAGGTAGCCGTCATGAACATTCCCAAGGACAAGATCATCGACATGATCCGCTCACGCGGAGACCATGATCAGGCCGAGCAGGCTCAAGCTGAACTGCCCGATCAGGTCGACACCGATCAGCACAGTGACCTACTCAGCAAGTTCAATATCGATCCGAAGAACCTCGGCGGTGGCCTCGGCGGCCTCGGCGACAAGATCGGTCTCTAGCCGCCTCGCAGCTTGCCCGGCCCTGTCTGTTACGCGACGAACTGGTCATCGCAGGTGTTGGGGATAGCCTCCGGCGGGTGAGTGACGACTTCGCCCGGGTGACTGCGGTCGAGAAGACGGCAGACGGTCAGTACGAGGGGGCCGTGGAACTCGGCTGGGACATCGCCGGGGTCCCCAACGGCGGATATCTGCTGGCCATCGCCGGTCGGGCGATGGCCGAATCCATCGGGCGTCCACCGCTCGCGGTGACCGCGCACTACCTAGCGCCTGCGCACGTTGGTCCGTGTTCGGTGCTCGTCGAGTCGGTACGGGTGGGCAGGAGAACCGCCACCCTCACGGCGAGATTCGAGCAGGACGGCCGCGAGTCCGTCCGAGTGCTCGGCACCTTCGGCGAGACCTCAGGCGCCGATGCCGTACTGGTCAACCGGAGACCCCCCGAGCTGCCACCGTACGAGGACTGCGTCGTCGTACCGTCCTCGTCGCCTCCGTGGCCGGCTCTCTACGATCGGCTGGCCGTGCGTTGGCGGCCGGGCGACGAAGGATTCATGCACGGCCGGCCGACGGGTCGGGCCGAGGTGGCCGGCTGGTTCGCGTTTTCCGACGCCGCGCCGATCGACGCGATCGGACTCTTGCTGGTGGCTGACGCGTTCGCCCCACCCATTTTCAACATCGGACTGGGGCCGGGTTGGGTGCCGACCTTGGAGCTGACCGTACACATCCGGGCGGTCCCGACCCCAGGTCCGTTGCGATGCGTGTTTCGAACTCAGTTCGTACAGGGTGGGCTGCTGTCCGAGGACGGCGAGATCTGGGACACCGCGGGAGTCCTCGTGGCCCAGTCCCGCCAGCTCGCCCTGACTCCCAGGCAGTAGGCAGTCGCCGACCGGGTGCAGGATTGCCCGATGGGCGCCGAGGACCTGCTGGAGCAGGCGATCGAGGAGTTGTACTCGGTCGACCCGGACGAGTTCATGCAGCGGCGTACGGCCCTCGCGAAGCAGGCCCGGTCCAGCGACGACAAGGCGGCCAAGGACATCGCCGGGTTGCGCAAGCCGACCCGATCGGCGCACGCGCTCAACCAGCTCGTGCGCTCTGATCCCGAGGCCGCGCCGCGGTTGGCCGAACTCGGGGACGCGCTGCGTGCGGCCCAGGACGTGTTGGACGGCGCGCGGATGCGCGAGCTGTCGATGTTGCGGCGCGGGCTGATCGAGGAGCTGGCCGACCAGGCGTTCCAGGTCACCGGCCAGCCCGCACCGGCACCGGCCCTGCGTGAGGAAGTGGTCTCGACGCTGAACGCTGCCGTGGCCGACCAGGGCGTCGTCGAGCAGCTCGGCTCCGGAACATTGGTACGTCCGGCGCGGTGGGACGGGTTCGGCTTCGCCTCGCCACCCGAGCTCAGCGTCGTACGGCCGAGCACCCCGCGTCCGCGAGCCGTGCCGAGCACCGCTGCCAAGCCGGGCAGCGGCCGGGCGGCCGCCACCCGGACGACCAGGGCACCTCAGCCCGCCGAGGCGGAGACGGCAACCAAGGCCACTCGGGCGGGCCGGGCAGGCAGAGCAAGCAAGCCGACCGAGGCGCAGCTGCGGGCGGCTCAAGCCGAAGCTCGAGCGCAGGCCAAGGCCGAGGCGAAGGCCGAGGAGCAGCGACGACGCCAGGCCTTGGCCGAGGCTGCGCGGGCGGCCAAGGAGGCCGACTCGGCGCTGGCGAAGGCTGTTCGGACCGAGGAGGAACAACAGACCCGCGTGCGCCACTTGCACGAGCAGCTCACCGACGCCCGACGGCGGCTGGACGAGATTCGCATCGACCTGCGCCGCGCGGAGAACCGCCAGCGCAAGGCGCAGCAGGCACTCGATCGCCGGCGGCAGTGATCGACCTGGTCGGGCCACGAGTTCGGGGATGTCGGGCTCATCGCGGTGCCGGATGACCCCGACAACCCGGTACTGGGTGAGCCGTGGCCGATCCGCTCCACGGCCGGATCGACATGATCTTTTTCTGAGCTGCCTCTTGACCTTGGCCCACCGCGCAGGCAGTCTATGGTGACTGATCCGTTACCTCACGACTGCGGACAGTAAGCGGGGCCCAACTTCATCGAGGCCTGTCGAGTTGCCTCCCAGAGCTGCGGCTGCGGTCAACCCGGCAGGCTTTTCGCTTGCCGTCCCGGGACGCGGTGACCCATCTATGCTCGTCTGCGCCGCTACCAGACGCGAGGGGGATCCGCCGCGATGACACGGGCCGCCGCTCGTACCGACCAGCCGGTCAACCCGGACGTCGTCCTTGACGGCCAGGCTGCGGCGGCAGGCCGCGGACAGTGGGATACCGAGCGCTACCGCGCTGAACTGACCGGCTTCTGCTACCGGATGCTGGGTTCTGCGTTCGAAGCCGAGGATGCGGTGCAGGACACGCTGGTCCGGGCTTGGCGGGGGATGGCTGGTTTCGACGGCCGGTCCAGTCTGCGGTCCTGGCTCTACCGCATCGCCACCAACGTCTGCCTCGATCAGCTCGACGGGCGCAACCGCCGCGCCCTGCCGATGGACTTCGGCACCGCCTCGCCGCCGGTTCAAGCGTCGCTGGGTGAGCCGCTTCCGGAGTACTCCTGGGTCGGGCCGATACCCGATGACCGGGTGCTCCCGGCCGACGGCGACCCGGCGGATCTGGCCGTGGCCCGTGAGTCGATCCGGCTCGCCTTCGTCGCCGCCCTGCAACACTTGCCGCCTCGTCAACGTGCCGTGCTGATCCTGCGGGACGTGCTGCGCTGTAGGGCCACCGAGGTCGCCGGGCTGCTGGACACCACGGTCACCTCGGTGAATAGCGCACTTCAGCGAGCACGCACCACGCTGTCGGACTTGAGCCTCGGCGACACCGATCCGTCGCCCCCGGTGGAAGACGCCCATCGAGAACTGCTCGAGCGTTACGTCGACACCTTCGAGCGCTATGACATCGATGCTTTCGTCGCGCTACTGCACGAGGACGCGATCCAGTCGATGCCGCCGTACGCGATCTGGCTGTACGGACCCGAGGACATCGGCACCTGGATGTTGGGACCGGGGATCGGCTGCCGCGACGGGCGGCTGCTTCCCTTGACGGTCAACGGCCGGCCAGGGTTTGCCACCTACCGGCGCAGCGAGTCGGGCTCCGGCCACGAGCCGTTCTCCATCCATGTGCTGGACATCCGCGGCGACCGGGTCAGTGGCATCACGGTCTTCCTCGACACCGAGACGTTGTTCCCGCTGTTCGGTGTCCCGTTGCACCTGGCGGGCTGACCCGGTAGCGGCGGCGACCGGCCCGTCCGCAGAGATGCCTTGCGGGTGATTCTCGCGGTTTCCGGGTGTTGCAGCACCCACAAGGCGCGTACAACAGCCGTAGAGGTGACCCGGTTGGCGCCCGGAGGCCCGGCCGACGTCACGGTCGTACCCGCGGACGACATGGCCGCAAGCCGCTGATTGAACAGCCGGCTGACCGCACTTTCTCCGGAGAAAGTCACATCAGCCGGGCCCCAGACCGCACTTTCTCCGGAGAAAGTCACATCAGAGCGCAGCAGGTCCGGGATTGTCCGGTCGGTGCTGTTCTAGTCCCTCTTCCGGGTCTGGATGTCGCCTTCGGCGAGGTAGGCCAGACGCCGCAGCGTCTCGGTGTTGCGCCACACGATGAGCGCCTGCCGCAGCGGACCCGGCACCAGCCGCCCCGGACCGGCCACGGCGTCCTCGACCAGTCGCAGCCGGGTATGAGCGCTGCCCTCCGGCGTGAGGATGAGGTGTACGTGCGCCTCTCCGGCCGGCCAGCCACGAGCTTTGAGCAAGAGCTCACGCGGAGGGTCGGCGCTGAGCACCTCGCTGCTGTCGTCGATCAACCCCGGCCAGACGCCGAAGGAGTGGTGGATCCGGGTACCCGGCTGCGGCCAGCCGGGGTCGACCCCGCGGATCCGGGCGGTGCCGACCACCCAGGACGCGTATGCCCACCCGTCGGAGAGCACCGCCCAGATGTCGTGCACCGACGCGTTGATCGTACGTTCGACTCCGGGCGAACGGCCATCGAGCTCTGATCCCATCCACGTATTCTCTTCCGTCATGGCCGGGTCGCTCTCAGCGCTCTGGTCGCCAGCGACGACCCGAGTTGATCATAGGAACTGCGGGGGGTGATCGAGCTGAATACCCGATAACCCGGCTCAGTTGCCCATGATCAACAGTGCCAGCGGCTAGGCGCCAGGGCGCTCGACGTCGCCACGCCAGCTTCCGGTCGCCGAGCCGCGGCTCTCGATGAACTCCTTGAACCGCTTCATGTCCCCCTTGACCTTGCGATCGAGGATGCCGACCTTGTCGGCGACGTTCTCCACGAAGCCTTCCGGGTCGATGTCCATCTGCGCGGTCACCCGCGTCTGGTTGTCGTCGAGTCGGTGGAAGGTGACGACTCCGGCGTGGTTCGGCCCGTCGTCGGTTCGCCAGGCGACTCGCTCTTCGGGATGCTGCTCGGTGATCGTCGCATCGAACTCCCGGGTGACGCCGCCGACCTTGACGACCCAGTGCGTGTGCGTGTCGTCGAGTTGGCGGATCTCCTCCACACCGTCCATGAACTGCGGGAACGATTCGAACTGCGTCCACTGGTCGTAGGCCACCTTGATCGGTACCTCGACGTCGACGGACTCGGTGACGGTGCTCATGTTCCTCCTCGGATGGGTTGGTTGTTCCTCTGTCTCGATACCCCGGCTGAGTGGATGGTGCACGCACCTGTGTGAAGTGCATAAGTTTTGGCCTCCTGCCAGACTCCAGCCATGAGGTCGTTCCAGCTGACCATCGACTGTGCCGAGCCGGCCGTGCTGACCCGCTTCTGGGCAACTGCCCTCGGGCACGACATCGAGGCGCCGCCGGGCGGGTTCGACTCCTGAAACGCGTACTGGCGCAGCGTCGGCGTACCGGAGGACGAACTCGACGACGACGTTGACGCTGCGGACTCATTGGTTGATCCGAGCGGGCACGGTCCGCGGATCTGGTTCCAGAAGGTGTCCGAGGCCAAAGTGGTCAAGAACCGACTGCACCTCGACCTCACCCGAAGCGGTGGTCGTACCGCTGCCGCTGGCCCGGCGCCGGGAACAGGTGCTCGCCGAGGAAGCGCGGCTGGTCTCGGCAGGAGCCACTCGAGTGCGGGTGCTCGACGGCGAAGCCGACGGAATCGACCACTTCGCGGTCACCCTGGCCGATCCCGAGGCCAACGAGTTCTGCATCAACTGAACCGGCCGCCCGCGCTCGTACCCACCCGTGGTGATCTTGACCTTATGGTGGCGACACGCCGCAAAAAGCTTCGCAGAACCGCAACAAGGTCAAGATCACGCGGAATCAGACGTGCGGGAAGTCCTCGGCGGAGTACTCGCGCGGCTCAACCAGGACTAGCCAGTTGCCCGAGTTGTCCCGCATGACCGCCTCGACGCCGTACGGGCGTTCGGATGGCGGCTGGACGAAGTCGACGCCCTTGGCCGAGAGCGCCTCGTAGGTCTTCTGGCAGTCCGCGGTCTGTAGGCCGATGCCGCCCATCGAACCGTTGGCCAGCGCCCGACGCACCGCCTCGGCCATCGCGTCGTCCAGCGGAGGGCCGGGCAGCATCAGGGTGACATCGAGTTCGGGCTGCTCCGGGTGCCCGACGGTCACCCAACGGAAGCCGTCGCCCATCGAGACGTCGATCTTCTCGACGAATCCGAGCACATCGACGTAGAACCGCTTGGCCGCGTCCTGGTCGGTGACATAAAGCGTGACGAGGGAGATGTTTGAGATCATGCGCTAAACCTAGGACGGCGTAGATCGCGTTGGCTTCTCCGAAATTGCGGAGGCCGGTGTCCGGTCGCTCAGGCCGTGCATGAACACGAAGCAGCCTGGAATACGCGGCGCTCCGTGCTCGGCGAACTTCGCCTGGTAGGTCGACGGTGAGACGCCGACGAGCTGGGTGAACCGGCTGCTGAACGAGCCCAGGCTGGTGTAGCCGACCAGGAGACAGACCTCGGTGACGGTCAGGTTGGTAGCCCGCAGCAGGTCCTGGGCCCGCTCGATCCGCCGCTCAGCCAGGTAGAGCGCGGGCGTCTTGCCGTACGTCGCGGCAAAGCAGCGCAGGAAGTGGTACTTCGACACCCCGGCCGTGCCGGCCAGGCCGTCCAGGTCGAGGGGTTCGGCGTAGTGCCGGTCCGCGAGATCCCGCGCGCGACGCAGGTGTACGAGCAGCGGTTCGGGGACGCTCAGCATCACCGCGAGGCTAGCGGCCGGGGACTCTCGGCCGGGACCGCGGCTGTTGAGCGAGAAAAGGCCGTCAGGTCGGCGCGGA
>Ga0136614_10001724_pt1 | contig 13095 bp, 9 predicted proteins | sample AntDrymUQ2792106_2_FD_106643 | JGI IMG/M metagenome (GOLD analysis project Ga0136614, IMG submission 106643) | Polar desert sand microbial communities from Dry Valleys, Antarctica - metaG UQ279 (21.06) | ecosystem: Environmental > Terrestrial > Soil > Desert | place: Antarctica: Dry Valley...
CACCACCACCACCGCCACCACCGCCGCGCCGGCCGCCGTGGCGCGCACCGGGCGGTCGCTCGAGCCCGCCGTACAGAGCCGTATGGGCGCCGCCTTCGGCGCCGATTTCAGCGACGTCCGCGTGCACACAGGGATGGCCACCGCGGGGGCGCGCGCGCTGACCGTCGGTCGCGACATCGCGTTCGCGCCCGGGCAGTTCGAGCCGGGCACGCCGGTCGGCGACGCCCTGATCGCCCACGAGCTCGCGCACGTGCTCCAGCAGGACCCGCTGGCGGCCGGCGGCGGCGCCTCCGGTGCCTACGAGCGCGACGCCGACCGCGCGGCCGTGGGCGTGCTGGCGCGCCTGGCCGGCCTTGATGGCCCGGCCGTGCGACCGCAGCTGCGCCGCGGGGTCGCGCTGCAGCGCTGCGGCGACACTGCCACCACCGTCGCGCCGCCCGTCCGCCGCCCCTACAAGGAGATCGTCGCCGAGTTGCGCGGCCTGCGCGCCCGCAAGGAGGCGATCCTGGCAGGCACCGAGCCGGTGACCGCTCAGGCCGAGATCGACGCCCGGGTCGCCGAGCTGGCCGCCGAACTGCGCGACCACGGCATCATGCTCGACCCCAACGAGATCCTCGACCGGATCGCGGCCGACCCGAACGTCGACCTCAAGCAGGTTCGCGGCCGGCTGGTCTTCGGCCCGGCCGAATCGTTTTGGGGCGCGCGCATGCGCTTCCATGCGCTCGTCGAATACATCCCCCCCGGACGCAAGATCGAGCTCGCCTGGCGCTACGACCCGGGGACGGCCACGAGCGCGAGTTCCCGCTGTGGAAGACCCTGAACCGGGTCCCGGACACGATGCTGGAGCTCGACGAGGAGTTCTGGCTCGCCGTGCAGGGCTGGAAGCTCGACCAGACGCGCCAGATGGACGTGAAGGTGCGCATCTACCTCGGGGACGAGGACGCCGAGCAGACGACGTTGAGCTCCGGCGTCCTGAAGCTGCCCGACAAGGACCTGCCACCCAAGCTTTCCCTCACCGCCGACCCCGCCGTGGTAATCGCCGGCGGCGACACGGTCGTGCAGATCCCGGAGGTGATCCCGGCCTTCCAGCGCTACTCGGTCGACTGGGAGATCGACGGCAAACCGAAGCAGAAGGACGTGCCGGCGCTCGGCATCGTGTTGAGCGACCCGGGCGGCAAGAAGGTCGTCGCCAAGGTCTACAAGGTCAAGCGCGCCGGGACGTTGATGGGCCCCGGCGTGGCCATCCAGGCGGCGCGGGATATCGAGAGCAAGGAGCTCGTCCGCACCGCCGACACCGCCGTCACCGTGCAGTCGCCCAAGGAAGCGGCCGACGTGGTGATGGGCCAGATGGGGTCGGACAGCCTGCCGCACCTCTCGACGCTCGAGGACAGCATCAAGACCTCGATCGAGGAGCTCGAGCGCAAGGTCTCAGAAGGCGGCGAGCAGGCGGAGTACTGGGAGGAGCGCCTCGACGCGCAGCGCAAGCGCCTGCGCAAGCTGCGCGAGAACGAGCCCGACCTCGAGATCCACCACCCGCTCCCGCAGGACCCGCTGTCCTCCGAGGACCCGATCCCCTACTCCGGGCCGATCAAGGCGGTGCTCGTGGTCCCCGGGCGCGGCGTGCAGCCGCTGAACATCTACGTCAGCGGGCGCAAGCAGGCCAGCGGCTGGAAGGTCCGGCTGCTCGACATGACCAGCTCGGACGTGTACTCGCGCGACGGCGAGGGCGCGACGCAACTGGAGGCCTACGAGATGGCCTTCCGGGCCTGGATCGACGACCACCCGTACCCGCACGGCGGCACCGTCACCTACCAGTTCCCGGGCACCGGCCTGCGCGTGCCGACGAGCTTCAAGACCAAGGACACGGCGTGGGACACGGTCAAGCGCTGGGTCGACGGCGTCCTGCTGATCGCCGGCGTCCTGCTCGCCGTGCCCGAGCCGTCGATGCTGACCAAGGTGATCGCGGGGATCATCGTCACGGCGGGCGTCGCCGGCACGCTGGCCTTCATGGCCTACGACGCATACGCGTCGCTGCAGGCGATCCGCGCCAACCCGACGCTCGACGAGGGTCAGAAGTCGATGGAGACCATGCGCGTGATCGCCCAGCTCATGGCCTCCGGCACGCTGTTCTTCGTCAGCAATCGCGACCTGTTCAAGCAGGGCATCCGCCCGTCGGAGTTCATCAAGCCCAAGTCGCCCGACGTGCGCCTCGGCGAGGCGCTGCCCCCGGCCACGAAGCTCGACTTCGGCGTGGAGCTGCGCAAGGCCGGCGACATCCACACGGCCGAGCGGATCCGCACGGGCAAGGTCTCAGATCAGGAGATCCTCGACCGCAACGCCGTCCTGCCGTGGCTCAAGACGATGCCGCCGGCCGACGTCAGCGACCTCACGAAGCGGGCGACGCTGGACACGCTGGTGGCCGCCCAGGACCTGAACGCCGCCGACTTCAAGCGCGCCTTCGACCAGATCGGCGACGACAAGCTCGCCAACGCGCTGGCGCCGAAGATCAAGGGCCAGGGCCTGGTCGGCTACGGGCGGCTCAAGCAGGCCGACCCCAAGCTCAAGATCGAGCCGCTGCCGGACGGCCAGCTGCGTCTGGACGACCAGATCACGGTAGGGCCGGCGCGGCTCGCTGACCTGGGCGACGCGGAGCTTCAGAAGCTGACCAAGGCCGTCGCCGCCCTCAAGCACGACCCGGAGGTGCGCAAGGCCGTGGTCGACGCCAAGCAGCCGGGCATTCCCGGTGGCGAGGCGGCCGTGCGCAAGCGGCTCAACCCGGTCCAGCAGGAGCAGTTCGACACCATCAACGAGCTCGGGTCGCGCGAGCGCCTGCGCTTCGACTACCAGACCAAGCAGGCCGACGACTTCCTGCGCGAGATGGACCTGACGGACGACCCCATGTTCGGCAACCTGACCCAGGCGGACCGCATCCGGCTGTTCGACATGCGGACCCAGACGGTGCCGGGCGGTGGCGGCGTCCAGGACCAGATCCTGGTCAAGCGCCGGTTCGCCGAGTACGCGATGGCGCGCGCGAAGACCCCGCTGGAGTTCGTCGAGCACTTCTCGTTCGCCGCTGGCGAGTACAAGGCGCGCCTCGAAGGCCTCGAGAAGGCCTACAAGGCCGACGCGGCGGCGCTCAAGGCGGCCGGGGAGAACGAAGCGCGTGCGCAGCGCAAGGCCGGCGAGCGGCTCGGGTTCGGCGGCAGGAACCCCGACGGGAGCGCGCAGCCGTCCACGGCGTTGGCGCTGGTCCGCGAGGAGATCGACAAGCCGGGCTGGCTGATCAAGGTGCAGGTCACGGAGCAGATGCGGCTCGCCGAGATCAAGCCGTTCATGGCCCCGGGACCCAAGCTGCCCACCGAGCCCGACGCCGCGATCGCGCAGCTCAAGACCGCCGCTAACATCCCGTTCGACCGCGAGATCGCGGCTGCCTACCACGTGCACAAGCACCACAGCGAGATGCCCGAGGGCCAGCAGTACACGCCGGGCGGCAAGTACAAGGACGAGGCGGAGGCCTACCTCGGCACGGCGCACGACGTGATCCGCGACTCGGACTCCGCGTTCACGCACACGGCCACACAGGACGGCAAGGGCCGCTCCTACGCGTTCACGCGCACCGTCAAGGGCAGGGTGCCGGGCACGGCCAACGAGAAGAACTACAAGCAGATGGTCGTCGTGGAGGTCGGGGCCGATGGCAAGGCCGTTATGACCACCTTCATGCCGGATCGGGGCGTGAGGTAGCCATGGAGGACCTCCGCGAGTTGATGGCCGAGCTGTCCGACCTGGCGGGCCGCATCGGAGGCCACGAGGGCCTGGCGACCGTGTTCCTGCTCAGCCTCGCGCGGCTGGCGCTGGCGCTCGAGCGCGAGCCCGCGCTGCGCGAGGACGCCGATCTGCGCGACTTCTTCGCTGCCACCGGCCGCGACCTGCGCGGCGCGATCGGCGGGCTCGACCTGTTCGCGTACGAGACCCGCTCCCGGCTCGACGAGCTGCTCGATCCCGGCGCGTGGGCCGCGATCTCCTGGCGCCGCTCGGCGCTGAAGTTCCTGCAGGACCTCTACGCCGGCACGCCGCTGGAGGCCGAGCTGCCCGGCCTCGCCGAGCAGCTCGACGAGCGGCTGCACGAGCGCTGCGCCGTCGAGGGGTTCCTGAAGCCGGAGGAGATCCCGGAGGGGATGCCGAAATCCCACTGGTGGTGGTGGTGCCCGCAGAGCGCCTAAGCGTGGGCGGGCGCTTCCGCGCCTGCGGGCTCGCCGGCCTCGCCGCGGCGAGCGCCCTCTCGCTGGGGCTATCGGCTGCCCGCGACCTCTCGCTGCTCACCCAGGGCGCGGTCATCGTCACCGCCTGCGCGGTGTTCGTCGCGCTCGCGCTGGTCACGAAGGCGGTCGTCGGCCGGGAGCAACTCGTCTACTACCACCACGAGGTCGCGGTGCTGTCCGCGTGCGGCGGGCTGCTGGTCGTCCTCGGCGCGCCGGTCTTGGCCCATCTCGACGTCACCGCGGCGGGGCTCGGCGCGTTCCTGGTCGGCGGGCGCACCGGCTGCCTGCTGGCCGGCTACTGCCACGGCCGGCCGGCGCGGCGCGGCGTCCGCTACGGGCCCGAGCACGCCGCGGCGGGGTTCCCCGGCTGTCTGGTGGGCGTGCGGCTGCTGCCGGTGCAGGCGCTGGAGGCCGTCGGCGCGGCGGCGCTCGCGGCCGCGGGCTCGACGCTGGTGGCAGCCGGGGAGCCGGCCGGCAGCGCGCTCGGGCTCTACGTGAGCGGGTACGCGGTCCTGCGCTTCGCGCTGGAGCCGCTGCGCGGCGACGCCGCCCGCCCCTATCACGCCGGCCTGTCCGCCGCCCAATGGTGGTCGCTGGGGCTGGCCGCGACGGTGGCCGCGGCCGGGGTCGCCGGCCTGCTGCCCGGCGGCGCGGTCCACGTGGGGCCGGCCCTCGCCATCGCACTTGCCGCCGTCGCCGTCCGGCGGCGCCACGACGATCTCTTCGCCGCGCGCCATGTCTGCGAGCTCGCGGAGGGCCTGCAGCGCGTCGACCGGCGCGGCTCGCGGCCTGTGACGGTGTTCGAGACCTCGCTCGGCGTGCGGCTCTCGCGCGGCCGCGACGCGGGCTGCGAGCACTACACACTCTCGCGCCGCCCCGGCGCGCTCTCGGGTTCTGAGGGCGCGGCGCTGGCCCGCCTCGTCCTGCGCCTGCGCCACGACGGCGCGGAGGGCCGCATCGTGCCCGGGGTGGCCGGCGCCGTGCACGTCGTGGTGCGCGGGTAAGGGTCGTCCAACGGGCACTTGGAGCGGCGACCTGGGATCAGCCTTGGCGGACGGTCCGAGGCAGATGGTCAGTCTCGACGACTTCCGGCGGAACATGTCGGCGAAGTGCCGGGGGTGTGGGATGCGGGCACTTGGCGACGCGGCGAGTCGCTCAGCGGGTGCTGTAATCGCCCGCGGCGGCCGTGTGTCTGGCGGATGGGGTTCTCGATGCGGCGCGTGAGGTCGTCGTTCGTGGCGGCGAAGTGGTTGACGGCGTCGAGCGCGCAGGGTTCGCCCGAGCCTGCGACGTCGGGATACTCTCGCCGTCGATCGCGAGGCCCAGGCCGGCGCAGACGATGTACGTACGCGTCACGTTCTCGGCCGCACTGTCAGCGCTTGAGCCCTCCTGCCAACGCACGACGACCGGGTGCGTCAGCCAGACCAGCTTGCGACACGCGGCGATGCGGTGATAGCCGGGGACGAGCTCGTAAGCCCATCAACCGGCCGGACGATCAGGCCGCGCAGCGCGATCGACTGCGCGAGGTTGTCGACATGCTCGCTGTCGAGCTCGCGCACGTTGCCGCGCACGCGGATCTCGTTGAGCGCCAGGCGCAGCTCATCGGACGCGGGGTGGTTGTGGTCGAGCGCGACCCCTGCAGCAGCACGCCCCGCCACAGCATCCTCTCCATGTGCGAACATGTGTTCGCATGTCGTACACGGAGCTGCACTGCCACTCGGCCTACTCGTTTCTCGACGGCGCCTCACAGCCCGAGGAGCTCGTGGCGGCCGCCGTCAACCACGGCCATGCTGCGCTCGCGCTCACCGACCACGACTCCCTGTCGGGCTCGATGGAGTTCGCGCAGGCGGCCAAGGCGCTCGGGCTGCGGGAGATCCACGGGGCGGAGGTCACGCTGGACGACGGGCGCCATCTCACGCTGCTCGTATGCGACGCGACCGGCTGGCGCAGCCTCTGCCACCTGCTGACGCGCGCCCATGCCCACACGCGCGAGGGGCCCCAGCGCAACCGCTCCGAGCCGGCCGTGTCGCTTGAGGACGTGGAGGCTCATCACAGGGGCCTCGTCTGCCTCAGCGGCTGCGCGCGCAGCGGCATCCGCGACGAGCCGACGATGCGCCGCCTGCTGCGCTCCTTCGGCCGCGACGCCTTTCGCGTCGAGCTGCAGCGCCCGCTCGCGCGGCACGACCGCGCGCTGAACCGCGGTCTGGCGGGGCTTGCCGAGCGCCTCGGCGTCCCGACTGTCGCGACGGGCAACGTCCACGCCCATGCGCCCGAGCGCGCCTACCTGCAGGACGCGTTCGTCGCGATCCGCGAGCACACGACGCTCGACGCCTCCGAGCCGCTGCGGCGCGGCAACCACGCCCACGTCCTGACGAGCCCGCAGGCGATGGCGGCGCGCTTCGCCGACCACCCCGAGGCCGTAGCCGAGTCGCAGCGGCTGGCCGAGACGCTGACCTTCGACCTGACGAGCGACCTCGGCTACCGCTACCCCGGTGCCGAGGACGCGCCCGCCGCGCGTGCGCTCGCGGAGGTCTGCCAGGCGCGCTTCGACGAGCGCTATCCGCGCGGCAGCACCCATCACGAGGAGGCCAGGGCGCGCCTGGAGGAGGAGCTGCGCGTCATCGACGAGCTCGGCCTCGCCGGCTTCTTTGTGCTGCATCGCGACCTGCTCGAGCTCGCGCGCGAGGTCGCGGTCGAGGTGCGGGGAACAGACACGGTTCGTTCGCTGCTGCCGCCGGGGCGCGGGCGCGGCTCGAGCGTCTCCTCGATCGTCTGCCATCTCACCGGCCTCAGCCACGTCGACCCGATCGCCAACAAGCTCCTGCTCGGGCGCTTTCTCAACGAGGAGCTCACCGCGCTGCCGGACATCGACCTCGACTTCCCGCGCGACATCCGCGAGAAGCTCATCCCGCGCGTGCACGAGCGCTACGGCCGCGAGCGCTCGGCACTCGTCGCGGCCTTCCCGACGTACCGCGCGCGCGGCGCGATCCGCGAGCTCGGCAAGGCGCTCGGGCTGCCGCCGGGGGAGATCGAGCGCGTCGCGCGCGGCAGCGAGGGCTGGTCGTCCTTCGAGGTCGACCGCGACATCGACGTCGCGCTCGGGCCGGGGCGGCGGACCGGCGTTGGCAGTGGCTCGTGAAGCTCGCCTACGAGGCCTACGGCCTGCCGCGCCATCTGTCCCAGCATTCGGGCGGGATGATCGTCGCCACGCGCCCGCTCGTGGACTGCGTCCCGCTCGTGCCGGCGGCGATGGAGGGCCGCCAGCTCGCGCAGTGGGACAAGGACTCCTGCGCGGACGCGGGCTTTCTGAAGATCGACCTGCTCGGCCTCGGGATGCTCTCCGCCGTCGAGCGCTGCGTCGAGCACATCGCCCAGCGTCGCGGCGAGCGGATCGACCTCAGCCGGGTTCCCTACGACGATCCCGCGACGTACGAGTGCATCCAGAACGCCGACACGACCGGTGTCTTTCAGATCGAGTCGCGCGCGCAGATGGGCTCGCTGCGCCGCACGCGGCCGGAGAACCTCGACGACATCACGATCCAGGTCGCGATCGTGCGCCCGGGGCCGATCGTCGGCGGCGCGGTCAACCCGTACATCGAGCGCCGCCAGCGGCTGCGCGCCGACCCGACATACGAGGTTCCGTACATGCACCCGTCGCTGGAGCCGCCGCTGCGCGACACGCTCGGGACGATCATCTTCCAGGACCAGGTGCTCGAGGTCGCGCAGGCGTTCGCCGGCTTCAGCGTGGGGGAGGCCGAGGGACTGCGCCGCGCGATGAGCCGCAAGCGTTCGGCCGAGGCGATCGAGGCCCATCATCGGCGCTTCGTCGAGGGCGCGATGGCGACGCATCCCGACGTGACCGAGAAGCTCGCCGAGGAGGTCTTCACGATGGTCTCGGGCTTCTCGGGCTTCGGCTTTCCCAAGGCTCATGGCGCGGCCTTCGGCCTGCTCGCCTACCAGTCGACGTGGCTGCGCGTGCACTACGGGCCGGAGTTCCTCTGCGCGCTGCTCGACGAGCAGCCGATGGGCTTCTATCCGCCCGACGCGCTCGTCCACGAGGCGCAGCGACGCGGGATCGAGGTCTTTGCGCCGGACGTCAACGCCAGCGAGGTCGGCTGCACGGTCACGAAGGACGGCGCGGTCCAGGTCGGGTTGGGCTACGTGCTCGGCGTGCGCGCCGACGAGGTCGCGGCGCTTGTCGCGGCGCGCCACGAAGGCGGCCCGTTTGCATCGCTGGAGGATCTCGCCTCGCGCGCGGGCGCGGGCCGCGCGGCGCTCGAGAAGCTCGCCTGGTCGGGCGCCTGCGACGCACTCGCCGGCGGCGATCGCCGTGTCGCGCTATGGCAGCTCGGGGTGGCGAAACCGTCTCGCCCACCCGTGCGGGTGCGCGGCCAGGAGGGGGTGCAGCTCGCGCTCGCGCTGGACCTGCCGGCGCCGCCGAAGCTGGCGCCGCTGTCGGAGTGGGATGGGATGGTCGCCGACTACGCGACGACCGGGCTGACGGCGTCGATGCACCCGGTCGGGCTCCTGCGCGCGCGGCTGCACGCTTCCGGCGCGGCCGACGTCGGCGCGCTCGAGCGCCTGCAGCACCGGGCGCGGGTGCGCGTCGGTGGTCTGGTCATCGCGCGCCAGCGGCCGGGGACCGCGAAGGGGATCACGTTCCTGCTGCTCGAGGACGAGTTCGGGACGGTCAACGTCATCGTCTCGCCGCAGATCTACGAGCGTGACCGGCTCACCGTGCGGACCGAGCCGCTCGTCGTCGTCGAGGGGCGCCTGGAGCGGCATGCATCGGCCGGCGGCGCGATCAACATCGTCGCCGACCGCCTCACCCGCCTGGAGGTCGGCGATCGCGTGTCGGCGCAGGTCAAGGACTTCTCGCTGCTGGACGCGATCGAGCTCGCGCGCGAGGCCGAGATGCAGCGCGCCGCGCGGGAGGTCGCCGCGACCGGGACCGACGACTTCCGCGCTGTCGCTCCGCCGGTCATGAACTTCGGCGCCGGAAGGCGGCGATGAGCGCTCGCCGCGCCGTGCCGCGGGTGCGATCGCGCACGGGCGCGGACGTCGTTCGCGCGAGGGTGAGGCGGCTTGGCCTCGCGGTCGGGTAGATTGCCCGCCGCATGGCAGCAATCGCGTTTGTCTCGTTGTTCCTCGCCCTCGGTCTCGGTGTCGTCCTCGTGGCGATGCGCGGTGGGCCGCGCGGCGTGCGCGACACGCTCGAGCGCGGCCGGCGCCGGCCGCTGCACGCCGGCGAGTTCGCCCTCGTGGGAGCGATCGCGCTGTTCGGGCTGATCGTTCCGGCGATCGTGCTGAGCAGCAACCAGGCCGCCGCCGGCCCCGGCGGGACGAAGCTCAGCGCGGACATGCAGGACGGGCGCGAGCAGTTCAACCTGCGCTGCGCCACCTGTCATACGCTCGCCGACGCCGGCGCCGTGGGCCGCGTCGGCCCCGACCTCGACGTCCTCGCACCGACCGCCGGCCTCACGATTGACGCGATCAAGAACGGCCGTGCGCGCGGCAAGGGCCAGATGCCCGCGCAGCTGCTCGAGGGCGAGGACGCCAAACACGTCGCGGAGTACATCGCCGAAGTCGCCGGCCGGTAGCCCACCGAAGTCGCCGGCCCGGTGGTGGGGCGAGCCCGCCTGGAGGCGTCTCGTTGTGGCCCGGTGCTTGGATGCCGCGGGGCAGGCCGGTCCCGGATGACGCGTGTGACGTCCCGTAGGACGGCGGAGGTTCAGTAACCGCCAGAACATCCTGGGGAGACCGCGGCCCACCCCCGAACACCCGGGCGGAGGCGCCCCGGCGGGCGCGCATTGTGGGCAGAGCGGGTGGTGCACTGCACATGCCTGGCGCGCAACGCCGACAGCGCAGAAGCACCCGCAGCCGGCGCCAGCGCCCACGAACCCCGCAAACTGCGCGTTCCGTCCGCGGTCTCCATAACACTGCATATATGCAGGGAAATCGATCGCTGCTACGATGCCGCCGTCAGATCGCCGAATCCGGGGTCCGCAAGGGCCTCAGGAGCGGGGGAACCACACACGGGGGCGAATCGCCGGCAGTCCGCGGCGTAGCGCAGCTCTTTCAGCGCGAGCCCGTCAGCTAACCCCGTAGGCACTCCAAGAAAGAGGCCGAAAACCGCATGGCACACACAGAAGCCCGCGCATGGTGGGCCGAGGTTGAACATCTGCAGGGCAGCTATGCGCGCACCGATGAGGCGCGCCGTCGCGCTGACCGTGCCGATGACATCGCGCGACATGCGCTGCGTGAGCGCCAGCCCGGCGAGGTCGAGGCCGTCCGCCCGGCCGCCGCGGCCCGCCCTGGCTCCCATCCCAAGGGAACTGCGATCCCGGCCCGCCGGACGGTCGAGATCCGCGGCCGGACCGTGTCGGCCCCGGCCGTCCCGAGGACAACCGAGATCGAGCGCCGGCGTCCGCCCCGGCGCCCGGTCGAGCGAATCGGCGCACGGCCTGACCGCGTCGCGATGTGGGCACTGCTGATGGGGATCGTGCTGATCCTCGTCGCCGTCGGCACCGCTGACGCGTCGGTCCTCGCGCACTAGCGACCGCGCGGCATGTCGTCGCCCGCCGGGCGGCGTCGCCGCGCGCTAGGCGTCGCGCACCGAACGCGGGCCCGCGCCAGCCCGCCGCAGCCCGCCGCGCGCCGTTGGGCGGAGCCCGCGCGCACCCGCCGCGCAGCCCGTGCCCACCGCCGCGCGGCCCGCCCCTCGCCGCGCAGACCGCGCCCACCGCCGCGCGCACCGCCGCGCCGGGTTGCAGCCGCCGCGCCCGCATCGCCTCCCTCCACATGGGCCCGCTCGCGTCGCCCCGGCGCGCACCCCCCGAACACGCTCGCAGACTCCCGGCCAACCCGTCTTCAACGCTCGATTGCGCCCCCGCGCCTCGGAAACCCTTTGCAAACTCCACCTTTGCAAACTCCACACACGAGCCTGAACCATGACTTAGCCGCGGTGCGTAGAACACAGCAGCACGGTCTTGCGAAGGCGCGGGCCGCCCCATACACTTACGACAAGTAAGCCAATCCCATAGATCCCCCCAACGGCACGGATGCCGATCCCTGGCCATCACCCCAGAAGGCTCCCCCCATGAAGACACCGATGAGCAGGTTCCAGATCCACGACGACCTCACCGCCCCGGAGGGCTCCGTGCCCGTCCTTCGCGGCGCCCTCGCCACCGGCGGCCAGCTGCCGAACTTCCTCGGTGCCCTCGCCGGCTCGCCGGCTGCCCTACGCGGCTACGCGCGCTTTCGCTCCGAGCTGCGGCGCGGCGATCTCGATGTGCCGACGCTCGAGCGCATCTCGCTCGCGGTCGCCGAGCACCACGGCTCGCAGCCCGGCATCGCGCTGCACAGCCGCACGGCCCGGCAGGCCGGCCTCGCGCTCGACGAGGTCGCGCTGGCCCGCGAGTTCAAGTCCAAGGACGAGCGCGCGGCCGCCCTCCTGGCGTACCTGAAGGCGGTCGTCGAGAGCCCCGGACGCCCACCGATGCACCTCCACGAAGAGGCGCGCGAGCACGGTTGGAGCGACGAGCAGATCCTGGAGGCCATCGCCTACGTCGCGCTCGAGCGCTTCACCGCGATGGTCAACGTCGCCGGCGATGTGCCGGTCGACGGCTCCATCGAAGACACGCGGATCCTGCGGGCCGCGTAACGCGGGATGGGAACAGCCGAGGACGGTCCGCAGCCGGCGCCGCGCAAGAGCAGCGGCCCGGCGAAGCGGACCCTCGTCGCGACTTGCGAAGGGCGACCGCCCTGCTGTCCGTACTACCACCAGGCGATCGAGCTGATCGGGCGCCGCTGGACCGGCGCGATCGTCAGCGTCCTGCTGCACGCCAAGCGGCTGCGCTTCGGCGAGATCGCCGAGGCCGTGCCCGAGCTGTCAGATCGGCTGCTGTCTGAGCGCATGAAGGAGCTCGAGCGCCGCGGGGTGGTCATGCGCACGGTTCACCCGGGCCGCCCGGTGCGGGTCGAGTACGAGCTGACCGAGATGGGCCGCGAGCTCGCACCCGCGGTGCGCGAGCTGGAGCGCTGGGCGCGACGCTGGCTGGCATAACCCGCCCTCGCACGAGGCGCCGGCGAGCGTCCGCCGCCCCCCGGGGGCACAGGACGAACCACTAGGCTCCCGACCATGAGCGACGACCGCCCCAAGACGCCCGACGACGTCAAGGCGCTCGTCGCCGAGCGCGATATCCGCTTCATCCGGCTGTGGTTCACCGACATCCTCGGTCAGCTCAAGTCCTTCTCGATCAATCGCGACGAGCTCGACGACGCGTTCGAGAACGGCATGGGCTTCGACGGCTCCTCGATCACGGGCTTCAACGCCATCGAGGAGTCCGACATGCTCGCCCTGCCGGACCCCACGACGTTCGCGATCCTGCCCTGGCGACCCGAGGAGCAGGGCGTCGGGCGCCTGTTCTGCAACGTGCAGACGCCCGAGCGCACCCCCTACGAGGGCGATCCGCGCCACGTCCTGCGCCGCGCGCTGCAGCGCGCGGGCTCGATGGGGTTTGACACGTTCAACGTCGGCCCCGAGCTCGAGTACTTTCTCTTCAAGGACTCCACGGGCACCGAGGTGCTCGACAACGGCGGCTACTTCGACCTCACGACGCTCGACGCCGGCTCCGACGTGCGCCGCGAGACCGTCCTGGCGCTCGAGCAGCTCGGCATCCACGTCGAGTACACCCACCACGAGGTGGGCCCCAGCCAGCACGAGATCGACATGCGCTACGCCGACGCCATGAAGATGGCCGACGACTGCATGACGTACCGCATCACGGTCAAGGAATACGCGATGAAGTACGGCTGGCACGCGACGTTCATGCCC
>Ga0136614_10001725_pt1 | contig 13094 bp, 16 predicted proteins | sample AntDrymUQ2792106_2_FD_106643 | JGI IMG/M metagenome (GOLD analysis project Ga0136614, IMG submission 106643) | Polar desert sand microbial communities from Dry Valleys, Antarctica - metaG UQ279 (21.06) | ecosystem: Environmental > Terrestrial > Soil > Desert | place: Antarctica: Dry Valley...
CCACCCGCGGGCTGGCCGAGAGCTATCGCATCTTTCAGGAGCGCTACGGGATGCCGTTCTGCACCGACGAGCGGCCGCGGCTCGCCGGCAGCTGGTCCGGTGCGCGCACGGTCAAGGCGGCCGAGCTGCAGAGCCCCAGCTTCGGCGCCGCGCTGCTCCGGCGGCTTCGTCTCGCCTGGTTCGTCGAGGGCCGGCTGCCCGACGACCGCGATGTCCTGCTGGCGCTCGCCGGCGAGCTCGAGGGCATCGACGTTCGGCGCCTCGCGGCCGATCGCGACGGTGCGGAGGTCGAGGCGGCCTTCGAGCGCGACATGGCGGAGGCCCGACGCCCGGATCGGGTGGCCCTCGCGCTGGAGAAGGCGGCGCGAGCGCTCGGGGAGGATGGGGACCGCTTCTCGACCCCCACCTACGTCCTCTCCGCCGGGGGGCGATCGGTGACCGTTCCGGGATTCCAGCCGCTCGAGGCGTACGAGGTCGCGCTCCAGAACCTCGTCCCCGAGCTGGAGCGCCGTCCCGCCGGCGAGGCCGCGGACTTCCTCCGCGAGCGACAGGGCGAGCCGTTCGCCACCGTCGAGATCGCGAAGGCCACTCGCCGCTCCGAGCGGCGGACGGTCGAGGCGCTCGAAGCGCTCGTGGGCAGCGAGCCCGTGCAGCGCACCGTGGCCGGCGCCCGCGAGCTGTGGTCGTGGGGGCCGCCCGCGTTCACGCTCGCATGCCCGGCGCTCCCGCGTCTGCCCGCCCGCCTCGAGCGCGAGCTGGCCGCCTGAGAAGGCACGCGCGCCCGGCCGGCGGTCCGGACTGAAGGGATCGTCGATTCGCCTCTCGCCGTCACTTCTTGGACCGATCGATGAATCGTCTCGGCGCTCGGCGCATCGAACGGAAGACAGGCCCCGCCCGGGGCAATCCCCAAAAGGAGGATCCAAGATGGCGAACGTCGAGCAGACCATCCAGATCGACGCGCCGGCCGAGAAGGTGTGGCGGCTCGCCGGAGATCCCGGCCGCATCGCGGACTGGATGCCCGCGCTATCGACCTCGACCGTGGTCGGCGATCGGCGCTCCTGCGGGCTCGCCCAAGGGGGGGCAGATCGAAGAGCGAATCCTCGAGCACTCGGATGACGAGCGGCGCTACCGCTACGAGATCCTCGAGGGGCCGATGCCGCTGCGCACGTACGTCTCGAGCCTGTCGGTCGATGGGCAGGACGGCAGCACCCAGGTCCGCTGGGTGGCCGACTTCGAGCCGGAGGATCCCGCGCAAGAGGATGAGGTGGCTCAGACGTTCCAGCAGCTCTACGCCCAGGGACTGCAGGCGCTCAAAGCGAAGGTCGAGGGCAGCTGACGACGTCGCCGCCGCGAGCCCCGACCCGAGCCGGCCCACGCCGCCCGCCGATCTCGCGAGGTCCCGGCCTGGGCCGTCCATGCATCACGGAGCGGTGTCCGGGCGGCGTTGACGCTCGCACCGGGTGAGCCTGGGTCGCGACCATGGAACTCTTGAATCGTGGTGGCTGCCGGCGGGTTACAGGAGCCGCGAAGCTGGGGCGGCATGAGGCGCCGTCGCGGCGCAGCCCGCCGCCTGCGTCACACCGAAGGAGGGATGCGACGACCGGTTACATCCTTCGGCGACTGGAGCCGGACGTTCGAGGGCCGGAGAGCTTGCTGTTCATCGCCCACGCAGCGCAAGCGCGAGCTCTGGAGGATGCAAGAGCTGAGGATCGCGACGACCCCGGCCGGGCGCCTCGGCAAGTACGTGCTCGGCTTCGGCCAGGACCTACAGGGCGAGATGTACGTCGTCACGAAGGAAGAGACCGGCCCCACGGGAACGACCGGAAAGGTGTTCAAGCTGGTGCGTCCGAGCGGATAGCGCCGCATCCGTAGAGGTTCGTGCCGGCCGCGACGGCGGCCGGCACACCCCTCCTCACCGCATGCCGCGCCTCGGCGGCGAGCGCGACTGGAACTATCGGTACGGTCCCGATCGCGCGGCTCGCCGTCATGCGTTCCGCCGGAGCAGGGTCGACGCGATCAGGCCGACGGTCGCGCCGAACAGCGCGTGTGCGACCCACCAGCTCCACTCGGGGGTGGACGTGTAGAGGGTGTCGATCGTCTGCACCTGGTTGACGATCAGGTTGACGATGACGACCTCGAGGATCAGGCCGAACATCATCCCGAAGGCCACCGCGCGGGCGAGGCTCGGGCGTGCGCCGAAGAGCGTGGTCGCGATCCCGACGCCGGCGATGCCGAGCACCGCCGAGTTCATCATGTGGCCCATCAGGCCGAGGAAGACGGCGCCGAAGTCGAAGCTGCCGTGGAACCAGTCGGTGCCGAAGATGACGCTGGGGATCGAGGTGACCGCCGTCCAGAAGCTCGAGTCGATCCCGGCCACGGCCGTCGGTTCCTGCGCGAGTGCGCCGACGACCATCTGCCACATCGCCATCATCATGCCGCCGGCCAGACCGGCGATCACCCCGACGCGCACGAGCATTCGGCTGGCGAGCCGGCCGCGCTCGCGATGAGCATCGTGGACGTCGATGCCGTGAGCTGTATGTGTGGCCATCGGTCACTCCTCCGTTTTGGGGTTGGTGCCGATGTGACCGAACGCTGAAGAGGGAGGATTCAGCCAACGCGGTAGCCGCGCCACCCCGGGCACCGCATCACTCGCGCGCGACCAGGTCAAGTGCGACGCGAGCCACGAACCACTCGACCTCGACGGCCACTGAATCGCTTGACGCGGCGAGCCGGTCTATCGGGCATGCTCACCTCCACCTCCCGTCCCGATCCCGCTGTCAGGCCGACGGCCCATCTGCGGCGCTGCGAACGCACCGTCGACGGTCTGATGGATGGCATGGCTGCCTTGAAGCAGGAGATCGCGCGCCTCGAACGGGAGAATGCATCGCTGGCCGACGATCTCGCGCGGCAGAAGGCGCTCGCGACCGACACCGGCTTGCCGAGTCGCACCGGGCGTCGTTCGGCGGCGGGGCGACGATGACAAAAGGTCACCGCGATCGGCGGGCGTAGTCGGCGAGGTCCGGCCATGAAGTCGCATCTGTCGCCGGCGCGTGCTCGGAGGCGCGGCCACGCTCGACGGCGGCGGGGCGCTGCTGCCACACCCGGGGCCGCGATCCGTGCGCACGGCCGGCGCGGTACGGCGACGCCCAAGCGGTTCGCCCGACGGGATCACGCCCGTGCGCTAAGGGATGCGGCCACGAGCGCCACGGACATCACCCAGCCGATGCCCACAAAAAAGGCAGCGGTCCGGCGGTGGGACGTGCCGGCGAGCGCGAGTCCGGCGGCGCGCACGGCCGTTGCGGCTCGCGCCGCGCGCAGCAATTGCGGGCGCGGTGCCCGGGCGCGCCCGAAGTAGACCGCCACGGCGTACACGAGGCCGGTGCCCAGGCGCAGGAGCTCGGCGCCGACGACGACGGGCGGGAGCCAGCCGCGCGTCAGTGCCCCTCGCAGTCCGGCGGCGGCGAAGCAGGCGTCGACGAGCCCTTCCAGGTCACGCCCTGCCCGCGTGGGCTCCGCGCGCCGGGCGAGCGGGCCGTCGAGCGTGTCGGTGGCCACGGCGACCGCGCAGACGAGCGGCGTGGGCGAGTCGAACGCGACCGGCACCAGCCACGCACGGGCGAGCGTCAGGGCGTCGGCCGCTTCGAGGTTGCGCGGGCGCCCGTCCGCGGTCTCGATCATGCCCAGGTGCCAGTCGAGCATGAGCGCGGTCGCCGCCCACCAGGTCAGCCCTGCGCGCAGGCGCCGCCGGAACGGCTCGACGCCGGCCGCGGCGAGCGCCAGCCAGGCAACCGCCCCGGCGACGCTCCAGCGGTGGGCGCGGCGGGCGAGCGCTGGTCGCTCGCGCCGCACGGCGGCGCTGCGGCGCCACGAGTCTGAGAGGAACCGCTCGACCGCCGCGGGCGTGAATCGCCGTGCCAGCAGCGCCTGAAGCTGCTCGCGCGTCCACCGCTCGCCCTCCGTTAGGCCGCCGTCTACGCAGTTGGCCATCGCGTGCGATCGGCTCCGGGTTGCGCCACTCACCCCTGTTCGTCGTCGACCGCGACGATCCGGTCGGCGACCTCGCCGAGGTCGTCGCCGACGATGTCCGGCTGGTCGCCGAGCGGGCTGGGAACCTTGCCGGGGCGGCGGACGAACGCGGCTGCGCAGCCCGCCGCCAACGCGCCGGACACGTCCCACGCGTGCGCGGCGATCAGGCGGACGCCGCTTGGCTCGACGCCATACGTGCTCGCCACGAGGTGGTAGGGCTCGGGCCGTGGCTTGAGCGCGCGCACCTGGTCGGCGGACAGGATGTCGTCGAAGCGGTGCGCCAAGCCGGCGTTTTGGATCTGTTCGCGGGCGACCTCCAGCGTCGAGTTGGTGAGCGCGGCGAGCCTGAAGCCGGCCTCGCGCAGCCGCGTCAGCGCGGGCTCGGCGTCCGGGTGGGGCGGGAGGCGGCGCAACTCGCCGGTGATCCGCTCGGCGGCGTCCTCGGCGAGTTCGAGGCCCTGGGCGGCCGCGACCATCTCCAGGGCGGCCCGGCCGGCGCTCGAGAAGTCGACGTAGCGCCCGGTGAGGCCGCCGACGAAGGCGACCTGGAGCATCTGCGAGAACCACGTCTGCCGCAGCGCCGCGCTGCCGAGCGCCTGCTCGAAGAGCGGGTCGAGCGGGCCGAGGTCGAGCAGCGTCTCGTTGACGTCGAAGGCGAGGACGCGTGTCACAGCGGCAGCAGCTCCTGCAGTCGCAGGTTTTCCTGCGGGTCGAGCACCGAGTGCTGGGCGCAGGCTGGGACGAGCTCGCCGGACTCGGGGTGCGACATCGCGTACGAGCACGCCTCCAGTCGCTCCTGCGTCTCGCGGATGCGCGGATCGTCGCTGCGCTCGCCGCGCCGGAGCGCCTCCCAGGCGGGGCGCACGTCGCGCGCGTCCATGAACGAGTGCATCACGAAGGTGAGCGGCCGGCGGCGCTCGCGCAGCAGCGGCACGACCCCGGCGCGCGCCGCGAAGCGCGCGGACCAGCGCACCGCCGTCGCCGGTGCGGTCGGGTGGCGGGCCAGCGCCCGGACCATCCGCGGGGCCAGCAGCGGGGCCTGGAAGTCCATGCCGCCGAACGTCGCGTAGAACGCGTCGCGCACGCGATGGTCGGCCGCGACTTGGTCGTCGACCAGCGGCACGAAGCGCTCGCCCACCAGCACGCCGTGGCAGGTGCGGTTGCAGCGCTCGTCACCCATCTGGAACACCCGGTAGGGCAGCCGGCTGCCGGCGCCGCGCTCGACCTGCATCCACACCTCGTCGCCGGAGAAGGCACGGTACTCGTCCTTCCAGCGGCTGCGGTTGCCGATGTAGGCCGCCGGCTGGAAGGAGAACATCCGAAAGCCCATCTCGCGGCACTCGCGGACCACGTCTGCGATCTGGTCGAGGTTGCGCGGCGTGACCGTCATGTTGTGTGCGAGGTAATGCGTGATGCCGTGCTCGCGCTCCAGACGTTGGAACAGCTCGCAGAACCGCTGCCGGTACGGGTTCAGCTCGGCCTCACTTTGCGCTCGCCGGATCCCGCGGCGGCCGAACATCATCGAGTCGAAGTGGCCCGCGAACGCCAGGTGGCGAAACCGCGGCTCACCGGTGCGCGGGTCGAGCGCGAGCGCCTGCAGATAGTCGTAGTCGAAGTCCCCGTGCGACATGCTCATCGGCTTGCGGCCGTGGCGGATCATCGCCTGCAGCGCCGCCGCATGATCGTCGGGCGCCAGCAGCGTGACCTCGCCGCCGATCAGCTGCGCGTGCTGGCCCGGCCCGCGCCGCTGGCGCAGCAGCGCCATCTGCGCGTCGACCTCGCCGACGGTATGCGCGCCGTCGACCCGCACGCGGTTCGCCTCACGCGAGTGGTAGCAGGGCGTGCAGGCCAGGTTGCACCGCGGGAACACCCCGTGCGTGCCCTCGCAGCCGCCCGAGTGACGGCCCAGCACCTGAGCCGGCGTGCGAGCGTGGGCCGGTAGCTCCTCCCACCTGCGGTCCAGCGCGGCCCGCAGCTCGTCGGGCACTGGCCGGGTGGCGCGCTCGAGCGCACGAAGATGATCGCGGGCGCTCCTGACACGTCGTGCGGGCATAGGGGTTGGACCGTCAGCTCCGGGAACCGATTCAGTCAGCATGCCACGCTGACGCGATGCGCACGCCGCCGGCGCGCGACCCGCGACACTGGGTGGCGGATGGGTGCTCACGGTGTGCCGGGTCCAAGACGCGTTGTCGGGTTGCTGGTGCTGCTCGCCGCGCTGCTGGTCGTCGGCCTGGTGCTGGTTCCGCGGGACCCTGCGGAGGTCCGCGACGCCGTCGACGGGGCCGGTGCGCTCGCGCCGGCCGCGTTCGTCGCCGCGGGCGCGCTGCTGACCGTGGCGTTCTTCCCGTTTCCCGTGACGGCGGCGGCCGGCGGCTTGCTGTTCGGCGTCGCGGCGGGAACCGCGCTGTCGGTGGTGGCCGAGACGCTGGGCGCCGCGGTCTCGCTGCTGCTGGCTCGGCATGGCGCTCGGGACATGGTGACGCGACTGGCCGGCCCGCGGCTGGCGGCGCTGCTCCGAGGAGTGGCGCGGCGTGGTTTCTCGGCGGTGCTGCTCGTACGCGTCCTGCCCGGTGTGCCGCGGCATCCGGTCAACTACGCCTTCGGTTTGACGGCCGTCGGAATCCCCGCGTTCATCTCCGCGACGACGCTCGGCACAGCGCCGCGCGCCCTTGGCTACGCCGCGCTCGGCGGCACGCTGGGTGACCTCAACTCGCCGGAGTCGATCGCCGCGATCGGCGGCCTCGCCGCCTTCGGGGCGCTCGGCCTGTGGCTGGGTGCCCGCGACCCCGAGGTCCGCGCCCTGCTCCGCACACGGCGGCGGCGCTGACCTGCGGCAATTTCGATGCACCGGTTCGGGCCCTCCCGGGTCAGAGAGAGGCATGCAGCGATCGACCTTCGCCTTGATCCTCATCGCGGGCAGCCTCGCGCTTGCCGCCTGCGGTGATGATCCGACGCTCGACCAGGGCGCCCGGGCACAGCCCGCGCCGGCCGCATCCGCCCCCGGCGACGAGCGCATCGACGACCCTGCGCTGCGCCGGCTTCGCCAGCGGGGCAACCGCCTGCTCGACGGCGGTGCCGAGGCGTTCGAGGCGGAGCTCGCCGGTCTGCGGGGCACGCCGATCGTGGTCAACCAGTGGGCGTCGTGGTGCCCGCCGTGCCGCGCCGAGTTCCCGATCTTCCAGCGGCTGGCGGAGAGGTACGCCGGCCGGGTGGCGTTCCTCGGCGTGGACATGCAGGACGACCGTGAGGCTGCGCTCGCGTTCATGAGCGAGCTTGCGACCCCGTACCCGCACTACTTCGACGAGGACGCGTCGATCTCGAGGCTGTTCGGAGGCGGCCGGGTGTCGCCGACCACCGGCTTCTACGACGCGCGCGGCAAGCTTGTGTTCAGCCACCTCGGCGCCTACGCGGACGACGCGCAGCTCGAGGCGGAGATCCGCCGCTACGCGCTGCGATGATCGACTCCCCGAGCATCGCGCTCGCGTTCGCCGCCGGCCTGGTGTCGTTCGTCTCGCCGTGCTGCCTACCACTGGTACCCGGCTATCTCGCCACGGTCTCCGGGATCGACGTGCAGCAAGTCGGCCGGCGGGTCGACGCCCGCGTGCTCGGCCGCAGCCTGCTGTTCGTGGCCACGTTCTCCACGGTGTTCATCCTGCTGGGGCTCGCCGCGACGACGGTCGGCGCGTTCCTGTTCGACAGCCAGCCGGTGCTCAACAAGGTCGCCGGCGCGGCTATCGTCGTGATGGGCACGCTGTTCCTGGCGACCGCCTTCGTCACACGGCTGAACCGCGAGTGGCGGCCGCCCGGCCTGCTCTCGCGCGCCGGCCGGGGCGGGCCGGTCGTGGCCGGCGCCGCCTTCGCGATCGCGTGGACGCCGTGCGTGGGGCCGACGCTCGCGGCGATCCTCGGCCTCGCCGCCACCCAGCAGGGAACCCTGGAGGCTGCGGCGCTGCTGGCCGTCTACTCCGCCGGGCTCGGGGTCCCGTTCCTGCTGTCGGCCGTCGGCTTCAGCGCCGCCACGCGGTCGTTCCGCTTCCTCAAGCGCCACTGGACCGCCGTGCAGGCCGGCTCGGGCGTCGTGTTGATCGCCATGGGCCTGCTCGTCTTCACCGGCGAGCTGTTCCGGCTCAACATCGAGGCCCAGCAGGTCCTCGAGAGCCTCGGGCTCAACTTCTTCCAGGACGTGTGAACCCTTTAGCACCGCACACGATAGGTCCCGACACGTCCACCGATCGACGGGGAGGTAGGACTATGCGGGACAACGCTCAGCTCGAGCGCTTCGAAAGCCGGCTCGTGCGGGGCGCGCTGGGAGGCGCGTTCGCGGGCCTCCTCTTCCTGTTGGCGAACATGTGGTTCGCCGACAGCCAGGGGATGCCGGCCGTCGCGCCGATGCTCGACATCTCGACGATCTTCCACTTCTCCGATCAGCCGGAGGTCTCGCCCGAGAACGTGGTGATCGGGCTCGTGGTCCACATGACGCTGTCGATGGGCTTCGGCATCGCCTTCTCGCTCGTCGTGCCGTTGTTGACAAACGCCAGGACGCTGGTCGCCGGCGCGGTCGGGTTCGGCATCGCGCTGTACCTGTTCAATTTCCAGGTGCTCGGCCGGCTGTTCTTCGAGTGGTTCCAGGAGGGGCCGAATCAGCTCTTCGAGCTGTTCATCCACGCCGTCTACGGGCTGCTGCTCGTGCCGTTCTTCGCCTCCGCGCTCAAGCCCCGGGAGGCCACGGAGACCCATCGCCCGCCGGTCGCCCGCAGCGCGAGCGGCACGGCGTAGCGGCGCTGCCGCGGCGCGCACCTGCTCACGGGCGGGTGCGCGCCGGCTCGATGCGGAACACCGCGCGGGCGCCCCGAACGGGCGCGATCGCCGTTGTCGCCGCCGCCGCAGCCAGCGACCGCGGCGGCCGCCACGAGGGCGGCCGGCAGCCGCGGGCACCGAATCGCGTTCAGCGCCATGGTCCCCGACCGTTGCGCTCGTGCTGTGACCGCGTGTTGGCCATGTCCGTCTGACCGTCGGCGCGCCGGATCCGGTTCGCGCCGGTCAGCCGGTCTGAACCGGGCGCAGCCGAGCAGGGTCTGATGGCCCATGGTGACCGCAGCCACGATCACGATCGGCATCGACCCCACCATCGGGATCGGGCCGCTGGAGTTCGCCTGGCACGGGATCATGATCGCCGTCGGCATCGCGGTCGGGATGCCGATCGCGCAGCGGCACGCCGCACGGCACGGCCGCGACCCAGCGGTCGTCGTCGCGCTCGTGCTCGTCGTGGTGGTCGCCGGCCTGGTCGGCGCCCGGCTGCTGTACCTGCTCGAGCACCCGGCCGACCTGGCGACGCCCAGCCGCTGGCTGGGAACCAACGGCTACTCGATCTACGGCGCGCTGATCGCCGCGCCGGCGGCCGCGGCGCTGTGGCTGCGCCACCGGGGCCTGAGCGCGGCCCATCTCGACAGCCTCGCGTTCGCGTTTCCGGCCGCAATGGCCGTCGGGCGCCTCGGGGACGTGATCAACGGCGAGCACTACGGGCCGGTCACGGACGTCCCGTGGGGCATCCGGTACAGCCATCCGCAGGCGCTGACGCCGACGCACGACGTCGCCTATCACCCCGGCGGTCTCTACGAGGTCGCGCTCGCGCTGGCGATGCTGGCGGTGCTGTGGCCGCTGCGGCGACGCCTCGACCGGCCGGGGCAGATGCTGTGGGGGGTCGTCGCGCTGTACTCGCTCGGGCGCCTGGTCATGTTCGCCTGGCGCTTCGACAGCCCCGATGCCGTCCTCGGCCTGAGCAGCTCTCAGCTGGTGAGCCTGCTGCTGATCATCCTCGCCGCGACCGGCCTCGCGCGTGCGTCACGGCGACCGGCGCCACCTCGGGCGGTGGCCGCGCGTCGGGCTCGGTGAATCGTGTCGCCCGTCAGGGGACCGGCTGGCGGTTCCCGTTGTGCCGGATCGGTTCGCGCCGCAGCCGCGAGACCACGCGGTCGGCGACCGCGGGCGCGGGTGGCCGCGGCAGCATGCGCAGGTCATGGATGACGCGGATCAGGGAGCGCAGCGTGCGCCCGCAGTCGGGACACCCGTCGGCGTGGCGCTCCAATCGGCGGCGCTGAGGGGGCGTCAGCTCGCCGTCCACGTAGGCCGACAGCCGCCCCTGAGTCCACCGGTGCTGTGCCCATCTCCCGATCCGCGTCACGACACGTTGGACCCCCAGCGCGGCGTTTCGTTCGCGCTCGGCGTTCGCGAACCAGACCGACCGTTCGGAGGTCTAACGAGCATGGCCCGCCCGGCGCGAGTGGTGTGTCAGCTCCTGGCGGGGACCCTCGCGTTCGCCGCATCTGCGCGGCCGGGAGGACATCGACGGCGAGCGGATCGCCGTCGTCGGGTCGAGCGTGGGCGGCAACGTCGCGATCGCTGCGAGCGGCCTCCGCGGCGGCTCCCCGGCGCCCGCGACCAGCGCCGGCGGCCCCGCCGCGTCCTGGTGATCGCCGATCGCGCGGGAGAGCGGCTCCGCCTGGACGCTGGTGCGCGGCATCGATCGCCCCAAGCGCGTCGCGCTGGCCCAGCGCGAAGGTCACGGAGTGATGCTGTTGCCTGACCGTGCCGTGCGAGCGGAGATCGTCGATTGGCTCGCCCGTCTGGTGGATCGCGAGGGTTGAGAGCGCGGCCCCCGGGTCATCACGCCGAATAGGAGCGTTGAAGGAAGATGCTCTCCTCGATGGTCACGATTGCGGCTTGGGTTCGAGTTCGACGATCGTGCCCGCCCCGAACGGCGAGGCGTAACGCAGCCCCAGGCGCTCGTAGACGAGCGCCGGCACGGAGATGTCGGCGAGGTACAGAGCGCCGACGGCGTCTGCGGCGCCGGGCGCGCGCAGGCCACTTTTGGGCAGCGCCAGCGTCAGCGTGGCCTCAGCGCGGACGGTCGGGCGGCGCAGATCGCCGCTGGTCAGCTCGAGTCCCGACGGTGTGTCGAGCGACAGCACGGGCCGCGTCGCGCTCCACTCGATGAGGGCCGCCGCGTCCCCGCGCGGGTCACCGGCCTGGCTGTAGCCCAACAGCGCATCGAGCACGAGGTCGGCCTCCAGCGCGTCCGCCGGCGGCCCGACCGCGACGTCCACCTCCATGCGGCGCAGGATCGCGAGCTGCTCGGCGGACGCCGGGGCCAGGCGCTCCACGGCAGTGGCTAGCCGCACCGCGACGCGTGCGCCGGCCACGGCGAGATGGCGTGCGGCGACGAGACCACCGCCGCCGTTGCCGCCGGGACCGGCCATCACCACCACCCGCCGTCCGCCGGCGCCCCCGCCAAGGAGCCGGCGGGCGAGCACGGCGAGGTTGCGCCCCGCGTTCTCCATCATCCGCACCAGCGAGATGCCGAGCTCGTCGACCATCAGTCGGTCCACCTCGCGCATCTGCGCTACCGACAGCCACGGCACGGCATCCCCGCGCACCAGCGGTAGTGGCGCGCCCCCCTCGCGGCTGGCCGCTGCGGCGCTCAAGAAACCTCCAGCTCCGCGATCGCGTTCAGAGACCCCTCCTTGAACGTCGCGCGCTGCGCGACGGTGTCGCTGAGCACATCCAACGGCGCTTTGCCCACCGCGTGGGATCGAGCGACGCTCGACGACCCCGTCGCTCGCCACGATCAGATCTGTCACCAGCGCCGGCGAGAACAGGCCGTGCTCGATGACTCCCGGCGCGACCGACAGCCACGCGGACAGCGCCGCGGGATCCTTGACGGGCCCCGTCCAGTCGGCGATGACACCGCCGTCCGGACTTGATGGCCCGCCGCGCAACCGCACGGGCGCGAGCCGTCGCAGTGTCGCTGCGAGCCCGAACGCCATCAGCTCGAGTGGGATCGGCGCGCGGAGACGCTCCACGAGCTTGTCGGCCGCCGCGATCACGACGAAGCGCTCAGCCGCAGCCGCCAGGAGCTTCTCGCGCGTGTGAGCGCGGCCCCCGCCCTTGATCAGCCAACCGTCCGGTGTGATCTGGTCGGCGCCGTCGATGGCGATCTCGAGCCGCTCGACACCCAGGAACGGCTCGACGTCGAGTCCTGCCGCGCGCGCCGCCGCCTCGGTGGCGGGCGACGACGCGAAGCAGCGCACCCGCACGCCCCGCGCCGCCAGCGCGGGCAGCAGGTTGGCGACCGTCGTGCCGCTGCCTAGCCCGACCCGCATGCCGTCGTCGACCAGATCGGCCGCCTGCACGGCCGCTGCGCGCTTGTCATCCTCGAGACCCATCAGCGATTCCTGTGAGACTGTTGCAAGCGGGTGTCGTGCGGGTGTGCCACTGTGCTGTGGCGCGTCACGGGGTGGCTGGCTCGCGGAGAGCGATCTGGCCGCCGCGTCGTGGGACGAGCGTGGTTCCGGACAGGCGGGCGCGCTCGGGTGGAGCCTGGCCCGGACGAGGGCGGTAGGGCTCGAGTACGACGCGGATGCGCGCCTGCAGTGCCTCCTGGCGAGCGTCGCGCCGAGACAGCGCAGCGTCCCACCGCCGACGGAATCCACGCCGGACGATCCGGGCGCCGGTCGACCAACCGCTCGGCGGCACCATGAGCCGAGAACGCGCGGAGCAGCCGGCGGCGGTGCGCCTCGCCGTCGAGCAGCAGCGGCGAACGCGCGCCGAGGAACGGCAGCAGCCACGCGGTCGCCGCACGCCCGCGGAAGCGATCGCAGCTGCCGGTGAGAACGTGGTGAACGAGCACGGGCGTTCCGACGACCACCACGCGGCCGACGGCAGCAGGCCGAGCCAGAACGCGTCGCCGAACCGGCGGCGGCTGTGCTCGAGAAATCCGACCGGATCCTCCGCAACCCCATGCCGACTGGACCGCGGAGGGCAGCCTCGGGCCGGACTGCTCGCCCGCGCCCATGGACGCCGCCGGCTCACGCGGAGCGGTTGTCGTCCGCGGGCGGCTGCCGTGGGGGGATCTCATGTGGGTGGAGCGCCGGGTCCGCGCCTAGCTCGACGTTCCGCGCTCGCGGCGTCGCGCGGACCAGGGCGACCGTGGCCTGCGCCGCGTCCTCCCGGTCGGCCGCCGCGCGGTAGACGGCGTAGGCCTCGCGACCGTGCGACTGGCGCCAGGCCCC